>Ga0137394_10001826_pt1 | contig 15672 bp, 16 predicted proteins | sample czobulk116metaG_FD_108278 | JGI IMG/M metagenome (GOLD analysis project Ga0137394, IMG submission 108278) | Vadose zone soil microbial communities from Angelo Coast Range Reserve, California, USA - czobulk1.16 metaG | ecosystem: Environmental > Terrestrial > Soil > Vadose zone | place: USA...
ATGCGGGCTAGCGGCGGCTGAGTCTCGGTAAGAGCTTCGACGCGGCCTCGTCCACCTGAGCGAGTTGATCGCCGCCGGCGAAGCGCAGGGCAAAATGGCGCGCGCCGGCGTCGATCCAGCGCTGGAGCCACTCCGCGCACCCCTCGATCGGTCCCGCGTAGGCCGCCTGGCGGGCCAGAATGGTCCGCGCCGGCGCGGCGTAGTACGTCTCGAGAAAGGTCTTGAGCCGCTGCTCGGCGGCGGCCCGGTTCGCGTCGAGCGCGAGCGTGACGTACGCCGCGCCGGCGACGGCGTCGGGCGCGCGCCCCGCGGCCCGCGCGGCGTTCTGCACGCCAGGGAAGTGCTGGGCGAAGAACTCGACGCTGGGGCCGGTGGGGAACCACGCGTCGAAGCGCGCGGCCACGCGCAGCGCGGTGGGCCCGCTGCCGCCGATCCAGATCGGTGGACCGCCGGGACGATGGGGCTTCGGCTCCATCGTGACGTCCTCGAGCGTGAAGTGCTTGCCGCTGAAGCTCACGTGGTCGCGCCGCCAGAGCGCCTGACAGATCTCGATCGTCTCCAGGAATCGTCCGACCCGGCGCTCGAAGGGAACGCCGGCGGCGGCGAACTCCTTGCGGATCGACGGGTTGTCGGCGGCGAAGCCGACCCCGAGGATGACGCGCCCTTCGGCCACACGGTCGAGCGTGCCGACGATGTGCGCCAGCACGACGGGATTGCGCAGCGCCGGCAGGAGCACGCCCGTGCCCAGGCGCACGCGCCGCGTGCGGCCGGCCACGGCGGCCAGCAAAGTGAGCGGCTCGTGTCGCGGCCGGGCGATCAGCGAGTCGCCGATCCACACGGAGTCGAAGCCCGCGGCCTCCGCGCGCTCGGCCATGGCCAGGAGCGGCGCCGTCTCCGGACGGCCGGACATGACGGCTTCGCGCGTGGGTATCAGCACGCCGAACTCGACGGCCATCTCTACCTCCCCGCGGCTCGCGATGCGACGTGATGGAGCCGGACGTACAACCGTTTGTTGATCCTGCCCTTGTTTTCGGTGCGGACGATCGCGAAGCGCCCCACCTCCGAGGTGGAGCCGACGTGCGTTCCGCCGCAGGCCTGCGCGTCGAACCCCTGGATCTCGACGACCCGGACGCGCCCGTCGGACACGGGCGGCCTGGCCTCGAGCGTCCGGAGCAAGTCGTCGCGCCGGCGGAACTCCTCCTCCGAGAGGTAGTACGCCTTCAGGGCGTGGTTGCCGGCGAGCACGGCGTTGACCTTACCCTCGAGCTCGGCGCACATCGCGGCGGAAAGAGAATCCAGCTTGAAGTCGATCCTCGACTGGTCCACGCCGATCTGCACGCCGGTGATCCAGCCGCCGTAGTCGCGCAGCGCGATCGTGTTGAGGACGTGCAGGACGGTATGGTAGCGCGTGAGCGCGAGCCGACGCTCCTTGTTCACGTGGAGCTTCGCGGGCCGGCCGACCAGGCTCGGCGGCGCCGGAGACCTGGTGACGTGCCAGACGATCTCGTCCCGGTCCACTCGCGCGGACACGATCTCGAAAAGCTCGCCGTCCGCGACTCTCGCCGTCCCGTCGTCGGGAGGCTGGCCGCCGCCACCGGGATAGAAGCAGGTACGGTCGAAGGCCAGCGCATGGTCTCGCACCGCGACGACGCGGGCGTCGGCCTCGAAGGCCTGGTCGTCCTGCAGGTAGAGACGCGCGGTCGCGTCCGTGGTCCGACCCCGCTAGGCCGGACGATGCGCCGGCGCGTACTTGTAGCCCAGCGCCTCTTCCCATCGAAGATAGTTCTGCATGTCGGCGAAGTTCCGATCCGGTCCGGCCGGCACGACGTCGGTCGGCGGCGCCATCACGCCGGACAGTCCCTTCTCGATCGGCAGGCCCGCCTTTTGCCAGCCGGACATTCCCCCGTCGAGAACCGAGACGCTCTGGTAGCCGAGCTCTCTGAGGGTCGCGCCGGCGAGCGTCGCGCCGCGGCCGTCGGCGCAGGTCACCGCGATCGGCGTGCTCTTCGACGGCACGATGTCGCGGATCCAGAGCTCGAGCCAGCCTCTCGGCACCCAGCGAGCGCCGGGCACGTGCCCGCGCGAGAAGTCCTGGCTGGTGTCGACGAAGATCACCGCCGCCGGCGGCGACGCCTGCAGCTCTCGAGGCGAGATCGACTTCACCTTGCCGCGCGCCTCTTGGTAGCCGGCGGCCAGCTCCTCCGGCAGGCCCTTCTCCAGCAAGCCGCCGCTCGCCGCCCAGGCGGTCGTGCCGCCGTCGACGGCGAAGACCTCGCGGAACCCCATCTGCCGATACCACGAGGCGATCAGCGTGGCGCGCGCCCGGCGATCGCACGTGAAGACGATCCGGCTGTTCTTGACCACCGCCACGTCGTCGGAGCGCTGCACGGCCTGCCCCCCGGGAAACCACCGGAAGCCCGGGATGTGGCCCGCCGTGTATTCCTCCACCGTGCGCACGTCGATGAGATAGATCGGCTCCTCGCCGCGGCGGTCCAGCGCGCTCTTCAGGGTTGGGATATCCAGATAGCGCACGCCGTCCTCCGCGGCCAGCTTGGCGGCGTAGGCTTCGGCGGCCGCGACCGCCTCGGCGGACGGCTCGGGGAGCTGCGTTCGATCGGCGCCGGTCTCGAGCTGGTGCCCGGCGAGCACCCAGCCGGCGGTCCCGTTCTTCAGGCCGTACACCCTGGGAATCCCCATGCGCTGCAAGACGCGGGCGCCGATGATGCTGCGCGTGCGGCCCGCACAATTCACGATGATGGTCGTGTCCGGGTCGAGGTCCCTGGCGATGTCGGTGATGCGCAGCGCCAGCTCGCCGCCGGGCACGCTGCGGCCGCCGGGGATGCAGAAGCGACGGAACTCCTCGGGCGTGCGCGAGTCGAGAATGACCAGCTTCTCGCCCTTCTGGATGCGCGCCGCGAGCTCCTTCGCCTCGAGCTCGGGCACGTGGTGGACCACCTCGACCTTCTCCCCGAAGTCTTTGCTGGGCACGTTCATTCCCCACTCGGTGGAGAACCCGTCCGTGACCCAGCGGTTGATCCCGCCCTCGAGCACCGACACCTGGCGGTAGCCCATGCGCTCCACGGTGGCCGCCGCGAGGCCCGCCCGTCGGCCGTCGTCGTCGCAGACCACGACGGCCGTGCCCTTGAAGGGCACCGCGTGCGGCACGAGGAATTCCAGCTGCCGGCGGGCGATCAGGCTCGAGCCGGGAATGTGGCTGCTGTTGTACTCGCCCGCCTCCCTGACGTCGATCAGAGCGAACGGCGTGCTGCCCTCGAGCAGACCCTTGAGTGCCGCAGGAGCGATCTTGCCAGCCATTGGTCGCTACCTCCGCGCGATGAGGCGCCTGAACACTGCACCATACTGGAAGCCGTAGCCCTCGGCGTGCTCGGCGGCGTTCTTCTTGACGCGCTCGCCGAGCGTATGCCCCTCCGGCACGTTGAAGCCGGGCACCTGGCTCTCGTGGCGGGTCAGCCCGGCGATCTGGCGGTCGATCGAATCGGTGACGTCGACGATGATGTCGGCCTCGTCCATGCCCCAGTACCAGAGCTCGCGCACCTTGTGGGGCTCGAGCCGATCCCGCGTGATCTGCTCCGGGAAGTGCAGATGGTCGCGGGCGTAGGGATAGACGGCGTCGGTGGCCGCGATGCCCGCCTTGCGGTGATCGCGATGCTGGAAGCCCTTCATCCGGTAGGGGTCGTGGACGAAGACCGTGTGCGGCCGGTACCGGCGGATGGCGCCCACGATGTCGCCGAGAAACTCGCGGGTGTCCTCGAGCCCGCCGTCGGGGTAGCCGAGCATGACGACGTGCCGCACACCCATGAAGTCCGCCGCGGCGCGCTGCTCGTCGGCCCGCTTCCGGGCGAGGGCGGACGGCGTCAGCGCGCGGTCGGCGGTGCCGGCGGCGCCGTTGGTGCAGAGGACGTAGGTCACCTCGCAGCCCGCGGCCGCCCACTTGGCCACGACGCCCCCGGAGCCGATCTCGGCGTCGTCGGGATGAGCGAAGATCACCATCGCTTTGTCCGGCATGTCCGTCACGATCTCGAGCTTGGGGGCCGTCGCGTCTCTGGGCATGGAGCGATTCTACAGGAGCGCGGAAGCTGCGGCGCCATACGGCGCCGCGCCGAGGTATTATAGCCGGCACTATGACGACCAACTCGTTCCCGCTGGCTCGGTTCAAAGTCCTCGACCTGACCCGCGCCCGAGCGGGCCCCACCTGTGTGCGACAGCTGGTCGACTGGGGGGCGCAAGCCATCAAGATCGAGATGCCCGGCGGGCGTACGGGCGACGGCATGGGCGGCAATCGCCACGGCTTCGACTTCCAGAATCTCCACCGCAACAAGCGGAGCATCACGCTCAACCTCAGAGATCCCGAGGGGGTGGCGATCTTCAAGAAGCTCGCGCGGGATGCGGACATCGTCGTGGAGAACTACCGCCCCGGCGTGAAAGAGCGTCTGGGGATCGACTACAAGACCCTGCGCGCGATCAACCCCCGGCTGATCTACGGCAGCATTTCCGGATTCGGCCAGAGCGGCCCGTACCGGGACCGCCCGGGCGTCGACCAGATCGCGCAGGGCATGGGCGGCTTGATGTCCATCACGGGCATTCCAGGCCAGGGGCCGGTCCGCGTCGGGATCCCCATCGCGGACCTCTGCTCCGGGATCTTCCTGGCCCAGGGCATTCTGGTCGCCCTGATCGAGCGCGAGACCACCGGCGAGGGCAAATGGGTGCACACCTCGCTCCTGGAGGCGATGCTCTCCATGCTCGACTTCCAGGCCTCGCGCTGGCTGGTGGGGCACGAGGTGCCCCCGCAGGCGGGTAACAATCATCCCACCGGAATTCCGACCGGCGTCTTCGAGACGAAGGACGGGCACATCAACATCGCCGCCGCCGGCGACGATATATATGGACGCTTCTGTCGTGCCATCGAGCGCCCGGATCTCCTGACCGACGCGCGGTTCTCCACGTCCAAGGCGCGCTCGACGAACCGGGACACCATCATGGAGGTCCTCATGCCGGTGACCCGGCAGAAGGCCAGCGCCGAGTGGATCAAGATCCTCAACGACGCCGGCGTGCCCTGCGGGCCGATCTACAAGATCAACGAGTCGTTCGCCGATCCGCAGGTGCAACACCTGGCCATGGCCCAACCGGTGCGCTCGCCGGTGCTCGGCGACCTCACCATCCTCGGCCATCCGGTCTCGCACGGCGAAACGCGCCTGCCCCTGCGGAACGCGGCACCGGAGCTGGGCGACGCCAACGACGAGGTCCTCACGTCGCTCGGTTACACGAAGGAGCAGATCGCGGATCTGACTAAGCGCGCTGTGATTTGAGATGGGGGGCCTCGAAGGGCCGACGGACCAGGTGATCGAGTAGCGCGATGCCGACCGCGCATCTCCCCGGCGATTTGCTCATGCACTACGACGACGATGATTTCACCGATCCATGGTCGCCGGCAGAAACCGTCATCCTGCATCACGGCAACGCCAAGAGCGCGAAGCTCTGGTACGGGTGGGTCCCGTTGCTCGCGCGGGATTACCGAGTCATCCGGGTCGATGCCCGCGGCTTCGGGAGATCCTCGGTTCCCGCGCCCGGCTATCCCTGGTCGCTGGCGGGATTCGCGACAGATCTCGTCCATCTCATGGAGCATCTCGGCATCGACAAGGCGCACCTGATCGGGGAAACCATCGGGGGCACGATCGCGCTCGAGTTCGCTCACCGATTCCCCGACCGACTGCATTCCGTGACCACGTGCACCTCGCCTTACAAGTTCCGCGGGGTCCAGACCTATCTGGACTACTACAACGTGGTGAAGGAACACGGCGTCGAGGCCTGGGTCCGACAGACCGCCAATCGTCGGCTGGAACCCGGCGCCTCCGATCCCGGGCACCAGGAGTGGTACACGCAGCAGATGAGTCGAACCGCGCAGCACGTGGTCCTGGAGACCCTCGCATATCTCGCGACCGTCGACCTGACGCCCATCCTTCCGAAGATCACGACGCCGGCGCTCGTCCTGGTCGGCGAACGCAGCACCATGAACACACCGGATCGGGCGCAAAGCCTGGCTGCGCTCTTGCCGCGCGGAACCCTCGTGGAAGTGCCGGGCGCGAGTGGCTACGTCCAGCACTCCGCGCCGGCCCAATGCGTTGCGATCTGGCGAGAGTTTGTGCGATCCTCGCGCGCGTGAGGGGTGGCGAGACCGGGTCTCGAGACTGGCCGTTGTAGGAGGAGACGGACATGGGAGACATCCTGGGGATCGGGACGACGCACTATCCGCCCGGGTTGGTGCCGGACGAATACAAGCCATGGCCCCTGGCCCGGATGCTCCACACCGACCCGCGGATCCCGCCGCATCTGCGAGACCCCGCCAACTGGCCCGCGCCGATGCGCGCGGAATGGGGCGACGACGAAGGGATCGCGGCCTTCAAGGCGCATCGGGCTCGCGTGTTCAGCGCCTTCCGCACGCTCAGGGACGAGATCGTCGCCTTCCGACCCGACTTCATCCTCATGTGGGGCGACGATCAGTACGAGAACTTCAGGGAAGACGTCATTCCCCCGTTCTGCGTGCTGGCCTACGACACGCTCGCGTTTCAACCGTTCAAGCGGTTGGGCGAGCGCCCGAACATCTGGGGCGAGCCCGCCGACAAGGTGTTCACCTGGCCGGGACAACCGGCCGCGGGACGCTTCCTCGCCAGCCACTTGCTCGACGCCGGGATCGACATGCCCTATGCCTACCGGCCGCTGCACGGCGACGGCGTGGCTCACGCGTTCGCCAACACGCTGCTGTACCTCGACCTCGACCGTCAGGGATTTTCGTATCCAGTCCTGCCGGTGACGGTGAACTGCTACGGCCGCGACGTGATCCGCTACCGCGGAGGCGGGACTCAGCACGCTGAGGAGCCTGATCCGCCCGCGCCGTCGCCGCGCCGCTGCTTCGAGCTCGGGCGAGCCACCGCGCGAATCATCAAGGACAGTCCCTGGCGGGTCGTGCTGATGGCGTCGTCGAGCTGGTCCCACGCCTTTCTGACCGAGAAGAATCACTTCCTCTATCCCGATCTGGAGGCTGACCGGGTCCTGCTGGAGCACCTGCGCTCCGCCGACTACGGCACCTGGCGCGATCTCTCCCTCGAGCGGCTCGAAGCATCCGGGCAACACGAGGTCCTGAACTGGGTTTGCCTCGCCGGCGCGATGGCGGAGCTCGGCTACAAGATGGACGTCGTGGACTGGGTCGAGACCTGGCTGTTCAACGCGCCGAAGTGCCAGGCGATCTTCCGATGAAGGCCGTCTATATCGCCGAGCCCGGAGGTCCGGAGAAGCTGATCTTCGGCGACCGGCCCGATCCCGAGGCCGGCGCGGGCGAGGTCATCGTCCGCGTCAGAGCGACGTCGGTGAATCATGCGGACCTCGCCATCCGAGCGGGCCGCTCGGCGACGGGCGGGCTGCCGCGCATCCTGGGGCTCGACATCGCCGGCGAAGTGGCGCGTCTGGGGCCCGGGATGACCGGGTGGAAAGAGGGCGACCGGGTCGTGGTGGAGAATCGCGTCAAGTGCGGCACCTGCTCGCCGTGCATGCTCGGGCGCGACGAGTTCTGCGAGCGCCAGAAGCGGCTCGGGGGCGAGCTCGACGGCGGTCACGCGCAGTACTGCAAGGTCCCCGCGGCCAATCTGCAGAGGATCCCCGACCCCATGGGATTCGAGGAGGCGGCGACGTTCCCGCTCGCGGGGCACACGGCCTGGCACTGTCTCGTCGAGCGCGTGCAGCTCCAGCCCTGGGAAGACATCCTGATCCAGGCGGTCGGCAGCGGCGTGGGCAGCTTCGGCCTCCTCATGGCCAAGGGCATCGGCGCCCGCGCCATCGTCACGGCGGGGAGCGACTGGAAGCTCGAGAAAGCCAAGAAGCTCGGCGCCGACGAGGTGATCAACTACACGACGACGCCGAAGTTCAGCCAGCGCGTCAAGGAGCTGACCGACGGCCGCGGCGTGGACGTGGTGTTCGACTGCGTCGGCGCGACCGTGTGGGACGAGAGCTGCGCCAGCCTCAAGCCCGGCGGGCGGCTCGTCATCACCGGGACGACCGCGGGGAGCCAGATCCCGTTCAATCTGTCGGTTCTGCAGAGCCGGCCGCTGACGCTGATGGGCAGCGGCGCTCGCAGCCGGCGCAGCTTCGCGGCCATGATGCACATGGCGCACTACGGCGGCCTGCACGGCGTGGTGGGCCGGACGTTCGACCTGGCCGACACCGCCAAGGCGCACGAGGTCATGGCCGGACGCGATTTCTTCGGCAAGCTGGTCCTGCGGGTGCTCTAGGAGGCTCGGACATGAACATCGTTCGCCTGTACACCGGGAAGGACGGCCAGACCCACATCGAAGAGCTGGATCTCGCCACCCATCCGGAGCTGACGACACTGCAGCCGACCAAGGGCATCGTCTTCCGGACGACCAAGCCCGGCCACTTCTCCGATTGGCACAACGCGCCGCGCCGGCAGTTCGTCATCACGCTGGCCGGCGAAGTCGAGATCGGCCTCGGAGACGGCAGCCTGCATCGGTACGGGCCGGGTCACGTGACGCTGGCGGAAGACCTGACGGGTCGAGGGCACACGACGCGCGTGGTCGGGAACCAACCCCGCTTGTCCGTCACCATTCCCCTGGCGGACTGAGGAGGACAACCCATGGGGCAGATCCTCGGGCTCGGCATCACCCACTACCCGCCGATGTCGTACAAGGGCAACATGAGCAGCCGCATCAAGCTGCTGCTCGCCGACCCGCTCCTGCCCGAGCGCTTGCGGTCGCCGGAGAACTGGCACCCGACGATGCGGGAGCAGTGGAGCACCGACGAGGGCTGGAACCACTCCGAGAAGCACCGGGGCGACTTGATCCACCACTTCCGGAAGATCCGAGCCGAGCTCGACGCCTTCGAGCCCGACTTCGTGCTGCTGTGGGGCGACGACCAGTACGAGAACTACCGGGAGGACTGCGTGCCACCCTTTTCGGTGCTGGCCTACGACTCGGTCGACGTCCAGCCCTGGAAGGGTCACCGCGGCGAGAACTGGTGGGACGAGCCCCAGGACAAGACGTTCACGATCACGGGTCACCGGGCGGGGGCCAAGCACCTGGTGTCGGCGCTGCTCAACGACGGGATCGACGTCGCCTATTCCTACAAGCCCCTGCACCATCCACTCGGGCACGCGTTCGTGAACTCGATCCTGTACCTGGACATCGACCGGAAGGGGTTCCCCTATCCGGTGGTTCCGTTCACCGTGAACGCCTACGGGCGCTGGCTCATCGGCGCCCACGGCGCGCCGATGACGCCCTCGCAGGCCGCGAAGCTCGCGGGCCAGACGGAGCTCGACCCGCCGGGTCCGCAGCCGTGGCGCTGCTTCCAGGTGGGCGCCGCGGTCGCGCGCGGGCTCAGCAAGAGCCCCTGGCGGGTGGCGGTGATCGCGTCGTCGAGCTGGAGCCATTCGTTCCTGGTCGCGAAGCACTCGCTGATGTTCCCGGACGTGGAGTCGGACAAGCGCTACTACGAGGCGCTGCGCGACGGCGACTGGACGACCTGGCGCAACACCACGATCGAGGAGGCCGAGGATCGTGGCCATCACGAGCTACTGAACTGGTTCTGCCTCGCCGGCGCGATGTCGGAGCTCCGGCGCAAGCCCGACGAATCGGTGTTCCTGGAGTCGTGGATATCCAACTCCGACAAAGTCTTCGCCGTGTTCAGACCGTAGCCCATCAAGGAGGAGGAGCTCATGATCTACGAAGTTCGCACCTACACACTGCGCACCGGAGCCGTGGCCGAGTTCGAAGACCGCTTCGCCAAGCGGAAGCCGCTGCGGGAGAAGCACTCGCCGCTGGGGGCCTTCTGGCACACCGACTTCGGCCCGCTCAACCAGGTCATTCACGCCTGGCCTTACGAAGATCTGAAGCATCGCACCACGGTGCGCGACGCGATGGCGAAGGACACGGCGCTGCAGCAGCTGCCGGGCGGGCGCGATCTGATCGTCGAGCAGCAGGCCGACATCATGATTCCGGCGCCGTTCATGCAGCCGCTGGGCAGCCGCGACTTCGGCACCGGCAATTTCTACGAGATGCGGATCTACACCTACGCGCCCGGCGACCTCCCGGCGGTGCTGGAAGCGTGGGGCAAGGCCGTTCCCGCCCGTGAGAAGCTCTCGCCGCTCGCGGCCTGCTGGACCAGCGAGCTCGGTGGGCTGAACAAGTTCGTGCACGTCTGGGTCTACAAGGACTCCAACGAGCGCACGCGCATTCGCGACGAATCGCGCAAGGGTGGCCAGTGGCCGCCGCAGTCCGGAGTTCGGCCGATCCGGCAGGAGAACAAGATGCTGATCCCGGCGGCGTTCTCGCCTCTGCGGTAACCTCCCACCCGTCGATCCTCCGCCCGGGCGGGCTCCGGCCTCTGCGCCGGAGGTACCGCCCGGGCGGCGTGTACGCGCGGCACCCTTCCGGCACGACGAAGGAGAAGGACGTGATGGCATCGCTCAGCCGGCAGCTCGCACAGTGGGTCGTTGGCCTTCGCTATGACGATCTCCCGCCCGCCGTGGTCGATCGAGCCAAGGGCGTCACGCTCCATGGCCTCGCGTCGGTGCTCCTCGGCTCGCTGACGCCCGGCGGTCAGCAGGCGGTCAAGCTCATCACCGAGGAAGAAGCCGGAGTGAAGACCGGCGCCACCATCATGGTGGATGGCACAAAAGTGACGAAGGGCGGCGCCGCGTTCGCGAACGCCGAGATGGCGATGGCCGGCGGGAAGTGGGACACCTTCCGCATGCTCACCCACCCCGGCACGAGCATCATCCCGGGCGCCTTCGTCGCGGCGGAAGCAGCGGGCGCCTCGGGCAGGGACTTCCTCACCGGCCTGGCGGCCGGCTACGAGGTCATGGAGCGGATGGCGGCCGACTTCATTCCGACCGTGATGGCGCGCGGCTTCCACGCCGGTGTGGTATTCGGCATCTTCGGCCCCGCCGTCGCCGCCGCGAAGATGCTGCGCTTCACCGAGGACCAGGTGAACAGCACGATCGCGCTCTGCGCGAGCCTGGCGGCCGGCAATCTCGAAGGCGCACGCAGCGGCGGCCGCGCCCTGCGCGAGGGCGGAGCGGTGCGCAACGCCATGCTGGCGGTCGCGCTGGCCAAGCAGGGGCACGTCGGGGGCGAGACCGTGCTCGAAGGCGACGCCGGCTTCTATCACGCCTACGCCGGCAACAACCAGGGCCGGCTGACCCACAGCTTCGTGGGCGACACCCGGACCAGCCTGGACAAGATCACGGCCGCGCTGGGCAAGGAATGGATGTTCCTCGAGACGCTCTACCGGATCTACTCGACCGCCGGCTACAACATCGCCCACATCGACGTCACGGCGAAGCTCTGCGAAGAGCACGACATCGCCTACAAGGACGTCGAGCGCGTCGAGGCCGTGGTGAACTGGCTCGAGACGCAGTATCCCAGCCCGGCCTTCCCGAGCCGGCGGGAAGACCTGGAGTCGAGGCCGGGCAGCACGGCGTACTACGCCGCGTACGGCGTCGTGAAGCGCGGGTTCCCCGTGCTGAAGGCGCAGGTCGACCCCACCGGCGCCGGCGACCCGCCCGAGGTGCTGGATCTGATGAAGCGAGTGAGGCTCATCCCGTCGCACGCGATGACGCTCTTCGGTCCACGGATCACGATCTTCACCAGGGACGGGAAGAGCTACACCAAGCAGTCGACGGGGCGCGAGTTCATCTGGGACTTCGCCGAGGAGACCCGCCGCATTCGTGACGTCATCCCGGGCCTGCCGATCCCGGCGGCGCAGTTCGAAGAGATCATCGCAACCTGCCGCGATCTCGACCGACAAGCCCGGGCCGACACGCTTCTTGGGCTGACGCTGAGGAAGGCGTAGGCGAGCCGACCAGGAGATCGGACTCATGAAGACCGTCCGGATCGTCACCCCGACCGGCCACCTCGGCACGACCCCGCTCGAGAAGGCGAGCTTCGAGCGCGGCTGCGGCATGTCACCCGATGTCATCGTCGCCGACTCCGGCAGCGCCGACATCGGGCCGTATCCGCTGGGCGCGGACAAGGCGGCCTCGGACGAGGTCTGGCAGCGTCACGACATCGAGGCGATGGTGCTGGCGGCACGGCGCCTCGGGATCCCGCTGATCCTCGGCTCGGCGTCGGACACGGGCACCGACCGCGGGGTCGACCAGTACGTGCGTCTGATCCGGGAGATCACGGTTCAGTACCGGCTCGAGCCGTTCCGGCTGGCGGCGATCTACGCCGAGACGCCGGTCGACGAGATCCGGCGGCGCCTGAAGGACGGCGCGTCGATCCGCGGGCTCAACGGCCGGCCGGACTGCGACGCGGCCACGCTGGACCGCACCGACCGCATCGTCGCCGTGATGGGCGCCGAGCCGATCCGGGACGCGCTCGACGCCGGCGCCGAGGTCGTCATCGCGGGCCGCAGCAGCGACTGCGCGATCTTCGCGGCGCCGCTCCTCAACGCGGAACACTCCTGGGCCGACGCGTTCTTCTGCGGCAAGGCCATGGAGTGCGCGTCGTTCTGCGGCGAGCCCTTCATGGGCAAGGAAACCATCCTCGGTCGGGTGGACGGCACCGGCGTCTATCTGACGGCGATGCATCCCGACCAGGCGTGCACACCCGCGTCGGTGGCGAGCCATGCGATGTACGAGCGGCTCAATCCGTTCCGGGAGTACGTGCCCGGCGGCTACCTCGACATGACGAACTGCTGCTACGAGCAGGTGGACGGGAAGACGACACGCGTCACCGGGCAGACGTTCGTCCCGAGCCCGACGACGTGGATCAAGCTCGAGGGGTCGGGCAAGGTCGCCGAGCGCGCGCTCTTCATCGTCGGCATCCGCGATCCCTACACGATCGCCAACCTCGACCGTGTCATCGGCTGGGCCAAGGGCAAGCTCACGGAGCGCTTCGGGCCGCTCGGCGGGACGTACAACGTCTACTACCACGTCTACGGCCGCAACGCGGTCATGGAGGCGATGGAGCCGACGCCGGCGCGCGCGCCGCTCGAGGTCGGCATCGTGGTCGAGGTCACCTGCGACGACGCCGCGCGGGCCGAGACCATCGCCCACATCGCGGGGAAGAACCTCTTCTACGCCCGGCTGCCCGACGTGAAGGGCACGGCCGGGACCGCCGCCATCATGTCGGACGAGGTGCTGCACGCGCGCCCGGCCTACGAGTGGACGCTCAATCACGTGGTCGAAGTGATGAATCCGCGCGAGCTCTTCCGCACCCGGTTCGAGACCGTCCGAGCCTGAGAATCGGAGACCCGACCATGAAGCTCGTCGAGCTCGCGTCGACCATCCGCAGCAAGAACGCCGGCGTCGACCACATCACGTTCGACATCATCTGCCGCGAGCGCCGCAGCTTCGAGCGCGTGCGCGACAGTGGCGCGCTCGACCGCCGCGCGGTCGCCCGCCTGTTCGGCATCGACGAGAGCCGCGTGACCGACTTCGTCGTGTTCGAGCCGGCCAACGCGATCAAGTTCACGATCCGCCGGCTGCGCCCCAGCGGCGGCATGGGCGAGAGCGATCTCTTCGGCTCGCAGCAATACGCGCCGCTGTTCGACGTTGAGATTCCGTGACGCGGACCGGAGGAGACAGCGACATGCCGGGGAAAGTGCGACGAATCGTGACCGGGGTCAATGGCGCGGGGCGCTCCTGCATCCTCTCGGACACCTTGCTCCCGACCGCCGCGGTCGCGCCGGGCGCGCCCGTGCGAACGGGCTTGTGGACGACGGATTCCGCTCCGGTGTCGAACAAAGGAACGCACGATCCCGTTCCGGACGGAGTGATTCTGCGGACGCCGCCCGCTCACCGGGGCGGCACCGTCATCCGGATCACCGACATCGCGCCCGACAAGGCGCGGGCCTACGACCCCGCAGAGCTGCGCCGGCGGAGCTGCAAGACCACGCCCGAGCGCTCGGCGAGGCACCCGGGCTTCCACGCGACCGACACGGTGGACTACGCGATCTGCCTCGAGGGTGAAGTGTGGGCGGTCCTGGACGAGCACGAGACCCTTCTGCGGCCGGGCGATGTGCTGATTCAGCGCGGTACCTACCACGCCTGGTCGAATCGCAGCGACCGGGTCTGCCGCATGGCCTTCATCCTGATCGACGCGGAGCCGCTCGAGAACCACTAGTGGTGTCCTGACGAGGAAACTTCGGGAGGCGCGAACGACATGGCCTTGAAAGACAAGATTCCCCTGGGCGTGGCGCTGCCCCACCGTTCCCCCGAGCCGATCGACATGGGTGCCGTGCGAGAGGTCGCCCAGCGCGCCGACGCGTTGGGTTTTCGCGACCTGTGGGTGACCGAAAATACTCTGGATCACGTCTTCTGCTTCGACCCGGTCGTGGTGCTGACCTACGCCGCGGCGGTCACCACGTCGATCCGCCTGGGTGTGGCCGTGGTCGTCCTGCCCATCCACAATCCCATCCACGTCGCGCACAAGTTCGCCACGCTGGACTACGTCAGCAATGGCCGGGCGATCCTCGGTGTTGGATTGGGCCGGGACCACCACTACACGCAGTTCCAGATACCGCGAGAGCGCCGCGTGCGCCGGTTCCTCGAAGAGGTCGAGCTGATCAAGGCGCTGTGGACCGAGCCGAAGGTCAGCTACCGGGGCGACATCTATCAGCTCGAGGGCGCCACGATGGCTCCAAAGCCCGTGCAGAAGCCGCATCCGCCGATCTGGCTGGGCGGCGGCCACCCCGACGCGCTCCGCCGCGCCGCGGCGATCGCCGACGGGTGGATGGGCTCCGGCGGCTCGAGCGCCGCCGAGTTCGCGCGATCAGTCCCGTTGATGCGCGAGCATCTCGAGAAAGCCCGGCGCGACCCGGCGACCTTCCCCATCTCGAAGCGCGTGTTTCTGTCGGTGCACGAGCGTCCTGAAATCGCTCGGGCCGAGCTGCACCGCTGGTTCACGACGGTCTATCACAACCCCGCCGGGACCGACGCCTCGGGTGTGCACGGCACGCCGGAGCAGGTGCGGGAGCGGCTGGAGGAGCTGGTCCGCATGGGCGCGAACCATCTCCTTCTCAACCCCGTCTGCCGCCATGCCGAGCAGGTGGAAGCGCTCGCCGCGATCGTGAGTCGCAACTAGCGCGCAGCCAGCCCGGCGCGCCGGCGGTCACGACTCCGCGAGCAGCCGCTCCACGCGCGCGAGCAGCGGACTCGCCAGCAGCGCGGGCTGGTGGGCCGGGAGATCCACCCAGACCGGGAACTCTCGCCCGGTGATCTTGCGGGCCTTGGTGGGACCGCCCAGGGACATCATGGTCTGCCACGAGTCCGCCAGAGTCGGCTGCGCCAGCAGCAGCAGCCCGCGCCCGAGGTAACCATCGGCCACGCCCGGCAACTCGACGCCCGCCTCGGCCACTGCGCCGGCCCACTCGTCGGGACCGAGAAGCCGCCGCTCCGAGCCCGCCTGCCACGCCAGGACAGGACACAGAGCCGGCCCCGCCTCTTGCAAGGCCGCCAGCCAGTGGTGCCGGGCGCCGAGGACGAAGCGGCGATACGCGTCGCCCGTGCCCGCCGGAGCGTCCTCGTGCTCCTTGAGGAGGATCGACGGGAACGGAGCATCCGGCAGGCTATAGGCGCGGATCAGCGAGGGTGGCGGCGGGCAGCCGAAGGGAGCCACCCGACCCAGGAAGCTCGTCAGCCCC
>Ga0137394_10001828_pt1 | contig 15666 bp, 10 predicted proteins | sample czobulk116metaG_FD_108278 | JGI IMG/M metagenome (GOLD analysis project Ga0137394, IMG submission 108278) | Vadose zone soil microbial communities from Angelo Coast Range Reserve, California, USA - czobulk1.16 metaG | ecosystem: Environmental > Terrestrial > Soil > Vadose zone | place: USA...
AACCAGCGCGATGACTATCAACCGATTCTGTTCTTCTGGCCTCCAAGCTATCGCACTCGCAGCCGAACGCATCCGCGCCGGCTTCGCCGAAGTCATCGTCGCCGGCGGCACTGAATCCATGTCCATGGTCCCCATGGGAGGCAACAAGATTTCTCCCAATCCTTGGCTTGTGGACAATTATCCCGACGCCTACATCAACATGGGCCTCGGCACCGAAAACATCGCCCGCAAATTCGGCATCACCCGCGAACAAGCCGACCAGTTTTCCGCCGAATCCCACAAAAAAGCTCTCGCCGCCATTGCCGCCGGAAATTTCAAGGACGAAACCATCCCCGTCGAAGTAAAAATCACGGTGCTCCCCAACGGCACCTCCGGTTCTGGGGTGCCCCATCCTTCGCACGGGGTTGGCGCGAAGGGTAGTTCGGTCAAACCGACGACTCAGACGTTTACTTTCGCCACGGACGAACTTCCCCGCGCCGACACTTCCCTCGAAGTCCTCGCGAAGCTCAAGCCGGCCTTTCACGCGAAAGGATCGGTCACCGCGGGCAACAGTTCTCCGATGAGCGACGGCGCCGCCGCCACTGTCATCATGAGCGACGCGCGCGCCAAATCGCTTGGCCTCAAGCCCCTCGCGCGTTTCGTTGCCTATGCCACCGCCGGCGTTCTCCCCGAAGAATTCGGCATCGGCCCCGTCCAAGCGATTCCCAAAGCATTAAAGCTAGCCCGTCTCTCTCTCAACGACATGGCGGTGGTCGAACTCAACGAAGCCTTCGCTGCCCAATCATTAGCGGTAATCCAGCAAGCCAAGCTCGATGCCACAAGCGTCAATCCCAACGGTGGCGCCATCGCCCTCGGCCACCCCCTAGGCTGTACTGGCGCAAAGCTAACCGCCACCCTCATTCGCGAACTCCAGCGCCGCAAGGCCAAGTACGGCATGGTCACCATGTGCATCGGCGGCGGCATGGGCGCCGCCGGTATCTTCGAGCGTCTCTAATGGTTTTGTAGCGGCCGGTTTTTAGACCGCTCGGTTTTGCCTTTGTAGTTTTGATTTCCTACCGGCCGGTTTTATTTTTGTAGCGGCGAGTTTATCTCGACATCTTTCTTTTACGGCAAGTCTGCTTCCGACCGAGGTCACAGATGAAACTGTTTATTTGTTCGCTTCTGCTCTTGTTCGCATTTACTCTCAGCGCTCAAGCTCCCGTCGCCGTTCCCATCGCTAACGAACCCCACCATCATCTGGTCTTCCGGAACGAATACGTCCGCGTCTTCCGCGTCAGCATCCCCGCCCACGATGCGACCCTTCTTCATCAGCACGACGTGCCCTACATTTATGTTTCACTCGGTCCAGCCGACGTCGTCAACGCCGTCCAGGGCAGACCCGAAGCCCGCATCGTCATGACCGACGGCCAGATCGGCTACTCCCTGGGCCACTTCGCCCACATCGCCCGCACCGACGCCGGCAGCACCTTCGACAACGTCACCGTCGAATTGCTAAAACCTCAAGGTCAACCACGAAATACTTGCGCAGAGATCGTGCCCGGCACTTCAGAACTCCATTGCGACAGCGCCGGCAAGAGAAGATTGATAGACCCTGTGCCGCAATTTGAGACTGATGAGATAGCAGTAGATCTGACGCGGATTAGCCCTGAGGCAGAAGGCCCTTCAATCACGCTGAAGACTGGAACTCTTCTCGTCCTTGTTAGCGGATCTGGAATTCAAGCAGAAGCAAAGCAAAGGCCTGAGGAAACGCTCATAGTTGGGAGCGTAATGTGGCTTCTCGCAGGATCAAACACTACATTCCACAATTCATCGCAAAAAGAGTGGCGCTACCTCACGATTGGTTTTAAAGGGAGCGAGCCACTCCAGAAATATTAGGAAGCGCTGCAGAAGATTATCTCTTCCTCGCTTCCACGTGTACGAACAACTTTTCCGGCGCTTCTTTTACAGCCATGAACTGTTCGCTCACTAGTGTTCCCGGGCCATTGAGCCGCGTCGCATTTCGCAGTTTCAGATTTGCGCCTTCCGTGGGAAACTCCGACCGATAAACCAGCGTCTCGCCTTCGAACTGTCCGGTCTCCACGAGCGCTCCCGGAAAATTATTCCCGAAGACATACATTTTGTATGCTTTTTCCCTGGCATCCCAGGTCATTATCTGCAAGCCTTCGAAATCGCCCACAGGTCCTTGCGAGTGAAACGTGTTGATCAGCGAATTTCCGCCCGGCCCGAGCTTGCTGGAGTACACGCCGGTGTTCTTCCCGCCGTTCGGATACGTCTCGGTGTAGTCCCATTCTCCCAAATAAAATTTCAGACGTTCCATCTCCGCCGCGCCCGGTCTTGTCGTCGCGGCAGCGGCCGGCTTCTCTGCCGTTTTTTCCTGGCGCGCCGCCACCGTTATCCCGGCAGCCAGTACGGCCGCCAAGAACACCATGGCTACAGTTCTCTTTCGATTCTCCCTGAACATCGGCAATCTCCTCTGGTCGAATAAGGCTAACAGGCAGGCGCGCCAAATTATTTCTTCGTCTTCCACAATCCCGCGGTGTTGCCTTCGGGATCCTGCATCCACGCAAACGTCCCCGCGGGAATCTCCACCGGCGGCACGAGCGTTTTTCCGCCGAGCGATTTTGCCTTTTCCAAATATGCCACCACGTCGTCCACGTCCACGTAGAAGATCGTGTAGTGATGCGGCTCGTGCCCCAGCGCGGTGATGTGCCCGCCGATGCCACCGGCTTCCGCTGCAATCATCGCCGCCGGCCCCATCGCCTCTATTTTCCAGTCGAAGAGTTTTTGTAGAATTCCTGCGTCTTCGCGCTGTCCCCGCACCCAATTTCAAAATGCAGCACGGCTCGCCCCACGGCGCCCTCCTCAAGTCGAATGGATATGCTTTCGAAGCGTTTCCCGAGTCCCGGAAATCTATCAACTTTCTGGCAAATCTGTGAACGTTATTTCCGGCAAACGCGTCCTGCTTCGAGAGTGCTCATTTCCCGTGTATCGCACTGTTTGGGGCTGCCGCATCCAAGCGTTAAACTCTCAGGGAGGAGACGCCCATGTCTATTCGACCGGTGAAGAGGCTCATCAAGTCCAAACCCACGACGGAGGGTGCGGGTGTCCATCTGCGGCGCGCTTTTGGTTTCGGTAACACGGCGGACTTCGATCCGTTCCTGCTGCTCGATGATTTTCGCAACGATGTGCCGGAGGATTATCTCGCTGGATTTCCGTGGCATCCGCACCGCGGAATCGAGACGATCACCTATGTTCTTGCTGGAACGGTTGAGCACGGTGACAGCATGGGAAACCACGGCGCGATTGCGGCGGGCGACGTCCAGTGGATGACGGCGGGCAGCGGCATCATTCATCAGGAAATGCCCAAGGGCGACAACGCCGGGCGGATGCACGGCTTTCAACTCTGGGCGAATCTTCCATCCGCGCTGAAGATGACCGCGCCGCGGTATCAAGAAGTGAAGGCGCTCGACATCCCCGAAATCAAGGACGACGACGGCACGCACGTGCGCGTGGTCTGCGGAAGTTTCTGGGGCAAGAGCGGCCCCGTGGACGGCATCGCCGCCGATCCTATTTATCTGGACGTCTCCGTGCCGCCAGGACGAAGAAAGACGCTGCCAGTTGGTATCACGCGGCACGCATTTGCCTATGTCTTTGCCGGCGACGGAAAGTTCTGCAATGCGTCCGAGCCGCTCGCAGTGCCGACCGAGCCTGTAAGCTGGGCTGATACGAATCCGCCGGCGGAGGCGGACAACCGTTCCCTTGTGCTCTTCGATCGTGGCGACGAGTTGATGGTCCAGGCAGGCGACGAAGGAATCCGTTTTCTGCTGGTGTCCGGCAAGCCGCTCGAAGAACCGGTGGCGTGGTATGGACCGATCGTGATGAACACGCAGGAGCAGCTCCGGCAGGCGTTCAACGAGCTGGAAAAAGGCACATTTCTGAAGCAGGACAAACGCGCATAGCGTTGTCGATTTGCCGGGTCCCCGTTCGACTAACCAACAGGAGGAAATACCATGCAATACCTGCTGCTGATTTATCACTCGGAAGCCGAATTTGGGAAGACGACGGAAGCGGACAAAGCCGCGTTGTACCAGGAATACGGGCAACTGAGAGAAGAACTTTCGGGAAAGGGTCAGTTCGTCGGAGGCAGCCAACTTGCCAGCACGACAATGGCGACGACAGTGCGCGTGCGCGATGGCAAGCGCGTGGTCACGGACGGGCCATTCGCGGAAACCAAAGAGCAACTCGGCGGCTATTTTCTGGTAAATGCCAACGATCTGGACGAAGCTATTGCCATCGCGGCGCGGATACCTTCGGCGCGGAATGGAACCATTGAGGTGCGGCCCATAGCGGTTCGCGGGAAAGCAGTCGAAGCGTAGAATGCACAAAAGTTGAACCAAAGGGACGGGTGCCACCGGATGCAAACGGCGCCCGTCCGCGCGGCTCCTGATAATTTGTCGTGTTGAGATTCCTTCCTAATGGATTTTGAAAAACTGCATCGCGAGGAATCGGGGCGGATTCTGGCGACATTGATACGCCTGCTCGGGGATTTTGACCTGGCGGAAGAAATGTTGCAGGAGGCATATGCCGTTGCGCTGCAAAAATGGCCTTCGGAAGGCACGCCGGCGAATCCGCGCGCGTGGCTGATCAGCACGGCGCGGCACAAGGCCATTGACCGTTTACGGCGCGATCAACGATTCGAACGGAAGGCGGAGGAGATTGCAAAGACCGCCGAGATCGCTGCGCGGCCGGAGAGCGATCGGGAAGAAGAAATGTTAGGTGATGACCGGTTGCGTTTGATTTTCACCTGTTGCCATCCCTCGCTGCCCATGGAAGCGCGGGTTGCGCTCACACTTCGAACGGTTTGTGGAATTACAACCGAGGAGATTTCCAGGGCGTTTCTGGTTCCGGTGGCAACGATGGCGCAGCGGCTCGTGCGGGCCAAGGGGAAAATTCGCGATGCGGGGATTCCGTATCGCATACCCTCATCGGAGGAATTACGCGACCGGCTGGATGGTGTGCTGCTGGTCGTCTATTTAATTTTTAATGAAGGTTATCTGGGCAACAGCGGCGATGCGCTGATCCGGCGGGAGCTTTGCGCGGAGGCGATGCGGCTGGGGCGTGTTCTGTGCGGCTTGCTTCCGCGGCAGCCGGAGGCGCAGGCATTGCTGGGGCTGATGCTGCTGCAGGACTCGCGCCGGGACGCGCGCGTGAGCGCGGAAGGAGAGTTGGTTTTGCTGGAAGAGCAAGATCGGAGTCTCTGGCATCAGGAACAGATTCAGGAAGGAACGCAAATTGTGGAATCGGCGCTGCGCGGTGGCGCGGTGGGAATGTACGCGGTACAAGCTTCCATCGCGGCCCTGCATGCCAATGCGAAAACGGCGAAAGAGACAGACTGGCCCCAGATTGCGTCGCTGTATGACGTATTGTTGAGAGGCCATCCTTCGCCGGTCGTTGAGGTAAACAGGGCGGCGGCAGTCGCGATGGCGGGTTCGGTTGAGGAGGGGCTCGCACTGCTCGACGAAATCGAGAAGCGCGAGGAGCTGAAAGAATTTCACCTGTTGCCGGCGGCCCAGGCGGACCTGTTGCGGCGGCTCGGCCGGCTGCCAGAAGCGGCGGAAGCTTACCGGCGGTCGCTAAGACTAGCTACGAATGACATTGAACGGCGGTTTTTGCGGCGAAGGCTGGCGGAGATCGAAATGGCCAACGGAGCGGGAACTTGAGCCGAGGATGGACGAGCAAGCCCGGGCCCTCCTCTAGAAAAATCTAAAAAAATTAGTCTGCGGCGTAGCGGCGGAAGAAGGAGTCGGGCTTCCAGCGCGGACGCGCGGCCGTATTGGCGCTGTCGAGCATCAGGCGGCGGGTAAATTCCTCGTAGGTCGCCGCGGATTGCAGATCGACAGGCTGGTTCACGTCATCGCTCGGAGCGTGATAGCGGTTGGTTAGCCAGTCCTTGAAAATTCTCTGCTCGGGCGTGCCAAGTTCGAAGCCGACGTCGCATTTGACTGCGGGAACCCCGTGCTTGATGAAGTTGTATTGATCGCTTCGGATGAACGCGTTGCGCAACGGTTCGGGATCGGCAATGGGTTTAATGCCCATGGACTGCGCGATGGCCGCGGCACGGGAGCCGAGGTCGGACTCTTCGATTCCTTCGATCTTGAGAATCTGCAGTGGCACGATAGGAAGAAACATGTCCACGTTGATGTCGGCAATGATGGATTTCGACGCGACGGTGGGATGCGCCGCAAAATATTTCGAGCCAAGAAGCCCTTTTTCTTCGGCGGTGACCAGGAGGAAAAGAATGGAACGCTGCAACTTCTCCGGATGCGCTTTGAGGCTCGCGGCGATGTCCATGACGAGCGCGCTGCCGGAGCCGTCATCCATGGCGCCGTTGTAAATGCGGTCGCCGCTAATGGGCGCGCCGATGCCGACGTGATCAATGTGCGCGGAAAGGACCACGAATTCGTTCTTGAGAGCTGGATCGGAGCCGGCAAGTTTGCCCGCGACGTTTGCGGATTCGAGAGTCTTCGTTTGGATGACGGCGTTAGCCTGGAGCGAAACGGCCAAAGGGAAATGAGGAAGAGGCTTGCGGTCTTTGCCGAGGGCAGCGATTTCGGCGAAAGTGTGGCCGGAGCCGGCGAAAAGTTTCTCCGCGGAAGCAGGATTGAAAGAGACGCCTAGTTGAAGACCGGGAGTCTCATTGAATTCCGGATCGGCAAGATCCATGGACGGATGATTGCGATTGACGGAAATGCGCGACCATGGAATATCCATGGACGCTGGATTGAAAATGGTAATGGTGCCGATGGCGCCGGCGGCACGCAGCGATTTCCAGCGCTCTCCGGCGGTTTGATAATGCGAGGCGAGGGCGGTGGGGATATCCGATGGAGAGCCAGCCAGATAGACGGCGATTTTGCCCGTGAGGTCGAGGCCGGCCAGTTCATCGAGATTTTTTTCCGGAATTTTCAGTCCGTAGCCGATGAAAACCAGAGGGACGGAAATATTGGCAGAAGCGCGGGTGGCGCGGGTGCCGATGAAGGCATCATCCGCAAAAGACAGTGCCGTGGACTTGCCGCCCGCAACGAGAGCGAGAGAGGATTTGGCTTCGTCGACTTCGAATTGATTGAAGCGGACGGTCTGGTAGAAACCGTTCGTGCCGGCAGGCTCGAGCCCGGCTTTCTGGAGTTGCTCGACAGCGTATGCTTGCGCTTTGCGGAGACCCTCGCTGCCAGTGTCGCGGCCTTCGAGGGAATCGTCGGCAAGAAATTTGACGTGCGCCCACCAGGAGTTGCCGTCGAAGTGGGCCGCAGGGGAAGTCTGCTGTGCTGGGGAAACAGAAGCAAGAGTCAGAAAAAGTATCGCTGAAATCGTGCCACGCATAAGATTCACTCCTGGTGCAATTTGTGGGGTTAAAGAATAACAGGGACAACGGAAAAGTGTCACGCGTCGTCGCCGTGGTTTGCCTTGTCTCCCCGCAATGATTCCTTAGGGTAGAGTAACCAACGGTAGCTCGATAAAAGTGGCCTGGCCGGGGGCATGGTAGATGCGCTGGGTGGCTTTGCGATAGTCGCCGGGCTTTGCCCAGAAAATGTTGGGAACAAAAGTTTGCGGATTGCGGTCATACAGCGGGAACCAGCTCGACTGAATCTGGACCATGATGCGATGGCCAGGCAGAAAAACGTGGTTCGCGGTGGGCAGCGCGAAGCGATAGAGCAGAGGCTTGTCTGAGGCGAGAGCCTTCGGCGTTTCAAAACTTTCGCGGTAACGGCCGCGGAAAACGTCAGCGGCGACCATGAGTTGATACCCGCCCATTTCCGGCTGCGCACCCACTTCGTCGGGGTAGAGATCAATGAGCTTTACGACCCAGTCGGAATCCGTGCCACTGGTGGAAGCGATCAGGTTGGCGATCGGCTGGCCGCTGATTTTCACCTGCGCGCTCAAGACATCGGAGACGAAAACCGCGACGTCGGGGCGGCCAGATGCTTCGCGCTGATCGTCCACAAGCCACTGCGACCAGGTCATGCCGTTCGAATAGCCGACCGGTTGAACGGGCCGTGCGCGGAACGGCACTGGCTTGGCGGGATCGGAAACGTATTCGTCGAATGCGCTTTCGCTCGCTGCGGGCGGCGTGAAGCTGAGCTTTAGCCCCGGATTAAAATAGAGTGGAGTCGGTTTTACGGAACAGCCACTAGCGCAGCCGGAAGGCCACGCGGGCAAACGCCGCCAGGTGTTCGTGCCGGTTTCAAACGCCGTCACCGGCGCGACGTCGCTCTTCGGCGCGTCATCCTTCAAATAATGTGCGAGAAATGGCGCAAGAATCTCGCGGCGAAAATACAGCCCGGTATCACTCGCGAATTTCAGCGCGCCGAGCGTGCTCGCGTCATCGATCTCCTGCCCGTGATGCCACGGCCCCATCACCAGAAATACTTTGTCGTTGGCGGTGTCTTTCGGTTTGATGGCTTTGTAAACGGCGATGGCTCCGTAGATGTCTTCTTGATCCCATAAGCTGGCGACCAGCATGGTCGGAACTTTCAGCGGTTGCGCGGCAAGAATCTTGTCCATGGCCTGCTGCTGCCAGAAAGCATCGTAAGAAGGATGATCGAGAATTTTTCTCCAGAAGCCGATCTGATCAAGACCGTGGCGGCGGCCCAGTTCACCGGCGGAACTCGCTTGCAAGTACAAATCGTAATCGTCGAAATTGCTGGTCCACCAGTGCTCGTCATTTTTTCGCGTAGCGACCTGTTCGAAAATGTAAGGCATGTTCTGCTGGCGGAACGCGCCGTAGTGAAACCAGTCATCGCCCATCCAGCCGTCCACCATCGGATTCATCGGCACGGAAACTTTCAGCGCGGGATGCGGATTCACAAGCGCCATCAGCGGCGTGAAGCCGTCGTAAGAGATGCCGAGAATGCCGACTTTGCCGTTGCTCTCAGGAATATTTTTCACCAGCCACTCAATGGTGTCGTACGTGTCGGTGGAATGATCGACCGGGGTGGGATTCAGCGGGCCGTGAAGGGGACGGTTCATCACATAATCGCCCTCGGAACCGTATTTGCCGCGCACATCCTGAACGACGCGGACATAGCCACCTTCGAGAATGACCTCAAGAGCGTTGTCATACCCATGGAGATTGGGCCCGAGATGCGAGCTGTGCTCATGGGAAGTCAGACCGGTGGCATCGTAAGGCGTGCGCGTCAGGAGAATGGGCGCGTTCTTGGCGCCTTTGGGTATAAGAATGACGGTGTGCAATTTCACGCCGTCGCGCATGGGAATCATCACATCGCGCCGGACATGATCGAAACTATCAGTGGCGGGCGTGAACTGGGCTGGCGTTTCGCTGGGGAGTGTGGAAGCCGCGGCCGGCGGTGGAGCTTGCGCCACACAGGGATGGGGATGCGAGAACCCGCCGAGCAGCGATGCGAGCAGAGTTAACGCGCGAACGAAGCGAATTTTCTTCATCGGGGCTCCCCGGCCATGAGTGGAATGAGCGTGGATTATACCCCGGATTGCTCCGCTCGCCAGTTTCAGGGCCTCGGACGCGGTCTTGTGCGTCCACTGAAAACTCTTGGGACACGCGGAACTTAACTGTGTTTACGGGACCTGATTGCGGGAGTAAAATGGGATGATTCGATTGCGTTGTTTGCCGCATGCTGCCTTTGGATTGAAACCCAGTTCCTGAGACTTCCCGCATAGGAGCGACCAAGATGGCCACCGCCACTCTCACCAAGCCCGCAGCTAAGGGAGGCAGTTTCCTCCTGGAATCGCCGCAGCCGGGCGACGTTTTCACGCCTGCGGATTTGACCGATGACCAGAAACTGATCGGACAGACGGCGGAAGAATTTGTCCTCAAGGAAGTTTTTCCTTTCATCAAAGATCTTGAAAACAAAAAGCCGGGGCTCATGGCCGAGCTGGTGAAAAAGGGCGGCGAAGTCGGCTTGATGGGCGGCGGTGTGCCGGACGAGTTCGGCGGAGCAGGCCTGGACAAGATTTCCACCACTGTGCTTACGGAAAAACTTTCGATCTACGGTGGCTTTGCGGTGACGCACGGGGCGCACGCCGGCATCGGCACGCTGCCAATCGTTTATTTCGGCACCGACGCGCAGAAGAAAAAATATCTGCCGAAGCTGGCTACCGGCGAGTGGATCGGCGCGTACTGCCTTTCCGAGCCGCAGGCAGGATCGGACGCGCAGAATTCGCTGACGCGCGCGGAGCTGAACAAAGAAGGCACGCACTACATTCTCAACGGGCAGAAGATGTGGATCACCAACGGCGGTTTCGCCGATGTTTATATCGTGTTCGCGAAGATTGATGGCGAAAAATTCACGGCGTTCATCGTCGAGCGCACCTTTCCCGGATTCAAGCCCGGCAACGAAGAGCACAAGATGGGCATCCACGGCAGCTCGACGACGCCGATTTTCCTGGAAAACTGCAAGGTGCCGAAAGAAAACTTGTTGCACGAAATCGGCCGCGGTCACATCGTGGCATTTAATATCTTGAATGCCGGACGCTTCACGCTCGGCGCTTCGTGCGTAGGCGGCTCGAAACACGTGCTGATGACGGCGTCGAAATATTCGAAAGAGCGGAAGGCTTTTAACAGGCAAATCGGCGACTTCGGCATGATGAAGGAAAAACTGGCGGAGATGGCGATACAGATTTTCGCCGTGGAGTCGATGGTGTATCGGTCGGCGGGAAACATCGAGGCGGCCATGGCCGCAGCTTCCGGTTCGGGAGACAAAATTCAGAACACCATGAAAGTTCTCGAGGAATACGCCATCGAGAGCTCGATTGCGAAAGTATACGGCAGCGAGATGCTCGATTTCGTGGTGGATGAGGGCGTGCAAATTTTCGGCGGCTATGGATTCCACGAAGAGTATCCGGTGTGCCGCGCGTACCGCGATTCGCGCATCAACCGCATTTTCGAGGGCACCAACGAAATCAACCGCATGCTCATCATCCAGATGCTGATGAAGCGCGCCATGGGCGGCCAACTGGCCCTGATTCCCGCGGCCATGAAGCTGGCGGACGAAATCCTTGCAGGACCATCGTTTGAAGAAGCTCCGGAAGGCGTTCTCGCGGCTGAATCCCGCGTCGTCGCCAACGCTAAGAAAATGTTTCTGCAAGCGGCCGGAGGCGCGGTCCAGAAATTCCGCGAAAAGCTGGCCGACGAACAGGAACTGATCGGCGCGCTTTCGAACATGGTGATGGAAATCTACGCGATGGAATCCTGCCTGCTCCGCGCGCAAAAGGCCGCCGCCGCGAAGGGCGAATCCGCATCGCAGACGATGATTGACGCCGCGCGAGTGTTTATCAACGACGCTGCCGAGCGTGTCGAACACGAAGCCAAGCGCGCCATCGCCGCGATCCACGAAGGCGACATGCTCACCACACAGATGGCCGTATTGAAGCGTTTCGCAAAGCGCGCTCCGGTGGACACCATCGCTCTCCGCCGGAAGGTCGCCGCCGCCGTACAGTCCCAGGACCGCTACCCGCTCGAAGGCCGCTAAGCAGCACGACTGAAGCTGATATTGAATTACTTCCTCAATCGACGTTAGGTACAGTCCCGTATCTGGCAGGGCACGCGTTCCCATAGATTGCGTAGAGGCCCGCGAGATTCCTCCCTAGAATTGATTTGAGCAGCAAATTTAGTTCAAAAACAGGAACGAACGACGGAGAATGCCCAGAAAGCCTCTCATTCTTGCCGTAGTCATTGTGGCGCTGCATCTTTGCGAGTCAGCGACGCTAGGCACCTCCACGGCCGGATCATTTCTGGCAAATCTGCTGGAAATCTTCGCTTGCGGTTTTGCCGCGTTCATGGCGTTTGGAGCGTCCCGCCGCGGGCGTGGCTTGAGCCGTCCCTTTTGGCAAATCGTCGGCGCGGGTATCGCGATGTGGGGCGTAGCAAACCTAGGCTGGATGTACTACGAGGCAGTGCTGCACAGCGAACCGCCCACAACCTCGGCGGTGCGATTTCTGTTCGGTTTGGAAATTGTGCTGCTCGCCATGGCCCTGTTCCTGGACCAGGACAAGGATTCTCCCCGGATCGACACGGAATCCGTCCTCGACTTCATCCAAATCGGAATCGTTTTCTTTTTTGTTTTCCTCGAATACTACTATCTGCCGGCCCATCGCCTTGACGACCACTCCGCTTTCCTGCGGGAGATGCGCGTCGAGAACCTGGAAGACGCCTTCCTCACGGTGCTGGCTGCGCTCCAGATGTCGCGCGCGCGGAAACCGCAAATACGGAAACTTTATGGCGGCCTTGCGCTCTACCTGTTGTTCGTGACGGTTTGCGCCGCTCTCGCCCAGTATCTGCAAAGCATCAAGCCGGCCCCCACTGGAACGTTTCGCGATCTCCTGTGGACTTTCCCATTTCTCGCTTGCGCCATGTGGGCCGCGCAGTGGCAACCCGGCCCTGCGGTGGAAGCCGATTCACAATTGCGGCGAAAAACGTTCGGCACGCTGATGCTGACCAACGCCACATTCGCTCTTGCCCCGTTGATCATCCTCTGGCAGGTCTCCCAACTGGAAGTGGAGTGGCACCTGGTTCGTTTTTCACTTCTTGGAGTTTCGATCGTGTGCTTTGCCGCGCGTTTGGGAATCAGCCAGTTCCGTGAGGCGAAAAGCGCCAATGAGGTGCACACCCATACTCTGGCCATGGAATCCGCCGTCAATGGCATGGCCATTCTCGACAATAGGGGGATGTACATCTACGTCAACTCTTCCTACGCAAAAATGATGGGATATCCGGATCCTGGGCTGCTCATGGGGAAGCCGTGGGGCGAGCTGCACAGCCGCCAGGATGTGACTCCCGTTGAAATGGACATTCGGCAAGGCTTGAAAGAACACGGAAAATGGTCTGGCCCGATCACCGCACACCATAGCGACGGAACGGTTGTCCCCATGGAAGCGGCAATTACGGCACTACTTGATGGCGGCACGATCTGCGTCACCCGCGACATCACCCAGAGGTTAGACGCGCAGCGTGCCCGCGCGGAAGCCGAAACCAAGTACCGCATGCTCGTTGAGCAAGTCGCCGCGATCAGCTACATTGCGGAACTGGGTGTCCATGGACAATGGCTCTACGTCAGCCCGCAGATTGAGGCGATCCTCGGATTCACCGTGGATGAATGGCTCGCTGAATCGCGGGACTGGCTGAAGCATGTGGCTCCGGAAGACCACCATGTCGTCCAGGCGGCGGAAGAAACCAGCAGCCGTGGTGAACCGTTTCAGGCCGAATACCGCATCACCCGCAAAGATGGCAGGATTGTCTGGGTCAGTGACAATGCGGTGGTGGTTCGCGGGAGCAACAGCCACCCGGTGATGGAAGGTTTGATCGTCGATATCACCGATCGCAAGGTGCTCGAGAATCAGTTGCAGCAATCGCGCCGCATGGAAGCCGTCGGACGGCTTGCCGGCGGCATCGCTCATGATTTCAATAACCTGCTCACCATCATCAAAGGTTACGCGGAGATGGCGCTCAACCGGCCTGGCACCACGCCGGAACTTTCCACCGACGTTCATCAAATCGGAAACGCCGCCGAACGCGCCTCGACGCTGATCCGGCAGTTACTGGCCTTCAGCCGCAAACAGGTATTGCAGCCGAAACCCCTGGACTTGAACGCCATCGTGGAAAGCCTCGATAAACTTCTGAACCGTTTGATGAGCGCGGATATTCAGATGAGAACCGCGTGCAGCGCAAATATCGGAACGGTAAAGGCCGATCCCGCGCAGATCGAGCAAGTCATCATGAATTTGGTGGTAAACGCGCGCGACGCCATGCCCAGCGGCGGGCGGCTGACCATCGAAACGGCCAACGTCGACCTGGCCGCCAACTACGCGCGCGATCACGTTACTGTAAAGCCTGGCCCTTACGTCATGCTCGCCGTCTCGGACACCGGAGTGGGCATGGACTCTGAAACGCAGGCGCATATCTTCGAGCCCTTCTACACCACGAAGGGCAGCGGCCGAGGCACGGGGCTGGGCCTTTCGACGGTCTACGGCATCGTCAAGCAGAGCGGCGGATATATCTGGGTTTACAGCGAGCCGGGCAAGGGCACTACGTTCAAAGTGTATCTCCCGCGCGTCGAGGAGCCGTTAGAGGCGGCGCCAGCCAAATCGGAGAGCGCGATGGACCGGAAAGGAAGCGAGACCGTACTCGTCGTCGAGGATGAAGAAGCCGTCCGCGAGCTGGCGCGCACAATTCTCGCAGATCAAGGTTATTCCGTCCTGGTGGCAGGGAGCGCCACGGATGCCGAACAGATTGCGGCGAAGGGCTCTCGCGAAATTCACCTGTTGCTCACCGATGTGGTGATGCCCGGCGTAAGCGGCCGCGAACTCGCTCGCAGGATCACGGCCCGCAACGGAAAAATGCAGGTGCTCTTCATGTCCGGGTACACGGACAACGTCATTGCTCATGGTGGCGTGCTGGAGGCCGGAGTTGCCTTTCTCCAAAAACCATTCACTCCTCGCGCACTAACGAACAAAGTGCGTGAACTCCTCGACCGGCCGGTTTCTGCGAAAAAATAAGCCCTTGCCCTCTTGATGAAGCCGTCGAACAGAGAAGGAACGGGCATCGCCAGAATTCTCAAGCCATTGCGCAGCTAGTTCGAATCGTCAGTGAGATTCCCCGAGGCGAATGGTTTTCCCCGTCGCCGCGGACTGCCGCGCCGCATCCAGGATTTCCGTCACGATCACGTTGGTCTCCAGGGAAGAAAGTCCCTCCGGCTTGAGCCCGCCCAGAAGCACCGCTCGCAGATAGGAGACGGAATCCTCGCTCGCTTTTTGCAGCGGCTTGGCCTCGACAGAGGTTTCCTCTTTTTCGGGAAGCCGCACACGCAATGCGTCGCGCCCGACAGTGATGGCGTAGCCCTTTTGCCCGTACACTTCCATGTCTTTTCTGGAGAACGGCCAGTTCCAGGAAGCCTGGACAATCACCTGCGTTTTCGGATACGTCAGGATGATGGTCGCTTCATCATCCACGCGGGGATAGACATCTGGCTTGATCTGCTGTGTGACGGCGGTTACCGAGTCCGGCCGGCGGCCATTCATCAACCAGGTCGCCAGGTCCGCGCCGTAGCATCCAAAATCGAAGAGCGCACCAGCGCCGTTTAGTTTGGGATCGGTCAGCCAGACCAGAAATTCCGGCCCAACGTGGATTTCTTTCGGGCCGCTATGACCGTCATGGACGACAATCTTTCGAATGTCTCCGATCGCATTTTCATGCACCAGGTCGTAGGCCGCCTGATTGCTGCGATACCAGGTCGTCTCGTAATTCACCAAGACCTGAATCTTTCCGGAGCTCGCGGCCGTTTCGATGGCGCGCGCATCTTCGAAACTGACTGCCAGCGGCTTTTCCATCATTACCGTCACTCCGTAACGCGCACAAATTTCCACCACGCGGCGATGATCATAGGTGTTGGTATAGGCGAGCACGGCTTGAGGATGGGTGGCCTTAAGCATTTCCTCAAGATCGGAATAGAGAATCTCCGGCTGCAAAGCATAGCGCTTCGCAAATTGAGCCGCGAGTTGATGATCGGCTTCGGCGATTCCCACAATCCGCAGGTCTGCCCTCTTTTGAAACTGATCGAAAAATCCGGAAGCGTGGCCATGCACAAGCCCGGCAAGCGCGACGCGCAGCGGCGGTTCTCCCTTGTTTGCAGCGGGCTTCGA
>Ga0137394_10001829_pt1 | contig 15661 bp, 9 predicted proteins | sample czobulk116metaG_FD_108278 | JGI IMG/M metagenome (GOLD analysis project Ga0137394, IMG submission 108278) | Vadose zone soil microbial communities from Angelo Coast Range Reserve, California, USA - czobulk1.16 metaG | ecosystem: Environmental > Terrestrial > Soil > Vadose zone | place: USA...
GCCGTCGCGGCCCAGGCACACTTGCGCTACATTCCGCGGCCGTCGATCACCGGGCGCCCATAGCTCAGGTGGATAGAGCGGCGGTTTCCTAAACCGCAGGCCACAGGTTCGAGTCCTGTTGGGCGCACCATCAATCCCGTCGAGATCAGGGCTCATTTCGGGAGTGGAAAATGGCTGATTTGATCGCAGGCAGGCAGCAGGCGCGACTGAGCTATCGTCAGGCTTCCGAGATCGCGTGGTCCATCTCTTGGCCCGTCGGGCTCTTGTACTTCGGCGCGGAGTTGGTGCTTCGGCTCGTTGCGAATTCTGCGTCACCGCCAGTCGGCGCTGAGACGTTCGAGGCACTCAGCAACTTCCTGCGGCTTCTCCTGCTCGGATTCTTCCCGATGATTGTGCGACGGGCACTGGACGTTCGCTACAAGACCGGGTTCCGCATCGAGGTAGTCCGCGAAAAGGCTGATCCCGCCGCTCCTGTCACTCCTTTCGGTGCCGATTTGAGTTGAACCACAGATCCCGCATCAGCGATGGCCGTGGATCTATGAGCCGGTACCTCGGTCACGGGCTGGGCGACGGCGAACACCGTGCCTCGCTCGATGATGGCGTCGCCCGTAGTGGCAGCGCTCGATCACCTATTGCAGCACCGCAACGGCGCCTCCGGCGCGCGGAGGCGAGTGCACGCGCGGGTGCAGGGGTTGGGTTCCCGGGCAGCTGCGCGTGCGCCCGCGCCCAGCGGCGCGGCCGTAGCGGCCGGCTCGAAGCCCGCGCCGGGCATCGCCCGCGGTCCCCCATTCCTCCCCCACCTGATCGCGCCATTTCGCCGCTGCCCCCACGTCCTCTCAGACGGAAACCGCAGTGACGCCCCGGCGTCGGGCCGATTCCTAAACCGCAGGCCACAGGTTCGAGTCCTGTTGGGCGCACCACTCCGCTTCGCGAGCTCCGCCGTCGGGCGGGGATTGTGTCTTGTTCAAAATTGGAGCAATGCTGTTCCCGCCTTTGAGGGGGAAACATGCGCACGGTTTCGCGTTCACGGCGTTCATTCGAGCGCATCGCGATGGCCACGGCTGCGGCTCTGCTCTTCGGTTGCAGCGGGAGCTCCGATTCCGGCACGGCAGCCCAACTGCCGCGAGGCTCGTCCGGGCCGACTCCCTTCGCATCGGCTCCGGGCCTCCTCGCGGGCTACGGCTTCGGCGAGGGCGCGGGCAGCATCACCGCGGACGCATCCGGCAACGGCATCACCGGAACGCTGAACAGCGCCGTCTGGGCCGCCGGCAAGAATGGCGGCGGACTCTCCTTCAACGGGACGACCTCGTACGTGGATCTCGGGAACCCGGCTTTGCTGGCGCTGACCGGCAGCATGACCGTTTCCGCCTGGGTCAACGAAAACGCAAACGTCGCCGACGACGGCATCATCATTGCTCGTTCGAATGGCGGCGGCTTCGAGCTGAAATCGAGTCCCGACACGGGCGTCCGGACGTTCGCGTTCGCGGTCTACACGACGAGCGGGGCCTACGTCGCACGCTACAGCGTGACGGTCCGGGCGCTGAACACCTGGTACCACGTCGCCGGCGTGTACGACGCTGCGGCGAGAGGCCTGCACGTCTATGTGAACGGCGTCCTCGACGACGGGACGCTCCTGGGCACGGTGCCCTCGACCATCTCGGCGCCCGTGACGAACACCACCATCGGGCAGAGGGCGGCCGGCTTCAACATCAAGGGCGCGCTCGACGACGTGCGGGTCTACGGCCGGGCACTTTCGCAGGTCGAGATCCAATCGGACACGAGTGCGCCGGTCGCCGGCAGCGCCGACACGACCCCGCCGTCCATTCCGGGAGGACTGGCCGCGGCCGCCGTGTCCCCGTTCCGGATCGATCTGTCCTGGAGAACCTCCACCGACGACGTCGGGGTCGCGGGGTATCGCATCTTCCGTAGCGGCAGCGCGATCGGCACCTCGACGACGCTTTCCTGGAGCGACACCGCAGTCGCTCCGTCCACCACGTATTCGTATGCGGTGTCCGCCTTCGACGCTGCCGGCAACGAATCGCAGCCGTCTGCTCCAGCCTCTGCGACCACGCCCGCCGCTCCTCCCGACACGGTTCCGCCGGCGGTCTCGCTGACGGCTCCGGCCAACGGCGCGCTCGTGGCGGGCAATGCGGTTGCGGTCAACGCCAGCGCCTCTGACAACGCAGGCGTGGCCGGCGTCCTGTTCCTCCTCGATGGAGCGAATCTGGGCGCCGAGGACACCGCGGCGCCGTACTCCATCAGCTGGAATACGACCGCGGTGACGTCGGGTCCGCATCTGCTCTCCGCCAGGGCGAGAGACGCGGCAGGAAACGTCACGACGTCAGCGAGCGTGAACGTCACCGTGGACAACGACCCGCCCGCAGGCAGCGTCCTGATCAACAGCGGAGCCTCGGCGACGTCCTCCACCGCCGCCACCTTGAGCCTCTTTGCCACCGATGCGCTGAGCGCGGTGATCGCGATGCGGCTCTCCAGCAACGGGACCACGTTCTCCGCCGCCGAGCCGTACGCGACCACCAGAGCCTGGACGCTGTCCACAGGCGACGGCACCAAGACGGTCTACGTCCAGTTCCAGGATGCGGCGGGAAACTGGTCGTCTTCCTTCTCCGACGGCATCGTGCTCGACACCGTCGCGCCCGCCATCTCGGCCGTGGCTTCCAGCAACATCAGTGGCAGTGGGGCGACCATCACCTGGACCACCAACGAGCCCGCCACCTCGCAGGTCGAGTACGGCCTGACCAACAAGCTCGGAAGCCTGACGGCCCGGGACTCCAGTCTGGTGACCTCGCACCGTGTGCTGCTGTCCGGGCTCAGCCGGCGCACCAGGTATGACTACCGGGTCCGATCGAAGGACGCGGCCGCCAACGAGGGCCTCGGCAAGATCCTGACGGTGACGACCACCGACACGGTCGACACCACTCCACCGACCGTCCCCACCGGTCTTTCAGCGCATGCTGTCTCCAGCGGGCAGATCGATCTACTCTGGAGCGCCTCGACCGACAATGTGGGCGTGACCGGCTACGCGGTCTTCCGCAACGGCGCGCAGGTCGGCAGTACCCCGGCGGGCAGCTATTCCGATACCGGGCTTCTCGCCAACACGACCTACGCGTATACGGTCGCCGCGTACGACGCCGCAGGCAACGGCTCCGCCCAATCCGCCCAGGTCACCGCTACCACTCTCGCGGCCGGCGCGCCGGGCGACATCGTTGCGCTTCCGATGCCGCTGATCGGCCGCTTCGCGGGCGTGAATGCGTTCGCGGACAACGATCTCGACGGCACGCTGATCGACTTCGGCGCGAACCGGGCGCGCGACGACGTCTACGACGGGTGGGGCCACTACTGGCGGAACCTCAACCTTCCGTATCCCGCCTGGGTCGCCTACGACCTCTCCGCGGTCCCGGTGCAGCAGCGGGGGCCGGTGCTGGTGGCCTTCTACAACGAGTCGGACGGGTACGATAACGGCCCGAGCTCGTTCACACCGCTTTCCTACAACGAGCCGCAGGACTATTTCATCGAGGGGAATGCCGCTCCGGGCAGCACCAGCGGGGCGCCGTCCAGCGGCTGGGTCACGCTGCTCGCCGTCTCCGGAAACACGCACCACTCCCGCTCACACTTGATGGACCTGACCGGCTACCAGTGGATTCGCTTCCGTGCCACCAGGGGCTCTTCCACGAACCAGTCCGGAAACACAGACTGCGAGCTGAAGCTGGAGATCTACGACGCGCACCAGGGCAACACCGACTCCTGGGCATTCCTCGGCGACTCGATCACCAACGGCGCCATGAATCACCTGGAGCATGGCGATCTGAACTTCGCCCAGCGCGTGAACGCCTCGGTTCCGTCCAACTTTCCCATGTACGAGAACGCGGGAATTCCCTTCGACGATGCGCAGCAGTACGGCGCGCTGCGGCTCTCCGCGCTGCTCGCGAACTCGGCCGCGCGGTACATCGCCATCTCCTACGGGATGAACGACGCCGGCGCAGGGCTGGCGACGGACTACTCCTTCTACAACGCGTACAAGGGGCTGGTGGACACGGTGCTGGCCGCGGGCCGGATCCCGGTGATCCCGACCATCTCCTGGACCGCGCAGCAGCCCTGGCAGTCGGCGATCGGCGATCCGGTGACCGGCCCCCAGTTCGGGCTCAACCGGCAGCTCGCGAAGTTGAAGGCGGACTACCGGGCGCAGGGCAAGGTGATCGTGGACGGCCCGGATCTCTGGCATTTCTTCCAGGCGAACCCGTCGCTGATCGGGGAGGGCGACATCCATCCGACAGCGGCGGGGTACGTGGCCATGCGGAGCCAGTGGGCGCAGGCGATGATCGCGGCGGTCTATCCGCACTGACGAGGCCGGCCGAGCTGGGCCGGAGCTAGACCGCCTTGCGGCGTGCCTTCAGCTCGCGAAGCTCGGCGACCTCTTCGTCGAGCAGCGCGAAGGGATTGCTCCTCGCCGCGGCAAACGCATCGTCCGCTGCCCGAACGGCTTCGTCGGGCGGACGAGTCGCGGCCCAGACGTGGGCCCGGGCAATCAGCGCCGCCGGCTCACCGGCGGATAAGCGAAGCGCGTCCTCCACCAGGCGCTCCGCGCGCGATGTGTCGCCTCTCGCGAGCAGGATGCGCGCCCGGATGGACAGCGCTGTCGACCCGATCTGACCCGGCTCGCGCTCCGCAAGGGACGCCTCGTGTTCGGCCTCATCCAGCCTCCCCCGCGCGCGCAGCGAGGAGGCCAGCATGACGCGTGCGACCGCGTCGCCTTTCAGCTTCAGCAGCCCGCGCCGAGACAGCTCCAGGGAGGTCTCCGGCTCCTGGTGCCGCAGGACCGCTGCGAGCAACAGAAGCGAGGCAGGCACGCGCACCGGGTCGCGGCACAGCTCGCGAAGCTCGGCGATGCCGCGCTCGCGGTCGCCCCCGAGCAGCGCGGCGTAGGCGGCGAGATGGCGCAACGAGGGGTGCTTTTCGCTCCCATGCTTGCCGCGGGCCAGCGCCCGCGCGCCGGCGAAGTCATTGCGACCGAGGGCGCCGAGCACGTCCTGGAATCTCTGCTTGAAACCCATCGAGACGGCCAATCCGATCAGCGCCGCTGCCAATCCCGCGAGCGGAAGCACGGACAGGGCCGCGATCGCGCAGATCATCCACAGATGGCCGTCGGTCGAGAACGTGCGCGCCAGGACTGGAAGGGCGAGGAATCCAAGTGGAGACGCCAGCAGGAGCAGGACTCCGCCCCACACCAGACTTCGGCCGGGAGCGCGCAGCGGAAGCAGCCGGCGTGCCCTGCGCAACCGCCGCATCTGGACGAGCATCGCGAGGGCGATCTGGACGGCTCCCGGCAGCGCGAGCAGGACTTGCGCGTGGGATAGGCCGAGGTGAAGGGCGAACAGCCCCAGTCCGATGCAGCTGATCCAGAGCGCGCCTGCCGCGGTGGCAGCCGCGTCCTGGATGCGCGCCCTGGAAGGCTCCCCGGCATCGAGCAGCGCGCGTTCGGACTCCGGAGCGCGCCGGCGCAGCGCTTGGAGGCGCGCCGCGCGCGGCGGGTGGGTGGAGACGGCGTGCACGGCGAACGCGAGCCAGCCATCGTTTGGTAGAGGGAACGCGGTGTGGGCCTTGTCGAGCCCGCGAACGGCGTTGGCGAAGCCGACCGCCTGCGCGCCGCGCATGTCGCACCAGCGCTCGTTGGAGCGGTTGATGGCGGCGAAGAGAGGCAGCAAGAGCGAGAAGAACAAGGTGAAAACGGCTTCGCCCCCTCCGGCATCCCACCCAGGCGCGGCCAGCCCGGCGAGCAGCACGCTGAGCGCCGCCGAGCTGGTCCAGATGGCCGGCATGAGCCAGATCGAGCCGTTCAGCACGTGCGCGAGCTCGTGGCCGATGACCGCGTCAGCTTCTTCGGGCGTGAGGCGCTGCAGGATGCCGTCGCTCAAGAAAAGCGTGGGCCTCATGGCCGACCCGACCGCGGCGTAGGCCTGCAAGGCGCCGAAGGTCCCGAAGGTGCGGACCGGCGGAGGGGTGACGCCCATGCGCATCGCCACGTCGCGGACCCGGTCGACGATGGGACCCTCCTCGACCAGCTGGGGAACGTCGCCGCGTCCGCGCAGCCGCAGCTGGCGGAGCATCGTGGCGCAGGTCGCGGCGGCCAGGAGGGTGGCCCCCACGGACACTTCGATCGGTGGAGCGCGTCCGGAGGCCGCCAGCAGGATCGAGGCGCCTGCCGGAAGGGACGCGAGGAGCGCCAACCGCGCGCTCACCGTCATCCATCGGGAGATCGAAGCACCGGTCTGGACGCGCTGTCGATGCGCGGCGAAGAGCAGGATCGGGAAGATGATCAGCGGAGCGGCGCAGAGGAATCGGGTCGCTTCCACGGAAAAAAAGATAGCGCGGGTCGCCGCCGCGTCCGGCGGGAGGAGAGGTAGGTCCGGCACGTCCGGGGTGGTTCCTGCGCGTCCTGGAAGTGGCGCAACCCTCCCTGCGCCCCGATGCTGCTGCGCATGCTCCGGAACGGCCGCCTGGCGAGGGTGGCGCTGCTGCTCTGCGCCTCCGGGTTCTGCGCCCTGACGTACCAGGTCGCCTGGATGAAGGAGTTCCGGCTGGTGTTCGGCGCCTCGACGGGAGCGTCGGCGGCGGTGCTCGCCATCTTCATCGGCGGCATGGGGCTCGGCGGTCTCCGGCTGGGCCCCCGCGCCGACCGGACGTCGCGGCCGCTCCTGCTCTACGCAACGCTCGAGGCGGGCATCGCGCTCACCGCCGCGGTTTCGCCGCTGCTGCTCTGGCTGGTGCGCGCCGCCTACGTGGCGCTGGGAGCGTCGGCCACGCTGGGATCGTTCTTCGCCACCGCGCTGCGACTGGCGCTCGCCACGCTGGTGATCGGGGTGCCCACGTTCCTGATGGGCGGCACGCTCCCCGCGGCGGCGCGCGCCGTGGAGTCGTCGGAAGACGCGGGCCGGCGGCGGCTGGCCTGGCTGTACGGGATCAACACGCTCGGCGCGGTGGGCGGGACTCTGCTGGCGAATTTCTTCCTGCTGGAGGTCTACGGGACGCGGAGGACGCTCTGGATCGCGTGCCTCCTGAACCTCCTGCTCGCGATGGTGGCGCGCAAGCTCGGCAAGGAGCTTCCCGAGCAGCCCGCCGAAGAGGTGTCTTCCAGGCCCGCTGCGGCCGCGCCCAGCCCGGTGCGCCGGTTCGTCTTTGCCGCCGCTGCGCTGGTCGGGTTCGCGTTCTTCCTGCTCGAGCTGGTCTGGTATCGGATGCTGGGGCCGATCCTGGGCGGGACGGTGTTCACCTTCGGCCTCATCCTCGCCGTGGCGCTGCTGGGGATCGGAGTTGGCGGCGCGCTCTACGCTTCGTTCGGCGAAGAGCGGCCGGCCACGTTGGGGAGCTTCGCCGCCACCTGCCTGCTCGAGGCGGTCGCGGTGGCGATCCCGATCGCCCTGGGCGATCGGCTCGCGGTGCTTGCGCTCTTGCTGCGGCCGCTCGGCGATCTGGGTCTCTCCGGCCACGTGCTCGGGTGGTCAGCGATCTGTTCCATTGCCGTGTTTCCGGTCGCGGTGGTGGCGGGATACCAGTTCCCGCTGCTGATCGGACTGCTCGGGCGCGGGCGCGATGCGGTCGGACGCGACCTGGGAATGGCCTGCGCCTGGAACACGGGCGGTGCCATCGCCGGGGCGCTGGCGGGCGGCTTCGGCTTGTTGCCTCTGTTGTCCGCTCCCGGCTGCTGGAAGCTGGCTGCGCTCCTGCTCGCGTCTCTCGGACTGGTTGCGGCCGGCTTCGCCTTGTGGCGGGAGCAGAGCGGGATCCGGCGGATCGCCGCCCCGGCTGTGCTCGCCGCGACCGTCGTGGCCATGCTCCTCGGAATCGGTCCGACCGCGGCCTGGAGGCACAGCGGCATCGGGGCGGGTCGCGCGGGGATGCTCGGGGCGGGTCCGAACGAACGGCGCAACTGGATGGAGGGCTGGCGCCGGTCCGTGCAGTGGGAGCGGGACGGCGTCGAGAGCGCGGTGGCGCTCGCAACGACCAGCGCCGGCGGCCTGGCGTTCGTCCTGAACGGAAAGGTGGACGGCAATGCCCGCCTCGATGCCGCCACCCAGCTGATGGGCGGACTCGTGGGGGCGATGCTCGTGCCGGCCCCGAAGCGTGCGCTGGTGATCGGGCTCGGCACGGGAACGACGGCTGGGTGGCTCGCCGCGGTTCCGGGGATGGAGCGCGTGGACGTGGTGGAGCTCGAACCCGCCATTGCAGAAGTGGCGCGCCGGTGCGCGGCGGTGAACGAGCGGGCGCTCGAAAATCCGAAGATCCACATCCGCTACGGCGACGCGCGCGAGGTCCTGCTCACGAGCCGCGATCGGTACGACGTCATCTTCTCCGAGCCGTCGAACCCGTACCGGGCCGGAATCTCGAGCCTGTTCACCCAGGAGTTCTACCGGGTCGTCCGCGAGCGCCTCGCGCCCGGCGGTCTTTTCCTACAATGGGTCCAGGCGTACGAGGTGGACGGACAGACCCTGCGCACCGTCTACGCCACCATCGGCTCGGTCTTCGACGAAGTGGAGACCTGGCGGCTCCATCCCGCGGACCTCCTGCTCGTCGCCTCCGCAGGATCGATTCCGCACGATCTCGCCGCGCTGCGCGTCCGCACGGCCGAAGAGCCCTACCGGAGCGCGCTCGCCTACGCCTGGCGGGTGACCGGCGTGGAGGGATTCTTCAGCCACTGGCTCGCCGGACCTGGGCTGACCCGCGCGGTTGTCGACTCGGGGGTGGATCTCGCCGCGACCGACGACCAGAACCCCATCGAGTTCGGTTTCGCCCGCGCGGTGGGTCACCCGCAGGGCGACAACATCCGCGACCTGATCGCCGCGGCGCGCGCCGTCGGCGAAGAGCAGCCCGATCTGGAAGCGGACGAGGACGACCTCGACTGGGACCGGCTCCTCGACGAGAGGCTGGCCATCGAGCCCATCCATCTCCTTGCACCGCGCCGCGAATACGATCCCGACCGGACCCGGCCCCGGCGCCTCCGCGCGCTCGCGGCCTACGCCGCCGGAGACCTGGCTGGAGTCGAGGCTGCCTGGGCCGGCGAAACGCGGCCGGCAGCGACGCTCACGGAGATCGCGATGCTGGCCGAGGCCGGCGCCGAAATGGGAGCGGCGGGAACGGAGCAGCGGATCCAGCAACTGAGGGCGCTTTCCCCGCTGGAAGCGGACGTGGTCCTTGCCCGGCTCCGCTCCAGGCAGGGCCGCCTGGAGGAGGCCGCGAAGCTGCTCGCGGCCGCCCTGGTGCGCTACCGCGACGATCCCTGGCCGGAGACGGGACTGATGCAGCGAGCGATCCGTCTGGCCGTTCAGCTCGCCGAGGCCAGCCCGGCGCTTGCGCCCGTCCTCTCCGAAGCGCTCCGTGAGCCGTTCGCCGTCGCGCTGCTGGACGACCTGCGCCGCGGGGCCGCGCTCCAGGTCGCTCGTCGGATGGACCGCAAGTCCGTCGTCGCCGCCCTCTCGGACCTCGAGCCGCACATCCCCTGGAACCGGCCCTTCCTCACCACCCGGGCAGAAGCCTATCGAGCGATGTTCCACCCGCAGGCGCACCAGGCCGAGGCCGACCTGGCCGAGTTCGCCTCCCACGAAGCCCGGCCGTTCATCATCGAGTCCCCGACACCGCGCTCCGACGAGCTGGCTGGCCCCTCCGAGCCGCAGGAAATCCACTGACAGCAGCCTCAGGGCATCGCTGTGGCTGGCGTTGGCGCCGGACCGTCAACGCGCGCCTGGATTGAAGCCGTGGTAGCTCACGGCCATGCGTCCGGACCCCGCCGTCGTCCCCGCCGAGGTGACTGCCGTGCTGCGCACGCTGCGCGGCGCGAAGAAGCAGGCGTGGCTCGCCGGCGGCGCGGTCCGCGACGTGCTGCGCGGCGTCCCGGCGCAGGACTTCGACGTGGCCACCGACGCGCTCCCGGAGGAGGTCGCGAAGCTCTTTGCCAAGGTGATCCCCACCGGCATGCAGCACGGCACCGTCACGGTGGTCTCCGGCGACCACAACGTCGAGGTCACCACCTTCCGCGGGGAGGGACCCTACCTGGACGGCCGCCGCCCCAGCTCCGTCACGTTCCTGGGAGACATCGACGGCGACCTCGCCCGCCGGGACTTCACCGTCAACGCCATCGCCTGGGATCCACTGGCCGGCGCCCTGCGCGACCCCTTCGGTGGGGTCGAGGACCTCCGCGGCCGCCGCCTGCGCGCAGTGGGCGATCCGCTCGCGCGCTTCCGCGAGGACGGCCTGCGCCCGCTGCGCGCCGTCCGGTTCGCTGCCACGCTGCGCCTCGCCATCGATCCGCCCACGCTCCGCGCCATTCCCGAGACGCTGGACGTCTTCGCCAAGGTCGCCATGGAGCGCGTCCGCGAGGAGCTGATCAAGCTGCTGGTGCGCGGCGCGCCCCCGAGCCGTGGACTGCGCCTGCTGGTGCGCACCGGCCTCATGCAGCGCATCATCCCCGAGCTGCTCGAGTCGGTGGGCTTCGCGCAGAACCGGTACCACCAGTGGGACGTCTGGCGGCACACGCTCCGCGCCGTAGACGCCTCTCCGCCGGACTTGATCGTCCGCCTCGGCGCGCTGCTGCACGACGTGGCCAAGCCGCGCAGCGCCGCTCCCAAGGAGGCCGCTCCGGGCGAGAACACCTTCTACGATCACGAGAAGATCGGCGCGCGGATGACCACCGAGATCCTGCAGCGCCTGAAGTTCTCCCGCCGCGAAGTGGAGCGCGTCACGCTGCTCGTGGCCGAGCACAACTGGCACTACCTGCCGGAGTGGAACGACGCCACCGTGCGCCGGGTGCTGGCCCGCATCGGACCCGAAGAGCTCCCGGCGCTCTGGGCGCTGCGCCGGGCCGATCTGAAGGCCCGGGGCCGGCTCGTGGAAGAAGCCCTGGCAAACCAGGCCGAGGCCGAGGCTCGCTTCCAGCGCGAGATCGATCGGGCGTCGGCTCTGAAGGTCACCGACCTCGCCATCCGCGGTGAAGACGTCATGCGCGCGCTCGACCTGCCTCCCAGCCGGCTGGTCGGGCAAGTGCTCGCGCGGCTCCTCGATCGGGTGCTCGATGACCCGAATCTGAACAGCAGGGAATCCTTGTTGAGACTTCTGCCGGACGTGGTCCGAGAGTTATCCACAGGAAATCCACAGTGACGTCGCGCCCTTCTCCGAGATCCTCGGTACTCGGGACGATGCGACATGTGGGTCTGAATGCGTGGCCACGAGAATTCGTCGAAAGTCCAAGTCAGTAGAGTGCGGTATAGGTGCCGGACGCTCCGTGCATGCGGCTCTTGGGAGCGATGGAAAGATTGCGGCCGCGGGAGGATCGACCCTGTGGACAGCATGTGGACTCAGCACGACCGACGGGGCATCCGAACGCACGGCGTCAAGCGGGAACGAGCGCGCGCAGCGGCTTTCCGGGCAGCCGATCGAGTGGTACAGTCGCCACCGCGCGACGCACGGGCCCCAGTGCAACCGGGACGTTCCTCGATGGCCGAACAGGTACCGCCGCCTCAACCGCGCATCCTCTACATCGAGGACAACCCGGAAAGCCGGGCGCTGGTGCGGAACGTGCTCGAGGCCCGGGGATTCGACGTCCTGGAGGCCTCCGACGGCATCGCCGGCATCGACCTGGCCATCTCCGCCCATCCGGACCTGATCCTCTGCGACATCGAGATGCCCGGCATCGACGGCTACGAGACCGCCACCCGACTCCGGTCGTACCGGGGCCTGGACGGCTGTCCGATCGTGGTGCTGACCTCTCACGGCGACCGGGGGCTCTCGCTCAGCATCGGCTGCGACGGCTACATCGAGAAGCCCATCGACGTGGAGAAGTTCCCGGGCCAGCTCCGCGAGTTCCTCAAGGGCAAGCGCGAGAAGGTCAAGACCACCGACGAGCGCCGCTACCTGCGCGAGTACTCGCAATCGCTGGTCGAGCGGCTGGAAGCGACCGTCCGCGAGCTGACCGCCGCGAACTCGCGGCTGCGCGCGGGCGCGCGGAGCAAGACGGAGTTCATGCAGAACCTCTCGCACGAGCTCGCCACGCCGCTCACGCCCATCACCGGCTACCTCAAGATCCTCCGCTCGGAGAAGACCGGTTCGCTCAGCGACGCGCAGCGCAAGATCCTCGAGTCGATGCAGACCGCGTCGGAGCGCCTCTCGCGCACCATCGACAACCTGGTCGACTTCGCCACGCTGGAGAGCGGCGGCTACGCGATCCACCGCGACAACTTCGATCCGGTCGCCGCCACCAAGGCGGTGGTCGACGAGGAGAAGCCAAAGGCCAAGGCGCGCCGCATCACCATCGAGCTGATGGCCGACGCGCTCCCCGCCACCGGCTGGGGCGACGAGCGGAAGCTGAAGCAGGCCCTGTCGAACATCACCGACAACGCCATCAAGTTCAGCCCGCACGGCAGCTTCGTGCTGCTGCGCGTGAGCGCTGACGCGCAGCGGCTCATGTTCGAGGTCTACGACCAGGGCGAGGGCATGCTGGCGGACGAGGCGGAGAGGGTCTTCGACCCGTTCTTCCACGCCGACCGGGTGGGCGACGAGCGCGCTCCGGGAGCGGGTCTCGGCCTGCCGGTGGCGAAGCAGATCGTCGAGGCTCACGGCGGCCACATCTCGGCGGAGAGCCCGCCCAAGAACCAGCCCGACTCCAAGCACCACTTCTCGGGAACCAAGGTGGCGTTCTGGATTCCGCTCCGTCCCATCGCGCCAAAAGAAACGCAGCCGGCCGCTTTCCTTGAGGCTGCGCCCGAGGGCGGAACTTCGTAGAATCGCGGCCGTGCTTTCCATGGTGGCCATGTCCGGAGGGGTGGATTCCTCCGTCGCCGCGGCGCTGACCGCGGACCGGGTCGGGCGCGACCGGTGTGTCGGCGTCGCCATGCGCCTCTATTCCATGCCGGAGGACGCGGTCCGCACCGGCCGGACCTGCTGCGCGCCCGACGACCTTTACGACGCCCGGCGCGCCTCGGCCGCTCTGGGCATCCGCTTCTTCGTTTATGACGCGCAGGAGCGCTTCCGCGACCAGGTGATCGCGCCGTTCGTCGCCTCCTACGCGCAGGGCGAGACCCCGAACCCCTGCGTCCGCTGCAACGATCACGTCAAGTTCGACTGGCTCCTGGACCGCGCGCGCAAGCTCGGCGCGGGCGAGCTGGTCACCGGCCACTACGCGCGCGTCGAAATCCGCGGCGGCCGCTACCGGCTCTTGCGCGCCGCCGACGCCGCCAAGGACCAGAGCTACTTCCTGCACGGCCTCTCGCAGGAGGAGCTGGAGATGGTCCGCTTTCCGCTGGGGGAGCTCACCAAGCCATACGTACGCGCCATCGGGCGTGCCCGGGGCCTCCCCAACGCCGACAAGCCGGAGAGCATGGAGATCTGCTTCGTGGGCGACACGCCGCTGCCGCAGTTCCTCGAGGCGCACGGCGTGGCAAGAGCGCAGGGCGAGATCGTGGACATGGAGGGCGCCGTGGTCGGCACGCACCAGGGAGTGCACCGGTTCACGGTCGGCCAGCGCCGCGGCCTCGGCGCGGGCTTCAAGTTGCCGCTCTACGTGGCGGCCCTCGACGCCGCGCGCCAGCGCGTGGTGGTGGGCACGCGCGACGAGGTCCAGCGCAGCACCTTCCGCGCCTTCGATGCTTCCTGGGTCGACTCCGCCCCGGCTGCCGGCACCCGCTGCGAAGTCCAGATCCGCCACCGCGGCAAGCCGCTGCCCGCCGTGCTCGATCCTTCAGGAGCCAAGGTGGAAGTAAGGCTGCTCGAGCCCGCAGTCGGCGTCGCCCCCGGCCAGAGCGCGGTCTTCTATCGCGGCGACGAAGTCCTGGGCGGCGCGACGATCACCTGAACCTGAACGTGGCCGTCCGGCCCGGAGCTCACGCCACCGCCGGCGCGGTATGCGCCGCCGACCCGAACTGCAGCGTCTTCGCCGCCTGTCCGAGCGCGTCGACCAGCGTGACCCGCACCTTCCGCGCCAGCCGCCGCGGCTGGCGCAGCACGCCCAGGCAGTCGAGCGTCGCCGGCCGGTGCGTAAGCTTCGCGAGCACCAGCGAGCAGAGCACCGCGTGCGCCCGCGGGTCCACGGGCCACTCCCCCCGTTCCCAATACCCGATGAACTCCTCCGGCACATCCAGGATGTGCGCCAGCCCGCCCGCCTCCAGCGAGATCGCCTTGCGCAAGAACTCGAACACGTCCTTCTCGCGGATGCCGGCCTTTGCCAGCTCCACCGCCACGCGCAGCTCGAACAATTTGAGATCTTGCCCCTGGATGACGATCTGCCCGCAGACCTCGCACTTCTCGGCCGGGAGCTGCGCCATGAAGGTGTGTCCGCCGGCATCGATGGTGTCATCGAGGGTGATCGCGACGATCTTCGCCCTCTCGCACCGAACGCACGTCTTCATCGCCCGCCTCCCGTGTTGGGGACATGATGAGCGGCGGAGCCGCGATTCGTGTCCCCTGGAGTCGAAAAACTCTGGGAACGAGGCGGCCAAGCGGCAAGGCCGGTTGGCACGGCCGCTTGCAGAGCGCGATACCGTCAACTGCGCAACGCGACGGGTTGCGTCGAATGGCATCCGTCGCCGTCGATCCAGGGGTCCGGCCCGCGCTCGTCGCGCAGCAGCCGGCGGTCGAGCAGGTGCTCGGGCATCACGTTGCTCATCGCGCCCAGGATGGACGCGCGGATCGCCGGGTGCTCGCGCTCCAGCTCGGCCAGGAGCTTCTTGACCCGCTTGCGCTGGAGATTTTCCTGCGAGCCGCACAGGTCGCAGGGGACGATCGGGAACTTCATCTCGGCCGCGAACGCGGCGATGTCCCGCTCGGCCGTGTAGCAGAGTGGACGGATCACCACGTTCCGGCCGTCGTCGCTGCGCAGGCGGGGAGGCATGGTGCGCAGCTTTCCAGTGAACAGCATGGACATCAGCAGCGACTCGATCAGGTCGTCCCGGTGGTGGCCGAGCGCAATCTTGGTGCACCCGAGCTGCCGCGCGCCGCTGTAGAGGATTCCCCGCCGCAACCGGGAGCAGACGGAGCAGGTGGTCTCGCCCTCCGGTACCAGGCGCTTCACCACGCTGTACGTGTCCTCCCGCAACATCAGGACTTCGGCGCCCGTTCCCCGCAGGTACCGTTCCAGATCGGCCGCCGGGAACCCCGGATGGCCCTGGTCCAGGTTGCAGGCGACCAGCGAGAACTCGATGGGCGCGCTGCGCTGCAAATGCTGCAGCAGGTGGAGCAGGGTGAACGAGTCCTTGCCGCCGGAGATCCCGACCAGGATCCGGTCGCCGGGCTCGATCAGCCCGAAGTCCGCGATGGCGCGACCGGCGTCGCGCAGGAGCCGCTTCTGCAGCATCGACATGCGGCGCGCTTACCGCGAAACCGCGCGCCGCTGCAACAGTCGCGCCGGCCGAAGGCCGGTTAGCGGCTGCGCTTGAGCCGTAACAATGCCGCTTCCTGATTTCCAGATTAGAACCACGCCATGGCGCGGCGCGAGCTGGCGGTGGCCGAGAACGTTCCGGGCGAGCTGTTCGTGGACGAGACCTGCATCGAGTGCGACACCTGCCGCGAGCTCGCGCCCGACGTCTTCGGCAGCCTGGAGTCCGGGCAGTCGTTCGTGCAGCGGCAGCCGGAAGACGACGCGACCTGGCGCCGCGCGCTCCACGCC
>Ga0137394_10001830_pt1 | contig 15653 bp, 16 predicted proteins | sample czobulk116metaG_FD_108278 | JGI IMG/M metagenome (GOLD analysis project Ga0137394, IMG submission 108278) | Vadose zone soil microbial communities from Angelo Coast Range Reserve, California, USA - czobulk1.16 metaG | ecosystem: Environmental > Terrestrial > Soil > Vadose zone | place: USA...
ATTTCCAAGTGTAGTTCACCTGCGCCAGCAACGATATGCTCGCCAGTTTCCGCGATCCAAGCCTGCACGCACGGGTCAGATTTTGACAAGCGCTTGAGACCTTCGACAAGTTTTGGGAGATCGACCGCGTTCTTAACCTCAACAGCGACCTGTACGACGGGCGACACGGAGAACTTCATGACCTTAATGTTGTGAGCCGTTTCGGATGTCGTTAAAGTGCCGGTCTTGAGCAGGAACTGGTCGATGCCAACGAGACCGACGATGTTGCCAGACGGGCAATCCTCAATCGGTTCGACATTGCGGCCCATCATCAGGACAGTGCGTTGTACTGATTTGACAAACAGGTCCTCTTTCTTTCCAGGGACATAGTTCGGTCCTTGGATGCGGATCTTTGGGCCGGAACGCACAGTGCCGGAGAAGACTCGACCGAAGGCGAAGAAGCGTCCCTTATCGGACGTCGGTACCATCTTGGAGACGTAGAGCACAAGGGGACCCTTGGGGTCGCAGTCACGAATACCGATTGCCGACTCGTCGTCCATAGGACCCTCGTAGAGGGTCTCGACACGGTACCGCTGAGCGGTGGCAGGTGAAGGGAGGTGTATGACAATCATCTCCAAAAGGGCCTCTCCAGCAGGAAGGAACTTGCGCATGACGACTTTGAGAAGGGCTTTGCCTTCGAGATCGCGCTCGTTTTGTGCGAGTTTGACGTCGAGCTTCTCAAGCATTGGGCCAATCTTGTCCTTCTGGAAGTTCATTACCGATTCGAAGATCTTGAAGATCGGATCGAGAACGAACTGGTTGAAGGCACGCTCGAGAGGCTTGCCATCGGCGTCGGTGGACTTTGTGGACCATTTCTTTGTCGCGGGGTTGAAAAAATTGTCACCCCATAGCTTGTCCATCATTTTGTCTTTGTCAACGCCGAACTTCTTTGCGTAACGGGAGGCGAATTGGCGAAGCGTGAAGCCCCAGCCATGAAGACCCGATCCGAAGGCGACGGTACCCTTATCGGGGTAAACTTGGACATCACCAAGGGCGTCATCATGGTAGGTAGAGATAATGACGTTCACGGACTCGATCGTACGACAGAAGGTCTGATAGAGATCCTCTTTGGTCACCTGAAGCTCGAGGAGGGCACGGTCAACCTTGTTGATGATGACGACGGGCTTGATACGCTCGCCAAGAGCTTGCCGGAGGACGGTCTCGGTTTGCACGCATACACCTTCAACGCAATCTACGACGACGAGGGCACCATCTGTCACACGAAGGGCAGCTGTGACTTCTGAGGAGAAGTCGACGTGTCCGGGAGAATCGATCAGATTGATCAGGAACTCATTGCCTAAGGGTGTTGATAAGAGAATGTGGGTGTGGCATGAGAACACCGCGCAAGGAACATATGAAGAGTGTATCGCACCTTCTGTTTTTTGCTTGATGGAGGGAATTTCCGCCTTGTCGATTTCGAAGTACATTGATATGGCCGTCGATTTGATGGTGATACCTCGCTCCTTTTCATCCTCTCTTGTATCTGTATACCGCACCTCACCGGCCTTAGCCGAGGCGATGATACCGGCTTTCGAGACGAGCGAGTCTGTGAGGGTGGATTTCCCGTGGTCGACTGAGATGGAGCGTGTCAATAAGGAATGTGATAGTACGATGCGCAGAAAGGACGGACCATGGGCAATGACACTCATGTTGCGAATGTTGGTGGGCTTATCCATGAGAGCCCGGATCTGATCTAAAAAGTACCCGGGGTGTCATCATGAGGAGACCGCCGCATAGAGCGCAACGAACCGACGGAGAAGTTACTAGGTGAATAAATCGCAGTGAGGGTGTGAGTAAGGGCTAGATAGCGCATAGAGTACATGGGACGTACACCATGATGGCGAGATGTTACAACGATGGGAGAGGAGAGGATGTTTTCAGACGGTCACCTGCGTTGTGTACGATGATGGCAGGAGTGGAAAGGAGTCAACGCAAAAGAATTTTGGCGGCTTGTCGAGCTTATCGATTGGGCGTGACTCACTAGCAGGTTAGGGCAGGCCATATTCAGCCACGTGATACGAATACACCTTGTCGTGTATGCGAAACTAACACGACGCAGGACGATGCAATTCAATCCACTCTCCATCAATGACCATATCATTCGACCCTATCTCCGTCTCCCCGCACCCCACCAGCGTATAATAATAGCTGCTCCTCGCCTGCACGACGCTCCTCAGATATACGAGTTACTGAATGACCCGCGCATATATCGCTGGATCACTGGTCCACCATTCCCGTACTTGATGGAACATGCTGTATCATGGCTCACACAAGCCAAGGCAGATGCAGATGCGATCTGGAATGAGTTGGAACAGGCTAACGCCGAAAGCCCAGATGGACCTCTCAAGATTGTAGGTGGATGCCCAGTTAGGTCAGTCCTAGAAGAGAACGACGACGGGTCGTATACGTATCTAGGAGATTGTGGCTTTGTACGCCACACGTTCGACGACGTCACGGACGTCGAAGAGCGCACATGCCTCCTACAAGAGAACAACGCGAGGCCAGCAGGAGACCCGAGCACCATTTGGAGCATGGGAGGTATGTGTGCTCAAACACGCCTAACGAGGGGGCTAATGCCAAGGTCATTTCAGACTATATCAGGCCATCACATCACGGGAAAGGGATCATGACGGCTATCGTAGGTACCCTGCTGAATGCTTGGGGTATACCACGTATGAACATTCGCTGTGTGCGAGCATTGGTGCTGGAGGGGAACCCTGGTAGTGTGCGGGTGTTTGAAAAGAATGGATTTGTACTGCGGAAGACAGTGGTGGATTGCATACGGATGGTTACCAAGGGAGAGTACCCAGGACGACTGCATACTTTACATCTGCTCGAGTTGAGGCGATGAAACGGTTCCCACGGCGCTGAACAGCCTTCGGCACTTCATAGATCAATTCTCCCTTGTTACTACTACCCTCCCTTGCTTTCCATCTTGTTTCCACTTTCATCGTACTTTCTTTAATCATCGCCAATAAAATCCTTTCCAGGGTATCTCCTTTTACTCCCCGATGAAACCTGCAACCCCAGGTTTCCTCGTAACCCTAGTGGCTACAATCCTCCTTGCCATCGTCTCCTTTTCCGTCCCATGGTTCAAATCCATCTTCTTCCTCAAGGCTTCCCTTGCAGTATCAGGCGTCAATGGTTCTATAACTTTTGGTGTCCTCGGGTATTGCCTCGAACTGCAAAATGGTACTACTTGTTCTAAGCCCTCTATCGGGTACGAAGTCGGTGAGACGCTTTTCCTCCTAATGCTGACTCGTTTTCACCCTGACACACCATCCATAGATATCAATAAGCTCGTGGGTGACAATACTAGAATCCAGATTCCTCAAGTAGTCGTCAAGTGGATCACCTATGCCCTTGTCCTGCATCTCGTCGCCCTCGTCCTGGCCACCATCTCATCCATTTTCGGCCTCCTTGCCCATGTTCGAGAGTTCTCCATGTCATGCTTCTCTACTTGCGTCTCCGGTGTCGGCGCCGCGGTCGCCTTACTCGCCTTCATTTTCGACCTCGTCCTCTTCTTCCTAGCGAAGTCCCGCATCAACTCTGTCCAGGGCGGTAGTGCGACCATGGGAAACGCCATCTGGCTCACACTCATCGCCTGGCTTCTCTTATTCTTTTCAGGGTGCTTCTACGGCCTCGGACGCTGCTGCATCCGCCGCCGTCCTCGCGCTATGGTACCAGGGGAAGGCGGTGGGTGGATGCCGGCGCAATCGACCGGACCAACGTACGAAGAACAAATGCGACTCGACGCGGTCAAGACTGAAGCCGACCGTAAAGCCCGACAACAAAAATCCGAGCTCGGGCTGCCCGCGTTTGCCGAGTACGATCCGACACAGCCTCTCACTGCGGACGCAGAACATGAACCCCAATCACGTGTCCCGTACCGCGATGCGCAGTACGCGGCCGCTCCCGTCGGCACCCGCGCAGTAGACGAGTATTACGCCGCGGGAAATAACGCCAATGCGTACCCGCCGAGGAGACAGCCAACTACGTCATCGGTGTATACGCAGCAGACCGGCTATGCTCCTTCGCAGCGCAGCGCATCGGGCTATGCTCCTTCTACCTATGCAGGCGCCGCTGTTGTGTCAACAGGACCTCCAGTCTTGGGTGGGTATCTCAATGCGGACAATGTCGGACGTCAACATGAGCAATATCCGAGCGAAGCGAGTGCCAGATACGGACAGGAACAATACGCCACTCACAACGTTGGTCACCGGCGTGCTTCGCGTGATGCACAATCCACATACTCATGTAGGTCTCTCCTCGCCGGTTTCTTCAGCGATTCACAGATCACACGCATAGATAACACCCCGTCTGCGCGAGGTAGGCCTGACAACTCAGCCGCAGATCCTTTCCGGGCATACACTAGCCCACAAAACACACAGCCCCACCTTGACCCGAGCACATACAACGCCACCGCGCGCTTCTCGCCCCCACCTCTACCATCCTCAACGCAACCATACGCTTCTCCGACGGAGCCAACTTCATCATATTATACCCCGCAAGTCCAGACGGCCGCGCAGCCGTCGCAGTCTCGCTCATATACGCTCGGTGGGGGTGGCTATGGCGATAGCACCGTGCCTACCCTTCATGACCCCCGGATGAGCGCCAACTCCGGAGGCTACCTACCATACCCCGGCGACGCCATGACACAGAGTTCTGGCAGCGTCTACGCAGGCATGGAAAGCCCGCCAATCAGCCCGCGAGGGTCCCGCGACCCAGTGCTCAGGGCGTTGAGTCCTATCGGGTATGAGGACAGCCCACCAATGTATGAGGACAATGTCGGAGTGGGGACAAGCCACACCACCGTAGTTTCCGGAAAGCGATAGATGGTCAGGGAAGGTCTTCACCGCAGGCGTACACCCTCGTTTTTTGTTTATTCACGTCTCTTACGGACTAATTGTTATTTCTCATCATTCTGTATCCAAATCCACGCTATCTACGGGTTGGTACGAGTTTAGCACACATCCTAACGTGGTCCCCGTATCGCTTAGCCACCTTTCTTTGCGTTGAGCTGCTGTAGTCATAGCAATCAAGCTGTCTCATGAAATGACATACTTTAAGCCGGCACACCTGCATAGTGGGAACTTCTCAAAGTTCGTCCTTCCGCTGTTGGGGTTCTCCTCGCGGCGTCGGCGGCCCAGCCGATACGAAGAGCGAAAGGAAATCGTGCGCGATGTCGGCTGCGGCAATGCTCGTGCTATCGGCGTGGTGGTAACCGGGTGCGACTTCGACGACGTCTGCGCCGCGGAGTGAAATATAAAGCACCGCATGTTCATCAAAGCGCGGGTAGTGCTAAGTTAAGAAATTAAAAACGTACACAAAGTTGAGGCCTGCGAGGCCTCGAATGATACGTTTGACTTCTCGTGTTGTCCAGCAGCCTGCTTCTGGATTTCCAGCTAGGAATCACAAAGTAAGGGGGAAAGGTCGTCAAGAAGCGTGGTATGAGCCCATGAGCGCTTTGTGTTTCTCACTAGCTGGTGCCAAGCCCGGGTCTGCCAGTACGAACGGGAAATCAGGTTTACTGTTACAAAGGGTGGTGAGAGGCGTACCGATGACATTGATGTCGGGGCTGAGAGATGGTAACAAAAGTAAGGCGCTATCCGCGGGGGAGAATAACATGCGTCATGCTATACCACCTCAGGTATACTGCGTTGTTCCCGATGCGCTCACGAATGTGTCGAATCACCTCGTCAATGCCGAAATCGTCGAGGTCGTCGGTCGAGACGACCTTGAACCCGACGACTCGTCCTCCGTCAGATCAGCCTCGCTCTGCAGGGGAATGCGTGTGTGCAGCAAACTTGAAAAGGAACGGCGATGTCGGGACGCACGGTCATCTTGCACCGGATGCCGGCGTGCACGCTCGTATTTGACAAGAGGCCTTCTTGGCACGCGACGTGGAAGGTGCCGTGCGTGATGCGCTCTTGTTCGGCCCACGGCACCACGTATCGAGATGTGCGTCGAAATGGATGACCGAGACGGTAGATTTTGTATAGAGAACGTAGGATTGGAATAATTGAACGACGGTGTGATCTCAGCCGAGGCTGATAGTAGTGGTGGCGAGCAGCGCGATAAGAAATGTGAGATAAAAAATATAGGCACAGCAGAGGACATACGTGACGATTAGGGTGCTCCCTGTGGTCCTTTGCGAATGGTCGCGTTGAGCCGATCATGCGTTCATGCTCTGGGTGCGGAACATCGCACCGCAAGAGGGAGTACGCAACTTCCATCTGGTCGAGCGCCAGTTCGTCGTTGTTGAAGGAGCTGACCAGCACCTTTAGAGCAACCACGGCACATCAGTTACTCAGAAATAAAAGCAGATGGATATATATGGCGGGAGCGACGCTCACGTCCCCGCAATCGACGATTTCGAGGCCCTGCCGATAGAATCGAGTCTCCAGGATAGAGATCAGGCTAAGCCATAGCCAATGCGTCGGCTACCAATTTCGGATTCCCGTGGATCCAAAGCGCGCGCCCGGTCGGTACGTCACTGCGGTACAGTATCGAAAGGCATCCCGAGCAGGGCGATGTCGAAGGCGGGAGGCGCATCTTCGAGACAGCGGACGTAGGGGAGGTGGGCAAAGGCGAGGGGGCCTGTGAATGGGAGGTCATACTGCGCGCCATATTTCTCGGTCCATGTTTCGGAGGAATGGCGCAGCCCGGGCGCGTCACTGAACGGGGGTTGTTGGTGTGCCGCATCGGAGCGCAAGACGAGTTTGACGAAGAACAGCTTCATCTGCTGTGAAGGCAGTTCCTACAGTAGGTCAGCCAAGGACGATGATTATGTCAGCAGATAGTCGTAAACAAATTTGAGCGTTACGGTTGAGCACGACTCGTCGATGTGTTCTGTGAAATGGCACCAACGTCCCAGTCTAAGCAATATAACCCAAGGATACATGTAGGATTGCTGGAAGAGCGTGTCACCAATGTTTCAAGCACCGACTTTCCAGGTCATTACCCGGATGAGGACCACTCGTGGGATTTGGCGAAGTTCAAGAAAGTATGTGACGCTCGTTTGTGGTGTCAACTCTCTCACTCAGCTGAGGGACCGCGCAGAAACTACGCGTCGAGATACAAAAGCTCTCAACACGGTCTATAGAGTTTGATCTTGTTGGTGTCGACGCTTCTATTGCCAATGCGATACGACGGATACTCATCGCAGAGGTGGGTCAAAGTCTACACGCTATGCGAACGCGCCGTTGAGATTGAACGCAGGTTCCGACAGTTGCAATAGAATATGTATACGTATGGAACAATACCTCCGTGATGGTGGACGAGGTATTTTCGCACCGACTTGGGTTGATACCCTTGAACGTGGACCCCGCGCTGCTCGAGACGAAAGCGAGTCCCAACGACCAGGCAACGGACCGCAATACGGTCGTCTTCAAACTGCAGGTCGAGTGCACATACAATACCGCCGCGCCACGAGATTGCACAGATCCCGCTGTCCTTTACAACAACCCAGAAGTACGCGCGGAGCATCTGCAGTGGATTTCGCAGGGCGAACAGGCGGAGGTTTTTGCAGCGCGTCCGCCGGCATCTACCATCCCGGAGACTGTCCTCGTAAAGCTACGTCCCGGTCAGGCGATTGAGATGGAGATGCACGCTGTCAAGGGCGTTGGGAAAGATCATGCCAAGTTTAGTCCCGTCGGTGCGTTGCTCTCAGCCCTTTCCCTCTCCCGACCCTTTTCCTCAAAAGTAGAGTCTGCTTTGCAGCGACGACGAGTTATCGACTTTTACCGCACATCATCTTGGACGAAGCGAATCCCGTACCGCCACATCTCGCGACATGCTTTCGGGATTGCTTCTCGCCCGGGGTCATCAACGTAGATCCCCGCACCAAAAAAGTCGCCATCGACGAGCGCGGCGTACGTGGCGAGACGATGAGTCGCGAGGTGCTGCGCCACCCCGACCTTGCAGAGTTCGTCAAGCTCGCACGTGTACGGGATCATTTCATTTGTACGTTGCATTCTCTCTTGCTAAAGGGCAAAAAGGCGTAACACGCTCTGACACATGGGCCCGGTTCTGCAGTCAACGTCGAGTCAGAGGGACCATACGAGCCGCAACGGCTTCCGCTCGAAGCCCTTCGTGTAATGAGGGAAAAACTCTCGGCATTGAAAAGTGCTGCCGAGGCGCTCCGCGGCCAAGGCGACCCAGGCGGAGATATAGAGATGGCAGATACGTAAAAACAAAGTTATCCATTATCACCTTTGCTCTTCTTCAGCCATTTCTCCATCAGCTGGGCCGCCAGCAAGGGGCCTTTGATCTCGCAAGTGTCGTTGTGGCCATGCCTGGCGAGACTCTCACGGCGATAGCATTTCTCCAATGATCGTCCGAGTCAACGATCATTCCCGTATATTGAGCAGGGTCCTTTCATCACTCATTCAAGGTTGTCATGAGTTCCTGAAGGGGTTGACGCAGAGTGCAACTACGGTGGCACAGCACTTAGACCCAGTAGTCGTCAGGCGGGCGTAGTTGTAGTCCGGTGCTGGGCTCGTGCAGACCCCGTCGTGGGGCGAAAAAAACTCGCGCTTCCCGGGTTGAATTCAAAGCTAACCTCCTCTTTGCAAATTGTCATTTATTTCTGTGCGATACCAAATCTTCCAGTGAGCCTATGAAGACCTCAACTGTCCTCACACACTTCAAAGGGACGCACGTCCTTTTCAATAAGTGACGGACATACGCACTGTACACCACCGGTAGGTGATGTGCTGTAATGACGAAATTACCTGGCTCCTATGCATCTCTCCTCGTAACATCAAACAGGACAGATGCAGCGCCGCGGTCTCGGGTCTGCAGCTGGCCTAATGAACCGTTCTGGAATGATGCGGGGAGTAGAGGGACGGGTGGTACTCAGCCAATGCCGCCGCTGAACGGTGACCTCATGATGGAACCTGTTGACGGCGGGGCAAGCGACGGCCGAATACCCGCGGCAGTGGTGGGGGCAAGGAGGACCAGAGAAGCCACGTCACTGGCAGTTTGTGGCCTAAGAACATGGCAACGTCACAGGCGGCGGGGGCAGGAGCCCGTTGAAACTTGTCATAATTGGCACGAGGAGGCCCTGGTTCATGGGCAGGTACGAACGGGCCATGCGGGCCACCGTGCGTGAATGGCAGGAGCAAGCCAATCTGTTGCGCCCACAGTCACTGTCCGAGCCGGAGCAGCGACAGCGGGGCCCAGTGTGGTACGTACAGGCGACCTTTGTCGCCATAGATAACGGATATTGGGCACATCCAGACTGATGCCAAGCAGCCATGTAAATACCCTCGTCGCTCATCATTTGAAAGCGGGCCACTGGCAGCTCCTTTCCAAAAAAACTGTTTGTGAGCTGAACAATGAGCAATAAAATGGAAGTGAATTAAAAAAAATTAAACGGGAGTCGACTCTGTACTACTTGAACCGGTTCCCCTTGTCTACTATCATGTAATCAAATTTCAAATGCACAAAACAGGAGCTGGAATTGGGGCTATCCACTGCCTCTCTCCCTAATGTTTTGATTCAGAATGAAATTTATACATCATCACACTATGCCGATGGAGGCATTTGTCAATTATAGAAGAATTAGGACTGCCAGAGGGATGATTGACGCTACAAGTGCATATTGAGAGCCCGGGCCGTTGCAGTGGGACTAGCGCCCGCTTACGTTTATAGGTTAATGATGGTCCTCTACTTTGACGTCCCTCTGGTAGCACCAGTCCTTCTCTAAATCCCAAATGCTTCCATATGCATAGTATAGGGATGTGTGGTTTTCATCCTGAATAAGAATATTAGTGAGAGAGGCAGTGGATAGCCGCAATTCCAGTTCTTGTTCTGTGCATTTGAAATTTGATTACGTGGTAGTAGACATGCACCGTTGGTGAAATGGAAACGGGGTCACTTGCCTCTAAAGCAAGCGGAACTGGTTCAACTCCCGTTCGGTGTCCTCATGCTCGTCTCTAAAGCGAGTAGTACGGGATTAGCTCCCGTTCAGTGTCCCTTTTTTTCCTGTTCACTTCCATTTTATTGCTGATTTTCAGTTTCAGCTGACCAACATTTTTGTGAGAAAGGTGATCGCTCTCCAACATGGTCGCTTGGCACCAATGTCCGTTAGCTATTGTGACGAAGCTTGCTTTTACGACACCACACTGGGCTCTGCTGTCACCGCTCGGCGGGCGCAACTGAACAGATTGACTTGCTCCAGCCTCCCGGCGCCAGTCACACTCCCGCATGGTGGCTCGCATAGCCTGTTCGCACCTATCCCCGTGAACCAGGGCCTCCTCGCGCCCCTCGTGCCGATCATGGTGATGGAGATAGAGATGCACAGTGCGTGGGGAATTATCATTCCAAGTTCAGTCCCGTCTCTACGTTTCTCGAGCCCCTATTCCCCTCTCATGTCCCTTTTCAATAGACTCTGGTTTGCAGCGACGACGAGTCTTCGACTATTGCCGCAAATCATTTTAAACGCAGATCCCCGCACCAACAAGGTCTCTGTCGACAAGCATGGGGTGCACGGGAATCATTTCATCTGTGCGTTCACCTCTCGTTATATGGGGAAAAGGCGGGATATTCAAACAAACCGCAACGACTTCCGCTTGAAGCCCTTCATGAGATCAGGGAAAAAATCTCGGTATTGAAAAGTGCTGCCGAGACGCTCCGCGGCCAGAGATGGCAGATACGTAAGAACAAAGCTATCCATTATTACCCTCTGCACTTATTTGGCCATTTCTCCATCGCCTGGGCCGCCAGCAAGGGGAGTTTGATCTCGCAAGTGTCGTTGTGGCTAGCGAGACTCTCACACCGTCGACAAAATTCCTCCAATCAATGGCTCGGATCGTCCAAGTCAACGATCATTCCCGTATATTGAGCAGAGGGTCCTTTTTTCATCACTCATCCAAGGTTGTCATGAGTTCCCGGAGGGGGGTTAACGCGGATTGCAACTACGGCAGCTCAGCGCTCAGACCCAGTACACTGGCAGTAGTCACCGGCCCTGCGCGTACAGTACTGGTAGCACGCGGCCGCGAACCATGCGGATGTCCTTCCTCGGTCCAGCCCTGGTTGCCCTGCCACGCCACAAGACCGCCGCATTCTGACTGACCCCATTAACGGCCAAGTGAGATTGACAGTCAGTCATATATAACACCATTGGGTAATGATGATGTTGTACTCGGGCCCAGTCGTCCAATGGGATACTGAGTGCGAAAGGTGAGTCGGTGCCTTCAATATCAGGCAATGTCCCCCTCGGATCTTACTCTGCAATCTACATGCGGGCTCTACTGAGGAAGCCTGGTCGTTCGGGCACTGTATCTCGTAACTCGTTGATGTGCACCTATGTGCGAGGATCAAAACCACGGCCACGCTCGCCTGGGGGCAGAAATCTCGTATGGTATTATTGCCGCGGGAAAAACCGCCAGCTACCCGGCTTCCTAATATACATCCCATGATCCGCTACATCAGGGAGGGTTGGCTGACTCGGCCGTTTTGCCGCCAAAGTTTACAGCGCTTCGCTTGAGTTTTCAAATTATTAACCTGGACTTTTGCTATATAAGCAGGCATTTGCTTCCCCTTTCCTCATGACCAGTCGGCGCCACCCACTCTCATCAAGACGACTGAGATATGTTCTTCTCCAGGCAGTTGTTGTCTCTCGCCGTGTTCTCTGCGCTCGTAACCTTCGCCTCTGCCAGTGCTCAGGCTACTAGTAGTATCGAATGCTCGCGTACCGGCGTTGTCGAAGCCTACGACACCTGCGATATTCTCTGTGCGCGAGAAAGTGTATCCACGTACGCCGCCTGTCCATTGCGAAACGTAGGGAATGATCCCTTCTGATAAGCCCCTCGTGAACAACCAGTTTCCAGCTCGCCTATACCAACATGAACTCGGACATCAATGCGGATTGCAGCAACCTTTTCCCCGGAGAGGTGCTGTTTACCTTGTACTCCCACCCTCTATATTAATATACCTTGCGCGGATTTCACGTCTGTTTCATGTGCAGGTCCTCTGCCTGGGTTGGGAGGGCCAGGATTGTAGCGTCGTCGCGGTGGTACAGGACGGCGATACGTGCGATACGATCGCTGATGCTGCCGGTATCCTGGTGTCGACTCTCCTGGAGAACAACTGGTTTATTCTCTCAGACTGTAGCAACATATATCCTGGCGAAGTGAGACGTCACTTCCATATCTAAGGATTTGGTCCTGACTTCTATTCAGGTTCTGTGCACAGACAATCAGATCTTTAACTATTAATAAAGAGTAACGGGTGTATCTTGGGACTTGCCGGGACGACGCGCCATCATGTACACCCTAAGCTATCTTGCTTGGTTGATACCAGGAAATGAACGTACTCGTACATAAATGGACTACATTCACAACTAGCAATAAAGGTGGCTCTGACCAGAGACAAGGTTCGAAAACATAGACATCTACAACAGCTTGGAGTTACGACGAGCTGCAGTAGTGCGCAAAGGCAACACTTCCCACTGTCGACGCACCCACGCTTTGTCGCTAAGCTCACGATGCTCCTCTGGCGTCCGATAACACCGACGACACGATCGCGTGCGGGGTCGTCGTCGACCTCAGCATCCTCTCCGCGATCCTGCTCCGCTACCTCGTCCTCACGGAGATTGAAAGCGTCGTCAGTTCCAGCAGCTTTGGGGTGATGCGCCGTTACTGGAGGGCACGGGACGCCGAGAAAGGACAACGGGGCGCGGAACGCAGAGGTCAGCGCGTCCGTCGCTCCGTCGAGGAGCGTGCGCGGGCGGCGCCGGGGGAGCGCGGTCAGGTAGAAGGGTTGGGCGCGCCAGGCGGTGCCACCAGTAAACGCGGGGTCGTGCTGGAATTCGACGGTGAGACGGCCGGTGCGGCCGTCGTAGCGGAACTGCGGGAGAGGGTGGGAATATGCGTTTGGGTAGGGCTGCGTGAGGGGCCGGCGATGTCTGAGGACAAGGCGCCCGCCTGCAACGGCCGAGATGGCTCGGAGTGGTGAGCGCTGAGCACAAAAGGTGCTGGGGAGGTGGGAAATGGCTAACCTTCGACGTCGAGCGCGTGTCCTGATGCACGAGCGCAAAGGGCACCGTTGGTGTCGAGGAAGAATTCCTTCGGAGATCGTGATTGGCGGGGAGACAACTCTTGCTCTGTACTATTGCTCACCTGATTGGCTGCCTCGGGTCGGCGGCGGAAGCCTATGCGCTCGTCAGATTCATGAAAAAGTGTCGGGAGCTGTTCAAGGACTTGCCTTCCACAAGGGAGTTGTCCTTCTCAGGCCACAGCATTATCGGTGTGCCGTCTTGAACTGAATCCGAGGCGACATCTAGCAATCACCCAGAGGACACGGAACGCAAGAGGAAACAGCCAAAGCCATGGTCATTGGACGAGGCCCTTTCGTTGATAAGAAAGTGAGAGTATCAGGACGGGTTATATATCATGATGGCTGGCCGTGTTCAACGTCCGTCCCGTCCATTGTTCGCCGGCGGTCCCCGGTGCTCAGACCTTGGCGCGGGAAATCGCCGTTGAGCCGTGTCTAAACCTGTGTCTACTAGTAGTAAACTGGTAACCCCACTTCCTGTGATTGACGAACACTCGCACAGATCGGACGGTGACAAAATTTGATATGTCGTCTTAGTTTGCATGTCCGGGTCAGCAGTATGGCTGGCTATGACGTCAATCGGTTACATTAGACTACGAATTATCGTAGTGGTTAGCGCTCTTCTTCCACATGGCCCGAAAAATAGTTCTATGTGGGGCAGGGTTCCTCGGTGCGCTTCCTTACCAAGGGGTGTTTGCTGATACTTTCCGCCAACACTGTTGATATTTTTATAGGTTCGAACATCGCTATTGCCATCAGCAGAGCGAACAACGCGTCTGGGGCCTTCCGCCGCGTCCAAGTTTCATCCAGAGACCCACATAGCCTTTACGCGAAATTGTCCGAAACACTTCCACGAGACCACCTTCTCCCTCCTGTGCCGGCTGACGTGACCAAAGCGGAAACTCTTACACAAGCGTTTGAGAACGCGGACGCAGTCGTCTCCTTGGTAGGCATATTGCAAGGCTCCCTAACCCAGTTCGAGGCCATCCAATGGAAAGGGGCAGAAAACGTCGCACGGGCGGCCGCAGCCGTCGGCGCAAAGCTTGTGCACGTCAGTGCCATTGGGGCAGATCCACACAGCAAGGTTCCATACGTAAGGACAAAGGCATTGGGCGAGGAAGCGGTCCTGTCTCGTTGCCCCGATGCCACCATCATTCGGCCGAGTTTGGTGTTCGGCCCTGGCGATCACTTGTTCAATGTGAGTACTACGGGCACCACTGGCATTTGAACCCGTCGTTGACCTCGCAGCAGAGATTTGCACAGCTTTCTCGCTACCTGCCTGTGCTCCCAGTATTCGGTAAAGGCGACACTCGGTTCCAGCCAGTATATGCCGGCGACATCGGCCGACTCGTCGAGGTCCTTACCAGGGACAACGTAAATCTCATTACCAACTTGAAAGGTAAAATTATCGAAGCAGCGGGACCTGACGGCGAGCTTTTCTCACTCTGTTCTGATTGGACGTTTGTGACCCACATCCAGTCCTGACCTTTCGGCAGATGATGCAACTCGTGATAGATCACACCGGTCGTTTTCGGCCGATCGTTGCGTTGCCTTGGGTAGTGGGAGAGCTTCAGGCGGCAATCATGCAACTTCTTCCCACAAGTATATTTACCATCACGCGTGATCAGGTCCGTTTGACGGCCAGAAGTCTCAACAGAACGCTGTCAGCTGATGGTAATTTCATAGATCGAACAACTGAAGGTTGACAACGTCGCGACTTATCCTATCCCACCCTCTCACGTTGACTTCAAGGGGATCATGGGAGCGCATTCTTATGGATTGACCTCCGTTCACGACGTGCTTTCGAACTATCTCAAATAACCTGTTGTTAACTTCTTTTGGAAATTCGCTCTCCAAAAGAAAATTTCCGGTGAACAAAGCGCGAAAATAAAGACATCTATTTTCCCTCTTCACCAAGACTCTTTAACCACCGTACTGCCATGCAGGCTGATGCAGCGTTGCTAAGCTCATTGTGTCCCACAAATAAGAACCTGTCCGAATGCTGTCTGTGGATGCGAGGCTGCGAGAACCCGACGATGCGTCATCTATTTGGCTGGGTTGTTGGAATCATGGAATCGCGACGACGCCAGTGCGTACTGCGGAGACATACTAGTACTGTACTAGTGTTGGCTTGCATTTTTTCCTCTCATTTTTGGGAAATGAGTTGCCCGCCTTAAATACGACCGGTTAAGGTTTCCTTCGCAACACTATGCGACTGTTGCCTCTTCCTCTCCTCTGTTCCTTCCCTGGGCTTACCTACTAGTGTTGTTATTTCTCAGCTCGCTTCCGACTCGCTCTGTCCCCGCTTACTCTGACTGACTGGCGTAACACCACTGTCATCACTGCAGAAGATCACTCGCTCACACTCTTTCCTCAGAGCAATCTACTTATATGCAACAGTGGATGTAGCTACATTATAATGTACCCTGGAAATTCCATATAGGGGTGTTATAATGTCCCACCTCATTTGCTGGGAGCTTCCACATCAGCAAAAATCAACATTTCTTATTCCATCTTATTCAATCTTACTACATCTTATTCCTCTTATTTTG
>Ga0137394_10001831_pt1 | contig 15649 bp, 6 predicted proteins | sample czobulk116metaG_FD_108278 | JGI IMG/M metagenome (GOLD analysis project Ga0137394, IMG submission 108278) | Vadose zone soil microbial communities from Angelo Coast Range Reserve, California, USA - czobulk1.16 metaG | ecosystem: Environmental > Terrestrial > Soil > Vadose zone | place: USA...
CTAAAGAGCAGTCACCACAGAGACACCGAGAACACAGAGGACGCACAGAGAATTCTAAATGCTCAAAAACACAATTGCGATCATCGGGTCCAGAGATGTCGATCGGGAGACAGCGCGCACTCTGTTTGAGCTTCATCTTTCCCCATTTTTGTCTCATGGTAGAACCTGGCTCCTCGGCAGCGCTCGAGGCATAGACCAATGTGCAATGGAGTGGTTGTTAGAGGGGAATGAAAACTGCTGGATTGTTGTTCCTTACACCAGAGCCCACCAACCGAGATCCTTTCATCCCTGGTTTGAGCAGGTCGATCGAGTTATCGAGTTACAACTTCCGAAGCGCAAGACAGCCGGCGCGATCAGAAACCGCCACATGGTGGACCTTGCGCAGGTTGTGTTTGGGTTTTGGTCCGGTAAAGGTGGATTGACCGTGAAGACTTTAAAGTATGCGCTGCGGCAACGAAGAGAGGTGCATGCGATTCCTGTTTTTCTGAACGATGCTGCGAATGAATGATTCTATTATCGAGCAACTGCCTTCAGCCGTCCGCGTCAGGGACTGGATTTCCTTCGCGCCGATCCCAGCCCGAGTTGTCGGGGCTGGGCTATTGTCGGTCGTCCGCTGCGCGGACTGTAACCTCATCGTGAGTGAACAAGGCCCACCCGCTAACGCAGGTGGTTCTGACTCTCCCCCAGTTTCTTGAAGTTCAGCAACTGCCGCCGCATCATGATCAAATCTCCCCAGGGCAGAAAAGCGCGCATGAAGATCCCCAGAACTCCTCGCGGGTACCGTCCCACAAGTTTGACCAGCAATCGGCAAGTTTCATCGCCGGTGGAAACAATCAGGTAGCTGGCGAACGCGTCACCGAAAATCTTGCTGGCAAGAGACTTCGGCCTCATACGAATTGTGAGGTGACGCCCCATTTCGAAATCAACAAGATCGAAGATTGTCATCAGGTGCTGACCAACTACCAGATGCTCCATACCCGGAGTCAACTGGCCTGGACTTCTGCGGCCAAAGTTGTCGATCCAGTCGTAGCTGTAAGGCGCACCACGCATCTGGCAGAGCCAGCGAAAAACGATTGGCGCGGCAGCCTCGATCGTCACACCACGATACAGCGCCGCCTCAGGCCGAGGGATGAAACGATCGCACGGGTAAGTTAACTCCCTCTCCTGCGCTTTCGTTCCCCACGTTTGACTGACAGAGGTCATGAAGTTCAATTGTCCGCAGATTCCGCAGATTATGCCGATAAGAAATCGATACGCAGAAGGGCAAGACCAGAAACATGAGAAAGACCTACAGGACCGTTAGGTTACCTCGTGTTTCTCAAACGCCTATCTGTAATCTGTGTAATCTGCGGATTACCTGCTCACCCAAACGGTTCGTCGATCGACGGGCTTTGCTTGGTAAAAAACTTTGGCCCATCCGGTGTGATGTACAGACAATCTTCCAGCCTGATGCCAAACTCACCGTAGATCACAATCGTCGGCTCGTCGCTGAAACACATCCCCGGTTGAATGGGGGTTTTGTTGCCGCGCACAAAATTTGTCCACTCATGGCCATCGAGACCTATACCGTGGCCGGTGCGATGTGGCAAACCAGGCACTTTGTAGTCCGGACCAAAGCCGGCATCGGTAATTACTTTCCGAGCCGCGGCGTCAACTGCTTCACACGGGCCACCCACCTGAGCTGCAGCGAAGCCTGCGTCCTGCGATCTGCGCTCGAGATTCCAAATGTCCCTCTGCCGCTGAGTGGCTTTGCCGAAAACAAAAGTGCGAGTGATGTCTGACTGATAACCCTCAACCCCGCATCCGCCATCCATCAGAACCACGTCGCCTTCTTTCAGTTTCTGTGGTGTGCTACTGCCGTGTGGGAATGCCGTGTATTTGCCGAAGCTGCAAAAGACACCGCCTTGCACACCGAGCGCACGAAACGCGCTGGCACAGTTGCCGGAAAACTCATCCTGCGTCATGCCCTCACGCACGCTATCGATCGTCGCCTTATAAGCGACGATGGTAATGTCATTCGCTCGCTGCATCAGCGCGATCTCTGCCGGCGATTTGAACATGCGGCCACCCGCTGTGACCGGTGTGGCGCTGACGAATTGAAGCCGTGGCGCGGCCTGGCGAATTCCATCAAAAAGAAAAAAGCGTACCCGCTCTTCGATACCGACACGGCCAGTGCGCACGCCGCGATCGCGAAAGATCTCGGCGACCCGCTGGTAAGGGCTCTCATGTTCTTCCCAGGTACGAATATCGTCCCCAAGCTTGATCAACTCGCGCGCTCGCTCTTCTTCAAACTTTGGACATACCCAGGCAATCTCGCCACGAACCGGAATAACCATCGCGAGCATGCGTTCGCTGGTGCCCCAGCGCATCCCGGTGTAATAGAACATGGTTGAGCCCGGTTCAATGTAGATCGCATCGATACGGTTACTGCGCATCAAGCGCCGTGCGTTTTCAATCCTGGCCCGTCGCTCATCGAGTGAAATTGGCACGACGCCGTCAGTCATCTTTCGCAATTTGCGAATTGGATCGGGTAGGTCGCGTTGTTGAAATGCCTCAGGTCCGGTTGTTTCCGCACGAGCAATATTCCCGAGCAGACTGGTTCCCGCGGCGATGGCGGAGAGTCGCAAGAAGTCTCTTCTATCCGTGCACATAATTTGATTTGGTCTAATCGGGGTCAGGTTGTGATTTCCGCGGCCATGCTAACTGAGGATCAGCGGATTATCAAAATAATGGTCAGAACCACCTGCGTTAGCGGGTGGGTCTTAACAAGCAACTCGTCAGAACCCACCTACCTCAGCGAGTGGGTCTTAAGCTAAGCTTCGAAAGGACGACCCGAACGATATTCGTGGATATCAGGCTTGATCGTTAAGACCCACCCGCTAACGCAGTTGGTTCTGACACGAGGTATGATAGATTTAGTTCGCTCCGACCGAAAGAAAATTGCGCAAAGGAATTCACCGATGCAAAACCAAAGCAAAGCCCCTGAGATTTCATTCCTGGTTCGGGTCAAACCAGGCCGCGAGGGCACCAACCCGGAAGCGCCTGATTGGGAAGTTTGCGAACTCGAGGATGGACAAATAAAAAACAACGCCGACATTTATGACAACATGACGTTGGCGGAAGCGAACCAGATTGCGGGCATGTGGAGATCGAAGAAAGAAGAAGCTGAGGCTACGCCTGCGGAAGCTACGCATTGAGGTAGGATAGACTCTCCGGCGTTCAACCAAAAGAAGATTTTCCATATGTCATTTCTCAATTCTCATTTGTCATCGCAAACTGTGGGTCGTCGATTCTTGGTGAGTTAAATGATCAATGAGAACTGAGAAATGATATATGGAAAGATCTCCAGATCTGAGCCCTTCGGTTCCACGCTATGAATGTTTCGGTCTACTCCTTAATCCCCGGCTCCAAAGCAAAAGTCTTTAGCCGCCAGCCGGAACCCTCAACGCACAATGCAGCCACGTAATCCGACGGCACAGCAATCGAACGCATAGACCAGCGGGAGACTTCGGCCGGCTCCTTATGATTCTCGAGCAAGGCGGCGGGCTCTCCAGGCCCAAGCGAAACATCAAATTCATCAAGGGGCATCGAGAGTCCTTCGCCTCGCGCTTTTATGTAGGCCTCTTTGCGCGTCCAGCAATTGAAGAACGCCTGCTTTCTCAATTCGGCCGGCACGGCTGCGAGCATCTTGATTTCGCGCCGCGAGAAAAAGCGTTTAGCAATGTCGTCGTTCGCCAGATCTTTCCGCATGTATTCCAGATCGATGCCTACTTCACGGCTATGTAAAAACGCATAAACCGCCATGCCATGCGAGTGAGCAAGGTTAAAGTTGATTTCGCTCTGGTGACTTTTCTGGAGAGAAGGCTTTCCCTTCTCCGCATACGAGAACCTTAGTTTCTCAGAACGGATTCCCAGGTAAGCTGAGAGGAGCGTTCTCAAAAGACCACGCGCAGCAACGAAATCATTTCTGTCTTTGGCGAAGTGGAACCGGTTCGCGCGGGAAATTTCATCTGCAGATAAGTGACGTTCTACGGAGTCGGCCAAACGCTTATCCAGGCTGGCTTGCCACAGGTGCACCTCCGCGGACGTGAGTTGGAGGCGACACGAAAGCAGACCACTCAATCCTATACCGGTGATTTTCTCGTCAGTATGGAATGAGTCGTTTTCAGAAATCGTTTGCATTTTGGAGTGCGGTGGCTTGACACCGCTTTTCTGGAAATGATGTCTACTCTGAACCGAGAAAAGCGCCGTCGAGCCGGCGCACTCCAAATGGGTTACTGATCATTACGCCGCGCGCGCCGGCTCGGCTGATCGTGTTTCCTTGACCTGTTCCAGGCAGCCGCGAAGTTCGTCGGCCAACGCGCTAACGTGCGGCTCCTTAATGATGTTGATGTGGTTTCCGGAAATCTCGTGAACGTCGACTCCCCCAGCGGCCAATGTGCGCCAGCCATCCAGCAAATCGAAACTGGTGGTTAGATCGCCGCTGGCCCAGAAGAGTGCCACGCGGCCGGGAAAAATTCTTGGCACATAATTCCGCGCTGCGAGAAAGTTTAGCCCTTCAATATTGCGAAGAGTAGCTGGAATAGCCCGATTGAATTTTCTGAGTCGATACGCCCGGCGCCAAACCTGCTGCTTCATTTTGGCCGGCGCAAACTGCAGTTTGTTAATCAGGTATGTAAACCTCTCTTTGCCCTTCAGCTGTAGTAAATTATCAAGGTGACACTTCATTCTTCGCGCGAAGCGCCGCGCCAGGTAAGTACGCGAATCCGAGTTTGCCAGAAGTTTGAAGTGACCGAGCGGATAACTGTCGAGTAGTGCCAGCAGATCCACTTGCTCGCCCAGCTCGTGAAGCTGGCATGCCATTTCGAATGCGATCATACCGCCAAGCGAGTGGCCTCCAAGTAAATATGGACCAGACGGTTGCACTGCTCGCATCTCTTTGATGTAGTGGGCCGCCATTTCCTCAATACTCTTTAGCGGCGTTTGCCGGCCGTCCAGACCGACTGATTGGAAAGCGTAGAATGGCTGATCGGGGTCGAGATGGCGCGCTAAATCATAGTACTCGAGAACGTTTCCGCCGACCGCGTGCACACAGAAGAGAGGTCTTTTCACTCCCCCATCCTTGGCCTTGCCTTGACCACTATCTTGAATAGCCACTAGCGACGACCAGCGGGCAGTGGATGCTTCGTCGCCCACAAGTTGAGCAAGTTGACCAACTGTTGGCGCCTGAAAAAGTGTCGCGAGCGGCAGGTGTTTGCCGAGCTGTTTTTCGATCCTGGCAAACAGGCGAACCGCCAGTAGTGAATGTCCACCCAACTCAAAAAAGTTGTCGTTAACACCAACACGAGGGACCCGCAACACTTCGGCCCAGATACCCGAGAGCATTTGTTCCACTTCAGTTCGCGGGGCCACGTAACTTTTCCTTAATTGTGCAGCAAACTCCGGCGCTGGTAACGCCCGGCGATTCACTTTTCCACTTGGTGTCAGCGGAAATGCATCGAGTTCAATGATAGCAGCCGGCGTCATGTATTCCGGCAATTTAGTCTGCAAAAAGGCGCGCAGTTCCTGTTGATCGACCTTTGCCCCAGCGGTGGGAACGATGTAGGCAACCAGCCGGCGATCACCAGTCGCATCCTCGTGCGCCACGACAACGCTTTGGCCCACCGACGCATGCTGTCGTAATAGTGTTTCGATCTCGCCGAGTTCCACCCTGAATCCGCGAATCTTCACCTGATAATCCGCGCGGCCGAGGAATTCGATGGTGCCGTCTTCCTGATAGCGCGCGAGGTCCCCCGTGCGAAATATTCTTGCGCCCGGCTCAATGCTGAAAGGATCGGGAAGAAACCTTTCGGCTGTCAATTCGGGATGATCGAAATAACCGTGTGCGAGCCCAGCGCCGGCAATATACAGTTCACCGCAAACACCCAACGGCACCAGCTCGAAACAATCATCAAGAATGTAGGCCGCGGTATTGTCGATGGGCCGTCCAATTGGAATGCTGCTCACCTGCTCTGGTTCAATGACCTCGTAGTAGGTCACGTCGGCTCCGATTTCGGAAGAACCATAAAGGTTGAGCAGATGTGCGGCGGGCATCTTTTGTGTGAATGCCTGGGCCAGGTCCACCGGCAACGCCTCGCCGCTACAGGTCCAGTGTTTCAATCGCGGCAACTTCTCAGCCAGATTGGTTTCTTGTTCCAGCAACGCCCGCAGAAGTGAGGGCACGAGCACCAATCGCGTAACGGCCTGGGCACGCAGCGTCTTAATGAACTGCCTAAGTTCCTTTACATCATCGTCAGGAATAACCACCAGCGGAACACCGCGCAGCAGTGGGCCAAAGATCTCCCAAATCGAATCGGCGAAACTCAGCGAAGTCTTTTGGCAGCACACTTCATCTGCGGCAAAAGGAAACGCGCGCCACATCCAGGCAAAGCGATTGAGAGAGGCACGGTGTGGGCTGACCGACCCTTTCGGTTTTCCTGTTGAGCCGGAGGTGTAAATCAAATAGGCGGTGTTCTCCGGCGTGACAGCGCAAGCCGGCGCCACTTTGCTTTCACGTGCGATCTCCGCCCAACGAGCGTCGAGGCAAATCGCTTTCGAGGCAGAAACCGGCAAGGTATCCAGCACTCGTTGTTGCGTGAGCACAATCGATGCGCGCGAATCTTCCAACAGGAACGCAACACGTTCTGCCGGATACGATGGATCGACCGGCACAAAAGCACCGCCGGCTTTCAAGATTCCCAGCAGAGCGACAATCGTCTCGATCGAGCGTTCCATGCAAACGGCTACGATCGATTCGGGTCCAACTCCGCAACCCTGCAAATAGTTGGCGAGCTGATTCGCGCGGGCGTCCAGCTCGGCAAACGTAATCTGCCGGTCTTCATAAATGACTGCGATCGCCTGGGGCGTATTGGTTGTTTGTTCCTCAAATAGATCATGAATACAACCCTTGGGATAAACGAAGCGAGTGTCGGTCCATTGCAGGAGCTGACTGCGTTCGATGTCGTCCAGAAGCGGCAGTTCTCCGAGACTCTGATCTGGATTCGCAACCACCGCCCCCAGCAACGTCCGGAAGTGCCGGCTCATTCGCTCGATGGTTGTAGCGTTGAATAAGTCCGTGTTGTATTCGAAACTCAGCTTGAGTCCTTCACTTGATTGCCCGATGTACAGAGACAGATCAACTTTTGATGTTTGGCCCTCCAGGTTGAATTCCTGCAACTCCAGCCCCGGCATCGTCAGTTTCACATCGGGCGCATTCTGAAACACAACCATTACCTGAAACAGCGGCATGTGACTCAGGTTGCGTTCGGGTTTAAGTTCCTCAACCAGTTTTTCAAAGGGCAGGTCCTGATGAGCATAGGCCTGAAGCGCAACCTCGCGAACACGGCGCAACAGTTCACGAAAACTCGGATTGCCTGAAAGATCGGTCCTGATCACCAGGGTGTTAACAAAGAAACCGATGAGGTCCTCCGTCTCTCTTCGGGTGCGGTTCGCAATCGGAGTTCCCAGGACAATGTCTTCCTGATTGGCGTAGCGTCGCAGCAGCGTTTGAAACGCGGCCAGCAAGGTCATGAATAGCGTCGCGTCAGTATGACGACTCAGGTCCGAGAGGGCATTGCTTAACTCCTGCGGCAAAGATATTGAATGGCAAGCACCATTGAATGTTTGCAGCGGGGGCCTGGGCCGGTCGGTTGGCAGTTCAAGCACGGCAGGCGCGCCTGACAGTTGCTTTCTCCAGTAATCGATTTGCGACTCAAGCTCGCGGCCTTGCAGCCATTCGCGCTGCCAAACCGCGAAATCCGGATACTGTATTGCCAGCTCAGCAAGAGGTGATGGCTGCTTATTCACGAGAGCCTCGTACAATGCTCCAATCTCACGAAACAATACGCTCATGGACCAGCCATCGCTGACTATATGATGCATCGTGAGCAACAACACGTGCTCCTGATCGTGAAGTTGCAGCAAACTTGCGCGCAACAGGCGATCATGGGCCAGATCAAAAGGATGCTGAGCTATCTCCGCCACCGATTGTTGGACAGCAGACTCCTGCTGACCCCTGAGATCAATCAGCGAGATTTCGATCGCCCGCGGCGCTGAGATAGTCTGCACGGGTTCTTCGCCGACTAGTTCAAAGTTCGTTCGTAACGACTCGTGCCTGGCAACAATTGTGGATAGGGTTTGCCTTAGCGCCGGCACATCAAGTCGACCGGTTATCCGCACCGCTTTCGAGATATTGTAGGTGCCACTCGCGCCTTCCAATTGCTCCAGAAACCAAAGCCGTTGCTGGGCAAACGATAGTGGAGGAACTCCCTGCCTGGCCCTCCGAGCGATCGATGAAAACGCGGCTTCATCAGAGTCGGAAAGCTTCCGTATCTTTTCCGCGAGCTTCGAAACAGTCGGCGACTCGAACAGCGCGCGCAAAGGTAAGTGCTCTCCAAATGTTTGCAGCACCCGCGAGACAACTTGCGTGGCCAGGAGCGAATGTCCACCAAGCTCAAAGAAGTTGTCGTTAACTCCGACCCGCGAAACTTTTAATACCTCTGCCCAGATACCGCAGAGCAACTCTTCAACGGGTGTATTAGGAGCAACGTAACTCTCCTGCAATTGCGCATCATAATCCGGCGCGGGCAAAGCTCGGCGATTCAGTTTTCCGTTTGGCGTTAGAGGCAGCTCGGCCATTTCAACCATCGCCGCCGGAACCATGTATTCAGGTAGTCTCCCTTGCAGAAACGCACGCAACTCTTTGATCTCGATCTTCGCGTCAGCAAAGGGCACAATGTACGCAACCAGCCGTTTGTTACCGGGTGATTCTTCGCGCGCCACTACCACGCTATCGCGCACCGTCGGATGCTGCCGCAAGGCTGTTTCAATCTCACCCAATTCGATGCGGAAGCCGCGCAGCTTCACCTGATCGTCGATGCGACCCAGGTACTCAATATTTCCGTCAGGTAAGTAACGGGCCAGATCGCCTGTTCTGTAGAGTCGCGCTGCGGGGTCGTCGCTAAAGGAATTGGGAATGAACCTCTCGCTGGTGAGTTCCGGCCGATTAAGATAACCCCGCGCCAGCCCGTCGCCGCCGATATGCAACTCTCCGCGTGCTCCGATAGGAACCAGATTCAATTTCCGGTCGAGTAGATAGACTGTAGTGTTCGCAAGCGGACGACCGATAGGCAATCCATCTGGCGGCTCATCCGACTCTGAGATCGATGCATCCCATTTGGTTGCTACAATCGTTGCCTCAGTCGGACCGTAAGTATTGACCAAACGTATTCTCGATCCCACGCGTTGCTGCCAAATTGACAACCTTTCGGGCAACGCGCGTTCGCCTCCGATGATCATCAAACGCAAAGCTTCGGGCAGCGATAGCTTCACTCTCTCAAATTCCCCAGCAATCTCGTGCCAGTAGGCTGTGGGCAAATCCAAAACTGTAATGCCCCATTCGTCACAGGTCTGCAGGAATTCTGAAACAGAATTCAGCATCTCCTCGGTGCGTAAAACCAGCGTTGCACCCGAAGCGAGACAGGGGAAAATTTCTTCGGCGCTAGTATCGAAACTCAAGGACGCAAACTGCAACACGCGATCGGAGATATTTAGCGCATAGTCAATCCCAGCGCTGGTGGTGAAGTTCACCAGCGAACGGTGCGTGATCATTACGCCTTTCGGCGTCCCTGTTGATCCAGACGTGTAGATTACATAAGCGAGACTCTCCGCACTCGTAACCGGCGACGGGTTATCTGTATTTAGTTCCGCGATGTTTTGCCACTCCGCATCGAGACACAGAACAGTTCCGCCAAATTCCGATAACACATCGGCTACTTTTTCCTGTGTTAGCACCAGCGAAACCCGGGCGTCCGCCAAAATGAGATTCAGCCTGGCGCGAGGGTAGTTGGGATCGAGCGGAACATAAGCGCCGCCGGCTTTCAGAATGCCCATAACACCGACGACCATTTCGATGGACCGTTCGACACAGATGCCGATCAAAGACTCGCCGCCGACACCACCCACCCGCAGATGATGAGCCAGTTGGTTTGCGCGTTCATTTAGTTCGCGGTAGGTGAGACTTTCGTTTCGGAAGACGACGGCTACTGCGTCTGGCGTTTGCTCAACCTGCGTCTCAAATAATTGCTGTACGCAAAGGTGACGAGGGTAATCTCTGCCGGTGTTGTTCCAATCAACCAACAGTTTTGCCCGTTCACTTTCAGTCAACGGCGAGATGCTGGATAGGCTCTGCGCGGGATCGACTACAACCTTCTCAAGCAACAGCTGGAACCTTTCGGCAATCCGTTCGATAGTCGTATTGTCGAAAAGATCTGTCTGGTACTCGAAAACACAACGAAGGCCTTCCGCAGTCTCACGGGCTTCGAGCGTGAGATCCAGCGGCGCTGTCTCGTTATGTACTTCCTCAGTCGTTATTTCCAGACCACTGAGATTCAATTCAGAAGGCGACGCGTTCTGGAAGACAAACATCACTTGGAACAGCGGCGTGTAACTCAGATTTCTTTCCGGCTGCAACTCTTCAACGAGCTTCTCGAATGGTGTTTCCTGATGAGCGTACGCACCGAGCGCCACATCGCGCACCCTTCCCAGCAACTCGCTGAAAGTTGGATCCCCAGACAACGATGTTCTTAGAACCAGCGTGTTGATGAAATGACCGATAAGGTTCTCGGTCTCCAGTCGGTTTCGTCCCGCGATGGGTGAACCGACAACGATGTCGTCTTGTCCGCTGTACTGCGCCAGTAGAGTCTGAAACGCCGCCAAAAGAACCATGAACAGCGACACACCCTCTTGTTGGCTGACCTTAACAATCTGGTCGCGCAACTGTACCGGCAAAGTCAGCGCATGGTGCGCGCCGCGGAAGGTTGGGCCTGAGGGTCGTGGACGATCGGTAGGCAGCTCAAGCAATGGAGGCGAGCCGGCTAATTGCTGCTTCCAATACTGCAGTTGTTTTTCCAGACGGCTCTCTTGGGATTCCGCGTGTTGCCACTGTGCGAAGTCGGCATACTGAATCGGAAGCTCAGGAAGTCGAGGCGATTGATTACTAACAAAGCCGTCGTAGAGTTTCTCCAGTTCGCGGGAGAAGATTCCCATGGACCAATCGTCGGCGACGATGTGATGCATCGACAGCAGGAGGACTTGTTCCTCAGCGTTAAGTCGAAATAGCGTCGCGCGCACCAGTGGACCGTGGGCCAGATCAAAAGGAACCTGCACCTCGGCCTTCAACAGTTTTTGCAGCTCTGGCTCACGCGCCGCTGCCGGCAGGTGAACGAGGTCAGTTTCAGATAGTTGGAACTCTTGACGTTCGACAACAACCTGGACCGGTTGCCCGTTGACTGACGCGAATACTGTGCGCAGTGATTCGTGCCGAGCCATAAGGCCATCCAACGCTTGCCGCAAGGCCGAAACTTCAAGTGGCCCGCGCAAACGCAACGCACGAAAGATATTGTAGAGGGACGTGTTGGGAGTCAGGCTGTCGAGAAACCAAAAACTCTGCTGGCCGAAGGAAAGGGGAGCGAAACCATCGCGCGGCAGACGCGGAATCGATGCCGTCTTGGGTGTTGACAGCTTGCCGCACAAGGCTTCAATGCGTTCGGCCAATCCGGCGACAGTCGGGGCCTCGAACAATGCCCGCAGTGGCAACTGCACACTGAATGCCGGCACGATCCGCGATACGACTTGGGTGGCCAGAAGCGAATGCCCGCCGAGTTCAAAGAAGTTGTCGTGGACACCTACGCGAGAGACTTTCAGGACTTCTGCCCAAATGGCGCATAGCAGTTCTTCCGTAGGCGTCCGAGGTGCAAAATAATTCTTTTGCGATTGCGCATCATAATCCGGCGCCGGCAAAGCTCGCCGACTCACCTTTCCGTTTGGGGTTAGCGGCAACTCGTGAAGCTCAACCACCACCGAGGGAATCATGTATTCCGGCAACTTATCCTGCAGAAACGCTCGCAGCCCCTTGCTGTCAGTGCTAACTCCGGCCGCGGGCACAACGTAAGCAACCAGGCGCCGATCACCTGGTACGTCTTCGCGCGCCACTACAACGCTCTCGCGCACCGCCTCATGTTGTCGCAAGACTGCTTCAATCTCGCCCAACTCAATGCGGAAGCCGCGCAGCTTTACCTGATCGTCAATGCGACCGAGACACTCGATATTTCCATCAGGTAAGTAGCGCGCCAGATCGCCCGTTTTGTAGAGTCGCGCTTCTGGATCGTCGTTAAAGGGATTGGGAATGAACTTCTCCCTGGTGAGTTCGGGCCGATTAAGATAACCACGCGCCAGACCATCACCGCCGATGTGCAATTCTCCAGGTACGCCGATCGGCACCGGCTTCAGGTTTCTATCCAGCAGATAAACCTGTGTATTGGCTAGTGGGCTGCCGATCGAGGTGGGGCCATCGCCCGATTCGACTCTCCACAACGTAGACCAGATTGTCGTCTCAGTTGGGCCATACATGTTCCACAGCGACCCGCTTCTTTCAAGCAGTTGGTCCGCCAACGCGCGTGACAGCGATTCGCCACCGCACAGCGTCTTTAGTTGACCACTGCCCTGCCAGCCCGCATCGATTAACATGCTCCAGGTTGCCGGCGTCGCCTGGACCACCGTCGCGCCGGTTTGCGCCAGTCGCTCTTTCAATTGACTGCCGTCCGATGCCACATCGCGGCTGACTATCACCAAACGCGCGCCCACGATCAGCGGCAGATAAAGCTCCAGTGCCGCGATGTCAAAAGACAAAGTGGTTACTGATAACAAAACATCGTCCGCGGTCAGTCCCGGTTCAGCGCGAACAGAACACAAAAAATTTGCCAGCGCGCGATGACCAATCTCTACACCCTTTGGTTTGCCGGTTGAACCCGACGTATAGATTAAGTAAGCAGCAGCATCCCCCGCGCTTCCGGTGGGATCATGATAAGGATTCTCAGCGCTCTCCTTTGCGATGAGGTCCCAATCCGAATCGATACAAACGAGCTTTGCTTGATGATGCGGCAGATCAGAGACAAGCTTTTGCTGAGTCAGTAATACAGGGACGTTGGCATCCTCAATCATGAAAGCGAGACGTTCGCGGGGAAACGCCGGATCGAGCGGGACATAAGCGCCGCCGGCCTTCAAGATGCCGAGCAGCCCAACCATCATCTCGAATGATCTCTCGACGCAAATGCCAACCAGAGATTCCGCGCCGACGCCCACACTGTGCAGGTAATGGGCTACTTGATTCGCGCGCGCATTGAGTTCTCCGTAAGTTAGTGCCTGATGATCGAATTCAACCGCGATAGCCTCAGGTGTCAACGCCGCCTGGCGCTCAAACAAGTGGTGGACGCAAAGCCCCTCTTCGTAGTCGCGCTCGGTCCGATTCCACTCAACAAGTATTTGCTGTTCTTCGTCTGCCGTCAGCAATGACAGGTCGGCAAGTCTTCCTGAGGGGTCAGCTACTATTTCCGCCAGGATCGTCTGCAGGTGTCCCAACATTCTGCGAATCGTTTGCCCTTCGAAGCGTTCACTGTCGTAGACCACGGTTAGTTGCAGGTTTTTGCTGGGAAACGCCAGCAATGTCAGTGGGTAGTTAGTTCTTGAAAGATTCGCTTGGATCTGTTGAGCGTGCGCCTTATCGCCGAGGTTCCCCGATTCGGGTTCGGTTGGGTAGTTTTCAAAAACGAGGATGCTTTCAAACAAGGGCGAGCCGTTAGGCACTTCACTCCATCGTTGGATATCCCCGAGCGATGTGTGCTGGTGTTCGCGTGCCTCAATGGCATCGAGTTGAAGGTCCTTCAACCAGGAGAGGAGATCGCGTTGAGAATCAAGCTGGGCGCGAACAGGAATCGTGTTGATGAACAGACCAGCCGCCGACTCGATGTCAGGCAACTCATACGGACGTACCGAGACTGTTGCACCAAACGCAACATCATCCATGCCGCTGTAACGGCTCAATAACAACGCCCATGCACCTTGTACCAGCGTGAACATCGTCAGCCGGTTTTGGCGCCCGAAGGCTTGTAATTCCGCAGTCTTATCAATTGAGAGTTGCAGACCAAACTCTTCGTGAGTGCGGACCTCCTTGCGCGATTCACTTGTGGGGTGATCGACTCCCAGCGGCGTGGGTGCGGTGAAGCCCTTCAGCGTCTGCTTCCAAAAGGGTTCGGCTTCGCTGAAATCCTGGGCCTCAAGCCAATCGATGTAGTTTCGGAAGGATGGACTCGGATCCAGCGTTGGCTCCTCGCCACAGCTGAACGCCCGGTAGATGGAGAAGACCTGCTTAAGAAGCAACGACTGTGACCAGCCGTCGAGTAGTGCGTGATGATTGGTCCAGATTAGCCGATACGATTCAGTGCTGAGACGGATGAGAGCGAGGCGCATCAGCGGAGGCTGCGCGAACTCAAAGCCCGTTCGTCTGTCTGCCGCGAGAAAAGATTCAAGGTGTTTTTCTTGCTCCACCGGCGTGAGGTTGCGCCAGTCGAGTCTTTGAAACGGCAGCGTTACCTGACGGTGCGCAACCTGGAGTGGACTCTCCTGATCCTGCCAGCGAAACGACGTCCTTAGAATTTCGTGATGGTCTACGACTCTTTGCCAACTGCTCTCAAACTGCTGAACATTCAACTCCCCATCAATCCGCAAGATGATCTGCTCGAGATACAATCCAGCATCCGGGGCAAATAGGCTGTGAAAGAACATGCCGGCCTGGGTAGGCGAAAGGGGAAACGCCTGCTCAATTTCTTGCGCTGGAAAACCAGACACAACTTTGGACGGCACGATCCCCTGGGTTTCGTTGTTTAGATCGAGGTGCTGGCTCATTTATCTCGCTATTCGGAAATAACCCTTACGCCAATGCCAGGGTCATCGCCAGGGCAGCAATCGTCTGGTGCTTGAAGATCAGTTTCGGGGTTAGCCGCAGACCGGCCCGCGCGGCGCGCGAAACAATCTGCATCACCAGAATTGAATCACCGCCCAGGTCAAAGAAATTGTCGCTGGTGCTAACTTCGTCACACTTGAGCACGTCAGACCAAATCTGCGTGAGTTGCTCTTCAACTGGAGAGATTGGGGCCGCAAAGTCTTTGCTTGAAGCGAGAGGAGGCCGGTCAATCAACTTCAATGCCTGACGATCAACCTTGCCGTTGGGCAATCGAGGCAGGCTGTCTACCAGATTGATTTCTGCTGGTACAAGATATTCAGGTAGTTTCGTCTGCAGATGCCGGCGCAAGTCACTGGCGGTAAGAATAGTGTCATCCAACATCGGTACCGCGTAGGGAGCGCAGGATTCGGCAGGCGTTGAAGTAGACTGTGGTCTCGTCGCGTAAACGTTGTAGAGGCTTGACCCGCTCAGGTATTCATCCTGTTCTGCGAGCACTGAGTAACCCTGGGTACTGAGCAACTGAGTAAGACGCGCTAATTGTCCGTCGACATCATGAGCTTCAATCACGATCTGTCGAATCTTTTTCCAGTCATCGGATGCTATGCCGGCGAGCACGTCGGCCTCACTCTTCTCGACATCGATCTTTAGCAAGTCGATGCACTCTATGTTTTCTTCACGAATGATCTGTGAAAGCGTTCTCAACTGGCAGACGATCTTTTCGCCGCTAACGCGACTCTCAACCAACGCGTCGAGATACTGTTCAGTTTGCTCGCCGCCATTGCTAGTCTCCGGCTTGACGTTTTCGATGATCGA
>Ga0137394_10001834_pt1 | contig 15626 bp, 10 predicted proteins | sample czobulk116metaG_FD_108278 | JGI IMG/M metagenome (GOLD analysis project Ga0137394, IMG submission 108278) | Vadose zone soil microbial communities from Angelo Coast Range Reserve, California, USA - czobulk1.16 metaG | ecosystem: Environmental > Terrestrial > Soil > Vadose zone | place: USA...
CCGGCGGCAGCACCAGCGGCAGCTTCGGCGCCGCCAGCGTCACCGTGAGGCCCGCGTCGATGGACGGGCCGATCGGCTCTGGCGAATCGGCAGAGAGCCCCGACGGCAGGTCGATCGCGACGACGGGAATGCCCGACGCATTGACGTCCGCGATGACCGATTCGATGAAGCCAGATACGGGTGCGTTCAATCCGGTCCCGAAAATCGCATCGACGATGAGCGTACAGTCGCTGACTTCGGAGAAATGCAGCTCCCACGCCTGGCTGTCGGCCACTTCGACGACGGTCAATCCGAGTCGGCCCAGGATCTCGAGGTTGGTTCGCGCGTCCCCGCGCACCTCCGCGACGCGGCCCATGAGGAACACCGACACGTCGATGCCGCGCTGCAGGAGCGTGCGCGCGATGACGAAGCCGTCGCCGCCGTTGTTGCCCCGGCCGCACAGCACCGCCACCTGCCGCTCGAACAGGTCGCTGTGCATCGCCTCCATCGCCGCGACCGCCTGCCGGCCGGCGTTTTCCATGAGGACGAGCGAAGGAATGCCGATCTCCTCAGTCGTGCGCCGATCGGCTTCACGCATCTGCGCGGCGTTCAGTACTCGCATTCAGGTCAGGGACGCTGAGCAAACGAGGTCACAAAGGGTATATCACAGGCTGTCCGACCTCTGTGTCCTTTGTCTCCCTTTGTGTCCTTGGTGTACCCTCCAGCTATGGCAGCCACGGTGAACGTCAACGGGCGCGTGTCCGATCAGGAGCACGCGGTCATCTCGATCTTCGATCACGGGTTTCTCTACGGCGAAGGCGTGTACGAGACGCTCCGCACGTACAACGGCCAGCCGTTCCTCTTCGATCGGCATGTGCGGCGGCTGCGGAAATCGGCCGACATGCTGGCGCTCGCGGTGCCGCTGACCGACCTGCAGATCGACGCCCGCTTCCGCGAGACGATGCGGACCGCGGGGCTGGGCGACGGCCCGGGGCGCGAGGCCTACATTCGGATCCTGGTCACGCGCGGCATCGGGGAGCTCACGTACGACCCCGCGGCCACACCGACACCCTCAATCGTCGTCATCGTGAAGCCCCACGTCGATCCGCCGCGCGAAGTGTTCGAGCGCGGGGTCACGGTGGCGCTTGTGCCCATCGTCCGCAACCATCCCGGCTCGGTGAACCCGCTCATCAAATCCAACAATCTCCTGGACAACGCGCTCGCGATGCAGGAGGCGTTCCGGCGCGGCGGGTTCGAGGGAGTGATGCGCAATTACAAGGGCGAACTGGCGGAATGCACGCAGTCGAACCTGTTCATCGTCAAGAACGGCGCGGCGATCACCCCTCCGATCGACGCCGGGCTGCTGCCGGGGATCACGCGCGCGTTCCTCTTCGAGGTGGGCGCCGAGGCCGGCATCCCGGTCCGCGAGGCGGTGCTGCACGACGAGGATCTGTTCGGCGCCGATGAATCGTTCCTCACCAGCACGACGCGCGAGGTCGTGCCGATCGTCCAGGTCGACGATCGGAAAATCGGAACCGGCACGCCGGGTCCCGTCACACAAGCGTTGCACGACGGTTACCGGCGTAAAGCGGCGTCGATGACTCGACAGAAGCAGACCGTTCTGTAGAGCTGACAACTGTTTTATCAGCTCACCATCCGCGCACACGCACACGCCGCGTACGACAGCATTCGCGTGCTGGTCTGACTGCCTAACGCGGAGTGAAAAAGAATTGTGCAGGGCCTCGACTGTCGCGGGCATGGATCTAAAGTCCCGTCAAAGGACGTGCCGTTCCTGTCCGTCGTTTCCTTCGCCATCGCCCTGACATTACTGCCGAGCTAGTCCAGCCCCGCAAGTGTAAAAGCGACACTGTACCGTCCCGCATTCAGTCGAGCTGCGTCGTGAATTCCGACAATTCGTGATTGACGAGCTTATGATGCTGAGTTAAGGTTCGCCGACTTCCCCGATCGAGGTGCGGAATGAAAAGCATCTTCAGAATGCTGAGCACGGCGCTGGCGTGTCTCTGGCTCCTCGGAGCCTACTCGGCGACGGTTAGCGGGATCGGCGACGACGAAGCGCCCGCGGGATTCGGCAATCTGACCAATGGCCTTGTCGACCAGGCCACGTTCGATCACGTGCGCGAGGTGTTCGAAGAGCGCGACGACATCAAGAAAGGGCTCGGCCCGGTGTACAACGCACAGTCGTGCGCCGAATGTCATCAGACGCCCGTCACCGGCGGCATCAGCCAGGTCACCGAGCTGCGGGCCGGGCATTTCAACGGTACCTCGTTCGTCGAGCACCCTGGTGGATCGCTCATCAACGATCGCGCGGTTGACTCGAGCATTCAGGAAACGGTGATGCCCGGCTACGAGGTGCGGACGCTCCGCACATCGCTCAACACCCTGGGCGACGGGTTCGTCGAAGCGATCGACGACCAGACGCTGATCGACATCGCGGCGAATCAGCCGGACGCGATGCGGGGGCAGGTGATTCACGTTCCAGTGCTCGAAGCGCCGGGTATGACACGCGTCGGCCGCTTCGGGTGGAAAAACCAGCAGGCCAGCCTGCTGTCGTTCTCGTCCGACGCGTACCTCAACGAACAGGGCGTCACGAACCGGCTCAACCTCCTCGAGAACACGTCGAACGGCCGCTACGTCTCCACCGCGCCGTTCGACATCGTGCCGGACGACACGCCGTGCGCGCCCGTCCTCCTTGCCGGCACCATCTGCGGCGAAGATCCCGACGACGACATCAGCGAGTTCGCGACGTTCATGCGCGCGACGATGGCGCCGCCTCGAGGAGCGATCACACCGGACGTCACTGCCGGATCGGAGATCTTCGACGCGATCGGCTGCAAGACCTGTCACGTTCGCGACATCACCACCGCCCCGATCCACATGCCGATCAACGGAGGGACGTTCGAAGTACCGGCGGCGCTGGCCAGCAAGACGATCCACCCGTTCGGCGATTTCCTGCTTCACAACGTCCGCACCGGTGACGGCATCGTGCAGAACGGCGGCCAGAGCACGCGCAACAAGATGCGCACAGCTCCGCTGTGGGGTATGCGCACGCGCAGCCGGCTCATGCACGACGGGCGGTCGTTGACGCCGACGGAAGCTATTCTCCGGCATGGCGGCCAGGCGCTGGGCGCGACGCTGCGGTTCGTATTCCAGTTGAACCGCTCGCAGCGGCGGCAACTGCTGGCATTTCTCGGCTCGCTCTGACCTTCGTCGTCGGCGCGCGTCGTCCGGGTTCGTCGTTTGCGAACGAGCACTGGCCAGCCCAGACGCACGTCAAAGCGTCTGGCGCTCTGCGCAGCGCCGCGCGATCAGCTCCTCGATCACCGCAGGCGTCTTCGGGCGCGCGTCGCGTTTGAGGTCGGCGATCCGTCGACCGTCGCTGAAGACGGTCACCGGACCGTCGGTCGACACGACGAACGCGAGGACGTCGGGACAATCGTAGGTGTGCCGCGCCGCCGAGGTGTGGCGCGTGCCCTTGATGGCGTTGACCGCCGCCTCGCTGGCGCGCGTCGGCCGCAGGATCACGTTGACGGCGAGCAACTGGCCGTTGCGGCCCACCAGCAGCGCGCCGTCGCGATACCGGGCCTGATGGAGCAACAACGGCTCCTCGTCCTCCCGGCACACGGAAATATTCAGCGGCGCGACGTTTATCCCCTCGTCGCGGTGCCTGGTCGGCGCGGGAACGTCGGTCAATACATACAGCAGCGTGGCGCCGATCCGGTTCGCGCTCATGCGGTGATGCGACAGCTCCAGCAGCCGGCGCACGACCTCGCCGGTCGCCACCGGCACCACCTGCACGATGTCCTCTGCCGCTTCGTACACCAGGTCCTTCGCGATCCAGCGCCGTCCCTGCACGAGCGTCACCGAGCTGTCGGTCACGATGCGGACGACGCCGCCGGCGTCGTTGCAGATGATCAGGCCATCGACCCAGACGGCATGCGACGCATAGTCCTGATCGGTGTCCATGCGCTCGTGGAGCAGGAGCAGGCGCGCCGGCTGATCCTTGACGACGAGCACGACGCTGTGCTGACCGTCGGCCAGGCTGCGGATCACGTCAACCGACATCGCCTCGGTGTCGACAACGCGCCCGAGGCGATCGAGGTGCGGCGTCTCGCGCGCGACGATCGCGCCGTACGGACGGATGTCCTGTTCGTGGACGAACGGGTCGAAGCAGCGCGCGAGCTCCGCCGAGATTTCCTGCTCCAGCCCGCGCAGATAGCGCGGACGAACGGTCCCGCGGCGCTGCAGTTCGGCCCAGGCCAGCGATTCGGGGGTTTCGGCGCCGGGCACCCCGCTACTCGCGCTGCACGGTCGAGGGAGCCGCGGTCGACGCCGCGACGTCCCAGTGACGGCCCGCGTTCTTCAGGACGACGGCCAGATCCTCGGTCAGCAGGAAGCCCTGGTCGATCAGTTCGCGCGCGGCTTTCCCCACCAGGCCCACGTACTGATCCTTGTCGCGATAGCGCTCTTCGATCGACAACCGCGGATCGTTGGTTCGCTTCCGTTCGGCGCTGGTCCGCGGCAGCGGAATGTAGGACCCCTGCATGCTCGAGAGCACGTCGGTCGGTCCGGAGCGCGCGTTGAAGAGGTTCCAGCCCGTGTAGGTGGCGAGCGGCACGACGAGCTCGGGCATCTTCACGCCTGCGATGCCGTTCCCGTCCGCGTCCACCTGCGGCACGAGAATCGGGAATGCGGTGCCGAGGCGCGGCGGCTCCACGGTGACAACACCCTCCGTCGCGAACTTCGGTCCGTAGTCCGCGCGATACGCGCGATGCACCGCGGTCGACGTGGTCACGCCGGGCACCTTCGGGAACCGCAGGCGATCGGGCGGCACGAGGGTGCTGTCGCTCACGCGCGGGTAGCGGCTCGGCGGAGGCGCCGTGCCGTTCGCGGTCCAGCGATCCATGGCGAGCAGCAGCGCTTTCATCGCCCAGCGGTAGTCGAGCGGGTTGTTGCGCTGTTGTCCGATCGTCTGCACGGGAGGGAACGCCCCGGGCCCATGCTGCCCCGCGGCGAGCAGGTAGATCCTCACGTCGTCCATGAGCGGAGCGTCGCTCGCGCCGTCGATCGTCGTGTGGATGAGCGACGCGGCGCGGCCCCAGTACTCGTACTCCGAGTTCGTGTAGAAAATCTTCGGCAACAGCTCGGGCGCGCCCGCGTGCGTGAGCAAGCCGTCGGTGACGCCCGACTCCGGGTCGCGCTCGGGGGCGTCGGTGAACGGAAAGATGTCGGTCGGGTAGAAGAAGTTCAGGTACGGATGTCCGTCTCTGGACGGCTGCGCGAACCGGTGGTTGAAGCTTCCCCGGCCGGCGCCCGCCACGTGGGCGATGACGCCGTCGAACACCTTCCGATTGCCCTCGTCGCGATTGAAGCCGTAATAGAGGTAGGTCCGGAGAAACCGGCCGCTCTGCGAGACGCCGAATGCCAGCGCCCGGGTAATCGCGGCGGCTGGCATGGACAATGAGTCCGCCGACTTGTACTTCAGCATCGAGATCACGTCGCGGATGGCTGCGGGCCCGAGTCCCACAATCGGCGGATCCTGCGCGGTGTAGACCACCTCGTAGATCTTGCCCGGCTCGAACTTCGTCGCCATGTGGACGCGCGTGCGATCGGCCACCGTCGTCCCGCCTTCGGCGCGCGCAAAGCCCCACTGACTGCGGGGCACGATTCGGCGCGGCCCCTCGACCGAGTCACGCACGGTCATGACGTTGTCCGGAGACTCCGGATCGACAACGGCGTAGGCGGTGTGATCGCGGTCCGCGAGCGAATGATCGGCCTCACGCTCGGTGACGACGAAGTCGCTGCGCACCAGTCCGCGGATCGGCCGGCCGTTCTCCGACGCAGTCGGCGGATACACGCGCACCAGGCCCGGACGCTTCGGCGGGTCGAACTGCCAGCCGACCCACAGCAGCGTGAAGCCCTGCTGCATCAGGAAGCCATCGCCCATGTCGGCAGCCGACACCGGATCCACGCTCCCGGTCGCATGGTTGAAGAATCCCAGCATCCCCTTGCCGCCGCGATTGGAGACCTCGTAAAGGACAGCGCCGTTGCCGCGCCCGATCTGCTTCGGCTTGATCAGGAAAAAGTCGGAGGAAAACTCGACCCTTCCGGCGGCGTTGCGCGGCGCCTTGTCGATGTCGGCCACGATGCGGTTCGCCGGAAGCGCCGGATCGACCGCGAAGAAGATCTTTCCCGAGAGCTTCTCGTAGGGACCGGCAGCGCCGAAGGGCTGCCCGCCGACGAGATCGCTTCGCGACTGCACCTCGATCCGCACCACGTCCGCGGACGCCGGCGCAACCGCGAGGCTGACGAACAACAGCACGTTCAAGGCGTTCGACCGGGTCGCGAGCATGCGAACCTCCCTCATGGCAGCCTGGCTACCTTACACCTTTTCGGGCTACTTCGGCTGCTCTGGCTGGACCGCGATATATACTCCACCCGACCGGTTTTCGCGTCGGACGGGCTATCGGAAGGAGAAGGAGATGGCGAGGACACGTGAAGTTTCGCGTCGCGCTTTTCTCGCGCATGTCGCGGCTCTGGCGGCAGCCTCTCGCGCGTCGCTGGCCGCCGTCGCGACGGCGGACCCGTCGCCCATCACAAAACGCGTCGAGAAGCTTTACAAAATTGCCGGCTGCACGCAGCCCAACGATCTCCAGTTCGTCGCGGACGGTCTGTGGGTGCTCGATCAGGTCGATCCCAACAAGGCCTTCAAGGTGCGTCCGGAGGACGGCTCCATCATTCAGGAGCTCCAGACGGAATCGATCCACGGCAGCGGGATTACCTACGGCAATGGCGCCCTCTGGATCGGCTCCACGAAAATGACCGATCCGACGAAGCCGCCGAGAACGTTGAAGGTCGACGCGAAGACGGGCAAAACGTTGAACTCATGGCCGACGCCCGGATCGGGTCTGTACGGAAACATCACACCCAGGTCGACACCCTCCGGCGCTCATGGTCTGAAGTGGGTGGACGGCAAGTACTGGATGGCCGTTCCCGCCTCTGGAAAACTTTTCCTGATGGAGCCCGAGACCGGCGGAATCGTTCGATCGATTCCCGCGCCCGGCGTGCGGACGCACGGTCTGGCGTGGGACAACGGATTTCTCTGGTGCGTCGAGTCCGATGGGCGCGTCATCTACAAGCTGGATCCGAAAGATGGCAGGCCGGTGGCCAGGATTCAGTTGACGAAGAGCGATCCGGAGCCGCACGGCCTGGACATCAGCAAAGGCGTCCTCTGGTACTGCGATGCGGCGAGCGGTTGGATTTGCCGGTTGATGTAAATCGGTGAAGCCGGCCAATTCGTGGAGTTGGCGAATTAGTGAGTTGGTGAATTGGCGAATTGAGTCAAAAACAATTCACCAAGTCACCAAGTCACCAATTTCTGATCGCTTACTTCGCGAGCGGATCGGGCCGCAGCTGGAAGTGCATCACCTTGCTCGTGGTCCCTTTTCCGGTCTCCATGTGGAATGGCGTTCGGGTGCTCACGGTCGCCCAGAGCCCCCTGCCCTTCCATCCAGCCTTCGGATCGTCGATGCGGCCGTCCATCCATTTCGTGTAAAACCCCGTCGGATACGGAACGCGAAGCACGACCCACTTGCCGTCTTTCAGCACGAGCAGACCTTCGGACGCATTGCCGGTGTCGATCGGCACGTTCTCGCCCAGCCCGAGAGTGTTGTGCCAATCGACCCACGTGTAGTAGCTGGCCTCGGCGCTGCCCGACTCGGTCACGCCCTTGAGTTGCGGCAGCGGCTCCGGGTAGAGCGTCCATCCTTCGGGACAGTGTTGTCCGGTGGCAGTCGGCCCGTTGAGCGGCCCCTTGCACTTGCGGCGATCAAAGCTGGCGAGGTGTCCGCTGGCGAGGGCCGTCCAGTACACGCCGTTGCGGTCGACATCGCCCCCGCGCGGTGAGTACCCCTGCACAGGTGCCTTCGCGTTGCCGTAGGGCGGCTCGTACACTTCCACCAACGTCGTCTCCGGTGGATTCGTCCCGGGATTCAGCCGGACGACCGCACCGGGGAAGCCGAGCACCGATCCCCAGATCGAGCCGTCTGGGGCCGGAGCGACGGCGTAGAAGGCGCTGCCGTATCGCTTGTCCTTCGTCGGATCGAGCGGCTGGTTGGGCTCGACGTACGCGTCGCGCTTGCCGTTGCCGTTCGTGTCCATGACCAGCGCGGTCCAACCCTGCGACTTCACCTCGTCGTGGGTCTCATCGAACATCTTCGTGTTCAGCCAGCCGACCACCTGGCCGCCGCCGCTCGTCCAGAGTGTCTTGTTCGCGTCCTCGGCAAACATCAAGTGGTGCGTGCCGAAGCAGGTGCTGATGTGTGTGAGCTGCTTGGTTTTCGGATCGTAGACGGCGAGCTGCCGTCCGGAGACGGCGAGCGGATAGGCCTTCGCGGACGGATGACTCGAACCCTCCTTGCAGAAATCCGGGTTTGCCGCCGGGCGCACGGCGGACGTGATCCAGACGCGACCCTTCTCGTCGAACATCGGATTGTGGACGTTGTTCTTGCTGGTCCAGATGGGTTCTTCGCCCCAGTACGGTGACGGCTGCGGCATCTTCGGCGACGTGGGCGGCGTGGTCGCATCGCGCACGGTCAGCTTCACCTGGCTGATGGTGTTCCGGACCGGATCGAGCACAGGGAGGTAATCGGCGCTGAGCTCCAGCGATCCGTAGATGAGGCCGTTGGCGTTGAGGGTGGGATTCCGTCTGTCGGTCGACACCTCATCATGCAGGTACGCCTTCGGGTCAGCCCAGTCCCACTGCGTGATCACGACGTTGCGCTCCACTCCCTGCGGTCGCGGAGGCGCCGGCGGCAGCTCGCCGCCGGCAATCCGATCGGTCCAGTCGGCGAACATCGTGAGTGCGCGGTCCTTACCCATCGCATTGAGACCGCCGGCCATCTGCGCGCCGGCCTGTCCGGACTGAATGCGCCGTTCCCACGCTTCGGCGGACGTGTGGAACGTGCCGAGCTCTTTCGGGATCACCCGCGTCCCCTTGGTGCCGAGTTGGTGACACGCCGTGCAGCCCCCCGACTTCAGAGTCCTGATCCAGTCCGATTGATTCTTGATGTTGGGTGAAATGCCGTTGCCGCCCGGCGCGTTGCCTGGGAATTCGCTCTTCTCGGGCACGCGTATCAAGGAGAACCAGAAGCCGGCCGGATAGTATTCCGCCGCCGCGCGCGGACTGGGTGCCACGACCGCCGTCAGGTTCACGTTCTTGCCCGGCGCCGTCTTGATCTTTGGCGAGTCGACCAGGCCGTACCCGCGCACCCAGACGCTGTAGTTGGCCTTTGGCAGGTCGGGGATTACGTAGCGGCCGCGATCGTCGGTCACCACAATCCTGACGAACTTCGTTGCAAGGTCCGTCGTTTCCGCGATCACCCAGACGCCTGCCTCGGGTCCCTTGGCGCTCGAGACGATGCCACCGAGATCGTCGTTGTCGATGGAAACCGTGTCACCGGTCGTCTGGCCGGCGCTCATCGGGGCCTGCGACCACGCCAGCAACAGCGCGACGCTGACCGCCGCTGCGCCGGAGTACAGCACTCGTGTTGTCCTCATATCTCTGCTCCTTGCGCTCGGCTAACAGCCTTCGCGCTACGACCGACCTGCGCTGAAGCCCTTCGTGCTACCACTCCAATTGCCCTCAAAGCCTTTCGCGCAGCCCACCCTCGCCGTACGATCGAACTACGCAGCGCGCAGGCTTCAGCCGAGCGTCACGCCGCTAGCTCACGATTTGCGGAATCGGTACACCGTACACATCGGTCAGCCGCATGTCGCGACCGTTGAACCTGTAGGTGAGCTTTTTGTGATCGATGCCCAACAGGTGCAGAATCGTGGCGTGCAGATCGTGATAAGAGGTCGGCTGCTGTTCCGCTTTGTAGCCGAACTCGTCACTGGCTCCAATCGCTTGCCCACCCTTGATGCCGGCGCCGGCCATCCAGATCGTCATGGCGCCGGGGTTATGGTCGCGTCCGACGCCCCTCTGGGAAATCGGCATCCGGCCGAACTCGCCGTGCCACATCACCAGCGTCGAATCGAGCAAGCCGCGGGCTTTCAAGTCCGTGAGCAGTCCGGCGATCGGGCGGTCTGACTCGGCGGCGTGCTGTGAGTGGTTCACCTTGACGTCTCCGTGCGCGTCCCAGGTATCGACGTTCTGGTTGCCCATCCCGCCGTGGAAGAGCTGAACGAATCGCACACCGTGCTCGACGAGCCGGCGAGCCATCAGGCACTGCCGGCCAAAAGGCTCGGTGATCTTGTCGTCCAGTCCGTACAACTTCCGCGTCGCCTCCGATTCCCGACTCACGTCCAGCGCCTGCGGGGCGCAGCCCTGCATCCGATAGGCGAGCTCGTAGGACGAGATGCGCGCGGCCAGATCGGAGTTGCCTGGATACTGCTGCATGTCGAGCTCGTTCAGCTTCGCCAGCAGATCGAGCCGGGCTCGCTGCTGCTCCGGAGTGACGTCGGACGGCGGCCTCAGGTCGACGATCGGATCGCCGGTCGAGCGGAACAGCGTCCCCTGATGGACCGCGGGGATGAAACCCGAGCTCCAGTCGTTGGCGCCGCCGAGCGGGCCGCCGCGCGCGTCCTGAATCACCACGTACGCCGGCAGGCTCGCGTTCTCCGTGCCCAGTCCGTAGGTGACCCAGGAACCGAGGCTCGGGAAACCCATGCGTACCTGTCCGGTCTGCATCTCGTAGGTCGCCTGGACGTGGTCGTTGGACTGGCCGAAGACCGATCGCACGAAGGCAATCTCGTCGACATGTCCGCCGACGTTCGGAAACAGCTCCGACACCTCGATGCCGGACTGGCCGTATTTCCTGAATTGGAACGGGCTCGGCATCAGCGGGCCGGGATGGCCCTGGCGCACGATCACATCTCCGGCGACTTTGCCGTCCAGTGGTTGTCCCGCGTACTTGGTCAGCGCGGGCTTGGGGTCGAACGTGTCGACGTGACTGACGCCGCCGCTCATGAACAAGGAGATCACCGCCGTCGCGCGCGGCTTGAAATGCGGCGGCTTTGGAGCGTAGGGATTGAACCCGATCGGCCTCGCTTCGCAGGCCCCTCCGTTGACGATATCCTCCGCCAGCAACCTGTCCTGGTTCAGCAGATAGGCGAGCGCCAGACCGCTCACGCCGCCGCCCGAGCGGAAGAGAAAGTCGCGTCTCGACCAGCACGTCTTGCACATCTTCATCGCCGCCCTACCTGCCCTTCCTGCCCCACCCGGCCTACCTGCCCTACCAGACCTACCTGCCCTGCCTCTCACCTGATGTAGACGAACTCGTTCACATTCAACAGCACGTGAGTGAGATCGACGAGGGACTGCTGTTTGATGGCATCCAACGCCACGGCCAGCTCCGTCGGACTCGGCGGCCGTGTCAGCGCGATCCGATACGCGAGATCGATCTCTCTGGCCGGATCGTCACCGGCTTCCTTTTTCACGCGGTCGGCGAACAACTGCGCGTGCCGCAGCACGAACGCATCGTTGAGCAGCGTCAGCGCCTGTGTTGGCACCGTCGACACGTATCGCGCGGCCGAGGTGATGTTCTGCTCCGGCAAGTCGAAGACCTGGAACATCGGAAACGCGAGACCGCGCTTGCGGTAGACGTAAACGCTGCGCCGCCAGACGTCGGGTCCGTCCTCGGCGGTCTTCCAGATGCCGTGGCTCGCCTCCGTGATGAGCTCTTTCGGTAACGGTGGAAATACGGGCGGACCGCCCATCGTCAGGTTGATGCCGCCGCTCGCCGCCAGAATGCTGTCGCGCACGATCTCGGCGTCGAGCCTTTGAGGGCGGAAGCGCCACAGATACTGGTTCTGGGGATCCTTCTCACGATCCGCCGCATCCTCGTACGCGGAGGCCATCCGGTACGCCTCGGACGCCATGATCAGCCGGTGCATCTGCTTGATGCTCCAGCCGCGACTCATGAATTCGACGGCCAGCCAATCCAGCAGCGCCGGATGCGTCGGCGAATCACCCATCTTCCCGAAGTTGTCCAGCGTCGCCACGATGCCGCGTCCGAAATGGTGATGCCAGATGCGGTTGACGATCACGCGGGCGGTCAGCGGGTTTTGCGACGAGACCAGCCACTCGGCCAGCGCCCTTCGGCGTCCGGACGTATGCCCGTCGGCGGGTGGAATCTCGGTGGGCGGATTGCCGTAGGTGGCCGCCGCGACGAATCCCGGCTTCATGATCGAGCCTTTGGAGTTGGGATCCCCGCGGAGCAGGAAGTACGAGGGCGGGGCCTCATACCGGCCCGGACCGGTATGCAGGAAGCTTCCTGTCTTCACCTCCCAGGTTCTGCACTTGGGGCAGCCGATGACCTCATCACCCTCGCCATCGGGCGCGAAGCGGTAGTCGCCGTCTGTGACGATCTCGGCAACCGGGATCGGCTTCGGCCTCTCCTTCTCGAGGGCCGCGATTCGATCGGCGAGCGCTTTCTTTTTCGCCGCATCGCTGGGGGCCATGATGCGATCGATGTCTCGCCTGGCGACGATCGAGGACTCAATCACCTGTTGCGCGAGCAGCTGTTCACCGGCCGTTCGCTCGCCTTCCGGCTTCGCGATCGCCTGCTGCACCGGTTCGGGGAATTGTTTGTACGCGTCCTCCCTCAGCTTCTTTTCGTACGGCGCCTCGATCTTCTTGATTTCCGCTTTCAACGGCGCCTGGCGCATGTCGACGTCGTGAATCTTCCTGTCGTACGCCTCGGCTTCCGCGCGGGGCACCAACGGATAGGTCGTCTCGACGTAGCCGAAAAACGCCGCCACCAGACTGTAGTAATCCCTCTGTGGAATCGGATCGAACTTGTGGTTGTGGCAGCGCGCACACTGGACCGTGAGCCCCAGCAGCCCCCTTCCAGTCGTGGCGACTAGATCGTCCAGGTACTCGTAGCGCCGCTCCGGATTGTCTTTCTCGCGAAAGGCCACTCTCGGACCGGCGCGCAGGAACCCGGTCGCAATCCGCGTGTCGTCGGTCCTGGTATCGAGCTCGTCGCCCGCGATCTGCTCCTTCAGGAAAACATCGTACGGTTTGTCGAGGTTGAACGCGCGAATCACGTAGTCCCGGTAACGCCAGGCATTGGGCCGGTCGTAATCCTGCTCGAAGCCGCTCGAGTCGGCGTAGCGCGCCACATCGAGCCAGTGCCGGCCCCACCGCTCACCGTAGCGCGGCGAGGCGAGCAGCGTGTCGATCAATCGTTCCCAGCTGCCCGGATTGTCGTCGGCGAGAAACGCTGCGGATTCGGCCGGGCTGGGCGGCAATCCGATCAGATCCAGGTAGGCCCGCCGCAGCAATGTGAGGCGAGCCGCGCGCGGCGCGGGCGCGAGACCCCTTTCCTGGCGCGCCGCCTCGAGGAAACGATCGATCGGATTCTCGAATCGGATAGACGCGCTCGGAAGAGGCGCCTGGACCGGCAGCTTGAATGCCCAATAGTTTCGCGCTGCAGCGGGAGTCTCGGTGTTCTGCTGACCTGCGGACAGACACACGACCGACCCGACAGCCGCAAGTCCCCACACACAAACGAGTGACGCTCCAAAGGTCTGCCGGGTCATGCAGCCCTCCCGTTGTCGGCTCGACTCGAGCCAATGATACAGCCGATGCGACGCCGAGAGTGCTTTGGGAATCGCGGGACTCGGGACGGCCCGAAGGCCGTCCCCTGCGGGATTTCGGAAAGGGCAACGGGATCTCGGGAAGGCCGTCTCAAACCGGATTTCGCAGGGGGCTGACCCGGCGTGAGCCGGTTCCGGGCGGCGCAACGCATTCATAGGTGAATGGAGGGTCTCATGCGGTGTGCCACATACGTCCTGTTGCTCCTCGCGACGCCCGCGATGGCGCTCGCCCAGCCGGTGTCCGAACCGCTGTCCCGCGCGGACGTCGCGGTGTCAGCCGGCTGGTTTTCGGCCGATCGGGCGGTGCCCGGCGGCTGCTGTTCCTCGTGGTCTTCGAGCCTGTTCAAGGGCGTTTCCGGGGGGTTTTACTGGACCGACCACCTGAAGACCCAGATCGAAATCGCCGCGCCCGGACCGACCGAAGGCTACGGCTTCGAGAGCCAGCGCCTCTCGAACGGAAGCTACATCTACACATCCGAAGAACACGCCTACCGTGACACCCGGTTCTCGATCGGCCAGGTGTATCAGTTCGGCCGGAACGCAACGTTCCATCCATTCGTCCTGGCGGGCGTCGACATCGATCGCGAGCGCGATGACGTGTCCCGTTCCGTTTCCGCCGCCGCGGGATTGCTGCAGGAGGGTCGCAGCACGCAGGCCAGCACGCGCGCACGGCCGTTTGCCGGCGTGGGATTCAAGGCGTACTTCTCCGAGCGGACCTTCTTCACGGGCGAAGTCAAGATGGACTACCGCAACCGCTTCGATCAGATGGTGTGGAAGGGCGGCATCGGCATCGATTTCCCCTCGAGGCGCCGCGTGACGACGGGTCGCGCGACGCCGGCCGCTTCACACGAGCGTCCGCGCGGCGAAGATCCGGTTGAGCTGTGGCGCGCGTACGCGGCGCATCTCAAAGCCGGTGCCCTTGTCGACGTCGCCACCGCCGGCGGCCAGCAGATGATGGGCGAGCTCGTCGAGGTCGATGAAGCCGGCATCGTCGTCCGGCCGCGCACGAGAGTGGCCGAGCCGCTGCGGCACGTGCCCTTCGACCGGCTCGAGCGGCTGGCGCTCCACACCGAGTCGACCGGCGCGGACCGGGTTGGCGCGGTCGCCGTCGGCACCGGCGTGGGCGCCGGCGTATTCATGACGCTGTTGATGGTAGTGCTGACCCATTTTGGCGGATAGGAACAAGGAGAGACGGCCATGACCCGAACACGAGCGACAATCGCGGCGTTCCTGTGCATCTCAATCAGCGGCATGTCGATCGCCCGGGCAGAACCCGCCAACGCGCGCCCGGCCGCGGCATGGCGAGCCGACGCCGAGCAGATTCCGATCGGATCGACCGTCAAGCTGCGCATGCGCGACGGCGAACGCCTGAAGGCGGTGCTCTTCGCGGTCGGCGAATCGGGCATCACCGTGAAGCCGGCCACTCGCGTGCCCGAATCGTCGCGGCACATCTCGTTCGACAGGCTGGAGGCGCTGGAGCGCTACGAGGATCACGTGAGCTTCGGCAAGTACGCCGGCGTCGGCGCCGCGATTGGCGCCGGAGTGTTACTCGTTCTGCTTTCAGGGGCGGCGCGTTAGGAGGATCTCGGGCAGCCCGAGCGGACTGATGCCGTCTCGGTGATACGATGACGGCATCCGTCGATGGCTTGGTCCGAGCGCGGCGTGAGCCGTCGCATCGTCCGCGTCCTCTTCCGGCTGGTATTTGCGCTGACGGTGTTCGCCACCATGCTCGTGGCGAGCGAATACGCGCTTCGATACTGGTACCGTCACGTCCGATCGAGCGGCAACGCCGCTGATTATTTCGCGGCCGCGCATCCGCCGCGGGTCTCGAACAACAGTCTGGGGTTTCGCGAGCGCGAACCGGGTCCGAAAGATCCGCAGCGCTACCGCATTGCCGTGATCGGCGATTCGTTCACGTGGGGCCAGGGCATCGAGGCGCGCGAGCGCTTCACCAACCTCATCGAGGACGCGCTCGGTCCGCGGTACGAGGTGCTCAACCTCGGCATACCCGCCCACAACATGCCGCA
>Ga0137394_10001835_pt1 | contig 15624 bp, 33 predicted proteins | sample czobulk116metaG_FD_108278 | JGI IMG/M metagenome (GOLD analysis project Ga0137394, IMG submission 108278) | Vadose zone soil microbial communities from Angelo Coast Range Reserve, California, USA - czobulk1.16 metaG | ecosystem: Environmental > Terrestrial > Soil > Vadose zone | place: USA...
TTAGGTTGCTTAGTATGAAATATATTTAGTGCTTTCTCAGCATCTAATTCTCTAATTTTAAAATCAATACCATATTTCCTGCATTGCGTATTAACTTCAATACATGCTCTAGTTTTACCAGCACCTAAATGTCCTGCATGCCGGAGTGTATTATGAGTAAGAATAAAATCATCTGTTACATATAAATGGTCTTCTGAATTAACTGATATACATTGGCATTCAACTTCTCTAGTTTTTTCAATTGAAATAATATTTCTAGCTAAATCATATTTGGTTTTACTATTCCATCTTTCCCATCTTTCTGCTTTTCTAGTTAATTTAAATGGATTTAACTGTCTAATATTTATGAAAATTCTATAAGACTTTTTACCCTCTCTAATTTCTTCCTTATATTCGTATTTAGGAATTCTATTTGTCATATTAGCTATACCTCCCAATGAGCGTACAAGAAATATAACGTCATTAGCTAATTGTTCTGATGATGTACTATATTCTATTGAAGAACCAAATTCATTTATTGTTCCATCTGTATCCAATAGGCCTCTTAATATTTCGAGACGATTTTTTAGATTATTTATTTTATAGATTTCAGGAATAAATTTTTCATGAGAATACTTGTTGCCTAGTCCTAGACTATTTATAATAGGACGTAATTCTGATATATAGTAAGTTCTTTCATTTGGCTGACTTAATTTGTCATAACCAAATTCTAGTAAAAATTGCTGTAATATTTCTTCATCATCTGTAAAAAAAGAACAACCATATGGTGTTCTAAAAGAGCCATCTCCTAACATTACTCCTAGTATATAAGGATTAATTGGGACAGGTTGCCAATTAAATCGCATTGCATTCTGTCTTTGTATTGAATATTTAGGATTACCTCTAGTATTTTTTAACTCTAATCTCATTATATCTTCCAGTTTTTTTATAGAAACTATTCCTCTTTGTCTATCCCAACTAGACTGAATTTGCCATAAATGCTCTTTACATGATTCCGCTTCAGAGCCATCACTTAATTTAATTTTAAAAACTTCTTTTACACCTTGTGGAAATACTCCAGTCACTTGTGACACTTCGTACATTGAATTACAAATTTCATCTCCAATTTTAATTTCTCCCATTAATTTCCAACCTGTTGGAGTTAATATCTTACTATCTAGTGGTTGTGCTTTACCAGCAAATCTAATCGGATGCTCATAACCTAATATTTTTTTAGAGTAATCATCTTCAGTTCCACCAAAAAACCAACTAGCCGTAAATGCATGATAATCAATTGTATCAACTAGTTTTAATGCTTCTTCATCATTAGCTAATTTAAATACTACTCTAGCTTCAGCCTGTGAACTATCTAATTGTATAAATATATATCCTGGGTCAGCAACATATTGTTTACGAATATCAGGACCAATATCACCATGCTTAGTTAGAGTTTGAAATGCAGCACCTAAATAAGTATCTTTCTTTTGTCGGTTTTCTTTTCGTAAACTATATGATGGTCTAATTGGTGGTTCTTGTTGATTAGTTGAAGTGCGCCCAGTATCTAAACATAAAAAGAATGATGTTCGCATTCTTCCATCGAAGTCCGCCGGTGATAATAAGTATGTATTCAGTGTTTTCTTAACACGTCTATCTTCGAGAATTAATTCTATACCACGTCGTTTAGCAGGGTCTTTAACTACATTATTAAGTAGTCCAGTTAATACTTCTTCACTAGTTCCTTTACGTCTAGGAATACCCCATGTTGTATATAGTAATTTATCTACTTGTTGCCATGAACCAGTATTAATAGTTTGATTACCTGATAGTTTAAATAATTCGTAATTAATTTTTTCGTCCCATTCAACATATTTTTTAATTAATTCTTCGTGTATAGTTTTATCTCTATCCATTCCTTCATTTTCAATTTCCATATACAATTCGGCTAGTGGTATCATGAATTGTTCATAGAAATCTCTAGTACCTAATTCGTCTATTTCACTATCTTCAACTTCATCTATTTCTTTAGTAACACAAGCATCCCTCGCGCAACCAATTAATAAATCCTGCACACTTCCTTCATACATACCTTCATTTTTATAGAAAGGTTCTTCTGTATAAATAGAAGTTAGAAATGCTAAATTCTTAGGAAGCTCTGGATTAATACAAAATGCTTTAAACATTGTATCACTTGCCAGTTTCTTAATTATGAATCCTAATCGCTTCATCTTATCACGATCATATCCACATAAATTCTGGCCTACAACGCCTTCCTCGCAATAAAGTATTTCAGCAAGGATACGCCAAATAGAAGCAAGGTCACCATCAGGAATAGTAGAAATGTTATCAATATTCCATAGCGGTACGGTGATACCTTCTTTTTTATCATAAGAAATTCCAATACATATTGGTATGCAACTACCATTAGGGTGCGCCTCAATATCAATTGCTGGTTTCTTACGATTTTTATATCGTTCTTTAAATTCTAATAACTCTGTTGAACTATGACAAATGTGCAAATAGCGCGATGGTAAATTAATTTCTTTGAATTTAGATTGTGCATATGCACGTTGAATATCAAATATCATTACCTTACGTTCCCAATAACTTTGAATTTCTCCTTTAGCTTGATGAATTAAATGTGCTGGTTGGAATGTTGATACTGCTTTGTGACCTAGTGCACTAATAATAGACCCACGATAATCTTGAATCTTATTTTTAGCACCTACTAATCGCGCGCCTTCATTACCTAAATTTTGCCAATGACCAGTTGCTAATCTTAATGCATCACCACCAAGTATTAATAAACAATTAGGATTAACTTCATTTAACTCTTTATATAAATGTTCAACTTGTTCTTGTAAATCTATGTTTTCTTTTGCAGCTCTAATTTCAAATTTTTGTTTCTTTTCACCAAATGGCTGTGGCGGAACAAAGAATTTACTTATATTAGTAAACCATAATTCACTACGACTAACACCAGCTTCTTTTAATAATCTATCTAATTCTCTACCATTAGCACCAACAAAAGGTTTACCAGCATCTACTTCTTCATAACTTGGCGCGCTACCAACTACAGCTAGTTTAGCACCAATAGCGCCCATTGCTGGAACGTATTTATTCATCTTTCTTTTCAGTTAAATGAGTTGCTACTCTAATTACAGAACTCGGTGTAAATGATAGACCACATTTAGGGCAATCAAAATAAACTTCAATGTTACCATGATAAAGTCTAATAGCTTCTAATTGCACAATAGCTTCATCAATTTTCATCTTTCAAATCCTTAATCATCCCAAAATATTTATCATAATATTCTTTAGATTGTTCATGTAAACATACCATGCAAATATATCTATCAAACAATTCACCACTTAATTGATTAACAGGAATTTTAAAATTGCAAAATTCACATGGAAATGATTTTGGAATTAAATAAATATTACTCATTTATTTTCAACCAATTCCGAATTTTCTATAGCATCAACAATTTCATTTGATAACTTAATTAATTCCATTGCACTTAAATTATTAAATCTTTTCTTTAGAATCTCACATATTGCTAATACTTTTTCTGTTCGAGTCATAAATGATTATTCCTCAATTTGATTAATGCTTCATTCCTCGATTTACAATCTTTCACATCATCATAATGATTATTGAGTTTCAGATTCTCACTAATCAATGCTATACTACATTCAAAATATTTAGCTGTATCAGATATGTGCCATGTGTGATGTTTCGCGAGGCATCGATTGTGATAGAGGGATATTAATACTATTTTCTTTTGCCATGTTTCAGCTTTATTAAATGCCTCTTTAAAGGTCATTTAATTATTCTAGAATCATCCATTCAATGATACCACGTTTCTGCATTTCAGTTGCTATATATACTATAAATGGCTGCCATGAATGACATTGTAATCTTATTGGCAATGGGTCATTACTAAATTTAATGAAATAAAAGATTGGTATTTCACTCATTTTGTTTCTTTATTTAATATTCGTTTTACTTCTTCATAAACTTCATTAGTTTTATTTCCAATACATTCAGGGCATTCAATCCATGCTCTAACAATTATTCTTTTATCAGGTGTATCAGTTGGAACTGGCATATATCCACTTGATACTTGTTTACCACAATTATTACAATGTAAATACTTTATGTTTTCTTCTTTAATAAAAGTCATTTTGTTAATCTTGTATAAATTGATTCAAGTTTATCAGCCTGTTTCTCAGTAAGTTTACTAGTTTTATTCAGCCATTTTTGTATATCATCTAGAAAAGTTCTTTCCCAATCGTTTAATTCACTTTCAGCTTCATCAAAAATTGTATCAATCCAATCTTGATATACTTTAGCTTCTTGTGGTTTCCATATTGGCGCCATAATAAAAAATGGGGATAACTTATTAGGCTATCCCCATATAACTATACTTCTTCTATTTCATCATCATCTTCTAATTCATCATCTGTTTCATCATCTTCAGTTGTTTCCTCATCTTCCTCAAGTTTTACATCGTCATCAGTGATTTCATCAGTCAATTGTTCATTCTCCTTTTCATCAACGTCTTCAAATAACTCCTCTTCGTCATCTAATCTAATTGGAATCATTTAACACCTCAAACAAATGACATATAATAGCAAAAATTATTTGCATGGACTCCTCTGTATCACATTATTGTGACCGTGCTTATTCAATATATTCACACAATCCATGCAAACAAACTTTAATTAATAATTAACTAACAGGTGCATCCATTGGCGCACGGAATTTATAGTTAACCTTATTAATCGTGCGCCCCTCATACAATTGATTCTCGATGAATACATCAAGTTCTCTAGTTGCAGTTGCACCCAAATCATATCGAGTGCCTTCCTTAACTTCAATACCCAATGCTTTCAGATATCCAACAGCAAAACCCAATGCCTTACTATTGAAATTCCAATCAATTGGAACATTTGCAAACTCAGTTGAGCCATCATCAGCATTAAACATAATGATAGCTTCAACTGGATAGTTGGTGGAATCACCTTTCTTAGCCAATTGTTCACCAACTTGTTCAATTCTTACACGATACCATGCTACGGTAACAACAGTTCCACGCAATAAATCTTTAGAAGTAAAGCCAATAATTGGTGACATTTTGTTTTCCTTTTTTTTTACTTATGCTTGTTTGACTGTGATGTTTTGTTGTGTTGATTGTGGTTGATTTTGTTCTTTGTATTTTTTTATTTGTTCCTTTTGTTGTTGTATGGCAGGTAACACATACTTGTCATACAATGGTTCATTACCAAACTGAATTTTAGTTGCTAGTGGCAATGTTGTTCGAGCATAATCGTCACCAGTGTGTCTAGTTAAACATTCATATGTTCCCTCCTGTGAAGTATCAATAGTACCAGCAATATTGAAATGATATACTTCATCACAATATGCTGGAATTTTCTGAGCAATTTGTTTACCAGCGGTAACAATATTTCTACAGAGATGTGTTTGATTAGTTTTGTTATCTTTAAATGCTGTAAGGATTACGTGCGCCACGATTACAATATTAATCTTATGATATTCATGAATGTCTTTTAGCATTCGCATCATGTCTGATAATGCTGCATCTTCAGCTTTATAATCTTCTAACTCATTAACTAAAATACCTGCAATTTTAATACCAGCTTCTTGACCGGATTGTCTAGTTTTACCTTGTTTTTCTCTTTTAGTTTGCCAAAGAATTGAATCAACACTACTAGTAATGGTATCTATAACTAATGTTTTGAATGAGCAATTCAATGTAAACTGTTTGATTTTAGTTTCCATCGCTGCGTAATCTGTATAATTATCAAAACTAATTTGCGAGGGATTAATTCCCCAATTCATCATTGGAATACCAATCGAACGCATTTTCTTATCATGCGAGAACCAATATTGAGGTTTTGGAAATGATAATGCTTGCGTTGATTTACGTGTGCCAGGTTCACCTTTTAACATACAAAATAAACTATCCAAATTCATTTCATCATACATGGTTGGCATAATTTAATTAACCTTTTTCACATCAATAATATCAATTTCACCACAATTATGTTCAACATCTTCATTAGCTTCTAGAAAATCTACTAATGCTAAACTTGTGCATTTGGGACAACCATGTCCACATATAAAATTTTCATCGCTATCAAATATCAGAATAAATATTTGTGCATCAATCTCATTTAATTTAATTAATTGTTCAATTCTATTTCTTAAATGTTTAATTTTATCTTTATCAATCATTTTGGTTTTACAATTCTTGACGAATTTTCATTAGAAGTTTACCTAAATGATTTTCACCAATACCATCAAATACACCCCAATATGTATCGCCCCACCAATTACCTTCAACTAATTCAATATTACCTGTTTTAAGCAACCATCTACCTAGTTCATTTTGTTTAGTAAATTTTTCTTTTAGTAATTGTTCCATTATATCTAATTTAATTTCATCCCAATTAGGTCTTAGCTTAACATGTTTACCCATTCGTTTAGCTTCACTGGCAAATCTAGTTTCTCTAATTATTTTTCTTTGGTCAAGTTCATCTGTTTTAGCCGCTTGATATGCATGTTCAACTGACGAATAAGTATCCATTTCAAATCTAATTAAACATGGAAAAAAATTGCTTAAAAATTCATAATTACCACTGAATGAATTAATCCTGTTCATTAATATCCCAAATTCTACCACGAACAAAGTTATCTCTAATAACTCTTTCACGGTCATCCATATTAGCCTCACAAACTTCTTTCATCATACAATTACCATACTTAGTTTGGCAATTAATAAAGTTCGCAGGCCAATGACCTTCTTTAATATAAAATGCTAGCATCTTAGCATAGTATGGAATGATTTGATTAGACCATTCAAAAATTCTATCTTTTGAATAACTAATCATTTGTCGTTCAAACTTTTCTTTTGGTTCTAAAGTCTTCTGAAACCCAATCTTATTAATAATAACATTCTGAGTCTTCATTAGAAAACAATGACCCATGAATTGATTATTAAGACTAATAGTTTCTCGTTTGGCTTTCATAGTTTTATGGTCAATTGATAGAATTTGCTGTGTAGTATCACTAACTAAATCTATCTTAGCTTTCCAAATGATTGCCACTTCATCATCTTTATATAGAATATCTTTCTTAGTTGTTTCAACTTCTAATGGTGTCCAAGTATCACCTTTATAGAAATCAATATATTGCTGGCATGTTTCTAATACCCATTCCCAACCAGTATAATCTCGTTCACCATGTCCAAAATTGTATTTACCTGATTCGCGAGGCGTGTTCTTAACTCCAACAAAATCACCAATACGATGACCACATTCTGCTTTTTCATTAGCACTAGTAGACTTTAAATCTTTACATATTGGACAACCAACAATATATAATTTAGCTTGGGCAAATCCTTCATCGATTGATTCTTTACGATTAATACCTTTAATCAAACTTCCATAAAATGTTTCTAAAAATACATGAACAATTGAACCACATTCAAATGAATTAGATTTACCACCAATAGGAACCAAATTCATATTGAATTGAAAATCACATAATCTTGGACATGACATTAAACTTGTCAGAATCTGAGAATCTAAAATAATATGATCCATAATATTAGTCGTGTTGAAAATCTGTAAGATATCTAGTTGCCATTTCAGTGTTAAGTGGATTGTCTTGTAAATTACCAATACCCAAATTACAATTAATACAAAGTAATCCTCTAACATGGCCATAATTGTGACAATGGTCCACGGATAATCTTTCAGAAAATTGCTTACAAATTAAACATTTTCCTTCTTGATTTTTATACATTAACTTATAAATAGTATCATCTATTCCATAATTAGTTTTTAAATTATTATCTCTATTTTGCTCTGGTGTTCTTCTTTCATTCTGTGAAATATTGAAACAATTTTTACATACCCCTTGTTTACCATCTGTTCTTCTAGTATCAGGAGAATAATTTTCAATAGGTTTTAAATGCTTACATCTAAAACAAAGTTTTACTATTTGCCCGTCACCTAAATCATGAGCGATGTATAAATTTTGTTGAAACTTTGTTCTAGACATAAATTAAATAATCAATCCTTAATAAATCAATTCAAGACATTCCATTGGAATTAAATCATCATTCTGTAATTCTTTAATTACTGTTACTGGTCTGACATTCTTTGTTATTGGATTCTCCCAAATACAAATATCTTTATCATCAATATCAACTAGAAATATAGAACCAATTGGATTGTCTAATATTTTTAAACCATCTAATTCGTTCGATATTAATCTAGTTTGAAGTATCATTTCTGTTTCACAGATTTGAGATTAACCCAAGTATAAATGATATAAGAATAACTGGCCACAACAATGTTAATGCAACAAATAGTTGAAAGAATGGGTCAATTATTTTGAACATTTTGTTTCCTATCACAATTGTAAATTATTTTAGGTTTACTAATATATTGTGATTCAATTTCATATCTATGTCTACGTTGCATTGTTTCACTAGTCCAAGTAACTCCCCATGTAGTATTACCATATGCATTAATATATTCAACTATCTGGTATACTTGTGGGTCACCTTCATAATGACCATCATTCTTAATAATTAAATCAATTAAATCTTTATTATCTATTATTGCCATGAATTATTTCCTAATATTAATCTTGGTTAATTTGGGAACGTAAAATCTAACTGAATAATTATCACCTGGTATCTCAAAATCAATTTCTATCACTTCACTATCTTTAACCACAGAATCTATTTCATCCATTATTTCTCTAATAGTCATACCAATAAATTCTGTAGCTAATCTAGCTGATAGTTGTGCTGAATTAATTCCTTTATGACCAATAATTATTTGTAATATTCTCTCACGAATTGTAATCATTTATTTTCAAAAATAATAAATTTTCTCTTAGGATTGTTAATCCAATTAAATTGTTCGTGTGGCTGAACATCTACATCTAATTCACCGATTTCTACAATATCTTTACATTTATCACAATAAACTAGTATAGCTACATTATCTTCAAAACATGCTAATGTTATTGGTTCTTTACATTTATTGTGTCTTAACAAAATTTGTTCATTCATTTGTTTTTAATTAATAATTAATGAATTTTTTTATTAAATCCACTGATACTTAAAATAATTCGTTTTATAAAATTACCAGTGAATTCTTGCAATTCTTCAGGAATTAGATTATTTGGACTAATTTTAATATCTATTGCTTCAAATTTAGGATTATTAAGAATTTTACATAGTTCCATTAGTTGTTTATATTCATCTTCTGATATATGTAAAGTATAATGATAATGCATTACAATTCAATACCAACAACTTCATAATCGGTGATACCAAAATGATTATTATCAGGCGTATTAATTGATTCCTCAATCACCATTTTAATATCATCAAATGATGGAACATTCTTATTGGTTTCATCTACTGTTATAGTAACACTAAACATATATATTTTCATTTGGCTTTGCCAATTAAAATTGTTCACAAATATTTTGTATTTTACTTAGCGCAAGTTCCATTGCTTCATTATCATTACTCAATTCTCTAAGACGTTCCTGCATATCACTAACAATATTCATTATCTTACTATGTTCCTCATCTGTTAGTGATTCAGGCAATAGTTTTTCAATCTGTTGCTCGTAATTTTCACTCATGTATCACCTCAATTAAATTTAAAATGGAATCCATTCAAGTTTGTAATACTTAAATGCTTCTTTATAGCATTCATTCTTATTTATGTATGGTCCTGTTAATTTATTATTTAGTTTGAAACCATCAATGAACTCATACCAATATCTGCCAGCATTGTCTTCATAATATTTACATTCAATTTCTTCAAATATCCATATACCCCTCTCAATCAGTTTAATTACAATTGGTTTGTTAATCATCACTTATTTCACCTGTTTAGCATTGTTATAGATGATACGAAGAACATTAAATTCTGGCTCAGTTCCATCAAACTTATTGCAATTATTAATGAGATTCAAGACATCTTCGGTAGCTCTAAGTAAATCCTGTAAAGCCTCATGACGAAGCTTTACAATTTCTTGAATTTCTTTCATCATAACTGATTTGTTAATCATTTTTCAATCTCAAATATGCTTCCATTACATCAGCAGGGCAATCTCTACGATTACGTTCAATATCACTAATATATGGACCACTGACATTAATTTCTTTACCAAATTTTCTTTGGTCCATAAATGCTTGTTCTCTAATAGTTCTTAGCCACTGTCCATTAATAACTGTTCGTCTACCATTACAACATGGACATGGAATTGTTGTCCATTTCGGAGGCATTGCTTTAATATGTTTATGCATATAATTAATTAATGCTTGTGACGTTTATTGTAACCTTCAACAATTGACTTAACAGCTTCTTTAATAACTGATTTGTTGTCCCATGCTGTCATTGCAGTCTTATTCATGACTGCATGAAACTGGTTTCGCTTACGTTCAATCACTCTATCCAAATGAATATCAGTTGAATCTTCGCTATCAGCATGAACATATGTAGCATTAACGTTAGCTGATAGCTGACCAATTCTAATTACACGTCCTTCTAATTGTTCCTCATTCATTGGATTCCATTGACGTTCATGTAATACAACATCACTAGCAGTTTGTAAATTTAATCCTTCACCTGCACCTAATGTTGATGCAACTATTACTGCTCTAGGAATTTTATTAAATTCTTCCTGAATTTCAAATGTATTAGTTGCTCCGCCAGTAATTTGCATGATTGGAATACGTTCATTTCTAACAACTTCCAATCGTTTTAGTTGGTCCACCATAATCTTACCAACATCAATATGGTGAACACCAATTATAATCTTTCTATCAGTCTCCTCAAGAAATTCTTCAACAAACTCAATCGTGGTAGGAATTTTCGCGAGGCCTAGTATATGCCTCATTTTCTGAATCTTAGCAATTAGTGTAATTTCATTGATACTATCTTCTTCACCACTAATTACTTTATCATTATACCACTTAACAAATTCACTTACTTCACTATCATATGCTTTCTGTTCATCTTTTTCAATTACACAATGTAATCTAGTTCGTGTAACATCTGGTAATTCTTTCATTACTTCTTTACGTTCACGTCGAATTGCTAAGTCTTTAATATGTTCTCTAAACTTATCAGGATATCTAATACCACCTAACTTCTCTTTATTACCTTCGTAATATTTATCTACCCAATTCTTAACAAATGATTCGTAACTCCAAAATTTAATCGGGTCTAACATGTTCAACACAACATAGAATTCACTGCCACGATTTTTCCAAGGTGTTCCGCTTAATGGAATCATCTTAGGAATTTCTTTACATACTTGTCTAGTCTGTTGTGTCCGTGCAGCATCAACATTCTTAATCTGTTGAACTTCATCCAATATAACAGTTTGTATCTTAGCTTTTTTTAGCTGCGCGCCTTCAAAATTTCTCAACAAATCATATGTTGTGATGTAGCATTTAAGGCCGGGCATCACGCCATCTTTAGAACTATTAATAATTTGAGGAAAATACTTATCTCCGAGCACACGCATTATTTCTTTAGCCCACTGATATTTAATCTTGGACTTAACAATAAACAATACTGGGAATGCTTCAGGATGAAATTTTAAATATGCTAATGCTTGAATAGTTTTACCCAAACCCATTTCATCGAATATCGCTGCACGACCATTCTGTTTCTCTAGAAAACGTGCGCCCTCAATTTGATATGGATATAATCTTTTAGCACCACATGTATCACAAATAGTTTTATTCCATTTATGATTGCAACTTTCGTTGCCATCAAATGTAATTAAATCAAATGCGGATTGTGAATCATGTTCAATAATGCGTGGATGCCCACATTCTAACATAATAAGTTTCATTAACTTATTATTGCTACGAAATTCTTTAGTAGACTTTTCTTTAGCAACTTTGCCACACACATTACACTTTTCTTGGAATCGTGTAATCTTATATTTAGGTGTATGTGTGGTAATAGTTTGTTCTTCTATTTCAACTTCTACCAAATGGCCAGACCTTATAGCGTCAATCGCTGATGGGTCGAGATTAAATGATGCACAAGAACTAATTTCAATACATCCTAATTCTTTAGCTTTCTCTACCCAAACATTATCATGACCATGCATAGGTGTTAATGCATGAGCAATTTCATGATTAATAGTATTTTTAACTAATTGTTCACCATGAGTGTCAATGTGATATGCATTAAGATAAATAATCTTATCTTTAGTATCACACTTACCTAGAAATGTTGAACCTTTTAGTTCTGGTGCAACTATTCTAATCTTATAATCGGTTAACCCAAATTCAGTTAACCTTTGTTTAGTATAAAGTATTGCTTCGTTTCTTGTCATTTTGGCTTTGCCAATTAATTATTATTTATAATTACGAAATTCTTCTGGTAAAGCTGAATCAATTTTATGAGCATTATCATCAATGCTAAAGAATTCGATAGCGTCCCAGTTATTAATGATGATATCGAAATACTTCATTGCATCTTGATAATATTTATCAGCTTTTTCGTTTTCATTTCTTTCCCTACAATAAATTACTGAATCATGACAATCACGAAACCAGCCATGATAATACTTTGCTAAAACTTTACTAAAATTATTCATGATTAACTATTACATTGAGTCAATCTTATTAATTAGATTGACCGCTGCTTCTCTATAAGATGATAAACATGGTTTTTGATTCTTATTCATTCCACAATGAATACATCCACCATTTAGATTCTTATACAGTGACCAAACTAGTAATACTACTCCGATTAATAGATAAATCATCATTTATTATGAACCTTACACATTCCCGGTGTCTCACTACAAGTGCATTCTTCTCTAAGTCTACCAGCTAATTTCCGGCGCGCCACATCAATAGGCACTTTCATAATCTTAGCATAATTCTCAACCAATTTATCACCTGTAGTCATTCTAATCTTAGGTGTCTTATTAGTAGCGTTTGGTGGAGCATATGTAATATCATTTTCACTAAATTCTTTACGCTTATCTTCGCGTAATTTAGGTATCAATGTATTCATATACCCTTGAATAGACTTAACCTCCGCTGCTAATTCAATTTCACCTGTTCTAAATGAAAATAATACTTGTGACAGATATTTAATCCGTCTACTAAGTATAGTCGCTAATGCATACTTACGTTCTGCATCATCCTTATAATCCGGTGACTCACTAACTAATTTCTCTAATTCAACAATGGGTGTCATCTTGGCATTAAAGAAGTCTGTATATTCTTTAATGTTACCTTGAATAGCCTGTTCAATGATATTCTTTACAGATGTCCCGTCAGCGAACTTATCTATTTGTTCATTCGCGTGATTAACTAAATCTTGAAGGCGTTCAATTCGTTGTGTTTCAATTCGCGAGGCATTAACAACAGCTTCATTATGTTTGGTTAAACAATCGGCACATAATGATAACTCTTTACCATCAATCTTAGTTATTTCACATTCACTTACAGTATTACATGATTGGCACTCTGTTAATGTGTCATGCGCCGATTTAGGCTTAGCACACTTCGCGCATACATTAGCATTCCATAGTGCCTTAATAAATGGATGGCTCATTTGTCGTTTGCTCCAAACTATACCTAAACACATCGAAAATGTCAATAACAAGAATTGTAATTACAATTCTGTAATTCAATTGGCTATTTACTAATTGGATTAGTTTTATTCTTTGCATATCTGTTGCCGCGCTTAGAATAAACCTGCTACCAAACTTAGTAAATAGCCAATTCAATAACAGAATTAATCTACGCTCAACTTGGGCTGTATAAACTGTATTAAAGTTGAGCGTAGTATAAAACCATTAATTATTTAGAAATGAACGTCTTCACCATGTAGTTCTTCTATGATTTTAAATCCATTATAACTTCCGGCGCCACATTGCAATCTTTGAAATACTTCTTTTTGAATATCTTTGTATATTGGTGTGTTATCTCCTTCAAATCCAATATGCATGATTACTTCCACTGTGACTCTATAACAATGCTTATTCTTAATAATCATAATTAATTAAACCTATATCCAACTAAAATTTATAGTTCAATTAGGATTAGATATTGATACCTAATTGTTCAATCTTGCAGGTTCGACAAATAGGTTTATCATTCTGCATAGTAGTTTCATCTAATACAATTGGTCCGTTACAATTCCAACAAAAAGAAGATTTACCGATTACTAAATCTTCCATGTTATGAGGCATGTAATGTGAACAATTAGGCATAGCGCATGCCCATACTTTAGTGAATCCAATACTAACCTTGTGATACTTGTGAATATGCTTTTTTGCCATTGTTCTAATACCTGCTTTCGTTTCTTTCCTTTCCGCTTGGGGAGCTTTTATTTCAAAATTTTATTTGATTACTTGTTTATAAGTCTTTACGATAGATAACCGTATATCCATTAGCTTTGGCAATCATAACACGAAGTAGATTACTAGTAACAAACAATGTTTGTCCATCGTGAATTATTTCATACATTGGTGTATTTCCTTAATCTTTGACAAGTTTATCAGGTATTGTTTCTATTGTCAAGCGAAATTACGTGCTCATTCAAAACTTTCTCAAGGTCTAGTACTACGCATGCAATAGTGTGTTGAACGTGCGAGGCATCATTGACATTAATGCTATTCAGAGTGTTAATAGCATATCCAATTAATTTCAATCCAGTTTCATCTAGTTGGCGAATATATTCATTCATAATGTTTTCCATGTGATAATGTCGTCCCGTCAATTTCTTGACACTCCCGTCAACCTTTTGACCTACCCACCCTCTCACTATACACGAAGTTGGCCAAGAAGTCAAGTGTGTAAAAGTTTACCACTTTCGTGATTGGAAAAAATTTTTATAATATATTATAAAAAAAAATATAAAAAACAAAACCCCCCTCAAAAGTTGGTAAAGTTTTACACACTTTCGATATTGCCCAAAAACGTTTGTAGAGAGAGAGGGTACTGTACCCTAAAACGGACACCTACCAAATAATATTTTTCCTTTTATTTTAATATAATATTTGTTTTTAAGTAATGGCTTGAATCATTATAACTCAAGCCATTGGTTAACTACAAATATATGAAACGGTTTTAAGGATTACCGTAAACCTTTTATTATTAATTAAGCTGCGAGCAGCCCGTCAACAAATGCTTCCGCTTGTTCCTTCGTTTTACCAAGCTTAATAGCATCCTTAATCATACGTTCACGAATTGCAGCCGGGTCATCCTGTGGAATAGCATACTTTGCCAAATTCTTTTGACGTGCAGCAGAATTAGCTGTTGACTTGAGACGTGCATTAGCCAACTTCAACATGTCAGCTTCACTGAATTTCTTATTCATTTCCTCCACAGTTTCGAGAACGTCGAACGTGTAATCGTAACTAACAGTAATTTCGGTCTTACCATCCTTACGCGTAGTTCCATCTTCGTTAAGAGAATAGTCCTTGACGTTTTCAACCTTCGTGGATTCAGTCTGTTGCCTCATTGTCGTTTCCTTTCAAACCGTGTTTACGTTTCCGATGAAGAGAGTATCTCATATTCAAACCTAGATGTCAACTACTAA
>Ga0137394_10001836_pt1 | contig 15623 bp, 12 predicted proteins | sample czobulk116metaG_FD_108278 | JGI IMG/M metagenome (GOLD analysis project Ga0137394, IMG submission 108278) | Vadose zone soil microbial communities from Angelo Coast Range Reserve, California, USA - czobulk1.16 metaG | ecosystem: Environmental > Terrestrial > Soil > Vadose zone | place: USA...
CGGAACGGCCTGAAGTGATGTGGTCCTTTTCGGAAGTGATCGACGGGATGGCGGAAGCCTGCCTGGCGTTCAATACGCCGGTGGTTTCAGGCAATGTCTCGTTCTACAACGAAACCGAAGGGCGCGGGATTCTTCCAACACCAGTGATCGGCATGATAGGCCTGGTTGAAGACGTGCGCCGTCTGGTCCAACCGGGATTCAAACAGGATGGGGAAGTGGTGGCTTTGCTGGGCGTAACCGGTGACGACATTTCCATCAGCGAATATGCTGCGACCATCGAGGGGCTTTCCACCGAAGGGATGATTGCTCATGGCTCAGTGCCAAAGATGAATCTACAAATAGAAGTCGCAGTGCAAACTGTTTGTCTCGAGGCGGCGGAAGCAGGCTTGTTAAGATCGGCTCACGACTGCTCAGACGGCGGACTTGCAGTTGCACTCGCCGAATGCTGTTTTTCTTCACCGAATCGCAACGCAATTGGAGCGAACGTCGCTCTTTCGAAGACGTCGCCAGACGGTCAACTCGATTCGCTGCCCACGTCCAGCTCCCTCTTCAGCGAAACACCATCACGGATTATCATTAGCTTCCCATCGTCTTCACATGATGCTATAGAAAACATTGCCGCCCGGAACAATTGTCCGTTAACGTTAATCGGCCATGTTGGTGGCGACAGTCTTCGCATATCCTTTGGTGAAGAAGAGGCTGTCTCGGCTGACGTACGCGAGCTGGAGAGCGTTTGGCGCGGCTCCCTTTCCAAAAAGCTCGAGGCAGAAGTAATGGCGGCGGGGTAGAGAATGATCAAGAGCTGGCTCAGTTAACCAACGTTGGTGCTACGCGTCGAAGGCACTTGATCAGAACTTCCTAAAGTGTGTCGGACATTGCTGTACCTGTAAGTATTTCGCAGAGCCTTGCGAAGTCGATATTGCCGCCCGAGACGATACATACAACTTTTCCTGTGCCGGCTTTTCCCGCCAAGGTACACGCAACCGAACAAGCTCCCGCGCCTTCAGCAATAGTGCGGTTGCGTTCAGCCATCAGTCTTAGGGCAGATGCAACCTCGTCCAATTCCGCCACCAGCGCGCCGTCAATCAACTGTTGTGCGCGCTCGAGCATTTGCGGAAAAACCATCTTGGCGCCAATCCCGTCCACGAAGGATGGTTTGTAATCGACAGTCTGTGGCGATCCGGCTGCCAGCGAGACGGCGAGTGGCGCCGCCGTCGCCACTTCGGCTGCATATATCCTGCACTGAGAATTCAGGGGACGCATCGCGGCAGCGATTCCGCAAGTAAGTCCACCGCCTCCCCACGGGATTACAATCGCATCAACCTCCGGCAGGTCCTCAAGAATCTCGAGCGCAATCGTGCCATTGCCGGCCATCACATTCAGATCATCGAATGCATGGATGAAAGTTGCTTCGATGCCGGGAAACGAGCGCGTTTCGAAAGCCTTCCACCAATCTTCAAACGGGACTTTGATGACCCGTCCGCCGAGCCGTTCGATGGCTTTGATCTTTGTCTCCGGTGCGGTTTCCGGCGCAACCACCGTGCACGGAATACCAAGCTCACGCGCACACCAGGCTACTCCCTGGGCCATGTTTCCCGCCGATGCAGTAAGGACTCCGCGACCCAACGTGTCTGGCGGTATATGGCCCATCGCGTTTTTGGCGCCACGGATTTTGAATGAACCTATCGGCTGAAGGTTTTCGAGCTTGAGGTAAATCTCAGCCGGCGCGTCGCGGACGTTAAGCCGCACGAGTGGGGTGCGAATCGCCGAGCCTGCGATCATTCGACGGGCGTCTCTAATTTGAGCAAGCGACGGCAGCTGATCATTTTCCATATGTCATTTTTCATTTCTCATTTTTCATTTGTTCTAATTTGTTCTGTTTCTTCTTTTTCATTCTAACCCGCCAGAGTTTTGTCCAAATCAATCGGACGAAACGTATTAACTCGCAAACAATGGAAAATGAGAAATGAAAAATGATATATGGAAAATCATGTTCCTTCTTAAAACTCAACCCACGTGCCCGCATTCAATTCCTTCGCCATCCGATACAAGTATTCCGCGGCTGCAAGGTCCTCGATCCCGATGCCCAGAGACTTGAACAACGTGATCTCTTCCGGTGAAGTTCGACCCGGTCTTTCTCCTGTAAGGACCTCGCCAAGTTCAGCACGAATATGATCGGGGCCGATTGCGCCGTCCCGCAACGCGAAGAGATAGTCTCCGGCCTCGTTGATGGTTGATTCCCGGCGGTCTACAAACAGGCTCGATGCCGCTATCGTCGCACTGTCCACCTCGCGTGCGTTTGCATGGCTCGACCCAACGACATTCAGATGAGCGCCGGCTGAGATCCATTCGCGCCGCACGACTGGTTGAACAGCAGAGGTGACTGTGACAATCAGGTCCGCGTCTGCTAAAGCCTCTTCGATGCTGTCAACTACTTCGAGCGGGAATGAGAAGTCTGGTCTCATTTCTTCCGCAAGTTTTCGTGCGTGTTCAATCTGCCGGCTCGCTATGCGGCAACGCTTGATGGAACGAACCTTAGACATCGCGGCCAAATGCGAACGTGCCTGCACACCGGAACCGATGATCGCGAGATTGCAGGCATCCTCTCGGGCGAGCAAGTCTGTCGCCACACCAGAAACGGACGCCGTGCGTATAGCCGTGATCGCTGAAGCGTTCATCATCGCCAGGAGCTCCCCGGTGTCAGCGCTAAAAAGCAGTACCGCTCCCTGATGCGAATCCTTGCCCTTGGCTGGATTTCCAGGCATGACACAAATAGCTTTCAACCCGAAGCCGGCGCGTTCACCAGAGATGTACGAGGGCATCAGTCCCATAACACCCGCCGCTTCAGGTGGCCGAATAATTGTTCTTAACGGCTGATGGACCTTGCCGGCGGCGAGCGCGATGAGGGCCTCACGCATAACAGCGATGCATTCTTTGACCGGAAGAAGTTCTACAACTTCATCATGACTTAGCACCAGTATCTTCATATGCTCGACATCCGTAATTTGAAACTGTAATTCATGTGAGGAGAAGAAGTCTCGCTAATTGGTAGTGGACACAGTTTGCAGTACTGACGAGTTTAAGTTCAAACTTGAGTCTGCCTGGCGAAAACCGCAGCCTAAAGGCTGAACTCTGAACTACCGCCTTCAAACTGTTATCAGTACCCAGTATGCCCACTACCAGCTAATTTAAAGGCAACTTAAATGGAACCCCAGTCCTCCTCGCACGTGGATCAGGCTGGAGGTCGACGGCTCATGCGAAATGGAATCATCACATCGCGCGGCAAAGGCTTCACGCTGATCGAACTTCTCATCGTGATCGCGATTATTGGAATCATGGCTGGTGTCGCTATCCCCTTATACAAGAGCAGCGTGCGCAAAGCCAACGAAGCTGCGGCAGTCAGCACCCTTAACGCGATCAGAACGGCACAAGCCAAGTATGTGATTGATCACAAGGCGCAATACGGCACTTTTAGACAGTTGTTCGAGGAAGGATATCTGGATAAGCGGTTCAACTACGATCAGCCTCATGAGCGCGGCTATGTCTTTGTGATTAACCTGTTCCCAAAATCTGAAGGGAAGGCAGCGATCTTCAGCGTGAACGCCAACCCGGAGCAGTCCACCGGCTTGGGCGCAACCGGCAGGAACTTTTATTACGTGGATCCTGAGAGTGGGATCTGTTTTCGCACCACCGGTCCCGCAACTGCCGCGGACGATACGTTGTAAGTATTAACGAGTCATGAGGCAGGTTCTCACTGAACTGGGCCACTGGGTCGCGCGCGCTCGGCGTGAATCTCTAAATCTCTAAATCCTGATTCGGAGATTACCAGCGTTGCTGACTTGGCCATGTGCTTTTACTCTGATCACGCATGTGCCGGTGGACAAATTATTGGGTAATCTGAAGGTTACCTGGGTAAAGTTGAAGTCAGGTACCAATCGTACGTCTTCTGCTGCCGTGTCGTAAATTTGGTTGTTACTATCAGTCAGATTAACGATGACTGAGGAAGAGGTTTCTCCCGGCAGCAGTAGAAGATTAGTTACGAAGACAGTTACCCGCGTGTTTTTATCAACTCCCGGATTTAAGAAATTAGCGCTGCTCATCACTGGAAAAGGATCTCTTAGAAACAGTGTGTTTAGCGCGGCTACCTGATTAGCTCCGGGTCCGGATAAATCCAACATCAATTGAATTGGAGTTGGTGTCGGCGTGGCGGTCGAGCACGGCCCACTACCATCGGTGCAGGAAAAAGGCGTAAGGAACATAGACCAGCATTGAATCGTGCCGGTATTTCCAGTCGCGTTATCTACAACACGTAGTTTCCATGTGCCGTTGGCTGGTTTGCCTTTGAAAGCTGAAAGCGGCTGGTCAGGTAGGAATCCTAGCGATCTTACGAAGGGCGGGGAGCCATCGCCGATTCGCAACGGCCGCGTCCCTGGCTCGGCGTTAAAGAGCGTGTCGTTGCCATCGGCGGGACAATCAGTGCCATAGTTAGCGCCAGCGCCGCCGCGCCGGTCAGAGAGGATCACGGTGGTGTTGTCGGGTCCAATGAGGCTAATTGTTAAGTCGCTGTCGCGCGTATGGGTGAGGTAGAGGAAGACTATATCCACTTCCGAAACCGGGCCAGTAATGCCAGAGACCGTAATGGGTGAATCAGCGCCCGCCGGATTATTGTCAGGTATGGGCACGGAAGTGGTTGAGGAAACAAACTTTTCAATGCCCAGAGAGCCGGTGCTGAGTTGGAATGGAAATGTAAACGACCCTTGATTGGTCGTGACCCCGAGCGACAGATCTATCTTCGTGCCGCAGGCGAAAGAACTTGAGGTGCTTAGCTTAAAGGGAGTGTTATTGGTTCCGCTGCCGCCGGATGAAAGGTCAGCGTAAGCTGAATTGACCTGCGTGATTACGACTCCGGGAGTGTTCGTCGACAGAGTTGTAGTGATGCCGGTAAGTGTATTCGCCGATGCATTAGTCAGAGCAACGCTTAACCCGACGCACTCGTTCGGATCAATGATGCCGTTGTGATTGCCGTCGCTGTCGTCGACCGCGAAGCCGGTTTCTTCAATCGGTTTAATGGCAGATATTTTGGCTATGAAACTGTTGCCCTGTCCTTGCGCAGCGCCATTCGGCGCTGGAGGAGTTGGTTGAAGGGCATTCTTAGTGGGAAAGTCGCCGGAGGTCGTCTGGCCCGCGATGTAGATGTTCCCCTGCGGGTCGAGTGCGATGCCATTCGACTGGTCGCTTCCGGTGCCGCCCAGATAGGTTGAGAAAACGATTTTTCCGGTGACGGGCGCAAAGACAGTCACAAATGCATCAGTGTTCCCACCGCCGCTCTGGATCGGATTCACGAGTGGAAAAACAGAATTAGTGGGTCCGCTGCCAGAGATGTACAGGGCGCCTTGAGCATCACCTATTATCACATTGGGAGCGGGGATTGGAGATGTAATGTCGATAGCTCTTTTTATCTGCAGAGTAGCCGCATCCGCAACTGCGATTGAAGCGCGCCCAGAGCACGTTGTATTAGGCTGAGCGATCACGCAGCCTCCTGAAAAATAGCCTTCGATTTCACCAGCTTGCTTTACACCCGGATCACTTTTCACGGCTTCACGCGACCGGCTAATTACGCAGTCAAACAGATTAAGAAGACATATATAGCCGGGCAAATTCATATAGGGATTATCTGAGCCTGACAGAGTCTTCAGTGACGGAGGTAGGGTAATAGATTCGTACTGGTATTGTTGCAGGGGGACCCGCCCGCTTGAAGCCAGCCCGTCAGCTTCTATCCGAAGCGCATCAAGAAAACCATAACTTTCATTCATATAGCGCACACCAAAAAGTTGTTGGTTCGAGCTAATGTTTGGATTTCCCATTGAGCGTCGGAGATGCGCCCAATATGAGCGGAGAGAGCCATCATTACCAGCGAAGTCACCGGACTGTGTGATGCCACTTATATACACGTCTCCTGTTTGCGGAACGACGGCTAACGACCGAATGTCATCCTCGTTGTTGCCTCCCACGTAAGTGGAAAACAGCAACTGCGTCCCATCAGGACTGACGAGAGACCAGAAGCCATCGCTAAAGCCGCCACCACCGGGGGTTGCCTGAGTCGGATTAACGGTTGGGAAATCCGTGGATGATGTCCTACCGAAAACATACGCTGCGTTGGCGGAATCCAGCCTAATCCCTTTCGGGAAATCGGAACCATTGCCGCCCAGGTAGGTTGAATAGACGAGGCTCGAGCCGTCCGCGCTGATCTTCGCGACGAAGAGGTCGTCACCAAAAGCCCGCGCTACCTGAATCGGATTCTTGGTCGGGAAGTCTGAGGAGCCGGTGCTGCCGGTGATATAGGCGGCCCCGGTTGAATCCAGGGCAATGCCAATCGCAACGTCATTCGCGAAGGTGTTGCTGCCGCCCAGATAGGTTGAATAGACCAGCGACTGTCCGTCCGGACTTAGCTTGCTGATAATCGCCGTGAGGGCCTGGCTGTGTTTGTTTGTCGATTGCAGCGGGTTCCTGGTTGGGAAATCATGCGCGAAGGTATCGCCGGCAACGTAAACTGCGCCGGCTGAGTCAACGGCAATTGCCTTGATGTCGGTTTCCGAGCTGCCACCGAAGTACGTTGCATAGACCAACTGCGGATCGATCACGAGCGGCATGCGCTTGTCATAATCTCCAAGCGCGAAGGCAACGACCGGATTTCGGATAGCGGATTTCGGATAGCGGATTTTCGAGTCGTCCCCAAGCAGTTTGTAGCCTCCGGCAATCTCCCGGCGCATCCCGTTTATCTCTTGATAAATCCGCGGAGCATGCTGGCTGACTTCGCCTACAGCCGTGTGCAATACAAGGTTGCCCGCTTCGTCTATGTGAACGGAGTCCGCTCCCTCCAGTGAAAGGGCAATCCGGCTGGGATCTGCTCCAGGAGCTAGATTAAAGTCGTATTCAAGATTCCCTTCGTTGCCATAATAGACCAAGTCTATGCCGGGATAGATATTTTGGTATTCCACTTTCGCATAGGAAGGAACATTGGTGCGCCACTTCTTCGAGTTGTTGCCGATGAAGTAGTTGGTCTTGCCGGGCAGCGGATCGAGTCCCCTAATGCGGGTGTTCGGATTAGCGCGCACGGTCCGCAGCCGGACCACCGCGCTGTTCATCATCGGGCGAACTGGGTCTGATGTATTAGGCAGGACGGGCTTCACGTCTGCGCCGTTGGAAGCCCCGCGCACGCGCAGAACCATTTCACCCGGAGTTAAGAACGTATCGCCGCTTGGAGTGCTCGCGATGAAGCGCACCCGGCTGTCGGTCTGCCCGGCGTTGAACTCGAAGCGCAACGGCAGCGACTTGAACTGGACGCCGTCTGCGTTAATGCTTTTGGTAGCCGCGCCGCGCTCGGTAACTTGTCGGCCATCGCCGCCATTCGAGACGCTGGAAATCGCTTGCACCGGACTGATGATCGGAAAGCTTACAGACGAAACCACTAAGAGCAGACCGATGATCGAGAGTTCCACGATTGCGGTACATTTACATTTCATCATGGCGTCCCACCTTCATTCGTACATGGAACCCAGCGAGTGTCCTGTCTCAAAAGTTCTAAGATCGGTGCATGCCACCGGGCGCTGGCCCGACCGTAAGGGAGGGCTCACGTGCTAGCGACGTTAGGCCGAGCCCTCCTTTACGGTTGGTCTCAAAGCTCAATGGCAACCTGCCATACGCTTCATTCATTCGAGATTCAGACGGCAGGGAAGTCCCAGCCATTGCTGTAGAAGCTGGCCCTCGAACACCTAACCCGCGCGTTGTTGTAGCGGATCGAGCTAAGAAGTAAGCCGATGTGGTGACGAAACTCGCCCCTACAATGACGAGCAGCGCAAACCTCAGACACTGTCTTGAGTGGTGACTCAAATCGTGAACGTCAATCATTCGGTTTTGCCCCCAGGAATTCAACCAGATAAACGCTCAAGGCCCTCAATTTAGCCATAATCGCGAAACGTGGTAGCTTGCGCTCATCTGGCTTTTGGCATTTTGGACATAATCCTGGACTCTGACGGAACGAGACTCGCTCTCGCTCGAAAGCGACGATCTCGATTCTCCGCCTCTTTATAGTCATCAGCGTCAGTGATACACTCCGCGGCTAAGATCTCCGTCTCCGATTGATCGAAAAGCTGTTTTCCAGGTCGGGTGGACTTTAGCCGATGATGTTCCTTAAATCCTGAAAAGATTAGGAAACAAATGGGAAAACATTGCGCCCTTTATAAGACTGCCTTGGATTGAAAGATGTCCACGCAATTAACAAAGAGATTCGTCCTCAACGGATACACCCTGGAGCCTGAGACGCGCCTGCTCATCCACGACGGCGAAGCGGTTCACCTGCCGCACCGTCCCTTCCAAGTCCTGCTTTACCTCATCGAGCACCGCGATCGTTTGGTGAGCCGCGCCGAACTGCTCGAACTATTCTGGGAAGGGCGTGACGTTTACGATGTGACGCTGACCAAATGCGTAGGCAAGATTCGTAAGGCACTCAGGGATCAATTGGACCAGCCGCGTTTTATCGAGACGCGCTATGCCGAAGGCTATCGTTTTATCGGACCGCTGGAAGAGCAGATGGCCAGCGGCGAGCCAGGGATCGTTGAAATCGAGAGAACGCGCGGCGTTAAGATCATCGTAGAGGAAGAAGAAATTCACGAAGCAACGCCCGCGAGCGAGATGGCTCAATCCGTTCAAACTTACGCCGCGCCCATTAACCTGAGTGCTTCGAAGTCCCCACGTCTGATAACGACGGCAGTGCTTGTTCTGCTCGCCGTCGGTCTCACGGCGAGCGCGTTAATGGCCTATCGCAGCCGAGCCCGGTCCACTGCTAACGCCGCGGCGAGCGCGCCGGCGCCTCGGTCTATAAATTCGATCGCCGTGTTGCCGCTTAAGAATCTATCCGGCGATCCGGCGCAGGAGTATTTCAGCGATGGACTGACGGAGAGCTTGATCACTGAACTCTCCAAAATCAAAGAATTGAAAGTCATCTCGCGCAGCTCTGTCTTCGCTTTTAAAGGGAAAGAGGTTGATCCTCGTCAGGTAGGTCAGATACTGGGCGTGGCTTCGATACTCGAAGGCAGCGCACGCAAGAGCGGTGATGATGTCCGCGTCGAGATTAGAGTGGTGAGCACCGAAGACGGACGCGTGCTTTGGGGAACTAATAATTACGACCGTGCGTCTGGTGAGGTTTTTGCAATTCAAGACGAAATCGCGCGCGGCATCGTATCAACTATGGCGCCCAAGCTGAACGGAGACGGACCGCCGCGATTGAGTAAGCGATATACGAATAGCCGTGAGGCATACGATGACTATCTGAAGGGTCGCTACTATTGGAATGAGCGTACGATTCCCAACGCTCTGAGCAAGGCCGTCAAGTATTTCGAGGATGCAGTTCAAAAAGACCCTAACTACGCTCTCGCTCATTCAGGACTGGCGGACAGTTATGTCATGAGCTATTGGTATACGCCGATGTCATCTAACGAGGCGCTCGTCAAGGCGCGGCAGGCTGCCGCTAAGGCCTTGCAGCTTGATGACACACTCGCGGAAGCGCACACCTCAATGGCGGCAGTCGCGGAAAATGAATGGGACTGGAAAACTGCCCGAGCGGAGTTCCAACGTGCCATCGAACTCAATCCGAATTACGCGACCGCTCACCATTGGTATGCACTCTATTTAATATCCGAAGCGAAGCCGGAAAAGGCAATTGAGGAGATTCATCTCGCGCGAGAGCACGATCCGCTCTCGTTGCCCATTAACTCAGACGTGGGTTATGTCCTTTATTGTGCGCGGCGATATGACGAGGCCATCGCTGAATATAAAAAAGCCCTGGAATTGAATCCGGAATTCCCGATGGCGCTTGAAGGCCTCGCGCTAACTTACGTACGGAGCGGCATGCCTAAGGATGCGCTTGCCGTAATCGCGCGAGTGCCCGGCGATTCAAGAGGCGTCGGCTATGTTTACGGCGCGGCGGGAAAGCGGAACGAAGCAAAGAAAGTACTGGCTAAAGTAATGCGCCAATCGACGCGAGAGTATGTCTCTCCCACGAGCATTGCTCTCATTCATGCCGGCTTAGGTGATAACGATCAGGCGTTCCTTTGGCTGGAAAAGTCATATCGCGAGCACTCTCCCGACCTGTCAATTCTTCGCCTTCCAGTTTTCGATGGTCTCCGCTCCGACCCGAGATTTGTGGATCTGGTAAGCCGAGTCGGGCTGTAAACCAGGTCCTTCCCGGAGATTTTATCCTTACCCGCCGAAAGCTTAAGCGCAGCTGTCAATCTCTCGAGAGAAGCCACATTTGAATCCTTACGCTCGGAAAAACGAATCGACATTACGAGCCTGTCAACGTTCAACCGCGATAGCAACAAAGTCATGCGCCAGATAAAGAAAACTAAAGAGCCAGTTGTCTTGACAATCAATGGCAAAGCAGCCGTTGTTGTGCAGGGTGCCGAGGCCTACCAAAGTCTACTCGACCTCAAAGAGAGGTCCGAAACTATTGCGGTCCTACGGCAGCGGTTGTCCTCCCTCGACACCAGGAAAGGCCGAAGGGCAGATGAATTTTTCAAGGAGTTCTTCGCCGCGAATAAGATTCCCACCGAAGACTGATGAAAAAGTACTCCGTGATCTTCCACCTGGACGCGGAAACAGACGTTAGTTCATCCTATCAATGGGGTCGTGGAGTCTGGGGCGACAAAGAAGCAAAAGCCTGGGCTCAGGAGTTGCAGCGTGCGATTAAGTTGCGCTTGACTTCATTACCACTGAGTTGCCCGCTTGCACCTGAAAGGGACGACCTCGGCATCGAAGTACTGCAACTGATTGTGCAGGGTTATCGGGTTCTCTTCATCGTCGAAAAAAAGACGGTCACGATTCTCCACGTCAGAGGCCCATATGCCGCCAGCCTTGATTCACGCGAAGAGGTTCACGAATAGCCTAAGCACATTTCAGTTTTGCTAGCCGTGTTGTTTTGAGCCCCTTTGGAAACTTAATTAGCAAACTGTTATAAGCTTATAAGCCGTCAAATCAGTTTATCCACAACCACCCCTTCATTATGGCTAATCCTCTAGCAAGAATTCCTTTTATTGGGCGAGACGGGGACATCGAACAACTTAATAGCAAGGTTGAAAATAGTCGGAATCTTCGAAGGATCATTGCGGTCACGGGTGCTTGGGGCATTGGGAAAACGGAGTTGGCGAGACAATTTCTTAGGTTGAAAGCCAACCAGTTTAATGCGGTCTGGATTACGCCACGTGTGTTTCGGTACGAAGGTGGGGTAATTCCATGGGTATTGGAAGGCTTAAGGAATGACCGCCGTGAAGCAATCATTCCTGTGGACTTTATCGGAGGACAACGGGTTGATACTCGCGAAGAAAGAATCGTGCGTTCATTGTTAGGAATCGAGCGAGTTCGATCTGTAATTGTCCTAGCACGCCAAATCGACCCGTCTTTTGCCGTTGATCGACTTGAGCTTTCTGGTCTGAACCCACCTGAAGGTTTAGAGATATTACTCCGATGTAATGAACTGCGCGGGTACAACCACAAACTATCCGAGGCCGAGCTTCTTGATCTCGTATCGAAAGCAAAAGGGAATCCTCGAAGTCTGGAAATAATTCCCTGGCTTTTAGAAAGGCACACAGTCGCGCAGGTGTTGTTGAAACTAGACCGTGGCTTCGAACATCTTGCCTTTGAACTTCAAGCAAGCGAAGCAGAAATAGTCAGAGTAGTAAAGCCAAAACTCCTTGTTACCAATGAAGCATTACTACATGCATTAAAACGGCAGCCTGAGGACCTGCATAGAATATCGTCGCGTAAGTTTGAAGAGTTGATAGCGGAGCTTCTTGACGACATGGGTTATGAGGTTCAACTAACCCCGGCATCAAAAGATGGCGGCAAAGATATCCTTGCCGTTGTGCCCACACGTATTGGCAGAATGCTCTGTCTGGTTGAAACTAAGCACTACAATCCTAAGCGGCCAATTCAGGTGGGATTAGTTCGTCAGTTATTTGGAACCTACATGGACCACGGCGCAAGTTCTGCAATGCTCGTAACAAGCTCTAGATTTACAAGAGGAGCCAGGCAATTCCAGGCTAGACACGAATACCAAATATATCTTCACGAGTATGAAGATATAATTGATTGGATCCACAAGTACAAATCCAAATCTCCCGGATAACTCCAAGAAAAAACCTAAACTCCGCCTGAGGATTACTGGAAGCTCTTGACGCTGCTCATCGACTTGCCGACTTCAATGCCAGTTTAAGTAGAAAATCCCCGGGGTTTTGGGCGGCGTTCGTAGCTCTTGTTTATCTTCCCACCAGGAGCGAGGAAGGCAGTCAATGGCGAAGCGAACTGTTTTGTAGTTCGTGGAGTTCTATCGGAGCGCAGCGGAGACCCTTGACGGCCTCCGCAGCGAAGGCTACGGCTTGTGGCAGAGAATAGGCACCTAGGGAGTTTTCTATTAGCATTACTCTCGCATCCTTGCTTACCAGATGGAGGTGGCATTTGTTAGCCGGCGTATCTCTGAATCACGCGTGACCAGCGGCAACCCAAGCGCCAGGGCAGTAGCCGCGATTATACGGTCAGGCATGTCCGGCACGATGACGCGCGGGATCGAAGCAAGCGCGTCGGAGATCGTGCGGTCTATTGAGGTGGCGATGATCATGGGGTCAGGTTCATCCAACTCCTGCTCGACGCGCGTAAAGACCATCGCCTTGATTCGGTTCTTCTCAACAAGGTAGCGCATCTCGACAAGCGTAATCGCGGAGATGAATATGTACTCGCCTCCTGTGTTCGCAGCCGCATCCATCGCCGCTGTTGCCGCCGGAGATAGTTCGTGCGGCGCGTCCACGTACCAGATCATCGCGTGCGTATCAGCGACGACGCTCAAGATTCATCCTCTCCCATGTACTCGCCCCACATCTCGCGTCGTGATTCGAGTATCTCTTCGCTACTGATTGACCGGCCCTGGGCTGTCGCACCCTTCAACTTCCGCTCTGCGCGTGGCACGGGCGAAACTTGCGGCGCTGCACGCGCCGCGAGTTGTTCAATCAACGATAGTGCCTCGCGTTGCCGTTCGGGTGGCAGCATAGAAACTTTCGCGGCTATTTCTTCGGTAAGATTGGTTGCCATAGCTATTGCCTCAACATCTCTGGTCCTCACGCCTGTCGCTGGGTGAGCAGGCGCGCGCGGATTTCGCTTAAGTCGCCCTGCTGGCTCTCAATTCGTTGCCGAACTTCTTCGGTGTCGATGGCTGAGATTCGTCATAAGAGATCCCTGCTCTCGGCTTTGCGTCAAATGCTGATGACCGTAGTCTCGATGTAGACCGCGCGTCTCACAAGCCGCAGTATAGCAAACCTTAGAAGCTGTTCGGAGTTAATGGAAGCCTCTGATTAGCCCGAGTCCTTATGCGCCACTTCCGAGCCGCGCTGGATGACTTGGAAATTGCCGTGATGGTGATGGTTGCAACTATCAAAGAATGCGATCGCTAGTCGACGGATTCGTCGTCACGTGATCGTTAACACCGTTTGAAGGTATTATTGAGCAGTTTTGATAGATACTTGGTTCGTTGGGTTGCTCTCAAATCATCCTATGACTCTCTTTAAGTACATTCGCGCTGAACGGATCGATGTAATCGGGAATCTTGAAATCCGTTTCACTCAGCCGGACGCTCTTAACGATCCCTTCGAATTTCACCCTCATTTCGAATCCATCGTTTCAGAAGCCGACGTTCTTGCGAATCTAACTCAGACCCCGGTCGATCTCAGGCCCATGGTCGCACAAGCCTACGCAATGCTCCCCAAAGCTCACCGAGCCATGTTACCAATCGATGTGGCTATGCAGGCGGTTGAGGCATTCATGGCGACCGATGACGCTAGGGATGCAACGGCCCAAGGGTTACAAATTCTTCTGCGATCCATGCGTGACGGGGCAGCCCCAATTCGCGAAGCAATTTATCGAGTCTTCAACGATAACGTTGGCATCCTCAGTCTCTCTGAGATCGCTGGACACGAACTAATGTGGGCTCATTATGCGGACAGTCATAAAGGCTTGGTTCTATGCTTTGATGAACAGCACGCGTTCTTTAATCGACGGCGTTCGGAGAATGACGAGTTTTACTTCGTCCGTAAAGTGCACTACTCAGACAGCCCGGCACTTTCAATGGCGTCTCTTGACGGTGACGTGCTCCTGGTTACTAAAGGGACAAAATGGACTTACGAAAAAGAATGGCGCATGCTCCTTCCGCTGAAGGACGCAACGCGCGCAGTAGTGGTTGGTGGGGATACAGTGCACTTGTTTGAATTTCCGCCGGAAGCTCTAAAGGGGATCATTCTAGGTGCACATGCGACTGACGTGACCAAGGCTTCTGTGCAGAGGCTTCTCAACGACCGTGCGGAACTTCGTCACGTCCTTTTGTCTCAGGTGATGCTCGATCTGGAGACTCGATCCGTAAGAGTGTCGTGGCCTGATATGGACTAAGTTAACCTCATACCTTGGAGAATACTCCATGAAAGTTTTCATCAGTTGGAGCGGCGAACGAAGTCAGTTGTTGGCGCAGGCACTTCACGGATGGCTTCCGTTGGTTCTTCACTATGTACAGCCTTGGCTATCGGAGGCGGATGTGTCGGCTGGAGATAGATGGGCTCAGGCGGTAGCGAAGGAACTTGAAACCTCCAACTTCGGGGTCATTTGTGTTACGCCAGAGAACCTTGGTTCACCGTGGGTATTATTTGAGGCGGGCGCTCTTGCAAAGTCGATGCAAGGCACTAAGGTCATCCCACTTCTGTTCAATCTTGAATTCAGCGACATTAGCGGGCCGTTGGCCCAATTCCAAGCCAAGAAGTTCGAGCGGAGCGGACTGGCGGAGGTGATTCATTCCATCAATCAGTCGGCAGCAGAACCGATACCTGAGGATCGCGCAAGACAGCTTTTCACTGCGTTGTGGCCTGAGCTTGAGAAGCAACTGGCAGCAATACCGGCAGAGGCTCCATCAGAGAAACACATGCGGCCGGCCCACGAGATCCTGGAGGAACTGGTCACCGGCGTTCGCGGTTTAGATGTGCGCTTCAGGGATCTTGAGAGTGTGGTGATGGATCAAGGACCCCGTTCGCGCCGTAGGCGTTTTAGGCATTTCGATCCTTCCATGGTTGAGGAAATGGCCGATATGGTTTCCGAAGAAGGCGATGATCCAATTTCCCTTCTGATGTTCGCCGGACTTTTTCGTGACGACTTTCCTTGGCTGTACGAGATTCTTGTCGAAGCCTACCACGAAGTACGCGATGGCGATGCTAAAGCCGCACAGAAAGCTATCGAACGACTCCGCCGTGTGACAAGAGCTATGGGTCGCGGTCCTTTCATGGAGGAAATGCTCGGCGGTTCTTCAAAGGAAGCTCACATGATGATGATGGAACTGCCAATGATGCTCGACCACGTTCTCCGCAGGTTTGAAAGACGGCGATTGAAGGGCACACCCGACGTTGAGGGCGAGGAATCCGACACCTCTACCGAATAGCCGCCGCCCAAACAATCGTTGCAGGTGAGCGTTCTGCCCTGGTCGAAGCTGACTGCGATGCCGATTAGAAAAGCAGTTTTGATCGCCGACGACCTTGTCGAGGAGA
>Ga0137394_10001837_pt1 | contig 15619 bp, 12 predicted proteins | sample czobulk116metaG_FD_108278 | JGI IMG/M metagenome (GOLD analysis project Ga0137394, IMG submission 108278) | Vadose zone soil microbial communities from Angelo Coast Range Reserve, California, USA - czobulk1.16 metaG | ecosystem: Environmental > Terrestrial > Soil > Vadose zone | place: USA...
ATTGTCCACCGCCCGGTAGAAGGCCGGGAATGTTAAGACGGTTTTACAGAAGGTCACGAAGGTCACGAAGAGAACGAAGGCGACGGAAGGGATGAATGGATTGATGGATGAGTGGATGAATGGGCGCGGAATCGAGGACGAAGGACGAGCACGAATCTTTTGAATCAGGAACGAAGGAGTCCTCTCTTAGTTTCCTTTGCGTGCTTCTGTGCGAATCCCTTTCCGATCACGCATCACGCATCACGCATCACCCATCACCCATCACCCATCAAAACTGACTACCGGACGCCTGACAAACGGTCCCCATTGAGCGTGTTCAGTAATTTTCAAGGACGTTTCGGGAGGCGATTCGACGTGGCCGACAGATGTCGTTCCATCCCGGCGCGTGGTCCGGCCTCCGTCTTCTGACCTCTGATCTCTGGCCTGCATCCCCTGAGCGCCAGGCCGCGCCCTCTTCGCGTCCCCTTTCCGAGCCGAACCCCGAAACCGTAATTCAAAACGGGTCTCAATATTGAGGATAACGCTCTCGTCGTGGCGGATCTTTTTCTTTCGGTGTTTCAACGCCAAATAAGTAGCCCACGTAGTCGTGGATCGGTTGGGCGAGCAGGTCACGCGGCTGGTCGCCTCCGAAGGTGGCCCATTTGCTTTTCCCTTGGATCAATACAGCATCGATTGTTTCGCCGTCTGGTGGATTTACGACTTGTATCCTAATTTCGATCCGGTCGGGTTTGCCGGACCATTCCGTAGCTCGGTCCTCCCAATGAAGGATTTCAGGCCAGATCAGATATGTGTAGTTTCCCGCGCGGGAAATCTCGAGAGCGTTCGAAAATGCACTTTCAGTCCGTGCCATCTCGATTTTCTTTAGCCGTTCTGAGAACGCTGCCGCGAGGGCCGCTTGAGTCATTTTGCCTGAACCAGGGTAGTTGATGTTCTCGAACTTCCCGTCGGCGGGTTGTGCGATCAAGGCGGATGCATTTGTATGCAAACAGTTGAAGTGGTTTCCGGTGAGTGCCGTGCGTTTGTAGGTGTGGACGCAGCCGCTTGTTAGGATCGTAGCAAGGGCGAGCAGTGGCAGCGGCAGCAGCTTCATGGGTTTCCTTTCGTTGGAAATGGACATATAGGAAAGGCAATTCCCTGTCGAGTAACGTTCCACGCTCAGTTCGGAACGCCGCACGTTTGACGTTAACTCGGGGGCTCTGACCGCGAAATGGCTGGGTTTCTGCGCAACCATCATTATTCCACTGCGATCCGCTCCAATCGAGCCTTCCTGATTTCCCAATCTGGCATAGTCGTTCGCAGTAGGCGGTAGAACTCACGTCCATGATTCGGGTAAACCAGGTGACATAGTTCGTGCGCGATCACGTATTCGATACACGCTTTCGGCGCCCGAACGAGCTCCGGGTTTAAGTACACACTGCGGCGAGTACAGCTACCCCATCGTTTGGGCATTTTTCGGAGTCGCAAGTGTGGCAACGCCGCGAGGCGACGTTTCATGTCTTGAGCTTGATTAGCCATGAGATGCGTGAAGACCTCTCGAGCACGTCCTAAATACCAATCATCCAAAAGCTTTCGGACCTTTTCTGTTTGCTGCTTTGCTCGAGTATGCACGTGGATGAAGCGGCCAACCAATTTCACGTGATCCTTGTCATGGTTCAACACACGCAGGCGGAATTGGCGGCCCAGATAGCGATGCGTTTCACCGCTCACATACTTTCGCGAAGGCACCAACGGCAGGAACTCAGCAAAGTAGCGCTGCTGTCGCTTTATCCAAAGCGCGCGACAGCGTACCTTCGAAACTACTCTTTCAATTCCAACATTGAGAGGCGCGGTTACTACAACAGATCTATCGGGCCTCACGGTAATCGCCAATGTTCTGCGTTTCCTCCGACGAAGAGTAACTTCAACGGTTTCCCCAGGGACTGAAATGGAATGCACTTCGCCGTTAGCAGACGATGTCATCGCGCGTACCGGTTTTTGGCGATTTCAAGGGCCCGTTCAATGATCGCGTCCATGTCCTGCGAAGTAAGCGGCAACCCCTTCCTCGCTCTTGCGTCATAGAGCAAATCGTCAATTGCGTTTCGCATCTCGTTTTGAACATTTGGATTGGTTCGCCAATCCACAACCAGCCGCTTCTGAATCGCTTCATCAATTTTAACTGCCATCTCCGCCGCAAAATTGTCTCGTCCGTATGGAACCGCATCCTCTTTGATTTCCATTCCCGAAAATGTCTCGTTCACGACGCCGTAAAACGCCTTCGCTACTTCGCGACCCTCCAAAACCTCGGGTACATTGTCACCAGTACGACTCAATACAGAATTCATTACATCGGTCGCCCGCCTCAGATACTCCGAGTCGGTGATGCGTTGCGCGCGGTAGGCGTCGATCGCCTCTTGGAGAATCCTAGAGAAGCGCCGGTAGAACACTGGATCTTCGTCCATCTTTTCCGTAATGGTTTTTTGCGTCCGATGGGAGATAGTATCCGCCTTCGACGAGACCGACTGCAGCTTATCCACCTCTGCCTGAAAACGCTCCTTTTCAAAGATGTTTACCGGAGGCGTAATTTGCTCTATTCCCTCCGACTTAACGTGCGTATCGATGAGTTTTTGAACCTTCTTCTCGTATTCCTTGAAATCAATCTCCTCCGCGTAGCGCTTTTTCACCGCCACGCGCAATTTTAAAAAGAACGCCAAATCCCTCTTGTACCGTTCGACATTCGGTCCCGGGGTGTCTCGCAGAAAATCAACGGTCGAAAGCGCGATTCCCAGAGTTCGCGCGAAGAGCGAGAGTTTTTCATAAAATCTCAACCGGGTCTCTTCGTCAGCCAGCAGCCGCTCATAACTCTCCTCGTCCAGGCGATTGTTCAATGTCTTAAAAACGTCCCACAACTCGGAGTGCTTTTGCGGCAGGCCTGCTACCTCCGCTGCCACGTCCTCAAACATTCCAACCAAGTCCTCCTTCTCAAAATCCGGAAGTGCGGTGTAGATGTCCAATGCTTTGCCAAGTTGTTGCAGCACTCCATAATAGTCGATGATGTAACCGAAATCCTTCCCATCGTACAATCGGTTCACCCGTGCTACGGCCTGCAAAAGATTGTGTTCTACAAGCGAACGGCAGATATAAAGTATTGTGTTGCGGGGCGCGTCGAAGCCGGTCAATAACTTGCTCACCACTATCAGTATCTCCGGATCAGGCGCGTGTTTGAACGCATTGATGATTTGCTTGTTGTATTCCTTCTCACTCCCGTACTTTGCCATCATTTGTTTCCAAAAAGCGCGCACTTCCTCGGTGTCCACTTCCACCACCTCCTCATTGTCCTCTCGCGTGTCTGGCGGGGAAATGACCACCTCGGAACTCACCTTTCCAAACTCATCGAGATATTTCTTGTACTTTAGCGCCACCGCTTTGATTGGCGCTGCCAATTGTGCCTTGAACCCCGTGTCCTTCCAGTTTTGGCTGAAGTGTTCGCTGATGTCTAAAGCCGCCTCCTGAATTTTGCGCTCTGCTTTGTTCAATTGCTCCGTAGTCGAAAACTTTCGCTTGAGATCGGCTCGTTGCGCGTCCGTAAGGGGTTTAGTCACCACTTCAAACCACTTATCTATCGCCTTCTGGTCAACTTCTTGCAAAACCAACCGTCCTTCGTAGAGCAAGGGCACAACTGACTTGTCCTCCACTGCCTGCTCGATGGTATAGGCTGGCCGAATTAGCCCACCAAATTCCCGCGCCGTGTTTTTCTCTGATTTCATCAGAGGCGTTCCTGTGAACCCGATGAAGCATGCGTTTGGAAGGACCTGCTTCATCTTCCCTCCCTTTGCTCCATAAACGCTCCGATGCCCCTCGTCTATTAAGACGAAAATATTTGGAGAATCACTCCAAAGGTCGCCCGCCTTGACGGCAGCTTCAAACTTGTCCAAAACCGTGGTTATCACACTTTCATTTCCCGCCCGAATCAAATCCGCGAGGTGCTTGCCGGTCTGCGCCTGCACTGGCTCCCTGCCGCATTGGTGAAAGGTCTTCCAAATCTGTTCGTCCAAATCAACCCGGTCGGTCACAAGCACGATTTTTGGGTCGAGAATGCCCGCTTCGAGTGCAATGGCCTTGGCCAGCATAACCATCGTCAACGACTTGCCGGAACCTTGCGTGTGCCACACCACGCCGCCCTGCCGTCGCCCGTCCGGCCCCATTTCGCGAACGCGCGCAATGATGCTCTTGACCGTGAAGTATTGTTGGTACCTGGCAATCTTCTTCTCCCCCGCATCGAACACAATGAACCTAAAAGCCAGTTCCATCAGCCGCTCGGGCCGGCAGAGGCAATAAAGCGCCTTGTCCTGTTCCGTCACTTGACGCAGCTCCGCTTCCAGCTCATCAAAGTAGTTGCGCACATAGCCGAAACGGTCGGCGAAGAGTCTCTCCTTTTGCGTCTTCGTCAATGGCTTGTTGACCAGCGGCGTCACTTCCGGCGACACGTCCACTGCCTGCCCCTCGCGCAGTTCGCGCCATTGCGACCAGAACTTTGCCCCCGTGCCAGTCGTGCCGTAGGCCCCTTCATTCTTCGTCACACCGAGCAGCAGTTGTGTGAACGTGAACAGTTTCGGGATGTAGTCATCTGCCTGGTTACGGATGTTCTGCGACACCGCTTGTTCAAGTGGCGCCTTCATGTCGGGGCGCTTGCACTCGATGACGGCCAGCGGGATTCCGTTCACGAACAGTACCACGTCAGGTCGGCATGTCTCGTCGCTCGCCGTCCGCTCAACTTCGAATTCCTCGGTCACGTGGAAGACGTTGTTCGCCGGTTTCATCCAGTCCACGAATTGTAGAGTGAAACTCTTGGTGTCTCCGTCTATCGTTTGCTCCAGCGATTTGCCAAGAGCGAGCAGGTCGTATATTTTTTCGTTTGTCCTGACTAACCCGTCGAATGGGACCTCCTTTAGCGCTTGGATCGCCGACTGGATGTTGGCCTCACTGAACTCGTATTGCTGTCCCCTGTACTTGATGTGATTGAATGTGCGGAGGTGCTGTGACAGGATGCCTTCCAGCAGTACATTCGAGAGCTTCCCCCTGCGCTCAAGATGGACTTCTTGGGGGCGTAGATAGGTGTAACCAAGGTTTTGCAATAGTTGCAGCGCCGGAACCTGAGAAATATGGTCTTCCTGAAAGGAAGGCACATTTTCCTTATTTTTCTCTTCCAGAGACATTTTCCGCGAAAGTTTTGTTTGGTTTTCTATAAATAAGTTTCAGGATCTAAAGTTATTTATGATTTTTTATAATTAATTTTTAAGCTCTAAAGTTAATTATGGCATTTCCATGGATAATCTGGTCATTTCAAAAATAACTGGAAATAGCGCTTGAATTGAAAAAGCCGGTTTCTCTTAAAACCAGTAATCTCGACCAGAATTCCTGCTTGGACAAAGGTCTTAATCAATTGATCGGCTGCAACCTGGCTAATATGCAGCTCCCTGCAAACCTGGGCGGTGGTCACGCTGGGATGTCGGTACAACATAGTTAACAAGCGTCTGCCATTCTTCGCCCGCCTGCCCATGGCCAAAAGTTTTGCTTCTGTTTTGTCCCGAAGGGTGAGGATTTCCTGGAACGTCTTCTTGCCCTCTTCAGCCGTGGAAACAACAGCGACCAGGAAGACTTTGATCCAATGTGCGAGATCGTTAGATGCGCGAACTGTGGTCAGCGCGTCGTAATAGGCGCCTTTGTTCTTCTCAAAATAATTAGACAGGTAAAGGGAGGGCTTTTCCAGCAGCTTGTGGCTCACTAGATAAAGCGTAATTAGTAATCGGCCGATCCGACCATTTCCATCCAAAAAAGGATGAATTGTTTCGAATTGGTAATGGCTAATAGCAATTCGAATCAGGTGTGGCACTTCAATTTCGTAGTTGTGCCAAAACTTCTCAAGGTCGGACATCAACTCTGGCAGCTCATCGTGATGCGGAGGGATAAATACCGCGTCACTGGGACTCGTGCCGCCGATCCAGTTCTGGCTGCGGCGAAATTCACCAGGTGTTTTGTGGTGGCCCCGCACTCCTTGCATTAGGGTGGCGTGCGTTTTGAGAAGGAGCCTATTTGAAAGTGGAAGCCTTTCCAGTTCCGCAATCGCTCCATTCATCGCCTTGATGTAGTTCTGCACTTCAACCCAGTCATCCCGCCGCTCAGGCGCAATCTCCTCTTTTCGAGGCAACACCGCTTCATCCATCGTCGTGGCTGTCCCTTCGATTCGGCTGGACGTGTTTGCTTCCTTGATGATATGCATGCGGATGAACAGGTCCACATCGGGAACGATCAGGGAAAATGCGTTCAATTCGCCCAAGGCACGCGTCGCATGCTCCAGCAGAGTATTGATCTTGGGATCATCCCAAACCCAGGCATGATTGATTGTGGAGGGGGTGAAGCTTTTATATTCAAACTGCTTCGCGTAAACTCCCGATTTGAAGTCCTTCAGGTTCATGTTTGAGTATGTAGCTTAATTCTTACGCGAACTTCTCTGGTGAGAAAAATCTGCAATGTGGTCACCGGCAAAATCTGGTCTTGCTTAACTGCGGCCGTCATAAGTGCCTCACGGAATAACCTTCTCTAGCGGGAGCACGACGATCATGCGGATACGGGCACCGCTTCTTTGACATCGGATGTTGCCGCCGTGTGAGAGCACGATCTCTTTGGCTAAAAATAGGCCGAATCCTCCGCCTTCGGCAATATCCTGCGCATAACGGCTTCCACGATCGAAACACTTTTCAGAGTCGATTGGGTAATCAGTCTCGTTCTCGACTAGCAGAGTTGCTTGCTGATTTGCAGCAGTCACCTCAACGCTGATGGCGGAATTCTTACGTCCATACTTAATCGCATTTTCGATGAGGACTGCGGGGACGATAGGAAAAGACTTTTGGCTGCCTGGTATGATTGCACGCACACCAGAAACCGTGATTTGCATCCCTCGCTTTTGAGCCCTAGGTTCATGGACCTTTTTCGTTTTCCAAGCCAGATCGTAGAGGTTGATCGTTGCATCGAGCGGTAATGCCTGCATCATTTCGATGTTTGAGAGAGCCTCTAATATGTCGAAATTGTTGCGCATCAACTCAGCTGCGCTTTTGATCGTTTGGAAGGCGCCCGAATTCCCAGCTATCAGCTCCTTCTCGGCGTGCTGCAGAATCGCGCCGTTAAGCTTTCGTAACTCATGGAACGCTTGAGGCAGGACTTTAGTCGAACTCTGTATTGCGTCTGCCCTTAAGAGTTCTATTTGTCGAAGATATTCGATAATTTCTTCGATCGATTCGCGAGCAATTTTGGTATCTGGAAATCGTTTTGCGAGGGCTCGCTCCGCATCGGTGTCAAATCGGGGGAACCCTATTACCCCCGTGATCGCATAAAAGGTTCCGCCGAAGGCAAACGACCGTGTCGTAAAGCCGAATGGGCATTGGTAGTATCCAGGTTGTCTCAGCCGGAGACTATCATAGTGCCTAGCGCACTCGGGCTTGTTGTAGATCGCTTTCTTGCAAAAGGAACATGCGGCCATGAGGGAGCCATCTTCTAGCCGCCGCCTTGCGAAGTCATAAACGGGAAACAAGTGTGGAATCATATTTAGGCGCCAAACATCCGCGCAATGATCAGCTCGACGGCTTTCTCAGCAGTCGACCCTGCGAGCTTTTTCACGTGCTCCTTGAATCGGTTTTCTTCGCCCTTTTTAAGAGCCTTGACCAAAGCGCATCGGGCAGCTTCCTTCTCCTCCGCATCAGCCATATTTAATTTCGCGATCATCGCTTCAAATAGATGTTCCTTTGTGAACGCTTTGCGCAGCTCTGTTTCCACTCGGCCCAATGAATCAACTAGCCCCAAGTCTTTAGGTAGTATGGCATGACTGAGCCTGAAAAACTCGGACTCCGCTGAGCTCAGGCTTCGCGACGTGTAGGCCATAACTCGGGTCCTCGGTGACACCCTCCGAATGTGTTTCAGCAAATCAAGTCCCTGGCCTTTTCCCAGTCGTTGGCCGACTCCGTGGTAATCCACAACGGCCAAGTCGTAGATTTGTTGATCGATGTTGTGGAGATCCTCGCCGGTCCGATCATGATCTACGCTGAACCCAGCACTACGCAACTCGCTGATTAATAGCGGCTCCTCATCCTCGATAAAAACAATGCGCCCGGCCTGAATCAGTCGCTCTCTTGATAGCGACTGGTCAAAAAAGTCTAGACTCGGCTGTTTAAACATTGCTTTCAACTTTCTCAACATATATGTCCCTCGTTGATCGCTAGCTATCTCTGGTTCTTATTTTTCACTCGCATCTCACCCATCAAAAGCTTTTGCATCAGGCCGCGCTTCTGTTCCTTGAGCGCATCCGATTGCCTTTGCAGGAGTTCGATTTCGCGGTCGCAAGTTGAGAGGACGCGAGCAATTCGGTGCTGCTCATGGATCCTTGGAATGGTGACCTGAATCTGCGCGAAGTTCGGAAACTTTAACGCCAGGGTGTCGTCCACCAGCCCCTGCGAGTATCGCCGGAATAGGTTCACCACTGGGGCGTGCTTGAACAGGTGGGCCGCAAAGTGCGCGTTAATTCTCTCCGACGGAGTGCAAATGGTGTAGGCGGGGCTGACTATGCCTTCGAGCTTCGAGAGTCCAGAGACACCCTGCCACATTCGCATCGTGTTATAGCCGATGTCGCCCGGGGCAATACGCAGGTACTTCGATTTGTCCTCACTGGACGTGTCGCGCTTCGCCAAGGAATCTCGCGGTACCACGCCATTTTGCCCGGTGATAGAAACTAGCGGCAAATCCGGGCGGCCGATCTCAACTCGCTCGCTGAACAAGTCTCCCAGCTTAAACGTTCGCCACCGCTCGCCCCTAAACTCCTTGAACCGCTTCTTCCCAGCCAAGAGTTGCTGCATCAGCCCGCGCTTTCGCTCTAGAGCCAAATCAATTCTACGTTTCAGGCGAATTTCCGATTTCTCCCAGCAGCGGACGACATCCGCGATCCGCTTCTGGCCTCTCTCATCCGGCACAGAGACTACCTGATTGTCGATGTCAGACTTCCGGACATGGACGAGAGTGCTTTTGAATCCATGTGCCTTCTCCTCAATCCGACGTGTGACCACACGAAGGGCCAGATAAAGCCATTCTTTATCAACCCCCGGTTTTGGGTGAACGCGGTAGATATGTTGGTTGAGGACTCCAAGAGGCCCCCTCCATATTGTTGGACCGAATGACACGCCGCGAGTTCCCGCCCAGGCGAACAGAAGTTCTCCCGGTTGAACGAGCCAGTCAGCCTCCGGAGTGCCTGCGAAGTGGTTGAAATTGCTAGATCCATTTAGGTTTTGAATACGGATGATCGGAAGGCCATTTTCCGACCAGTCTGGTGGCCTGAAGCCATAGCCGCCCGAGAAATCGCAGAGTTCCGCAATAGGCTTACGCGACCAACCGCTTAGGTTCATGCCCCAAGCTCCTTCAAGTAGCCGACGATTTCCTTACGCACGTCCGCCAGTTGACCCTCCAGTGTTTCGATTTCCTTTTGCACCGCCTTCAAGTTTACTTCGTTCTCTGGTTCGAATGTGTCCACATAACGCGGAATGTTCAGATTGAAATCGTTCTGAGCGATTTCATCGGTTGTCGCGCGGCAGGCGAATTTCGGCACCGTCTCGAATGCCTTGTAGGTTCGCACAATCTTGGCAATGTGTTCCTTGCCCAGCTTGTTCTGGTTCGTGCCTTCCACAACTTCTCCGCTCGCATCGATGAACAGCACGTCTTTGGCAGTGCGCCCCCTCTTGAAAAGCAGAATCACCGCGGGGATTCCCGTGCCGAAAAATAGCTTCTCGGGAAGCCCAATAACTGCATCCAGCAAGTTTTCCTGAAGGAAGGCTTTGCGAATGCGTCCTTCTGCGCCACCCCGGAACAACACACCATGCGGCGCGATGACGCCCACCCTGCCTCCATCTTCTTTCGCGCTCTCAATCATGTGGCTGATGAAGGCGTAATCCCCCTTGCTCTTGGGCGGGACTCCCCGATGGAATCGGTGGAACTTATCCGCCTCGGCGCTCTCCGCGCCCCACTTGTCGAGCGAGAACGGCGGATTGGCTACCACCACATCAAACTTCATCAGCGAATCACCTGCAATGAGCTTAGGATTCGTCAGCGTGTCACCCCACTCGATACGTGCTGCGTCTTTATTGCGAACCAGCATGTTCATCCGGCAGAGCGCCCAGGTGCTCCCGTTCATCTCCTGCCCGTAAAGCGAGAAGTCGCTGTCGCCAACCTCATCTGCAACTTGAATGAGGAGGGAACCGGAGCCGCACGTCGGGTCGGCAATCCGACTGCCTTTCTTCGGCGCGAGCAGCTTCGCCAAAAGTTCGGACACTTCACACGGCGTGTAGAACTCGCCGCCCTTCTTGCCCGCGTCGCTCGCAAATCGCCCAATGAGGTATTGGTAGGTGTTCCCAATGATATCCTGCTTGCCCACGCGGGACGGCCGCAGATCAATCCGTTCATCGGCGAAGTCTTCCAACAGATGCTTGAGCCTCTTGTTGCGCTCCTTCGTCTGGCCCAGGTTCGCCTCCGAGTTAAAGTCGATGTTGCGGAAAACGCCCTCCAGTTTCGCTTTATTCGCATCCTCAATCGCTTCCAGCGCCACGTTGATGAGTTCGCCGATGTTCGCCTCGTTCCGTTTGGCGTAGAGGGTATGGAAGTCGGATCCATCCGGCATGATGAATCGCTCGCGCGCCAACCGCCGCCTCACCCGCTCCGTGTCGCCCTTGAACTCCTTCTCGAACTCCTCCCGCTTGTCTCTCCAAACGTCCGATAGGTACTTAAGGAAAAGCATGACAAGGATGTAGTCCTTGTATTGCGCGGGGTCTATCGTTCCCCGAAAGGTGTCGCACGCGCGCCACGCGACTGCACTGATATGGTCCTGAGTGATTGTCTTCATCTTTCCGCGTCCGTCGGGTTGATTCGGTTGGTCAAACTTTTAGCACATTCACTAAGTTGCTGGTTTACGAGCTTCCACCTTAGGGCTAAAAGACGCTCGGTCAGCTTGCGTTCAGAAAGAGCTAAAGCCACGATCGCAACAATCTTTTGTTGCTGTATTAGCGGTGGCACCGGAACTTGCAATTCAGCCACATCGCGCCGTTCTAGGATCTGAACATAGCTCCCCTTCCTTCGGCCTTCGAAATGCGCTGCAGCTTTTTCCGTTCGAAGATACCAGGCCAAATATTCCGGCAAAAGATCCTCCAGTTTGGGTCGCAAAATAAAGAACTGTGCGCCTGCAATGGTGGGGCCAGCGTCACGGCGGTATACAACCGCCGTTGTCCTGGTGCCACGATTAGGAAACAGGATATCGCCCGATCGGAGAAACAGCTGTTCGCTGACCGGTTGTTTTGGGCTGATGCGCGGGAAAGATTTACTGAGGAGAACACCATCCTGCGAAACATCACCAATCCGAACGAGCTCATAGTTGCCAAGGGGGACCGGACGCGTCGCATCCAGTCCCCTGAGCGTAGCCCCCATACGAATGTCGGCTATGGAGCTAAGCATTCTCATTTTCTCTATGTGCACTCGGGCAGGCTGAGCAAGTTATTTGGCTGCTCGCCGTCGGCCTCCGTTTTCAGATACTTGTTGCCATATCTGCTTTTGGCGATCACCACCCAAACGCTCTGGCCATTGACGCTCACATAAAATCGCCATTGGTTGCTTTCGATGGCACCAATGGCCTCTTCTTGCGTCATTTTCCAGCGCTTCTGCGCGTGAACACCTCCAACATTTCTGATGCGCTCATGGGCATTTTGCCGGTCGGTTTTGTTGATACATTGAATCTGTGCTGTTTCTGCCATACGTCCCGTTTCTGTCCTTCGCGGAACCGGTGACGCAAAGTCTTGTGTTGATTTGAAACCGGTTCCGAGTTACAGAAAGAACTGTCACATTCGATCCCGCTTCTCGAAGCGGTTTCGGTTTAAGGCTTGGTGGGCGTCATTGCCGACCAAGCCTTTCTACCGATTCGAATTGTATCGTATGTGGCAGGTGTGATGCATGTCAACATGATTTGTTAAGTTTTTTTGCACACCTTGTAATCGTGCTTAAATCGGCCCTAACGACTGGACGATTATCTAATCCAAAGGTATAAGGTTCTTACAAAAGAAGCCCGTAACCATTAAGAACCCCCAACTTTGACTACTAACAGAAGTTCTGGAATGAGGAAAGGATGTCACAAATTGTGATATCCAAAGAAATAAGTGAATCTCCTTACGTCGCTTGCTACGACTCTTTTGGAACGGTTGCTCTTGGGGAACACCATCCCTCACCCAACGCTCTCCCACCGACAGGTCGGGACGTTCCGCCTGTGAAAGGAGAGGGACTCGACACCTTTCCGTCGTTTGGTGCTTCCGCCTTCGTGAGGAGCTTCGGCGTGACAGGATGGCGGGCGGGTGGCTCTCGAGGGAAGGGATCCTCGACAAACCTACTCTCGCAGCCCCAGCACAAAGAATTCCCATGCTTTTTGAAATTGTTTCAAATCCTCGGTTCCGGTGCGACGGTGGTCTGTCGCGGTTTCGTGTTACGAGTTAGGCGTTTCGGGTTCAGGTCGGAGAGGGCGGTGGGTGCGACGATGGGACGAACGGATCAAAGATGCAGGTATTCAGTTGCGGCGCGTGCGAGCAGAAGGAATGACACTGTTCCCCGACAAAACAAAGAAAACATCAGCGCATGGCTCCATGTCACCCTTTCACATTTGCAGAAATCCGTGGACGTTCCCCAAACTATCTTTTCCCTTGCCCAATCCTGGATATGCTGTATAAAAAGACAGTTTAAGGAGCAAATGCTCCTGGCCGAGGCTTGTTCCTCTGCTCGAAACCGAGTTTTGCAGAAACCACTTGGTGGTTCCTGGCTCTTTGACATTTTAAAATCGCGTCACGGCTTGTCCCGGGAAGGCAGGTGCCTGTCCGGAAGGACCTGTCCTCTGCTCCCATGGTAGGAGCAGAGGACGGCCCCCCCGAAAGCTTTCGGGGCCGTCCCCGAGCGCGCCCCACTCCGAAACCTTTCGGGGTTTGGAACCTCTGCGTCCTCAGCGGAAAAAAACAACCGCAAGCCCCGCAAATTGGTGCAAATAGCTGCAAATTCCTGCAAAAACCACTGACCACTGACCAAATGAGCCTTCGCGTCGATTGGCGTCTATTCGCGGTTCTCTTTGAGATCTTTGAGCCCTTTGCGGTTAAATCAAGGTCCGGCCACTCATTCCGCACTCCGCAGTCCGCACTCCGCACCTCACCTGTCCAGGAACGCCACCAAGTCCCTGAGCTGTTGCCATGTGAGCGCATTCAGCAGGTGGTCGGGCATGAGGGAGGCGGATTGCGGGGTGATGGAGCGGATCTGCGAGCGAGCCAGTCGGTGGATTTGGTCGCGGTCGGCAAGCGTCACGGTGGTGTCGTTCTGTTCGGTGATGAAGCCGGTGAGGATGGTGTCGTCGGTGAGGGTGATCTCGTAGCCTTTGAAACGGTCGGCGACTTGTTTTGACGGATAGACCAGGGATTCGGCGAATTCGCGCGGGGAAAGGCGGCGCGTCACGCCGGCGAGGTCAGGCCCGAAGATGCGGCCTTCGCGGCCCGGCGTGACGCCGCCGGCGTGACAGGAGTTGCATTGGAGCAGTTCGTAGACCTGCGCGCCGCGCGCGCGGTCGCCGCCCTTGAGCCGGTCGCTGAGAAGGAAATCGAGCAACTCCCGATCGGTCTTTTCGGCGGCGGCGGTCGTGGCAACGAAGGGTTTGCTGAATTGTTTCTGGTACCAATTCCGCCAAAACTGGCCGTGACTGTTGCGGTCTGATTCCGAGATCTTCGCTTGAAACCGGGGAGGCGTAGCTCCAGTGAGCGAGGCGAGAAGCGGGTCGAGGGTTTTGCAGAGTTCATTGTTTTCGCTGACGCGGGCGACAATCGACCGGGCACGCGGCTCCGGCAGGTCGGGCTTGATCCGCGCCAGGGCCTGGGCGCAGGCGCGGACGACATCGATCTGGCGCGAAGCCAAACCGTCAAAGAGCAGCGAGGCGTCGGCGGGATCGGTCGTGCGAACGGCCAGAGTTTTTAAGAACGCGCCTTGAAGATCGGTATTCGTGGAGCCGGCATATTCAGCCCGGAGAAAAGGACGAACCTCGCCGGATTGCACCGAGGCGAGGGCGGAAAGGATCTTAAGTCTCACCGGTGTCTCAGGATGCTCTCGATAAAGCTGGGTCAGGTTCCTGGACCCGGCCGGTTCGTGCGCGATGAGGTTGATGGCGACTGTGCCCAGGGCGCTGTTGAAGTCGACGCGGGCGAGGTTCGGCAAGATGGCGGCGGTGTGATGGGCGCCGCCAAAGTCCGACAACACCGTGGTCCAAAATTGCGGGAATTCGACGCCTTTGCCGGAGTAATCGGCAAACCAGCCGCGTTGAGTTCGCACGAACCAATCGAGCAACCGTTGCTCCTCTTTGGCGCTCCAACCGCCGGGCAGCCGGGAGATAGCCTGGGCGAAGTGGAATTGCGTGACTTCGTCCTGTTCCGTTTCCAGCGCACGCAACAATTTGGAGAAGGCGCGGGTGACGTCGAATTCGCCGATGAGGCGCGCTTGTTCCCAACGGACATTCGGGGCCGCCGCTGGAAAACCAGAGGCGAGCTGCGCGCTCACGCGGGCGTTGAGATCCGGTTCGCCGGCGATCTCCTTCTGAAAAATGCCGAGAACCCGGAGCAGATCGAGCCGCTCTTCAGGGAAAAGATGGCGATCGAGCAAACTGTTGATCGCGGTGCGAATGTCTGTTGCGGGCGGCAACTCGCGGCGCAGCGATGCGGCCACCAGGCCGCGCATGCGCGCCTCCGGATCGCGTTTGGCCATTGCTTTGTTGAAGAAAAGGGCGGTGGGCTCGTGAGAGAGGGCGACCATGGCGGTGTAACGAACGGCGCGGGAGTTATCCGAGAGGCGGTCGATCAAGGCGTCGGTGGCTTCCGGTGAACCGAAATGGCAGAGTGCTTCTGCTGCGCGGCGCTGCACGAAATCGTCAGGGTCAGTCAACAATTTGCAGAGGAGCGGAACCGCATGGCTGCGTTGGCGCAGGCCGAGCAGAGTTGCGGCCTGGCCGCGCATTTCGGGGGAGCGTTCGCGCGCCAGCGACTGCACAAATTCTTCCGAAAGCCCGGTAAAATCGCGGAACAGGTAGCGCAGAGCCTTGAGCCGGAGTTCGAGCGGTTTTCGATCGGTCAACGCGAACGACTCAAGCTGTGCCTGGAGACTGCCACCACCTGCTTTGCGGATCGCTTCTTCGCGAACGCGGCTCCATTCGGCGCCCGGCTGCGGCAACGAGAGCAATTCCTGCAGAGCGGGCGGCACGGTGGTCTGATGGGTGCGGAGGAAGAAGGGAAGCCGGTGGGCGGGAGCACGTTCGTCAAAGTAGATGCGCCAGATGCCCTGGTTATGGTCGGATGCGAATAAACTTCCGTCCGGCGCCACATCGACATCGACGAGGGCGAAATTGATAAGCTTGCCGTTGGGATCGCGCGCGCCGGGTTTGGGCCGCGCGAGGGTTTCCATCTCCGCGGTCCAGGTCGCGCCTTTGCGTTTGAGGAAGAAGGCGACCAGGCGGCCGGTGGTGGTGTATTGGTCGTTCGATTCACGCTTCCAGCGATAG
>Ga0137394_10001838_pt1 | contig 15618 bp, 11 predicted proteins | sample czobulk116metaG_FD_108278 | JGI IMG/M metagenome (GOLD analysis project Ga0137394, IMG submission 108278) | Vadose zone soil microbial communities from Angelo Coast Range Reserve, California, USA - czobulk1.16 metaG | ecosystem: Environmental > Terrestrial > Soil > Vadose zone | place: USA...
AAGCAACTTCGTGCCTTGTGCGGTGAAGATGCCAGCATGGATCCGCAAGAATGATGGACTGCGCTCAATACAGACGGTCGATGTTGGCCGATCCGCACGATCCGGATCCGCACTTGCGCGAGCACCGCGAGAGCTGCCACGACTGCACTCTCTACAGCGAGCGGTTGCTGCGCTTTGAGTCGCGCCTCGAGCGCGCCTTGCGTGTGGACCCGGTGTCCGAGACGCCCTCGTCATCCGATAATGTCGTGCCGTTGCGGGGGAGATCGCGAACGGCGCTGCGCTCACCGGCCTATCGCAAGAGAATGTTCGCCATGGCGGCCAGTGTGCTGATGGCCCTCGTCGTGGCCGGAGGTCTATGGCTGAGCGCTCCGGGAACCAGCCTCGCCGCCGACGTCGTGACCCACATGAGGGAGGAGCCGCAGGCATGGCGGCGCACCGACTTGCCGGTGCCTGATCCCAAGCTAGAAAATGTGTTGCGCGATTCGCACTTGCGTTTGGGCGCCGGGGGCGGCGCCGGCATGGTCAGTTACGCCAATAGTTGTGGGTTCCGGGGGCACAAGGTGCCGCATCTGGTGCTGCAAACGGAGGCAGGGCCTGTCACCGTGATGGTGCTGGTGCATGAACGCTCACCGAAGCCGGTTCAGTTCGACGAACAGGGCTACCGCGGAGTCATCGTGCCCGTGCCCGGACACGGCAGCCTGGCCGTGCTCACACGCGGCTCGTCCACGGATATTGAGACCATCGAACACCTCGCGCACCGAGTGCTCGATTCCATTGTTTGGACCGGCTAAATCAGATGCCGACCTCGCCGAGCAAGTCGACCAGCCGCCGCGCACTCGCGGCCAAAGTCGGGTGATCGGCCTCGAATTGAACCGCGACTCTTTCCAAACGGTCGGGAAGCGATCCGTGCGGCGAGGACGGCATGACCGTGGGCTTGTCGATCAAGTGATTGATGTCCTTCATCAAGTCGCGCAAGCGATCCCTGGACTTGGGGTCCTCCCGAAGGGCCTCCGTCAGTTCCCCGTGCAGCTTGGCGACCAGATCGCGCAATGATTTCTTATCCATATCTCGAGTCCTGGAGGAAAGCATCCTCGAAGTGCAACGTACCCTATTGTGCCATTCGCTCGGGAGTCAGTCGGGCTACTTCCACATAACCCGCCCCCGGCGTTGCAATTCCCGAATGAATGGCGGTGTACGCATCGTGGAGGTACTCGTCGGTCCCGTAGGGCGGATTCACGATCATCAGGCCGCTGCCCGCAAGTCCGACCCCGGCATCGTCCGGATGAACGGCGAGATCAGCGAACAACATTTTCGGAATTTGCAGCGCCTCGAACCGCGAATGCACCATGCTGCGCTGTGTCGCGCTGCGGATCGGATACCACATGAGGAAAATGCCGCTCGCCCAGCGATGATAGGCATCCGCAAACGCCTGCAGCATCAGTTTCAGTTCATCGAGGCTTTCGTAGGGCGGGTCGATCAATACCAGTCCGCGGCGCTCTTCCGGCGGCAGAAAGGCCTTGAGCGCGGCGTAACCGTCGCCGATCTCGGTTCGAACTCGGCCGAGGGACCCGATCTCACGCTCCGCGGCGCGCGCTTCCGCCGGCATCAGCTCGACGAACAGCGCGCGATCCTGAGGGCGCAGGCAACCCGCGATCAACGCAGGCGAACCGGGGTAGCGCGCCAGGCGTTTGCCGCGGCGCGCGCGGATCGTCGCAAAATAGTCGGCAAGCTGCGCCTTGGCGATGCTGGTTTCGATCAAGCGTTGGATGCCGCGCTCGGCCTCTCCGGACTTCTGTGCTTCCGCGGCTTGCAGGTCGTAGTACCCGCGGCCCGCGTGGCTGTCGAGCACGAAGAAAGCCGCGTCTTTGCGCTGCAATGCGCCAAGGCAGTACATCAAGCCGACGTGTTTCGCCACGTCCGCAAAATTTCCCGCGTGATAGATGTGCTTGTAGTTCATCGGGGCGGGCATTGTGCCAGTGCCCGAGGGTCCCGTGGAAACAACGCGGATCCGTCAGGGTTCGGCTTCACCGGTTATTGCAATAAAAGTGGGGGAGCCGTCGCGGACAACTCGAACGAGCAGGGGAGCTTGACGAGTCGGAGCGGCGACCGCCGCAATGTCAGCAACGCCTACCAGCTGTTTGGTCCCTGCATGCGTGATGAGGTCACCGACCTTGAGCCCGGCCATCGCTCCCGGACCCGCCGGGCGCAACTGGGTCACGATGAGTCCGCTCGGTTCATCGGTGGCCTTGATGGTCTTGCGAATGTCCGGTGTCGTACCGGCCACCCCCAGTCTCAACGCAGGCACCCAGGTATCCTGATCACCCGTGAGCGCGGGATCGGAAGGCGGGTCGGGGAGCCGGCCAATCGTCAGCGCCACCGATTGCTGCTTTCCGGCTCGCATAACCGATGCCACCACGAGGGCTTTCGGCGCCAGCCGTGCCGTGATCTTGCTCAGACTTTTGAAGGTCACCGGACTGGAGCCGATGCTCAGCAGAACGTCTCCCACCCAGAGGGCGCCGACAGCGGGGCCCCCGGCATCGACGGCGGTGACGAGTAATCCTGTCGATGTCTTCATCCCGAGCGACTTCGCCAACAGCGGCGTCATTGCCTGACCGGAAATGCCGAGATAACCCCGCTCCACTCGGCCATGTGCCTCGAGTTGACCAACGACGCCTGCCACGGCTTCCGCGGGGATTGCGAAGCCCAGCCCGACCGAGCCTCCGCTCGGTGAGAATATGGCCGACGTGACGCCGATGACCGTCCCGTCAGTGGACAAGAGCGGCCCGCCCGAATTGCCGTGGTTGATCGCGGCGTCGGTTTGCAGGAAGTCGATGTACGGGTCGTCCTCGAGTGTGCGCGCACGCGCCGAGATGATGCCGGCGCTCACGGATTGGCCGAGCCCAAATGGATTGCCGATCGCTATCACGGCATCGCCGACGGAAACCGCCCGGGTGGATCCCAAACGAAGTGCGGGCAAACTGCCTGCGGATACTTTCAGGAGGGCGATGTCGGTGACCGCGTCAACTCCAAGGATCTTTGCGGACAGCTCACGGGCGTCCGGCAGGAGTACTCGGACCGAACGTGCGCCCGCGACGACGTGTCTATTCGTGACAATGAGGCCGTCTGAACGGATGACGAATCCCGAGCCCAGTGCGCGGGACGCCCTGTCGTCGCCACCCGGGCTGCCGGCTGCGCCGGAAAGCAGCCGTCGAATGAGAGCCCCGACCGCATCGTAACCGGTATCGGCGGTCGCCCGCGCAGCAGCGTGTTCCGCGGCGCCGACGGGCTGTTCTTCCACGATGACGGTCACCACGCTGGGCGCAGCCTGGCGGACGAGCGCCGCGTAGCCGGACGGCATGGCATCGCTTGCGGCGCAAGTGAACGGCTGGAAGAGCGCGGCTAGAACCGGCATCAGACGCAGCCCGTGAGCGCATGCGGCAGCCAGGCGGTTGGGGTTATCCATGAGTCTAGCTTAAGCCGCGCGCAAAGCCTCCGCCACGGGTAACCTAGCGGCGCGCAGCGCGGGAAAGAAGCCGCCCAGCAGACCGATGATGCAGGCCCAGACGATGCCTGTGATGATGAGGGCCGGGGTGACCGTCAATTGGAATACCACCTGGGCGAAAGCGCCCCCCAGCGTGCTGACGCTGTGTCCGTTGAAGAACAGCCAGGCCAGTGAAGCGCCGATGACGCCGCCGATCAGGGACAGCAGCAGCGCCTCGATCATCACCGATAGCAGCACCGGTAAGGCGCCGAAACCGATCGCCCGGAGGGTGGCGATTTCCAGCCCGCGCGCAGCGACCGCGGAGTACATGCTGTTGAGCGCGCCGAACATCGCGCCGATCGCCATGATGATCGCCACGGTCTTGCCGACGACATTGATGAGCTGGGTCAGCTGTTTGGACTGCGCGGCGTAGTAATCGGGCTCGCGCTGCACGTCGACCTTCAGCTGCGGATCGGTGGTGAGCGCATCCTTGAACTGGGTGAATTCCGCCGCGCTCGTCAGCAGTGCGACCGCCGAGCTGTAGCCGTTGCGCTCGACCGACGAGCCCACCGTATCGACGTCGGCCAGGAGCTCGGATTCATGTACGTCGCCGTTGCTGGTGAACACTCCTGTGACGGTCCAGTCGGCGTTGCGCAGATGCAGCACGCTGCCGACGACGAGGCCGCGAAATTGCTTCGCGGCACCCACGCCGGCGATCAGCTCGCGCACGGCCGGACGAAACATGCGCCCCTCCGCGATTTTGAGCTCAGGACGCACTTCTGCGAGCTTCAGGCCGACGCCGCGCAAGGTGACGTTGGCATCGGTGCCGGTGTCGATTTTCGGAACGTTCACCACGGTCACCAACTCGCTCGACAGCAAGGCCTTGCCGCCCGCGTCCTTGGCCATACCGGGCGCATTGCTGATGGTGGCGACATCGGTCCGCGTCAGATTGCTGTTGAGCTCGGTATCGGAGCCGCCGCGCAGGATGATCACCCGGTCGGGACGGCCGGTATCCGCGAGCGTGTGCCGGAATCCGGCGCCCATCGCCAGCACCGAGACCAGTACCGCGACCACGCCCGCGATGCCGATGACGATGACGCTGGAGGCGCCCATGCGCTGCGGCAGGGTTTGCAGACTCATCAGAATGACGGCGGTCAATTGCTGGAACATGTTTCCCTCCCCGGGTTTTCGCCACGCTCAGCGCTTGTCCGCCAACGCGTCGATGATATTCAGCCGCATGGCGCGCAGCGCGGGCGGCAGGCCGACGATGAGTGCCAGCAGCACCGCCGCACCCATGCCGGGGATCAGCGCCCTGGGCGACAGCTCCACGCCTTGTAAACCTAGCTTGATGATGGGCAGCGCAGCGAAGCTCAGCGCGAGGCCGATGATTGCCGCAATCACGCACAGCAGGAGGGATTCGGCGAGCACCAGCTCGAGCACCATGCCGTCGCCGAAACCCAGGGTCTTGAGTATCGCAAGCTCGGGGATGCGCTCGCGCACCGACTGCATCATCGTGTTGCCGGTCAGGAACAGCAGAGCGAAGAACACCGCGCCGAGGATGGCGCGGAGGACGAAGCCGATGTCGCCGAACTGTTTGATGAAGGCCATGGTGAAGTCATTGGCCGGCTGCGTCTTGGTCTCGTTGGGAGAATTCGCGAACAAAGCGTCGATCCGATTGGAGATCGCGGACGACTGCGACGGATCGCTGACGCGCGCCTCGAACCAGCCCACGTCGCCCTTGCCGAAGCTGCGCCCTTCGTCGAAAAGATCGTAGTGAAACAGCAGGGTCTGAGACTGCGCGCTCGCTTGAGTCGGATCCTTGACCGAAAAGGTACCGACGATGTCGAAAGTCCAGTCCAGGGAGCCGTCCTTTTTTTGCGTCCAGATGGTCGAATGCAGCGGCACTTTGTCGCCCACCTTCCAGCCGAATTTCTTCATCAGCGCCTCATTGACCAGCGCGCCGGTGCGCGTGTTTCGGTACGCCAGCATCTGCTCGTCGCTGACGATGAATTCGCCCCTGTGCAGATTGAAATAGCTGTCGGCGTCGACGGGGAGCGCGAAAACGAAGTTCTTGGACTCCTGATAATAGGCGCCGAACCAGCTGATCCAGGTGACTTCGGCTACGCCCGGCACCGAGCGAATCTGTTGCGCATCGGCAATCGGCAGCGGCAGGGTGATCGAATACTTGTTGGTCGTGATCAGCTTGTCGGCGCCCGTGACGCCGGTGCTTGGATGCGAGAAGGCGTAGTCGACCGTTTCCAGCATGCCGAACAGCAAAAAGGCAACGATGACCGACAGCAGCGTGAATAGGGTGCGGGTCTTCTTGCGCCAGAGTGTGGCCCAGATGAGCGGGAAGTACTTCATGGGTGCTCCGAAGGTTTAAACCAGAGTTCCGGCTTCCAGCAGCGCTCCCTTGTCCATGTGCAGCTGGCGGCCGGCGAATTCGGCGGCCTTGGGATCATGGGTGACCATGACGATGCTCTTGCCATGCTCGCGGTTCAGCATCTGCAGGAGATGCAGCACATCGTCGGCGGATTTGCGGTCGAGATCGCCGGTGGGTTCGTCGCAGACCAAGAGCGTCGGATCGGCGACCAGCGCGCGCGCGATGGCGACCCTTTGCGCCTGGCCGCCGGACAGTTCATTGGGTTTGTGCTTGGCGCGATCCGCGATTCCCACCAAGGTCAGCGCCGCCATGGCATTCGTCTTGCGTTGCGCGGAGGACAAGTGGGTCAGCAGGAGGGGCAGTTCCACATTGCGCTGGGCGTTCAACATCGGCATCAAGTTGTAGAACTGGAACACGAAACCGACGTGATTGGCGCGCCAGCGCGCCAGGGCGCCGCTCCCCAATTGGTCGAGGCGCTGGCCGGCTACGGTGATTTCGCCGGCGCTCGGCGTGTCCAGGCCGCCGATCAGGTTCAGAAGCGTGGTCTTGCCGGAACCGCTCGGCCCCATCAATGCGACGAACTCACCCTTTGGAATATCCAAGGTGAGCCCCTGCAGGACCTCCACGCTCTGTTTTCCGCGGGTGTAGCGCTTGTCGACGTTACGCAAGCTTACGATGGCTTCACTCATGGTCTAAGCTCCATAGCGGCCGCGGCGGCGCGGCGTTTCATTGCTCGACGCGAATCTTCACGCCGTCCTTGAGCTGGGCGAAATCGGCGACCGCGACGCGCTCGCCCGCGGCGAGACCGGACAGAATGGTCGTGCTGTCGCCGCTGCCGGCGCCGAGCCGGACCGCGCGCCGTTCGACGGTGTCGCCGTGCACGACGAAGACCGTACCGGTGGCGCCGGAACCCTGCACCGCATTGCTCGGCAGGATCACGCCACCCGCAGGTTTGCCGCCTGGCTCCTGCGTTTGGTCGGCCAGGAACGATACGCGCACACCCATCTCGGGCAGGATGCGAGGGTCCTTTTGATCGAGCGCAATGCGCACCGTCACGGTGCCCTTGCTGCGGTCCGCGGTTGGAATAACGGCGATGACATGCGCGGGGATCTGCCAGTCCGGATAGGCATTGAGTTTGGCGCTCGCCTGCTGCGCCGCCCGCACGCGGTTGATGAAATTTTCATTGACGTCGACCTGGATTTCCAGCGAATCCATGTCCACGATCGTACCGATGCCGGTCCGAGTGAAACCGCCGCCGGCGGAGATCGGCGAAACCATTTCACCCGGTTGCGCGGCCTTGACCGTGACGATGCCGGAAAACGGCGCACGCACGATGGTATCGTCCAGATTGCGCTGGGCGACGCCGAGGGCGCGCGCGACGACATCGACGTTGCTGCGCTGGGTGGCGAGCTGCGCCCGCAACGCATCCACGGTGGTCTGCGCATTGTCCACGGCCGCCTGACTGACGAAATGTCCCTGGAGCAGGCTCTTCTGACGGTCGTAGTCGCGCTGGGCATTGGTGAGATTGACCTGCGTCTCGGTGAGAGTGGCCTTGGCGTACTCGAGTTGGGCGCTGGCCTGATTCAACGCTGCGCGGATATTGGTATCGTCGAGCTTGGCGATGATCTGGCCCGCGTTGACGTGGTCGCCTTCCTCGATATCAAGCTCCACCATCTTGGCCGTGATCTTGGACGCCACCGTGGCCTGGCGGCGCGCCACCACATAACCCGACGCATCCAGAATGGAGCCGGCGGCGGCCGCCCCGTCGCCGGCAATCGCCTGTGCCGCAGCGATGTGCACGGGCACGGCGCCGGGCCGCGTCCACCACCAAGCGGCAACGGCAGCGATGGCCACGATTGCCGCGGCAACGCCCAGCCAGATCCTGCCCCGGCCGGACGGCACTGACGCGCTTCCACGATCGATGCGCAGCTGGTTGAGCAGAGCCGATTTATCGTCCATGCGAGTTTGCGATGCGTGGTGTTGCGATCCCGGAGCGCGCATGAAAACACAAAAGCGCGCCATGGCGCCAATACTCGCGCGGTCGTGCGAGTGCGGGCGGATCACCCCGGGCGATCGGCGTGCTTACAATCGACAACGACTCGTTACAGGCCGGTGACAGCCTCGAAGCGCGGCCCGCCGATAATGCCTTCCTCCCGCCGACCGGAAAGTGGTGCAAAATGCGGTTGAGTTTCGCCGAGGATGGATAAAACGCTAATCACAAGGGAAGTACAATGATCGACAAAATAAACGAGTCGAACGTCAGGAAGATCGTCAAATACGCCGCAGTTGCTCTTGCCGCTCTGCTCGTCCTCATCATCTGGCCGTTTTATTCCGTGCCGACCGGGAGCCGCGGGGTCGTCACAACTTTCGGTGCCATCACAGGAATCGAAGGGGAAGGCCTGGCGGTGCTCCCGCCCTGGAGGAAACTCACCATATTCAATATCCGAGCCGAGCAGGCTGACGTGGAAAATGCCGAGGGCAGCACCAACGACCAGCAGCCCGTGCACGTCAGTCTCACGGTCCGTTACAGCATTGCTACGGATCGCGTATCGGAGGTCTTCGAGAAATATTCGCATAACGGCGACCTCTCCTCTTACGTGCAGACCGCCACGCAGGAGATCTTCAAGGCGGTTACCGCCCGGTATTCGGCACCGGATCTGATCTCCCAGCGCGCCTTGGTATCCCGGGACATCAACGCCGCACTCACCGAAAAACTGACCAAATACGGGGCTCAGGTCATCAACATCGATATGCGCAACTTCTCGTTCTCCGACTCCTACATGCGTGCCATCAACGACAAGGTGACGCAGGAACAGCTGCGCCTGGCCGCCGAGAACAAGCTCAAGACGGTGGAGGCCGAGCAAAAGCAGAAAGTCGCGATCGCCGAAGCGGAGGCCAGTGCGCAAAAGGCGCGAGCCGACGGCGAGGCGTATTCCCAACTCAAGGTGGCGCAGGCCCAAGCCGAGGCGATCAAGGTTCAAAACAGCGCACTGGCCCAGGGCGGCAATGTGCTTGAATTGCGCCGCATAGAAGTCGAACGCACCAAGGCAGAGAAGTGGGACGGCAAGCTTCCCGAAGCCATCTATGCAGGTGCGCCGATTCCATTTCTGAACGTCAGCAAGCAATAGGCGATGTGGAGGCGGCCAACCGTGGGCGGACTCCGAAGACCAACATCGGTGACCTGGTCCGCTGCGTCTGCTGGTCGCTCCCTCAATCGTGCGGATCGCGCAGATGCTTGAACAGGTCGCCATTCGCTTCAATTTTCCCTAACCCACAGAACACGATCAGCGTGACAAGAACACAGTGATCATTGATCCATAGCATGGGTAAACCGGAGTTTCGGTCAAACTCAAAACGAGGATGGTGCCACTCAATGCCTGGTGGCATCGGTTCCATGTGATTCTTTCTGACCCAACTCAGCTGTGCAGGGGATAACGCAGACAGGTCGCGGTAATTTTTCTGCTTCTCGGCACTCGCAACGCCATTCTGAGCAGACAATTCGGCCTCCCGCTCCCAGTCGATCCTGGGCTGCGGCGGCGCTTCCGGTGGGACCGTTATCGAATTGTCCGGCACAGGTTCCGAGATCACAGTGCGATTCTTTGGTACTGCCGCAGCTGGTGAAACAGCCGAGCGCCGTGGTGTCACCGTATCCGTGGTCGCCCGGGCTTTATCGTGCAAGAGCATTAGGACCAGCGGCTCATCGGAATCATTGGGTGAGAAAATCACCAGTCGCGCCTCGCGTATGACCAGCAGCACAATCACGACGTGCGACGTGAGCACTGCAAGAAAGACCAGCGGCCGCCAGTCTCGCGTGTCCCTCGTATTCAACTGGGAATCCCTTTCGATTCAACACTCCCAACGAAGAGACAGCTTAGGAACCAATCTGGTTCCGCCCGTGCGCCAAGGCAGGACGTTTCCGCGGAAACGTTTCGCTATCGCAAGACTGGCAGCTCCCGGCCAGAAACCGACGATCGACTCTCGAAAGGACCTGCTAGAAACCGGACATCGGCATTTCGATGTACCGTTTAGGGGTGTCGCCGAATCAATTGATATCGGCCCACCAATTCTCAATAGTCGGGAGCGACCAGTCGCGATCGACTCGCCATTTCACCATTTGCCGTCCGTCACGGGTTCGTCGAAAGCGTGAAGGCTGACAACGTGTTGCCAGCCGGCACCACGAGCAAACCGTCGCCCGCCGCCAGCGCCGAAATGACGTTGCCATTTCCCGCAGAGATGGCGCTACCGGCATTCGCCGTCCAGACTTGCGCTCCCGTTGCGGCGTCGAGCGCGTAGACCTGTCCGCTCGAGGAGCCGACGAAGACCGCCTGGTCCACGATGATGGGTGAAGTGACCAAACCGCCGTCGCCCCTAAAACTCCACATGGTCGAATAGTCGTTCAATAACTTGGCGTTCAACGTGCCCGATTGAAGGAAGAATCCCGTGGTCGAGTTGATTGCCGGCACCACGTCCGCCGTGAAGGTGCCAAGCTGTACACCGGTTGTTGCGTTGACATAGATGCCATTCGCCGCGTCGCCCAGCAGCGAATAGAGCACATTGTTCGCGACCACAGCGGTGGCGCCGCCGCCACCGCCGCATCCGGTGTTGTCCGCAAACAAACTGACGCCCGTTATCGGCGCGAATCCGTCTGTACTGCAAGGCTCGGCAATATAGACTCCCTGCGAGGTGACCGCTGGCGTACTCCCCGTTCCGCTCAAGGCAGACTGCTGCCAAATGATCGACCCGCTGCCCGCATCGACTCCGAACACAATCGGGCCGCCGCTTCCCCCGACCAGGTAGACGAATCCATTCGCCGCCGTGGGGGCGGTCTCAAAGGCGATGCCTTGGGGGAAAGTTGACGTCCAATCGACCGCTCCCGACTCGGCTTCATAGGATTGCAGGGTCCCGGGGCCGACGCCAAAAGAAGTGATCACAAAAACTTTGCCCCCGTCGTAGGTAGGAAACGCCCAGCCTTGCGGAAGCTGGATCGGACCCCAGACGGTATGGCCCGTCGCCTGATCGAGCGCAATCAGTTGACTACCGGTTTCGCTCCCAAGACCGACCTTGACCGTCACGAACACCTTGCCGCCCGCGATCAAGGCATAGGAGGGTTGACCGCCCAAATCGACGCTCCAAGTGCTTGAGGTCGGGAAGCTCATCGACTTGAAGCTGATCGCCCCCGCATGATCAGGCGTGATTTGCTGGGCGACAGCATCCGGCGCAGGATTCTGGATGCTAACGGGCAAAGCCGCCGAACTGCCACCTGTGCCGCTCGAATTTTGGACGGTAATCGACGCCGATCCGGGCGTCGCAATATCGGCCGCAGGCACTGTCGCGCGCAGCACCGAACTCGATACTTGGCTCGTCGCCAGGGCGGCGCCGTTCCATTGGATCACAGCGTTGGGCGCAAACGACAGTCCGACTGCGGTCAGTGTGAAATCGCTGCCTCCACCGGTGATGATACTCGGAAATACGGAATTCAGTGTCAGCGGTGGCACGGGCGCGACGGTAAAGTTCACCGCATTCGAGATGGGCGCACTGGGGTTCGAATACGCTTGAACCGACACGGACGCCGTACCGACGTTCGCTACTTGTGATGCACTGATCGACGCCGTTAGTTGATTCGGTGACACCAAAGTCGTCGCGAGCGGCGTCCCTCCCCAAAGCACCACGGAACCAATCGTGAAGTTCGCGCCATTGACCGCCAATGTGAAACCGGCCGATCCGACGATCGCTGAGCTTGGCGCGAGACTCGTCACCGTCGGACCCGGCCCCGGCGCCAAAACAAGGAGCGGCACGGCTGCCGACACCTGCGCATTCTCCTGGCTCGAGCTCTCGACAGTGACACTGCCTTCCTCCGGCGTGACCAGCATGGTGGCGCCGATGGTCGCCGTTAATTGTGTCGGGGACACGAACGTCGTTGGCTGAGGGGATTGATTGAAAATCACGATCGAGTTCTTCGAGAAGTTCGTTCCTGTCAGCGTCAGCGTGAAACCAGCTCCGCCCGCAAGAACGGCGCGGGGGTTGATGCTGGTCAGAGTGACCGGATCCGCCTGAACGATGTAGGTAACTTTGATGGTCTGCGGACTGTCTTGAATCTGCTCAGTACAGGCGCTGTCGTTACACCCCTCCATCGTGATCGTGTCGGTGTAGGTACCTACACCGAGCGAGGCGGGCGATCTAAAATTTATCGTAAAGCCGACAACGCCGTTGACAGCGGACCCTTGGATCGAGGCAATGCCAGTATCCGTGTACCAGCCTTTTATGTAGTACGTCGTACTTACGGTGGCGTTGGTCGTTACCGATGCGTCATAGAAACTCGTCGGCGCGGATTGAGATACCGTTGCAGTCGCCCCAAGCGAGCTGACATTACCGAGCCACAGGCTAGCCGTTGTCGCACTGGGCTTGGTGGTCGAGGTGGTCGCGCCGGCCGGGATGGCCACGCCGGGTGGAGTCGTGGTGACAGCGCCACTGCCGCCGCCACAGCTTGCGGCACAGACGGTTATCAAGAAAATTGCAGTGATCCGAGCGAACGTGGCAGTTAACATCGAAATCCCTATCTATACTGCTCTCTTAGAATCACTCTCTCATACTTGAAGGTTGCTGGCTATCGTCGGCACGCTGCCGAATCATGTTTTGTCAAATCAGACATTCCGCGTCTCACCGACCGCGACGTGCAAGCCGCCCTGCGGCTGTTGGCGGGTCATACAACCACGCGCATGGCTATAGACTTCGAGCGACGATGACGGTTTGTTAGGCTCACGTGGGCGAGAATACCAGAGGGGAGATGGAACCCTCCCAAGCGCTGCGACACGTCACTCGCATCGAGCGAAGTATCTTGCGATACCTGACCACGCCGCTCAGAATCGCTTGATGACGGACGGACAACAGCAAGGATGAGCTGCGCAGGCTGGCACGCACGAGCGTTTCTGTTCCAGGCGTTGGTATTTGCCGGGCATTTGAACGCAGAGGTCAACGAATCCCCGGCCTCGGATGTATCGCCGGACAAGAAGGCGATGGCCGCTTATGGAATGGAGGGCCAATACCAGGTGCTGGTAGAACGCGTGAAGCGCGCTCAAGCCGATCAATATGGCGTCATTGTTGCGGAATATGATGAGTACGTTGCCGCTCATCCGGACGATGTCGTCGCGCGCATCGAGAAATGCCGTTTTATCGGTCAATTCTCCGATTCGGAAGACTTCCCCATCGAGGCAGCAGCCGACGACGCGGAGCATTGTGATGAAGCACTGCGGGTCGCGTCCTTTAACAACGATGGCCGCGTGCAACTCTATCTGCTCGACCGGATGTACGGCGAACCCTTGGTCACACAAGCAGAAAGGCTACTTCCCGAGTCTTATCCATGGCCGCAGCCGTTGCGCGCCCGACTCTACGAGAAGCTCGCGGACGGGCACCGAACGAAGAACCCGGACCTCGCGGCCAGCGAGCTCGCCAACGCGGTACAACTGGATCCTTTGTCATCACGGCGAGTGCAGGTAGCTCAACATTTAGTGAAGTTTGGCGCCACACAAAGAGCATTGCAGCTCATCCGGGCTACGCCGGCGGCTGCGTGGGCGCACCTGCCAATCTACCAGGCCGCAAGTTTGCTTATCGAATTGGGAGCGCCCGAGGAGGCCGCACAATTACTTAAAGCGCATCCGGCATCGGGCGATTCGCAGAACTCCAGCTTCTTGCTCGCCCATGCACTGGCGTTAGCGGACCAGATTTCGGCGGCGCGCGACGTGTATGGCAATGCATTAGGGCTGGGCGATTTGAAGTGGGGGCAACGCTGGTTGACTGAATATTTCCAGTTTGAACTCGAGCATGGCACGCGAAAGCAGGCTGAGGGGGCCTATGGTCGGCTACGCGATTCAGGTGCCGACTCCGACCCGTGGGGACGATTCCGTCTTGCCCTGTCTCTTCGCCACCCAGGAGCGGCATGGACGCTTCGCGATGTGCGCGGAGTGCTCAAGCTGCTCGCCCTCCTCTCGACTCTCGCGCTGATACCGGCATTGGTTGTGGGTCCCGTTCACTACCGCTCCTTGGCGAAGCGCTTGCGAGGGCTGATGCCCGAGCCGGGAAGCTGGGGCCTCCGATCGCTGTGGTATGTGCTGGCCGTCGTCTTGATTGTCCCAACGCTGGCTGCCTATGTATCTGCCTATGACACCTTCGCGACTCTGACTTCTAGGTTCACTAACAGCCGCAGTGCCTCCGGAAGCGATGTCGCGGCGCTGGGCATGATGTTGGTTTGGCAAACCATCGTGATGGCGTTGTGTGTTGTGCCGCTGTTGTGGCGCGTGGACCGAGAGTTTTTTCTCGGTAAAGCGTCCATACGTGCCACATTCGGATGGACTCTACTGGCATTAGTCGCGTGTGGGGCCGCGGCGGCGGCCCTTGGGTCTGTCCTCCAAGTTTATCGACACCTAGCTGCCCTTGGAGACCTCACGACGCAGGCGTTGCAGAGCATCCAAGGTGCGTACGGATTTTGGACCACGCTGGCACTGGTTGCGATTTTCGTTCCTGCGATTGAAGAGGTGCTATTTCGCGGCGTCATCTTGCAAGCGCTATCGCGCTACCTATCCTTTCGCTGGGCTGCAGTACTTCAGGCGGCACTATTTGCGGGTATGCACGACACGACCCAAGCTTTGCCCTATGTGTTCTTACTGGGCTTACTTGCCGGGTGGCTAGTGCGTCGGACCGGCGGACTGCTCGCGCCAATGCTCCTGCACGGAATCAACAACGCAGTGGTTTTCGCCGCCATTTCAACTGCCACGGTTTCGCTTAATGCCGGCGGATAGATTCACCACGAGCATGCCGACCATCGCGTCCAGTCAAGATATGGGTTCAAGGCTTCGCGCACGGGCTGCGGCAATGGGATGACGCGCGTGGTAGATAACCGGCAAACTTTTTGGCAATCGGACGAAGTTGTGGACCCTGACTACACGGTCACGTTCTCGCTTCGCAAGGGCGCATGATAAGTCTGCCCTTGAGGTCGTGGGTCTCCAATCGGCCACTTGCTGTCATCCGACTAGCCAACATAGCCGCCACGAAGCGGCCATTCACGCCTTGGGGTAAGCTAACACCACTGTTAATCGGCCCGCCGAATCGCACGGAGTGCGAAAACCGAAAATGTCGCGACGATTTCCTTTTAGCGCCTTCCGGCGGCACGATACTAGCCATGCTTGCTAACAAGGCGTCGACAACTAAGTTGATCGTCGCCGCAATTTGCGGGGCGTTCGCCGTGTTTTTTGTTTGGAGAGCCGAATCTTCTCAAGTCCAAGGACCGAGCGACGCAAAGCTAGTACAGATATTTCAAGTTCATCGGGATCAATTTGAGAGACTCTGCCAAATGGTCACTGAGGACATGCGACAGACTTCGTACTTTAGCGATTCAAACATCTCTGAATTGGGGATATATCGCGGCCTGGCTGTCGGTGTTGATTATGATGGTGGCGTTCGATTTATCTTTGCTAGCGACGGTCAAGCAATCGGTCCTGGTTGGGCGAAGGGTATACAGTTTGTACCGAGGAACTCCAAACAGATAGGAATTCGAATGGGTACTCTAGATGGATTGCAGAGGCTTCCAGCCGGAGTGTATGTCCGAGAAATAGCGCCCGAATGGTTCCTGTTTTATCAGCGCGATGAATAGGAATATGAAAATGCTGAGTGGTGTGGAATACAGCACGCGGCACAAGCGCTGATGATGCTCTCGCTTATTCCATTTAGAGCGGCATCAGGCGGCTAGCAGTTGGATAGAGGC
>Ga0137394_10001840_pt1 | contig 15617 bp, 15 predicted proteins | sample czobulk116metaG_FD_108278 | JGI IMG/M metagenome (GOLD analysis project Ga0137394, IMG submission 108278) | Vadose zone soil microbial communities from Angelo Coast Range Reserve, California, USA - czobulk1.16 metaG | ecosystem: Environmental > Terrestrial > Soil > Vadose zone | place: USA...
AATAGCGAGGCGATGTTATAGGCCAGGGCATGCGCGTCGAGGTCATTGTGCAGCGGGTTGTAGCGGTACTCGGAATCGAGGCTGACTTCGACGTAATCGCCTTCCCTTCTGTATCGCTGCAATATATCGCGCACTTTCTGACAGAAGTCTCCCTTCACTTCCAGGACCAGTCCGCCGATACGCTTCCCGCGGTCATGGGCCTGATAGGCAATCAGCTGTTCCGCGAAGGGATACATGCAGCAACTCGTCTTGCCGCTGCCAATCGCACCGAAGATCGCAATGCCAGTAAATAGTCCTCGCTCGGGAATCGTTAACCACCGTGGATCTCGAGAGGGTGTTGGCCTACGTGGATTGTGGACCTCTCCGAGAACTATATAGAGGTCGTTGCGCTTACGCGGGTCGGGGTAACGCGGCAGTCGCCCGGGCTTGTCCGGCCGGCGAATTTTCGATGCAAAAACGTACAACCCCGAAAGCAAGATCGAATATCCGATAAAGGGCGTTGTATATAGAAGAAGGATGTAGGTGTACTTGAATCCCCAGAAGACCGGGCTTGCCTTGAGATACATCAGTTCGAAGAAGATGTTGTCATCGGGGAATGGCATCCTGAAATACAGGGTCATTCCCGTGGCCATCGCCATGAGGCATGCGACCGTGCCTCTGGAATTGAGAAATCGCTGCATTATGCCGCCTCCGTTTTCACCACACGCGCAGACAGCCCGAGGGAAGGGTGGCTGCCCTGTTGCTGGACGTCCTGCTGACTCAGCCAGGACTGGAATTCCATGTCATTGGCGATCATCTTTTTCATCACGATATTCAGGACATCCTCCGCACTGATTCCGATGAACCCGGCATAGTCTTCGAGGAGTTCGCTGACGTCTTGTTCGAGCCGGACTTTCCGCTTCAAGACGACTGGGTGTTCAGAATCCCTTAGCACTTGCTTTCTCCTTCTTCTCCTCTAGTTCCCTTCTCTTTTCTCTCCCTGTGGCGACGGGGCCAAAACACTCGGCGCTGTTTTTTGCGACGATGGGCGGGAGCGACCCCACGGGTCACTTTCGGCACCGAAGGGCCGAAAAGTGGGGTCGCTCCCGCCCAACTCCGTGTTTTGGCCCCGTCGCTTTTCTTTGCCGTCTCCTTCGCATCTTTTTGGTGTTCCTTGGCTTCGCCCGTCTTCTGGGTGACGCCCAAACAGAACGGCCCCCTGAACGCCATCTTTTGGACCCCGTTCACCTTGATTCGTCGTCCTTGGCTCGAAAATCCTGCTGCTTCGGGACCAAACAGGCTTCGAAGTACACCTTCCGGTTCGGCACCTTCGACGGAAACTCGGCGCGGAGTTCGGCCTCAGTAATGCGTCCGGCCTTCCAGGTTTTGAAAAGAGTTTCAAATCGATCGCCGGCAAATCTGCGCTTCGCTTCGTTGAAGAAAAGTAACTCGGCCTTGCTCACTGTTCTGAACTCGCAACTGTTCCAAATGCTGCGCGCGCGGAAATACCGGATAAGGTCCGCTGCAATGTCCGATTCGAGCGGCATCTTGACCGCAGAATTGAAGAGTTCCGTAACCTTTTCAAAGTGTGCTCGCGTGCCCGAAACGTAGACGAAACGGAAGTCGGCAAGCTCACGGAAGAGTGCATGGTACTGCCCAAGGTGAGTAACAAATCCGGTGAGCGTTTCGAGCCCCGGATCGACATAGGAAAACGTGACCACAGGGGAGAAGCCGGGACGGGGAGAACTCATGAACAACGGGAACTTGTCTACGAAATAGCGCAGGGTGGGTTGGCTCATGGGTCCACCCATGTACAGCTTCACCGGAAGAGAGGCCTTTTCGATGTGCAATTGGTCGCAGAAATAAGTGAGCTTTTCCGCTTCCGTTTCGAGGTATTGATACACCTGGTTGGCAAGGATGAAATCAAGCGCCAGAAGGCGTGTCCGAATCGCTTCCAAACGATGCCGGCGGCGGTTGCGCAGATTCTCGTGGCCAAGCTGTGCGTAGAGCCTGCGAGAATAGAGATGATAGATGCACCCGTTGCGCCTGTATTCGCGCATCGTGGCGTGCCCCTGGGTGATGAGCTTCTGCGCCAGCGAATGAGTTCGATAGCCGCGCTTGGCATCGACATAGCCCAGGAACTGGCGGGCAGTGAAGTACCCGGAATGCATGGCCACGATATAGAGGAAACGTGCCTCCGAAACGGTGTAGCCAAACGCCGTGAGGGCTTCGATCTGGCGCTCGGGAATGTTCATAGGAAAAGGATCTCCGCCGTCATCTCGCGGTCGCTCAAAACCCGGCGCACGTGCGATGCATCATCGCCGTGGCTATAGAGCGTGAATCCAGCCCGGGCTTTGTCGGCCAGTTGCCGTGGCCGGTAATCTGCGGTGGTCAGTTCCAAATTGACTCGCGCTATGCTTTGGTCTGGCATCTCGTATTCGATCTGCAAGTCAGGCACGGGAATGCGGCCATGAACTACGCGCAAACCGTACCGCTCGGCAACGTCGTGTTTCTTGACTGGATCGTCTCTCTGAGGGCCAAGGCGAGTAAGATCGCGGTTCACTTTCTTTTTCAGTTCGAAGTCGAGGAGCACGCGGCGCACTCTGCCTCCCCGCCGCTCGATCCGGTCTTCCTCCTTCTGATAGACCCGGTACAATTCGGCGTCGTGTTTGGCCTCTCGCGGCTTCACAAAACCCGCATAGATTTCCTGGCCATTCGGGACTCTTCCTGACTCCTGCATGAGCCTCCTGCTAGCCTTCGTTAGCGTGTACATCCGGGTGCTCTTGCTGAGCGAGATTTCGAATCGTTTCTCTTGCACCAAACCTTGCCGAATGAGGCTCTCGGTTTCACGCTCCATCCGGCCCCTGTCGCCTCCATAGCCGTGACGTGCCAAATCCTCTGCGTTGATGACTCGAAATTTGCCCAGGTCCGCGAGGGTCTGGATTTCTGACTCGCGCAGGTCATAGCCCCTGTAGCGGTCGTACAAGACGGCTCGCAAATCCCTCGACGGAGCGTCTTTGGGGCGGCGTTCCCGAACATACACGGATCGTGCCTCTGGACGCGGGGTCTCCCCTCTGGTCCTTTCGGTGCTGCTTCTAACATCGGGCAACGGACGCGACGATTCGCGGGGGTCTCGGGATGGCTCACGGAACTCATTCAAATCGGGCGTGAAATCGCGTGACATTTCAGCGTGCGTTCCAATCATCTTTCGGCAACGGCATCGACGTGTGGATGCCGCTTGTCTGGCTGTCGATATGCCTCAACTTGCGGCCTGTATCCTTCAAGAAAAATTTGCGCTGAATCCAATAGACCGCGGCGAAGAGGTTTACGAAGAGGATGGCGAGCCACGCGAGAAGCATGGTCCCGTATTGATGAAAAATAAGCCGTTTGTACGGCACCAGAAACTTCAGCTCGCCCATGAGCCCAAACAAACAGGCGAGTAAAACCGCGAGTGCAATAAGCAATGCATTTGCGATCATGATTTGGCCCTCTCTTTCATGCAGAAATTCGTGCCGCTTTTTCGGCCTGTTTGAAGTGCAGTTTTCCCTGATGTCCTCACAGCCATTGCCTCGTCCTGTCGTCGAATGAATTAAGGAAGAACCGCTGTCGTGGTCCAAGAGCAAAGCCTTCGTCCCTAGGCGGCTCTTCGACGGGTTCTCGCCTTCGCGTTCAGCTCGGGATCTTCGAACCGAACGCTACTTCGCCGGGTGGCTGACCGAAGTGGGCAACGGCTCCACCAAGCGAAAAGGGAGAATCGAAAGACAATTCTCCCGTATCCCTATAGAGGGTTTTTTGAAGACGAATGTCTCCAAACTATTTTCGAAGTGCGATTTTTCCCCGTTAAACGGAATTCGGAGGAATTCTCGGTAATTCTTGGAATTCTTAGGAATCGCTCAGAGCGATTCCGTGGCTCTCGATGCCTTCAGGAGCTGATGAAATTCTCGGTAAAAGGCTGGTGTAAACATTCGGTCTAGCCTTCTCTCGAATGCTGCTACTCTTTGCGCCTTTCTGTCTCGTGGCCGGTAGTATTTCTTCGTTCTTGGCAGTGTTGATTCGAGCCTGCCATTCGTCGACGTTTCGACTGACGTTCGCAGCCACTGGAGGGCTTTACTGAACCTAACCCTCGCCGCATGGTTTGACAGTTCAAATTCCGCAGCGATTTCGCCCCAGGAATGGCCTTCGATTCGGCGCAGAATCATCTCTCGCGTAACGCCGTCAAAACGGCCCAAAATCTGGTCCAATAGTATCTGGCTATCCAGCACCTTGCCGTGGCTATCATGCCAGGGGTGGGAATGCCATTGGCTGACGTCTTCGTAAATGGTCTCGTTTCGCCTTGCTTCGGCCACCTTCCGCAAGAAGACCCGAAAGAGGTAGCGGCGCACGTCCAGAATAGGAGCGATCCGAGCGGCTTCTTTGGCCCGAATCACCTCCGAAACAGATGCAGCAGCCTCTTCTAAAAGGTTGACGGCAACACACGCATCACCGAGGAACTTTTCCGCATAGCAAACCGCTTGGTTGGCGATGCCCTGGGCCACCAGAAACACGCATGGCTCGATGCTCCGGCCGGAGGGGGCTACTGCATTCAAAAAGTACTGTTGGTCTGAGGGAATATCTTGGGTCGATTTCATGAATACCGCCGTATTGATTGTTGTGTATCAAAAACTCTCAATGGACGTGCCCGTAGGAATTCTGAAGACTGATAGCTGGGAAGACACAGCACGCTGTATGTCCAATCCGGGGTAACACCCATTTCCATATAGAACGCAATTCCGCAAGAAAGGTTTCACGCGGAGGGACAGGGATTTCGCGAAAGACGCCTTGTAGGCCCCCAGCAGGTTTCCCGACCAACGTCAGGCGGCCCCGGCTGTCGTATTGAGCGTAGGAAGTGGTCCCGCTCGGGTCGGTCATGGTTTGCCGCTGGCCCGTGGCGAAGTACGTGTAGGTTACGGCAGGAGCGTTGAAGCTGGGGTCGGGGGTCTTCGAGCAGGCGGTTGGCCGCGTCGTAGGCGCAATTTGAAGATGAGGTTGATAGCTGATACCTCAAGATGACATGATTATGCAAATACAAACGCTTGGGCCATAGAATTCCACGATAGCTATGAAATTTATTCTGAGACCTAGTCGCGTTCCCACTCCAACGCAATATCCCTTCGTTCAACTTACTAGGGTGCTTCGTAAAGAAGACGGGAGAATTTCTAGCACGTTCCGAGTGACATTTTTCTTCAATCAAGACGAAGCACTGGATCTTGGATTCGTCAAAATCATCAAACGTGGCCAAACCTCTGGCCCAACCAAGATCCCCAGTTTGTTCAAATCGCTTTCCCCGTACTTTTGCTCCTTGGGCCAGAACTATAGGTACTACGAGCTTTTGGTGAAAAACTTGCCGGAGTACCGCGTTGAGTTTCTCTCCGCCATGAGAGATGTTGCTACAAACTCCTCTATACGCCGTGAATTCGAAAACGAGCCTGGCTTCGAGATGTCCCTGCTTCGTCAGAGCTCTGCAAAAAGGGCAATGGAGGACGTTGATCGGCTAATGCTAGGCTCAGCACGCCCCATTGATTTTGGTTCCATGACGATCGATTTCGAGACGTCGGTCGGAGGCAAGAGTTTCAAAGTTCGGTTTTCCTTTGATTCAGACGAAATTGTTCCCAAGCGGACCAACGTCGTCATAGGAGCGAATGGAACCGGTAAGACGATACTTTTGGCTAACCTCGCCTATATTGCCTCAGCTAAACGTGACCTGAGGAAAGGATTACGTCGAAAATACGGGAGATTTCTGAGAAAGGACCACGATTTTGGCTGCGTCATTGCAATTTCCTATAGCGCGTTTGATCGATTCGATCTCCCTGGAAAGACACGACGCGAACGCAGGCTTTTACAGGAAAGAGGAGAAATCGAAGGCTATGTGTATTGCGGGCTACGCCGAATATCAAACTTTCTCAGAAAGCGGGAAAGCCTAAAAAGCATCGATGAACTAGAACAAGAGTTACTGGCAAATATCCGCCGCGCGCAAAGACGCAAGGAGTCTGATCTAGTTCGCGAAATTTCTCGGGTGTTATCTCAGGATATTTCCTTCCTGCACACGGATGTGGAACGACTTCTCACGTCGCCACAAACGGACTTGAAACGGTTGAGGCAATTTAGTACGGGGCATAAGCTGGTGATCACATCATCGTCCACCTGATAGCGTACCTCGTGCCAAACTCGCTCGTGGTGTTTGACGAGCCGGAATCTTACTTGCATCCTCCCCTGCTAGCGAAACTCCTTCAGTGTCTTCAACTGATTTTGCGGCGCATGGATTCGGTATGCGTTCTAGCGACCCATTCTCCTGTGGTGCTCCAGGAAATCCCAAGTGAACAAGTCAATATTTTGCGTCGTTCAGCCAGCGCAACGCTGGTGGTTAAGCCGCGGCGCGAGACCTTTGGGGAGGACCTCGGTACTCTCACGACTGATGTGTTTCAGTTGAATAGCGACGAAATCCCTTTGTTCGGTGTCCTCGACCAGTTGTCAGCAAAATACTCGTTGAAGCAGATTCAGACTTTGTTCGGGAAGCGATTGGGCTTTCAAGCCCGGTCATATTTAGAGGCGCTCGCCAAAGGATCGGTCGATGAGAGCGATTAGGCGGCTTCGTCGGGACGACCGAAGGGATTTCAATGATGCAATACAACACCGGAACCTAGTGAGCGCGCGTCGACTAAGGAGAGTCAGACCTCGAGTCTTCGAAGCCTACGATAGATATCAACAGCACAAACGCAATCTAACAGGACTTGCGGCAATTCGATGCACACGCCTTCAGAAGAAGGATTTGAGTGGAAACTACAAGCTCACAGGGGAGAACAAGCCGCTAGCATACATTCGTGAGGACCTCTTAGATCGTGAACCGGCGGAGTACTGTCCGTACTGTTCATTCGGAGAAGCCGAAAGCCTAGATCATTTCCTACCGCAGTCCTTGTTTCCTGAGTTTTCTCTCTTATCGAAGAACCTTGTTCCATGTTGCCCACGTTGCAATCTCTTGAAGCGAGCAAAAAATGGGGAGCATGCCATTCATCCGTACTACGATCATTTGGGAACACGAATTGTTTACGCGGAGGTGGAAGTTTCCGATGCAGTTGCCGTTCGATACAAACTGAGAAATCGAAACGGCATGAACACGAAACTCTTCGAAAGATGCCAGGAACAATTTAATCTCCTAGAGCTAGAAAAGAGATGGAGGAAGCAGGCCTCTTTGACTTTGGCTAACCAGCGCGGCGCATTGAGGAGCGCGCTGCAATCTAGCGGGGTGTCCGGACTTAAGAGCCGGCTTCGCGAGCAAGCGAGAAGCCACAGAGAAAACGGAGGGCTAAACGGCTTCGGGTACTCTCTCTATGCAGCATTGGCAAATTCTACCGAATTCCACAGGCAGGCTGCTCGCGTTCTAGCTCGCCACTAGAGAGATCCTGGATGGTAACACTAGTGAAGAAGGCGCTGAGGCTCGGACGAAGATCAGATTGCCTTTGCAGCGTTCGTTGATTGGTTCTATAACCGCGTGCTTCATGACGATGTACCGATTCCCTAAGTGGACTCAAGTGCTGTCGAACCAATATGTAACACGTTTGCTACACGCCCGGCAGCGAACCGCGGTTGGTTTGAGCTGTGTATTCTAACCACCCTTATAGGCCTCGTTCCTGGCGAAAAAGAAAACGTAACTGGGATCGAAGATGCCGCTGAGTGACGCGAGAACTTCGCAGTGTTCGCAAGAAAACCTCATAATATCGGATCTCGACAGGTAAACGAGAGCGGCGCCATTCGCTTTTGATTCGCTGTGCTATCATATGGGGCAAAATTGGGTCGAAATATAAGAGTGCCGAGAACTTAATCCGGTCGCGTGAGCCTTTGAGTTTGGCTCAGAGGCAAGTGAAAGGGACCTACATGGCTTACGACTTTTAAGTTTCGCAATTTTAACGTAGATAAAGTCCACAAGGGTTTAATGTAATCTGCGTCGAGTCCGAGGGAAGGATGGAGAAATGAACGAGACCGTATTGCTCCGGTTTTTAAGCAGTGGGCTGATTAACGTAGGAGGAGATGACGCAAAGCTCGGGAAGCTGCAAGCTACCTCCTCAGAAGTCTCTGCGGCTCTAAAACAGAACCCTGCCAAGACACCCAACTATGCACTGATCGCGCTGGATCCCCAAGCTCCCACAACGGATCCAGTGGTTCTGGAAGTGCTCGAAACACTAAAGAATCTATGGCCCACATACATCAATACATTTGCGGGTACGCCGATTGGAGTCCTGAGGCCCATCATTCTGGATGCTTTGGTCGACGCGGCTAGTGAAGATGATCGCGTGGCCGTAGCGTTCGCGGCATGTGCGCGGAATGTTCTGTCTTTCATGGAGACAGGAAACGAGAAGTCAATCTGGATTGATGTAGTGGAACGGATCGAAGCAGCAGTCGATGCTCGCGCTGAGCAAGAGTGGGCTACTCCTGCCGGCATCAATATAGGGCCGTTGCAACTGCAAGCTCCACCTGCGATCAAGATTACGAACGCAGTCGGAAAGGTGGACAGAGAGGCACTGCGTCCGAAGCTAGTCAGCGCAAGTGGTGGCAACAATCAAGGAAACCCTCACTGGCCACAGAACAACCCGACTGCTTGGGCGCAATCGCTCGGCAGCGGGTTCACCGATGCTATCTCTGACGTTATCGATGGCCTGGCCGCACAGAGCAAAATTGGACCTGTAGACCTATCCGCACCTCTGCAACAAATAACGACGGCAGTATCAACATATATCGCGCAGGTCTTGCAAGCTGTGAGCGGAGCAACAGCTGGACTTCAACGACGAACCAACTTGGTATGGTGGAAGCAAGCTCTCTTTTCCTCAAGCATGCAAAAAAGCTATCGCGATTTTTCTCCGACCGTAGCAGCCTCACTAATGGCACTTGATCTTTACAAGCAGATACCTATGTTCTCGCCTGCTAGTGTTTCGGCCTTTCTAGAGGAGACCGTCCGTTCCATACAAATTTCACCAGCTGCTCAACCAATACCTTTGAAGGATTTGCTAAAGGAGACCTGCGAGAGTCCTGCTCTCGAACCGTTGAGGGCGGAGGCAGCGAAACTATATTCGAGCCCGTCTGGAAGGTCACCGGTGTCGTCGCTAATCGCGCATCCGGAGAAACTAAACGCGCTCAACAGCAGTTCGCTAAGGAATATCTTGGGCGTTCAACCGGAAGCCTTATTGAGCGAATCACAGTGGGCAAGCTGGATTTTTAGGGATTTGCAAGCCGGCCGAGCAACGAAGGAAACTTCCAAGAAACGAAACGCCAAGGGTGCTGCATGAAGCAATGCTCGTTAGACACTTGCTTCGCACCTGAGACTACGTGCGCTCTGGGTCACCTAAAGGTCAGCGACTGTCCCACATGGAAGAGTTCGGGCCAAGAAGATCCTGCCGTAAATGAGAGCAGCGACGAGATTATCTTGCCTTGGTCCGGTTCAGCTCTAGGCAAGACTGACGTCGGATTCGTGGCTGGCCGAGGAACACCGACGATGATTGGGATCATGGGAGCGGAGAACGCTGGTAAGACCACTCTGTTAGCCGCCTGGTACTTGCTGATTGGAAGAGGTGCTCATGTTAGTAGCAGGCATTCATTTGCCGGTTCATTTACTTTGTCCGGGTGGGAAGCTGTCGCTCGTTCGATGCAATGGGCACCAGGTTCCCGGCCAGAGTTCCCCGCGCACACGTCGACGAGGAGCGGCGGCAGAGGCCAAGGTCTTCTACACCTAACGTTTCGTGAGGACGGCGAACGAATAAGAGACTATCTGTTTACTGATGCCCCCGGCCTTTGGTTTCAGAAGTGGGCTATAAACGAGGAGGCGATAGATGCGGTTGGTGCGCGATGGATTGCCGAAAACGCGGACGCATTTCTGATTGTTGCGGATTGCGCAGCACTTTCGGGAGGGGACAAAGGCTCGGCACGTGCAGCTCTTCAACTCTTGGCTCGTCGTCTGGGAGCATCTCGAAGAGGCCGGCCAGTGACTTTGGTATGGGCAAAGTCTGACATTCCTATCGCAGCGGAGATGGAAAACGCAGTCAGGGAGGCCGTTCGATCGCAAATTCCGGATGTCGAAGAATTTAAAGTCAGCATGCGCGCACAAGGCGACTCTGACGATGGCCGAGGTGTTGGTCTCACGACATTGCTGGACCACGCTTTGCAATTGCGTAAGCTCAGGCAGGCCTTGCCAGCCACGAGGGCAAATACTCAAGACGCTTTATTTCTATACGGTGCCAGGCGATGACTAAGACACCATTAGAGTCAATGCTGGTCATCGGTGAGTCTGGAGTTGGCAAGACGCATTACGGAGCACAGCTTCTCAAGCGTCTGCTGAACAGCAAGGGGCGGTTTAGAATGAACGGCGCTGCTACAAATCTGGAGCCATTTGAGGCAACGATGGAAAGCCTCAATGATGGCCGGTCGGCCGACCACACGCCGACCTCCACCTACGTCGACAGTGAGTGGCCAATCATCAACGATAAAGGCGAGGCGTTCACGCTTATATGGCCAGACTATGGTGGTGAGCAGATCAAGAATCTGCTTAGCACTCGGCGTGTTCCTATGGCTTGGCGAACAAGAGTAGCTAACGCTCCGGCCTGGATGCTCATGCTGCGATTGCATCAACTGCGAGTGAGCGATGATTTGCTCTCCCGCCCATTGGCGGACCTTGCGGACCAGGCTGCTGCGGACGAAGCCTCAACCGATCTGGAAGTTCTGCCGTCAGATCAAGCGCGCATGATCGAGCTGCTGCAGATTCTGCTCTTCTTGAGAGGAGAGGGCATCGGCGAGTTGATGGAGATACCGCAGCTTTGTCTGTTGCTCTCGTGTTGGGATGAACTCGGTCAAAGTGAACCGCCTCTCGCTGTGCTGCGCAGGCAACTACCGATGTTTGGTGATTTCGTTTCAGCCAATTGGAAGGACCCGATTGTACTGGGGCTTTCTGCGCTCGAACGTCCGCTTGATCGCAGGGTACGCGATGAAGACTACGTAGCGCGAGGTCCAGAGCATTTTGGATATGTGGTGCAGGCGCACGGACAGACGTCATCCGATCTGACACTTCCTCTCGACATGCTGCTCAAAGGCGACCGCGCAAGATAGTGAAAATCGAACAGGCATTCTACGGCGCAACCAAGGGAGGCCACTCGCTGGTGTCGGCCTCTGGAGACGGCATGGTCGCGAGTGAGTTGACTTCTCGTCTGGACCTTCCCGATACAGCTCCTTATGGGGTGGAATGGTCGCCCTACCTGTCGGGCTTTCCACACGGAAACCACTATGTCCTTGCGAGAACGTTGTTGGACCAGCAGGCTTCTAGAGCCGGAATGGTTTTCAGTCATGCGCTGATCTTTCCGATCGAGGAGATGGTGAGAGTTAGAAATCTCCGAGATCTGGCTCAATTAATAGTTGGAACGCCCACTGCTGCAGCTGCACTCAGCACTATCGATGTCGAGGTGACGGCTCAGCCTGAATTTCGGGCTGATGAAGAGCAAATTGCTATTTCGACAATGCTTGTTTCCGCAGTCAAACGACCTTTGATCCGTCTAAGTCACATAGGCTTCGATGAGGTCATATTTAAGCTTTGGGCCAATTTGTGGCCAGCCATCCGAAGGAACTTTGCATTCCGACTGAGCTTCGGTCCAGGCGATCTAGTCGATGCACCTTTACCGACCATCGTGTGTACACCGCCCAACCTTGCAGCCCGTTGGGTCGGATATCAAACCGTTATTTCTGACCGTGGAACGTCCGAACTCAGCCCCGCTGCTGCCCTACTTGCTGGCGAACCGAACGGCCACAAGGTCCTGGATATTGCGGAAAACTTTGGTATCGAGATTAATAGTTTCGGACAGCTTATTCTTGTTGATCGAGCTTATGAGATACAGAGCTCAGCTACTATCGGCCTAAACGAAAGTATCGCCATGCTGCGGTTGGTTGAAGCCCTTTCGGGGGGCAAATCGAGCCCTGCTCCCGGCAGAGAGACTCTGGTGAACCGGATCATCGAAAACCTATCGAACGCCAGCGTCTCACAGATACGATCTCTTCGGAACCTGGCCCTTTCTAGTGTCGATCGGCCATATCGCATTTTTGAGGGCGTGCAGAAATGGATGGCAGGACACAAATTTCCGTCGCTCCACGACGTCGAAATGGCGGAGTTGATTCGCGACGCTGGGGAGAGTGGAAGAGCCACTCCAGATTGGCAGGTCGCTATTGGAAGTGGACTCAGATCAGCTAAGACAACCTCCGCGTCAAAGTTCGCTGAAGCTTTTTGGCGCTGGATTATAGCCGCTTCACCCGAGGCACTTCCGCACCTCCTTCAGGGCGTCGATCTCGTTACAAACGACGAGCCGTCTCTGGTGGTGAATGCTCCCGACTACCTCGATAGCGGAATTGCAAAAACCCTCCTAGCCATAAGCAGTAACCGAGGTCTGTATCACTTACATGCCGCTGTAGCCTCCCTCGAATACATGCCGCTCAAGGCAGTACAGGAGCAAATCAAGCTCGAACCCGCATCGCATGACGCGGAAGGACTTCGTATAGCTTTGCGGAAAGCTACGCCCAAGCAAATTGTCCTGTGCGCTCTCTCTGTCCACGATCGACGCGTTCTGGAACTCGGCGCGAATGCAGCATCTTCTCATCTAGAAGTCTTGTCAGACGTCGATATGAGCGAACAGGCGGCACAGGATCTTTGGGAAGCAGCTCTCAGGAAAAACAAGTCGTGCTGGAAGGGTCCGAACAATCCCGAGTCGACCTTGTGGATGATCTTGGATATGGCGCTAGACGAGAAGAAGATGAACCTTTCCCTGTTGGTGGAACTCGCCGAAACACCATTGGCGAACCTCAATGGCTACTGTCGAAGAGCCGAGCTTTGGAATCTGCTCAGCGGCACAACAAAACAGCACTACATCAGGGCAACCGCAGATGGCTGGCTTGAAGCTGTAGAGAAAAACGTTTCGTCCCCAGTTGAAACCGACGTTCAGAATTACATTCTCAACAGGTCGACGTTTCCTGGGATCTTGGGATCATTCCTGTCCCGGAGTGTTAGCTCAGCACTTAAACTGATCTCGCTCCTGACTCGTTTGGACGAAGCAGGCTTTTTGTCGATCTTTCCGTTGATCACAGCCAATCGGCTGCTTTTGCAAGACGCCGAGCATCTGGGAAGACTAATCGATGAACGACGATGGTCCCGCGCAGCCGACGCACTGGTGAAACTCTTACGTCAAAGGCGAGAGGATGTAAGGCCAGCCCTTCGCGCATGCCACGGACTTCTTGGTTTCTGGACAAAGTTCAAACTCGGAGTTGTACCTCCGTCTGCCGAGGAAAAATGGCAAGCGTTGGCCAGCCTGTGTGCAGATTTATATCCCAGCGGCCCCGATCACAATGACCTTTGGCGAAGAGCGGGAGGGAACAACGCCGATCTAATTTACAACGGAGACGGGCGCTCTCGCTGGTCTGACGCCCTGTTTAAGGTTCGACGAGGATATGGACTCAGAGCTTGGACTTTGTTGGCGAAGATGAACGAGGAGTTCGGTTGGAACGAAGATTTACGTCACCTTAGCCAAGACTCGGAGTTTGTGGAGAGACATTGATGTCAACAGATTTGGAGCAGGCGATACCTAAATCAACTCGTTGGAAAGGATACGCACTGGTGATTGCGGTTTCAAAATACGACAAGATAAGAGGCCTCCCTGCGGCCGTGCTTAATGATGCGGCGGACTTCGCCTCCTTACTGAAATCACCAATTCATTGCGGCTATGAGTCCTCCAATGTTCGCCAACTGCTTGACTCCGATGCATCTCTATTGCAAATACGCGATGCACTTGCTTGGTTAGCGAGAGTGGCCGGACCAGAGGACTCTGTCGTTTTATTTTTTTCGGGACACGGAACCCGGCTTCGAGACACAGGGTCTCTGGAATCCGCATTGTTACCCGTAGACACCGATATGGCGAATCTCCGCGATACCTGTTTGCCCGAGGGTGAGTTGTCAGCAGCGCTAAAGTCGGTAAAGTCGGCAAGATTGTTGGTGTTGCTCGATGCATGCCACTCTGGGGGGTCAGTAGCCTTCAAAGGAGCTGAGACCCAGGAATTGGCAGAGTCAACTTTTGACGAGAAATCATTGGCGCATTTGGCTGAGGGCACCGGCAGAGTCATAATCGCGTCGTCCAGAGCTACAGAAACCTCCCTCGTGTTGTCCGGTGCTCGCAATAGTGTATTTACCCAACATTTGCTGGAAGCCTTTAGAGGAGAGATAAAAACAATCGGCGATGGTGTCATCCGCGTATTCCAAGTATTCGAGCATGTGTCCAATGGGGTTCCCCGAACGACCTCAGATCGCCAACACCCGATTTTCAAGGCCAACGATGTAGAAGCCAATTTTCCGGTGGCGCTGGAGAAGGGCGGACATAAGGGCGCTCCTACAATTGCACCGAATTCTTCCGCAGAAGGTTTCAATTGGCATGAGCTTGAACTCATCCTCGCGGAACTTTATCCGACAGGTCCGCTTGACCAAGAAATCTGGAGAAGAGCGGGCGGCGACGTGTCCAGACTCCGCCTGAATCAATCAGGACGAGCCAATTGGTTTTCAAGTCTCTTGATGCTCAGGCAAGGTGGCGGGGGCGACGAGTTGAGTCGTGAGCGGCTGATTCGAACCGCTTTGGAGGACTTTCCGAACCATCATGGACTAAAGGCCTTGAACAGCTTAGCGTCATGGACTTAGAACGAGGCTAGAAGTTTTCCTTGCACGGTACCTTCGCATCTCGATGATGGAGAGTTCGCCAGAAGCCAGTTCAAAGCTCGGCCCGGCCAGCCTGTCTCGACTTAGGAAGTCATCAAAGTTCGGGTCGTGGGGTGCTTGCCTACCGCCCAATGGGATCTACTCCCTGCAATCGCGACTTGTCGTAGCCACACACGCAAAGTGCGGGCAGGATTTTAGGAAGAAATTCGGGACCGTACAACACCGCAGAGGTTCACAGCGTTGGTGTCTGTGCTGTACTTTAGGCTGAGCGCATATGGTGTATCCTCGTTAGCCGGACAAGAACCCAAAAATGGATCCCGGTTTGTCTCGAACAGCGGAGTCGGGATGCGATATTGGTGGGTCAACCAAAATCAAACATTCCGCCAAGAGATCGCAGGTGGCTACCTCTGGTCTCCTAAGCGCAACGCCAATGGCGCGCGCAATCCATTCTACGAGTCGATGCGAGAAGTCTCGCCTGGTGACCTGATATTTTCCTTCGTAGATACTCGGGTCGCGGCTGTCGGAATCGCCAAGTCTTATTGTTGGGAGTGCCCGAAACCAATTGAATTTGGCTCTGTGGGGCAGAACTGGGAAAATGTCGGATGGAGGGTGAACGCATCGTTTACTCAACTGCTGAACAAGATCCGCCCCAAGGATCACATGGGAGTATTGAGAGAAGTTTTACCGGATCGCTATTCACCTCTCCAGCCTAACGGAAACGGAATCCAGTCAATCTACCTGACAGAACTCTCTGAGGACTTCGCGGAAGTCCTCGGCGGTTTGATTGGAGAAGAGGCTCGCTCACTGATCGCCGCAGCCGAGGCTTATGCCGCCGTTGAGAATGACAGAATCGTGACAGGCGACGAACTGGATGTCTGGGAGAGCA
>Ga0137394_10001842_pt1 | contig 15599 bp, 11 predicted proteins | sample czobulk116metaG_FD_108278 | JGI IMG/M metagenome (GOLD analysis project Ga0137394, IMG submission 108278) | Vadose zone soil microbial communities from Angelo Coast Range Reserve, California, USA - czobulk1.16 metaG | ecosystem: Environmental > Terrestrial > Soil > Vadose zone | place: USA...
ATGCCGCAGATCTTCCGGAAGTCGTTGACTGCATGGGAGGCGTTGGCGGCGCTGCCGCCGACGCCCAGGATGAAGAGGCGCCCCGCGCGTTCCCGCACCTCCGCGAGCAGGGTGGCCATCTTCTCGATCTGATTCCGTTCCAGCTTCTCGATGATGTGGATCGATTCGGCGAGGTACTCGTGCGCGAAACTCATGCTGCCTCCAGAGGGCGGTCCCACTAGCACACGGAGCGCCGAAGAGGCTAGCCCTCTTGTGCGGCCAGCCAGGCCACTGCATCGGAGAGGGACTGCACCGTCGCGTCGGGTGCGACGGCGGCTTCACCACGGTTCGGACACAGCTCGCAGCGGCCTCCATTGATCAGCACCGTCCGCACTCCGGCGGCCTTGCCGGCGCGGACATCGTCGAGCGAGTCGCCGATGATCACGCTGCCGGCGAGATCGAGGCCGCGCTCGCGCGCGGCCTGCAGGATCATCCCCGGTTGCGGTTTTCGGCACTCACACTTCATCACCAGCGCGGCATCACCGCCCAGCCCGCCCTCGGGGTGGTGCGGACAGGAGTAGACCGCGTCGACGTCGAACAGTTCGCGCAGCCGCGCGCTCATGCGTTCGATCTGCCCGAGAGGGAAGTGTCCTTTCGCCGGCCCAGGCTGATTCGTGACCACGACGCACTCGTACCCAAGCGCGCGGAGCCATCGAATCGCCTCCGCGGCGCCCCGGGTCGGGCGGAGTTGATCGGGGTGGAAGGCAGTGTAGAGCACGCCGAGCTCGGCGTCGCGCAGGATCTCCACCAGGACCCCATCGCGATCGAGGAACGCGGCCCGCTTCGTCATTTCGTTGCCACCACCAGCATCGCCGCGGAGGTCAGTGGCAGGCGCGTGAACGCCCGCGACTCGAGCCACGCGACGGCGTTTCCGAGGCGAAGGAGGCCGTTGAGGAACCGCGTAAGAACACCCGGGTTCCCGGGGGCCTGGTTGTAATAGGCGTTGTCCCGCCACCAGAACTCGCGCAGGAAGGGCATCCGCTGCGCCGCGAAGAAGGTCGCGTCCATGAAGTGGCCCGCGAGATGGTACGCGTATCTTTCCTGAAGCCCGCCGGGCAGGTGTCGCGAGATCAGCGATCTCAACGACGATCGCGTGTACGACTGGATGTGTTCCTTGGTCTTCACGTACACGTCGTCGCCCAGCAAGGCGCGATACATCCGGTAGAAGGAGAGTGGCTGACCCTCGGTGGGCACGCAGGCGACGAAGCGCCCGCCCGGTTTGAGAACGCGCGCGGCCTCGCTCAAATACTTATCCGGATCGGGGACGTGCTCGAGACAATCGGAGATCATCACCGCATCGAACTCGCCGTCGGCGTATGGCAACGTGCCATCACCCGGAACGAGTCGAAAGCGATACTCCCCCGAGACGAAGACCGGCAGGCGCACGTCGCAGCCGTCCAGCGACAACGCCGGCTTGTGGCAGGCGAGGGTCCGGAGCATCTTGCCCTCGCCGCACCCGATCTCGAGGACGCGTCCCCGCTCGGGCGCATACGCCACCAGGAATGCAGCCTTCAGGCCCGGGAGATCCTTGCCGTGGATGTCCACGACCTGCGCGCCAAAGCGTCGCTCGCCCGCGATCGCCACTGCTTCCACCATCCCCTATCCTCCCGAAGCCGCGCCGATTCTGCTCGACGACCGCCCCTCACGCTAGCGTAAACTGCCGATTTGACCGGCGAGTGCGATTCAGCTACATGGCGCCCCTCCAAGGAGTCAGGATTCGATGCAGCAGGCCCGATCGATCGAGAGCTACGCGGCGATACCCATGTGGCAGTCGTCATCGCTACAGTGCCCGCTTTGCGGAAGCCGTCGCCGCGATTACCTCTTCGTGGCCGGCCAGTCGCGTATGACGCAGTGCCACGAATGCCACCTGATCTCGCGGACCGGTGCGGACGGTGCACCCGTCGCGGCGGGGAGCGGAGCTTGCTCGTACAAACTCGATTCTGCCACCGATGCTTTCGTGCGCGGAGGCCTCGTGGCCCATGGCGCAGTCGAGTTGCTCGAAGTGCTGGTCGGGCCCGGGGACCCTAGACTCGGGCAGGATCCAAGGCTCAAGGTAACGACAGCGTTCGCCTCGGACGGCCTGGCCGGAGTGACGGGGAAGTACGACGCTGCATTCGTCAACGGGGCCGTCGAGGAGGTGGCCGATCCACTACGGCTCCTGCGCGACGTCCGCGACAAGCTGCGTCCGGACGGCTTGCTCTGGGTTTTCGTAAACGACGGCAATCTCACGCGCGTGCCTTCCGAGACCGCACGAATGCCCTGCCACGTGTTCTCGCCCCCGACGCTGTTGCGGCTCGCGCGCGTGGCCGGCTTTCGCACCCGCTCCTGCGGCGTCGTGAACCGGCCCTTGGACGTGCCGGCGGCCGATGCACGGCTGGACACCCGGCCCCCGTTTCCACGGCTGCACCGCCTTCGCGCGGCGCTGCCAGGCGGCGCACAGGTCCGCTCCGGTCTGGTCGAGTTGCGTGCGATCGTCACGGAGGTGCAAGAGGCGCCGACGTTGACGATCGTGATGCCCGTCTTCAACGAGGCGCGCACGTTCCGGGACACCTTCGACCGTATCTACGCTGCGCGCATCGAGGGCGTCGAGCGCGACGTCCTCATCGTCGAGAGCAACTCGACCGACGGGTCCCGTGAGCTCGTCCGTGCCATCGAGAAGATGCCCGGCGTCCGCGTCATCTACGAGGACCGCCCTCGGGGAAAGGGGCACGCCGTCCGCAAGGCTCTTGCCGCTGCGACCGGCGACATCATTCTCATCCAGGACGCCGACTCCGAGTACGACGTCGCCGATTACGACATCGTCCTCGAGCCGCTGCTCCGGCTTTCGGCGACCTTCGTGCTGGGATCGCGGCACATGGGAAGCCGCACCTGGAAGGTCCGGCGCTTCAACGACTTCCCCATGCTCTCCACGCTGATGAACCTCGCACACCAGGGGTTCACCGCTCTCGCGAACTGGCTTTACGAAGCGGAGATGCGGGATCCGACCACGATGTACAAGGTGTTTCGGCGAGAGTGCATCGAGGGCATCGCTTTCCGCCGCGACCGCTTCGACTTCGACTGGGAACTGGTCTGCAAGCTGATCCGGCGCGGGCACATGCCGGTGGAAGTTCCCATCAACTACCGGGCGCGCTCGTACGCGGAAGGCAAGAAGGTCCGGTTCTTCCGCGATCCCTGGACCTGGCTCGCGACGATCGTGGCGAGCCGCTTCGAATCCCTGACGTAGATGCGGGCGTTCGTGACCGGTGGCGCCGGGTTCGTCGGCAGCACGCTCGCAGATCGGCTGCTCGCGGACGGACACGAGGTCACGGCCTACGACAATTTCTCCACCGGTCAGCGCTCGTTCGTCCAGAGGGCGCTGGGAAATCCACGCTATCGTCTGATCGAGGGCGACCTGCTGGACGAGCAGAGGCTCCGTCGCGACTTGCGCGGACACGACCTCGTCTTTCATCTCGCCGCCAACGCCGACATCAAGGACGGCCTCAAGCACCCGCGTAAGGATCTCGAGCACAATACCATCGCCACCTTCCACGTCCTCGAGGCAATGCGCGGCGTGGGGACCTCGCGCATCGCCTTCTCCTCCACCGGCTCCGTCTACGGCGAACCGGCCGTTTTTCCCACGCCGGAAACATGCCCCTTTCCGGTGCAGACTTCTCTTTACGCGGCGTCCAAGTTGGCGGGCGAGGCACTTCTGTCCGCCTACGCTGCGGGCTACGGTATTTCAGCGTGGATCTTCCGCTTCGTGTCCATTCTCGGTGAACGCTACACGCACGGGCACGTGTTTGACTTCTACAAGCAGCTCCGCAAAGACCCGAAACGATTGCGCGTCCTCGGCGACGGGAGGCAACGGAAGTCGTACCTGTACGTGCAAGACTGCATCGATGCAGTCCTCCACGCCGTCTCGACGACTGGACCCGGCCTGCACGTCTTCAATCTCGGCACTGACGAGTACGTCACCGTCGAACAGTCCATTGGCCTGATCACGGGATTTCTCGGTGTGAAGCCGGAGCTGAGCTACACGGGTGGCGAGCGCGGGTGGGTGGGGGACAGCCCCTTCATCTTTCTCGACACCCGGAAGATCCGCGCGACCGGTTGGGCACCGAAGCTCACCATCGCGCAATCGGTGGAGCGCACCATCGCATGGCTGGTGCAGAATCCGGACCTGTTGGAAAGGCGCGACTGATGCCTGTGGCCGTCGTCACCGGCGGATCGCGCGGCATCGGCCTGGCGATCGCGCGCGAGCTGGCTTCGCGGGGCTTCGACCTCGCCCTGGGCGCCCGCACCGGGAGCGAATTGGGAGAGGCCCGGGAGGCGATCGCGCGCGAGTTCCGCGTGCACTGCATCGCGCAGGAAACCGATGTATCCGACCCGGGTCAGGCGCAGGCTCTCGTCGATCGCGCGGCAGCGGAGCTGCGGGGACTTGATGCGCTGGTGAACAACGCCGGAGTGACCGGCGCCATCGGGCCCTTGCAGGAGTGCGACGTACGCGAATGGCGCAAGGCGATCGAGGTCAACCTGCTGGGGACGCTGCACATGACGCGCGCGGCGATCCCGCACATGCGCCGGCAGGGTGGGGGACGCATCGTCAACCTTGCGGGCGGCGGTGTCGGTGGTGCCGGTGTCGCGCCGCGGATCTCGGCTTACGCGGCCTCCAAGGCGGCAGTGGTGCAATTCACCGAGTGCGTCGCGCGGGAAGTGGAGGCCGACGGCATCTTCGTGAACGTGATCTCTCCCGGTGCGGTTGTCACCGCAATGACCGCAGGCGTGCTCGCTGCCGGTCCGGAGAAGGCCGGCCGCGAGCTGTACGAGCGGACCCTGCAGCAGCGCCAGAGCGGAGGAGAGCCGGTCGAGCTCGCAGCGCGACTGGTGGCCTGGCTGCTCTCGGCTGCGGCGAAGGGTCTCACGGGCAAGATGCTCTCCGCGAAGTGGGACGACGTGTCCCGGATCGATGTCGAGGCGGCGAACCGCTCGTCCAGCTATACGCTCCGGCGCATCGACGGTGCGCTGTTCCAGGAGGTGGGCCGGAAATGATCATCTCGAAAGCGCCCCTCCGGATTACGCTGGGCGGTGGAGGCACCGATCTGCAGAGCTATTACGGGAAGCACGGCGGGTTCTGGATCAGCGCAGCGATCGACAAGTACATCTACATCTCGATCCACGACGTATTTCAGGACCAGATCATCCTCAAGTACTCGGAGCTGGAGCGGGTCCGGACGGTCGACGAGATCAGGCACGCGCTCCTGCGCGAATCGTTGCGCACGATGGGAATCCGCGAGCGGATTGAGATCTCCAGTTTCGCCGACCTGCCGGAAGGCACCGGCCTCGGCTCGTCAGGTACGTTCACGGTGGCGTTGCTCAAGGGCCTGCACAGCTACACGCGCCGCCACGTGACGAACCGAGAGCTCGCCGAGGAAGCGTGCCGGCTCGAGATTGAGCAGCTCAAGCGACCGGTCGGCAAGCAGGACCAATACATCGCGGCGTTCGGCGGAATCAACTGCTTCTCCATCGCGCCTGGGAGGGAAGAAGTGGAGGTGGTGCCGCTGCGGCTCCCCCGGGCTTCGCTCTACCAGCTCGAAGAGGATTGCGCGTTTTTCTTCACCGGCTACTCGCGGCAAGCGTCAAGCATCCTGGCCGAGCAGGACGAGAAATCGAAGAGGGATGACCAGGCCATGATCGAGAACCTGCATCTCGTCAAGGACATCGGCTTGCGCAGCCGCGAGGCGCTGGAGAGGGGCGACCTGGTCTCCTTCGCGGCGCTGCTGGACGAGCAGTGGGAGGCGAAGCTTGCGCGGTCGAAGTCCATGGTGAACTCCGAGATCGCGCGCTGGTTCCGGGTCGCGCGCGCGAACGGCGCTGGCGGGGGAAAACTGATCGGTGCGGGCGGTGGCGGTTTCCTCATGTTCCTCGCCGACGACAAGGCGCGACTGCGGGCGGCGATGGCTTCTGAAGGGCTGCAGGAAGTGCGCATGCGCTTCGATTTCGAGGGCGCGCAGACGCTGGTGGCCTGATGCGCGTCGGAATCGTCGGCTGCGGACTGATCGGCAACAAGCGCGCTGCGGCGCTTGGCGGGCATTCGCTCGTCGCAGTCTGCGATCGAGATTCCGCCCGCGCCCGGGCGCTGGCCGCCCGGGTCCCCGGCGCCGCGGCGGTGGCGCTGGACGAAGTGATCGAGAAGGCGGACGCCGTCATCGTGGCGACGACCAACGATCAGCTCGCCCCCGTGGCGATGCGGGCGGTCGACGCGGGCAAGCACGTGCTGGTGGAGAAGCCAGGGGCGCGATCCGTCGCAGAGCTGGAGCCACTCGCTCTGCTGGCGGAGAAGCGCGGCGTGACCGTTCGCGTCGGCTACAACCACCGCTTCCATCCAGCGGCGCTGAGGGCGCGTGAGATCCTAGATGCGGGCGGGTGCGGACCGCTGATGTTCGTTCGCGCGCGATACGGCCACGGAGGGCGCAAAGGATACGAGCGCGAGTGGCGCGCGGACCCCGCGGTCTCCGGGGGAGGCGAGCTGATCGATCAGGGCGTGCACCTGATCGACCTGGCGCGCTGGTATCTCGGCGACGAGGTCGCGGATGTGCGCGGCCGGGTAGTCACCACTTACTGGCCGATGAAGGTGGACGACAACGCTTTCCTGACGCTCACCACTCGCGGCGGCCAGATCGCGCACCTGCACGCATCCTGTACCGAGTGGAAGAACCTGTTCTCGTTCGAAATCTACGGGCGTGACGCGAAGCTTCACCTGGAGGGCCTCGGAGGGAGCTATGGCGTCGAGCGACTCTCCCGGTACCAGATGCGCGCCGAGATGGGTCCCCCGGACACCCTCATCCAAGAGTACCCCTTCTCGGATACGTCTTGGGCGCTGGAGTGGGGGGACTTCGCGGCGGCCGTCTCCGGAACCCAAGGGAGAGGCGCCACGCTGGAGGACGCCGTCGCCACGCTGCGCGTCGTGGGCGAGGCGTACGAGCGATGCAGGTAGTCATCCTTGCTGGTGGCCTCGGTACGAGGCTTGGGCCTCTGACGGCGAACTTGCCCAAGGCGCTGGTGCCGGTGAATGGAAAGCCGTTTCTCGCGCACGTGTTCGCGCTTCTGAAGGAGAACGGCCTCGAGCGCATCCTGATCCTGCACGGCCATCACGGGCGGAAGCTCGAAGAGGCCCTTGGCGACGGTTCCAGCCAAGGCGTGAAGGTTGCGTACCGCCATGACGGAGCCCAGCTGCGGGGAACCGGCGGTGCCCTGCGGAACGCGGTCGATCTGCTCGAGAGCGAGTTCTTCGTGCTCTACGGGGACACGTACCTCGACATCGAGTACACCGCCGTGGCCCGCGCCTTTCGGGCGAGCGGGAAGCCCGCGCTCATGACGGTCCTGCAAAACCAGGGCCGCTGGGACGCCAGCAACGTCATCTTCCGCGATGGCCAGCTTCTGCGCTACGACAAGAAGCACCGTGTGCCCGAAATGGAATTCATCGACTACGGCCTCTCGGCGATGCGGCGCGAAGTGGTCGCGGAGATGCCTGCGGACCAGCCGGCAGATCTCGCGGAACTCTATTCGCGGCTCGTCGGCGAGAAGAGGATGGCTGGATTTGAAGTCTTTCGCCGCTTCTATGAGATCGGCACTCCGGAGGGGCTGGCCGAGACGGCGCGACACCTCTCCGCCAGGACATGAGTACAGCGCATGGAACGCAGCGGTCTCCCTCGTGGGCGTGGGCCTGTTCGCTTGCGTCGGATTCGCCGTGGCCGTAATGCGGCGCGGCGGGTCAGGCTGGATCATCGGCCAGGACAGCTGCGGGCGCGAAACGCCGATTGACAGAGTGCCGCTCTAGTCCGTATTACGGGCGCGGTTCCTTCAACCCTTCGGGGGCGCATTGGCCATCTTTCTGGACTCGAGCGATCTCAACGAAATCCGTCAGTTCATGGCGACCGGCATTGTTTCCGGCATCACCACCAACCCGCTCATCATCTCGAAGGAGAATCCGGGCGTCGATCTGAAGACGCATGTCATGGAGATCATCTCCATGGCGAGGGTTCCGACCAGCGTCGAACTGACCACCGAGACCGAAGCGGAGATGCTCGCCGAGGCGCGCGAGTATGTGAAATGGTACCCGAAGCACATCGTCATCAAGGTACCGATGACAGAGGGGGGATTGCGGGTGATCCATACGCTGGAGCGCCACGACAATACTCCGGTGAACGTCACCTGCATCATGTCCTTCAACCAGGCCTATGTTTCCGCACTCGCGGGCGCCACGTACGTGAGCATCTTCTCTGGCCGGGTGCGCGACATGGGATACGAGCCGGCCAAGATCATCGAGCAGACCCGCGCACTGCTTGACCGCGAGAACCTGAAGGCGCAGATCATCGTCGGTTCGATCCGGCATATCGGCGACGTGAACGAGGCACTGCACGCCGGTGCCCACATCGTCACCGTACCGCCTGCGATCCTGCGCAAGACGTTCTGGAACCCGCGGACGACCGAGACCATTCGCGAGTTCAACGATGCGTGGAAGGTCGATCGCGCGAAGAAAAAGTGAGCGAAGCCCGGCTCTCGGTCGGATTCCCCCTCGCCGCTCCCAGAGAACCGCCGGTGCGCGGGGTTGCTTCACTTGCGTCGCCGCACGGTTGGTTCGTTGGCGCCTCCCTGCTGGTCTGCCTGGTCTGTTACGGCGACGTGGTGTTCGGCGGCCGAACGTTCGTCCCCATCGGCCGCAGCGTCGCCGCCTACGAGGTACCGCCTTTTTCGGCTGGATACCGGCCGGGCGTCACCAGCCGCGCCGAGTTGGACCCTGGCGCCACGGCATGGCAGGTGATCCCCTGGACGTACCAGGAACATCGGGCGCTGCGGAGCGGGGAGTTGCCGCTCTGGAATCGGCACGCCGGTTTCGGCAGTCCCCTGCTCGGGAACGGCCAGACCGCAACCTTCAGCCCGCTGCACTGGCCCGTCGTGGCAGCGCCGGACAGCCCCGTCGCGTGGGATGCGTCATTCCTCCTGCTGAGGTTCCTGGCCGCGCTCTTTGGCTGCTATCTCGCAGCCGCGCTGGGCGTTCGGAAGGACCTTGCGATGCTCGCCGCGCCATTCGGCGCGGTCAACGCCGCATTCACCATTTTCGTGACCCGGGCGGATCTGGCGGCGTACGCGACGCTGCCGGCCGTGCTGCTCTTCGTGGTGCAGCTTCGGCGGCGAGCGACCCTGGGCCGGGCTATCGCGCTGGCGCTGGCGATGGGAGCCTGCCTGTCCGCCGGGCATCCGGAGCCTTCGTTCTCCTCGCTGTTCACCTGTGCTCTGGCTGCGTTGGGACTGTGCGCAATGCAGGGCGTTCCCCTGAGGCGGTATCTCGCGTTTCTCGCGGGAGCAGCCGTCCTGGCGGCAGTGCTTTCAGCACCATTCTGGATGCCCTTCCTGGCACGCGTGCACGAGTCGTGGAATGTGCATCCGCCAGGGACGGCCTCGGCGATGTTCAGGCCGGGCTATGCGGCCCTGCAGTGGCTGGCGCCGTACGCATTCGCAAAGTCAACGCACAGCTTGTTCGATGCGCCGCTGGAGAACGTGGGCTTTCTCGGCATGGTCATGGGCACCGTTGCCCTTCTCGCCCTGCCTGCAGCCTTGCTGGTGCGAGGTTCCTGGCGCCGGCTGCTTTGGGTTTGCGGTCCGATGCTGGTCGCGCTTGCGATCTACCGGGTTCCCGTAGCAGTGTGGATTGTCAAGCTCCCGCTGCTCGACCGGATGCCGGTCCACATCTACTTCCCGTTTCCTGCCACTTATCTTTTCGGGATCGCTGGGATCGTAGCGCTAGATGCGCTGGGAGAGACGCAGGAGCTTCGTCGCCGGATCGCTGCCTGCATCGCTGCGGGGCTCGCGCTCGGAGCCATTCTGCTCGCCACGCGTTACGCGGATTTCCTCTCACCCACCTGGGCGCGCCAAAGGATCTTCTATGCGATCCTTGCCGCGACCAGCGGCGCCATGTGCTGGCTCGTCTCTCGCGCCCGATCGGGATCAAGGGCCCGCACGGTCCTCTGCCTGCTGTTGCTGCTCGCGGTCGCCACCGAGTTGAGGCGGTACCGTCTCCCGCTCGCACCGCGCGGCGATTTTGCCGCGATGCCTCCGTACGCTTGGTGGCTGCGCGATCGCCAGCAGCGCGAATCGCCATTCCGCGTTCTCGGCCTCGGATACACGATGATGCCGAACCTAGCGACGGCCTGGGGCCTCGAGGACGTGCGGCTCTGCGACGCCTTGATCGCGCCGGAGTACCTCCAGTTCATCCACCGGTTCGTGCAGAAGGACCTGGAGTGGGGTTGGGTGCTGACAGGGCGGCCCGAGGCGGGCTTCGATGCGCGCAGCCCGATCCTCGACTGGATCAATCTCCGGTACTTCGTCGGCCGGGATTTCGCGACGACGCTGCCCACGAACGTGGAGAGCATGCTTCTTGGTGCAAAGCACGCCGCGTGGGGGCACGCGGCATACGAGATCGACGACGAAACGATGCCGCTGCTGTCCCAGCATCCCAACGACGAGGGTACTGTGGTCGTGCGCGTCCCTTCCAAGTACCCCGTCCTGGCGTTTGCGCTCGCGCAGGATCCGGCGATCTGGGATGCGCCCGGAGACGGCGCGACGTACGAGATTGCCATCGCCGCGGACGGAGCTCCTCCCCTGACGGTGTTCTCGCGCGAGATCGATCCCAAGCAGCGCAAGGCGGATCGGCACTGGATCCGCGGCACTGTCGACCTGTCTCGATGGGCAGGCCGCGATGTGGCGCTGACGCTGCGCGCACGTTCGGAGAACACCGCCTCCGACTGGGGCGGATGGGGAGGTCTCCACTGGCAGTCACTGAGGGGTGAGCGACAGCCGGGAGACGAGCCAGCTCCGGTCGATCGCCCGGCAGTGTTCCGGGGGGATCGATACGCAACGGTGTTCGAGAACCCGACGGCGTGGCCGCGAGTCTTCGCAGTCTCCCGGCCATTCATTGAGAGTGGACAGGACCAGGTGCTCGACCGGATCGCTGCGCTTTCTCGCGGCCATGGCGGACCTTACGCCGTGGTCAGCGCAGATGATTTCCCCGCGCGCGATTGGCATCCGACGACAGACACCGTGCGGGGCGAAATCGGTGAGCTGCGCTACACTTCGAACCGACTGTCGTTCGAAGCGGCGGTCGACGCGCCGGCGATCCTCGTGGTTAGCGATGCGTTCAATTCCGGATGGACTGCGCGTGTGGACGGTCTCGAGCAGCGGATCTTTCGCGCCAACTACCTGTTCCGGGGACTCGTCCTTGGTCCCGGGACCCACCGGGTCGAGTTCAGGTACTGGCCGGCTGTCTGGACCGTGGCGCTCGCGGTGGGTGTCTCCGGGTGGTCCGCGCTCGCGCTTTGGGCGGTGCTTGCCGCGAGGCGGCGGTTCAGGAGCCGGATGCCCACGGCTTCGTGACCCGGGGCGGCCAGGCGAGCTCGAACGTCTCCGAAGAGAGCGAGAGGTTCGGGTTGTATGATGGATCGCTTTCCAGAACAGCGCGCCAGCGACGTCGCATGTACGCGACCTCCCGCTCGAAGCGCTCCCGCTTCTCCGGAGCTGTATCGGCCCCGCGGCTGTACGACTCGTAGTGGTACAGCTCCGCATAGGGCGTGTAGAGGTTTCGGTAGCCGGCCTCGCGCAGCCGCAGGCAGAAGTCGACGTCATTGAAAGCCACAGCCAGGTTGCTCTCGTCGAGACCGCCGAGCTCCTGGTAGACGGATCTGCGAATGGCGAGACATGCGCCCGTCACCACGCTGACACCGTGCACCACCCGGGCACGACCGAAGTAACCGGGCGCTTGACGAGGCAAGAACCGGTGGACGTGCCCGGCGACGCCATAGATACCGGTGACCACGCCGGCGTGCTGGACCGTCCCGTTCGGATACAGCAGCCGCGCACCTACGGCCCCGATGCCCGGCCGGGTGGCGTTGGCGACCAACTCGCTCAACCACTCAGGAGTGATCACTTCAACGTCGTTGTTGAGCAGGACCAGGACTTCGCCCTTGGCTTCGCGGGCGGCCAGGTTGTTGATCGCGGAGTAGTTGAACGGGTGCGGGTACTGGACCACCCGCGCCTGCCCGGAGTGTCGCAATTCCTCGAGATAGCGCAGGGTAGAGGGGTCCTCGCTCTGGTTGTCGACGATGACGAGCTCGAACCGCGGGTAATGTGTTCTTGCGTAGATGCTGTCGATGCACCGTCGAAGCACATCGCCGGCGTTCCGCGTCGGGACGAGAAGGCTGGCGAGCGGCGCTTCGGCCCGAAGCGGCCGGCGGACGCGATAGAGGGTCGGAAAGGGTCCGGTCTCGACCTCGACCGAGGGCTCGAGCTTCGTGAGGTGGTCGCGCAAAGCCCGCTGCGCCGAGGTCAGGGCGTAGCTCTTCGCCTCCGCGGCGGCGGCCGTGGAGCCAGCGATCGACCGCCAATGATAGAGCACGAAAGGAACATGTCGAACGCGCGAGCTGCGCTGGATGCAACGCAGCGCCAGGTCATAATCCTGGCTTCCTTCGTAGCCGGAGCGGAACCCACCAACTTCACGTACCAACGAAAGGCGGTACGCGCCGAGATGAGAGAAGTAATTCTGGGAGGTGAAAAGGTCAGGATCCCAGTCGGGCTTGAAGAACGGCTCGTACCGGCGGCCCCGCTCGTCGATCTTGTCTTCGTCCGTGTAGATGAGATCCGTCTCCGGATGCTCAAGCGTCTCTTCGGCGAGCAGGTAGAGGGCGTGTCGCGGGAGCTCGTCGTCGTGATCGAGGAGGACCGCGAAGTCTCCGGTGGCGAGGGCGAGAGCGGTGTTCGAGGTTTCCGAGATGTGACCGTTCGCTTTCCGGAACGAGACGCGTATTCGCGGATCGCTCGCCGCAGCCTCCTCGAGCACCGCGCGCACGTGGCGGGACTTCGAAGCGTCGTCTGCGATGCACAGCTCCCACTCCGGCCAGAGCTGATCGCGCACGGACTCGATCGCCCGGCGCAGCCATCGCTCCTGTGTTTCTAATACCACGGCGACCACCGAGAACCTGGGACGGCGCGGGAGCTGCCCGATCCGAGTCTGGATCGCCCGGATGTCGTACGCCGACAGAGTGTCGAACTGGGCGATCCATTCCTGGTAGTCGGAGGTGCCGACGCCCCGCGCGCGGTCTCTCAGCTCCTCGGAGAACCCGCGCAGCCCGCGCGACCGGAGCAAGCGCAGCGCCGTTGCGGCGGCCGCCTGGACGTGTCGCGGCCCGGTCGGCCCATCCCCACCCAGGCGCGCTAGTCCGTGCAGCGCCACCTCGACCTTACCGATTTCCTGCATCGCAAGCGTCCCGATCGCGAACTTACCGGGGCGGTCGAGGGGGTCGAGTCGAATCGCTCGAACGTCCGGTGGCAACTTGATCAAGGCGCGGATTCGTCCCGCACTTGGTCGCGGTAGCTCCACGACGTTCTTCGGATCGTATCCCTGGCCGGCATCGACGAAGAGCTGCGGGGGGGTGATGACAGGCACCTCGGAGCGCAGCTCGAAATCGACGAGGACCCATCCGGAGGGGTAGCGCCCCCGCGGCGGCCGCAGCTCGAAGTGCGGGTCGTTCCCGATCGATTCCCAGACACCTTCCGTCCCGCCGCTCAGCCCGTGCGAGGCGACGGCGTTGAACATGATGCGCGGGCGCAGCACGTTGGTGCGGAATGAGCGCAGCATCCGCCGCAGTCGGGACCCGGCTTCCAGCCGTTGAACGCGCTGCGAGAGTACCAGGAGCTGAAGCTCGAGCCGTTTGAGCACCTCGCGTTCCTGCTTCACTAGCTCGTCGAGGCGCCCATCTGCTCCCAGGGCCTTCTCCAGCTTGTCGAGCCGGGCCTGCTGAAGTCTGCGTCGCGCGTCCGCCCGGGCATCGTGCTCACGGATCGCGGCGGCGGCGAGGACGTAATCCGCCGAGGCTGGCCAGTCGAGTCGGATCTCAACGGTTCCTCCGTCGAGGTGCCCGTTGGCAGCGAGCCGAGGTAGCTCGAGGAATGGATCGTCGCTGGTGGAAAGCCAGGTCTGTCCCAGAGGGCCGTTGAACACAACGAGATTGGTGCGGACAGGAAATGCGGCCGGGTCTCCATTCCACCGCCAGAGCACTTCCCCGGCGCGCGACAAGATGGCGATACCGTCCAGGCGGATGAAGCCCTTGCGATCCGCGATGTCCAGGCGCAGTCGATCGACGGAACCGGACCCTGTCGGAATCCGGAGCTCGATTCTCTGCGCGGCATCGCCCATCGGTACCGTCGCCGAGACGCTATGTCGCTCGTCGAAGCTCCCCTCCGCGCTCGCCCAGTAGAGTTGGACCTGGAACTGCGGACGCGGCCGTTGAAGCAACTGCGCGAGGCCCGGCGCGTGGGGTCCGGGGCTGGCGACCACGATGAACTGGTAGGCGAGCGCGTCGGGCGCGTCGAGCAGCGCGTTCGCGGTGCTCGGCGGCAGCCGGTCGAACGGCGCCTCGCCAAACTCACTGTGGCGAGGCTCGAGCAGCAAGGGAAGCACGTCCTGTGCGCCGAATCCGTGCTTCGCCAGCAAATCGAGGAGCGAGGATCGGGTGAAAAAGCGCAGGTGTGTTTCGTCGAGCAACCCCGTGGGGCGATACCTGAACTCTCCAGACAGCAATTCGGCGACTACGGCGGCATAGCCGACGTTGGGGATGGAGATCAGCAGTTGCCCGCCTGGCGCCAGCATGGCTTGAAGCTGATCGAGAACGCGGCCAGGGTCGGGGAGATGTTCCAGCACGTCGGCGCAGACGATGGCGTCGTACGAGCCGGAGGGAAAATGATCCGCGAGTCTTTCGCGGTCGAGATTGAGCTCGAGCAGCTTGCGGTAATGCGGGCGCGCCAGCGCCGCAGCTTTCACATCGAGCTCGACTCCGTCGACCGTGCAGCCTTTGCGGTCCCGCAAATGGAGACCGAGCTTTCCCGTCGCTGCGCCCAGATCCAGCACGGTGGAGCGAGGCGCGATGAGCCGCGCGATTTGCGACAGCGAGTCCTTGCCTTGGAGATCCGCGGAGCGGTCGTAGCGAAGGGCGACGTCAGCGCTGGTCATCGGCGGCTTTCTATGTGGGAAAACGGGTGGAATCAAATATCGATTTGAGCGACCAGCCGATCAGCTTGTAAAGAATGCGCGCACCCACGTTTTCGTCCCACTCGCTCCCATCCTGCGCCGGCGCCACCTCGGTCAAATCAAACCCGACGAGCTTGCGGCCGCTCTTCACCACCGCCCCGATCAGCGAAGTCGCCATCTGGAACGAGAGCCCGCCCGGTACCTTCGTTCCGGTGTGCGGACACAGGGCCGGATCCAACCCGTCGATGTCAAAGCTGACGTACACCAGCTTCGGCAGCTTCGCGACGATCCGCGCGCACTGTGCCGCCCAGGGCTCGCCCGCGAACCGCTTCTCCGCCAGCTCCGCGTCGTAGAACGTCACGATGCGCCCGCCGGAGGATTCGATGCGCTCGTGCTCCTCCTCGGACAGGTCGCGAATGCCCACCTGGACCAGCCGCTCGATCCTGGTCCCGCGCAAGACGTTGTCCATGATCGAGGCATGCGAGTGATCGAATCCCTCGTATTG
>Ga0137394_10001845_pt1 | contig 15580 bp, 17 predicted proteins | sample czobulk116metaG_FD_108278 | JGI IMG/M metagenome (GOLD analysis project Ga0137394, IMG submission 108278) | Vadose zone soil microbial communities from Angelo Coast Range Reserve, California, USA - czobulk1.16 metaG | ecosystem: Environmental > Terrestrial > Soil > Vadose zone | place: USA...
ACCGTGAGGTGACGGGGAAGGCCGCCGGAAATCCCGAGGGCCTTCCTCATCGCTAAGTTTAACAGGGCAGCCGGACTGGCGCAATACGTGACATTGAGTCTGCCAAAGCTCCGCAGCGATCTCGATCTGCACCCGCAAACGACGGATGGGGGGCCAGTGCTGGTAATCAAGGACCCCGGCAACGGCCAGTTTTTCCGTTTGCGAGAGGCCGAAGAGTTCATCGCCCGGCAACTGGACGGCGCCACTTCGATGGAAGTGGTCCACAAACGCGCGGAGGAGAGATTTGGAGCGGCTCTCGCGCCGGAAGAGTTGGCCGCATTTGTCAAGACTCTCGACCAAAACGGGTTGCTCGAGACGGAGCCAGGCACCGTCACGAGGCAACGGACGCCGCAGCGCCGGATTGGTGGAAACCTGTTGTATTTCCGAATCAGGCTTTGCGACCCGGATCGCCTCCTCAACCTTCTGCATCGCCGCGGGCGGTTCTTCTTCACGCCGCAATTCGTGTTGCTCTCGGCAAGCGTGATTCTCGCGGCAATAGCAGTGAGTGTCTTTGCCTGGAGTGAAATCGTTCAAGACGCCTCACGACTGTTTCAGTTCTCAACGGTGCCGCTGTTGTTGACCATTGTGTTTCTTGTAATCGCCGCTCATGAGTTCGCCCATGGGCTCACTTGCAAACATTTCGGGGGCGAAGTGCACGAGATGGGGTTTCTGCTGCTCTGCTTTCAACCGGCTTTTTATTGCAACGTAAGCGACGCGTGGCTCTTCCAGGAAAAGTCCAAACGGTTGTGGGTTGGGTTTGCGGGGCCGTACTTCGAATTGTTCATCTGGGCGCTTGCCACGCTGGCGTGGCGGCTGACCGACACCGATACGTGGATCAATCATGTCTCGCTTGTGGTGATGGCAACTTCAGGAATCAAAACGCTCTTCAATTTCAATCCGTTGATCAAATTGGATGGATATTATCTGCTGAGCGATTACCTCGGCCTGCCGAACCTCTACCAAAAGTCATTCGAATATTTAGGTGGTTTGCTCAGGCGTGTTGGCGGATCGAAGCAGCGCTTTCCGGAACTGTCCCGCCGCGAGAAGCGAATTTATCTGGCGTATGGGCCGGCAGCGTTCGTCTTTTCCATTGCACTGCTCGCCTACGTCGCCTGGATGGTCGGACAACATTTGATTATCGAAAATCAGCGGGTCGCCTTTCTGGCGTTTACCGGGCTGATTGGCCTCAGGTTCCGAAATCGCTTCACGAGCCTGTTCGGTCGCAACGGCGGAAACTCCGATGCGCCTCCGGCGCCAAAACGGAAATTCGGTTTCTTCCCACGCCTCATTCTGAAACTGGCAGTTGTGGCGGCTATCGTGACGTTCCTGTTTTTGGGGCGAATGGAACTGCGAGTTGCCGGGCCTATCAATGTCCTGCCGCTGCACAACGCCGACGTGCGCACCGAGATCGAAGGGATTATCGAGGAGATTTGCGTGGATGAGGGAAAGCGCGTCGATAAAGGCGATTTGGTGGCGCGGCTTTCTGATCGCGAGCATCGGGCGGAGTTACAAAAAGTCGAAGCGGAGATTCAGCAGACCCAGGCGAAGCTACAGATGTTGCAGGCCGGACCGACGAAGCAGGAAATCGAGGTCGCGCGGCGGGCGGTGGCGACGGCGCAGGATCGGGCGCAGTTCGTCAAGGCAAAGCTGGGCCGGGACAAAGCGTTGTTTGAGCAAGGATTGCTGGCGCCGAGCGATTTTGACAGCACGCGGCAACTCGAATCGGCGGCAAAAAACGAATTGGCTGAAGCGAAGAGCAAACTCCAGGTGCTGCTCGAAGGAACCCGTCCGGAAGAAATCCAGGGCGCGCGCGCGGAACTGGCCCGGCTGGAGGCGCAGCGGGGCTATTGCAAGGAACAGCTTCAATTGCTCAATGTGCTCAGCCCCGCCGCCGGAGTCGTCACCACACCGAGCCGACAGCTCTCTGAATTGGCGCGTCAACTGGTTCAGAAAGGAGATGTCATTGCAAAGGTGCACGAGCTTAAAACGGTGACCGTGGAGGCCGCGATTTCAGAGAAGGAGATTGCCGACGTGAAGATGGGTCAAACCGTTGCGGTGAAGCTTCGGGCGTATCCCGGCCAGGTTTTTTACGGGAAGGTGACGGCCATTGCCATGACCGCTTACGGAGCCGGTTCCATTACAAAAACAACCTACGAGGCCGCTCCTCCGTCCAGCAGCGGCCAGTCTTCGAAGCCGGTTTTGATCACGACCGAAATCGATAATGAAGAGCAATTGCTCAAGCCCGGCATGACCGGCATGGCAAAGATTTATTGCGGAGAACGGCGCATGATTGATCTGCTCACGCGCCGGCTCTCGCGCAGTTTTCGGGTGGAATTCTGGTCGTGGTGGTAGCCAAGGACGCGATCATTGCGCCGCCATCTTGCCAATCCCGGCGCCGACGAGCTGTGTTAGCTTGAGGTTTTCCGGACCCTGTGGTGATAACTCGGTCTTTGCCCGGGGGCTGTGCGGTTTGCAGGCGGTTAAAAGCTGAGTGACGAGCAGGAGCGCGAGGAAGTGTCGGGCAAAGGGGGACGACAAAGTTTCCGACAAGGTTGGACGACAAAGTTGGCTTCCAGTCACACCGTCATGATTTCTTTTTCTTTGTGCGCGAGGTGGGCGTCGATTTTGCCGATGTACTGATCGGTCAGTTTCTGCACTTCTTTTTCCGAATGTTGAAGTTGGTCTTCTGTAATCTCACCCTGTTTGGTTTCCTTCTTGAGGGCTTCGATAGCGTCGCGGCGCACGTGGCGAATGGCCACGCGCCCATCTTCAGCCATCTTTTTGACGATCTTCACAAACTCGTGCCGGCGTTCTTCGCTTAATTCGGGCAGGACGATGCGGATGAATTTCTTTGTCCACGGCTGGGTTGAGGCCCAGGTTACTTTTCTGAATGGCTTTCTCGATGGGATGCACGGTGGTGGCGTCCCACGGTTGAATCAGGTCTGTAAAGTGTGATTGTTGGTGACCCCTTTCCTTTCTGTGACCCCGAGGTTCCAGAAAATCTCGTCCGTTTTGATGACAAGATGACTGTGACCATCGATTTGCACCGAAGCCACCAAGTCGCCGCCCCGCAGTGAGAGCGAGGAACCGAGCATGAGCAGCGAAAACAAACTGGTGTAATTGTTCATGACATATTCCCTCGCCAGTCATTTGGTCTGTTTGGCAACGCTGGAGCGGGAGACGCGCTGCAGTTTGATCTTTCCGTCGGCCTTCAAATCCTTCAGCAATTGCTTGCGTGTCACCTCCACATTGAACCCGGTGTAACCGATGACAACGGGGCGGGGGAACTTTTCCTCCAGGGAAACGGAGCGGCCGCTCACGGCAGTGAACTTGAGCGTGCCGCCCGGCGCAATCCCGCCCGCCGCGCCGGCGGCTGTCGAGTAAGCTGAGACGATGCCGTTGACCGCGCCGACCATGTTCGTGTAATTGGCCGCGGCATTGGAGCTTTGCAAATCGGGAATGGGCACGTCCCTGGGAGCGCCACCCGAGGCAGTCACCCCAAAGGCCGAGTCGTTATACATGCTCACCGCCACGCGTTGCATCACATAGACACGCGAGACGATTTGCAGGAAGTAGGCTTTGTTCGTGTCGCCCTGGGTGCCGATGATTTGCAGCAGGTTGGTGCGATTATCGGCCACGAATCGTTCGACCTGGTCTTGCAGCGTCATTTCATCCACGCCGTAAGTGTGGGCATCGGCAATGGTCACATGGCCACTGGCGGATTTTGCGCCCATGAGTCCCAGGCCGACCGGGACGCCCTGAATGGGTAACGAAACGTTTGCTCCGCCACCTTGTTTGACGACGAACGAATAGGATGGGAACGCGGCGAGGGGAGCGTTGGTCCAGGAGTTGTCCTTGATCCAATAGCGGGGCAGCTCGTTGGTTCCGAGCGCAAAGGAGTGCTGGTAGAACTTGCCGTACTTTGCCGGATAAAGCCGGCCAATCTGGTGGTCGAGTTTGATGTAGCCGGACGTGTCCCAGGCGGAGAGATCGTCAATTTCGGTGGGAACGAAGAATATGTCGCCCGGCTCCAAATCTTCGCTCAAAGGGTAGATGGGAAAGATATGACTGGCACGAATGAGCCGGTTCCAGTCCTTGTTGATATTTTCCAACTGCGCTTTTTCACTTGTGCGGCATCCCGCCAGCGAGCCGACAGCTAAAAAAAACAGTATGCAATGGAGGATTGGTTTGTCTTTCATAGATGAGGAAAAGGATTCGCTTCCCGCCAGAGAACGAGCACGAGCTACGCGCGGACCAATTTTTCCAATCACGCATAACAAAAGGGGAACCGCAGGTAACGGAATTGACACTATCGGTCCTGGGCGGAGCGGTCAAGGATTGCACGTCCGGGTGTGCTCTGGATTGCCGCTCTGATCATGGTCAATCTCGCGGATCGAGAGGCAAAGAGGTACCTGATGGACCAGGAGGTGCCGGCAGTGGCACGTTGTCTGAAGACGTCGGTAGGTTGGCTCTATGGGCAAGCCAGGAAATGATCGTGTCCAGGGAGATGCCGGAAGGACCCGGAAGGACCGCGAGCAATGAACTATAGCGTTGAGACAATGGGGGTGCTATGGTTCGCTTGCAGGGTCCGGGATCAGGGACAAGCCAGGGGTGTGAACCCCATATTTACCTCCTCGTTCCCGTCGGTAGAGTAGCTTGAATAGCGCGAAAAGAAGAAAACATGGGCTCCACAACATCGAATCAAAAAAAGATCACGGTTCTGCTCGCTGATGATCATACGATCGTCCGCGAAGGATTGCGCCTTTTGCTGGAGTCGGCTGACGATATCAAGGTGGTCGGCGAGGTCGAAAACGGCCGTGAAGCGGTCCAGATGGCGCGCAAGCTCAAGCCGGACGTGGTCGTACTGGATGTGGTGATGCCGACGCTCAATGGGGTCGAAGCCACCCGCCAGATCACAAGGCAAGTGCCCGAAACGAAGGTTCTGATCCTCTCCTCCTACAGCGATGATGAACGGGTGCTGCAGCTCATCGAGGAGGGGGCCACCGGCTACCTGGTCAAACAAACGGCCGGAAACGATCTGTTGATAGCGATCCGGGAAGCGCACAAAGGAAATGCGTTTTTCAGCCCATCGATTTCCAAGCGTCTGTTGCAGCAATGCCGGGAAACGTTCGCCAATGGCGGCGTGGTGAAGAAGCGCGGGAACATTCTCACGACGCGCGAAGCTGAAGTATTACAATTGATCGCCGAAGGGCATCCGAATAAACAAATTGCGGATCAACTTTCGATCAGCATCAAGACGGTGGAGAAACATCGGCAGCAGGTGATGAACAAGCTGAATATCCATGATATCGCCGGCTTGACCCGTTACGCGGTCTCGAAGGGGATGATCGAAACGAATATCGCGATCAATACCTTGCATCCGCCGCGACAAGGGTAAGACCGCGGCAACAATGACGAATGACGAAGCGCTAATGACGAAAAGAATGACCTAAGGTCGAATACTTTTGATTCCGCAGCCCCGAAAGGTTTCGGGGCTGCGGAATCAAAAAGCCAAAGGGATATACTGGATGTCTCGGGCTATAAAGGTTTGACCTCTACGAGGCGATGAAGGTTCGGTAGCAACAGTTTGTTGACGGGTTGGCTGATGGTTGGTGCGTTCTATCGGCTGAAGCCGGGACTACAAACCCAGGGGGCGCGGCGGGCTGCCCTTGACCGGAGGGGGAGCGTTGCTCATCCTGATTGGCAATGGCGTTACCGCTGAATGTTTTGACTGCTTTAGGGCGGATTGTTGCTCCTGAAAGGGTCCTGACCTCTCTCGAAGATATCATTCCGTATTCATTCGATGGCACTGCAGCCCTCCAGCAGATGCCCGGCTGCGTCGTTTTTGCCCGGAAGGCCGATCAAGTGGCTGAGATTCTCAAGCTCGGCAACGAAACCAAAACGGCGGTTGTCACGCGCGGCTCGGGGACCGGTCTGAGCGGGGGCAGTTTGCCCAGCGAAGATTGCATCGTCCTTTGCACGGTGAAGATGGATAAGATTCTCGAATTGGACCGGGCCAATTTGACGATGACGGTCGAAACAGGCGTGACAACGTTGCAGGTAGCTGATGCAGATACTGCTGCCGGGCTGTTTTATACAACGGATCCGGGATCGATGAAGATATCGACGATTGGTGGCAAGGTCGCTGAAAACTCGGGCGGCTTGCGCGGGCTTAAATATGGGGTCACGCGCAACTATGTCATGGGGCTTGAAGTGGCGCTCCCGTCCGGGCAACTGATGTGGACTGGAAATAAGTGCGTCAAAGACGTGGCTGGCTATTCGCTCAAGGATTTGTTCGTTGGTTCGGAAGGAACTCTCGGCGTGATAACAAAGATCCTGCTGCGGCTGATTCCCAAACCGGCGGCCAAGAAAACCATGGTCGCAACTTTCTCGCGGATGGATCATGCGGCTGATTCCGTCTCAGCAATTATCGCGGCCCGGATCATTCCATGCACACTCGAGTTTCTCGACCGCACGACGATTCATTGCGTCGAAGACTACGCGAAGATAGGCCTCCCCCTGGATTGTGAGGCGCTGCTGCTCATGGAAACCGATGGGCATCCGGCGGTGGTTGCTGAGGAAGCTGCGCAAATGGAGCAAATTTGCCGCAAATGCGGCTGTCTTGAGGTCCGGGTGGCCAAAGATGATGTGGAAGCCGCCCGCCTGTCGAACGCGCGCCGTTCGGCATTTTCCGCTTTGGCGCGCGTGGCTCCTACGACGATCCTGGAAGATGCGACAGTTCCGCGCAGCGAATTAGCCCGGATGATCCGCTTTGTGGAAGAGATCGCTCGCAAATACAAACTCCGGATCGGAACGTTCGGCCACATGGGTGACGGAAATTTGCATCCCACCTTTCTCACCGACGAACGGAATAAAGAGGAGATGCATCGGGTGGAAGAAGCTTTCAAAGAGATATTCGACGAAGCGATTCGACTTGGCGGGACCATCACCGGCGAGCACGGGGTTGGCCTGGCCAAGAAGTCATTCCTGCCAAAATTTGCGGGGGACGCGCAAATGGAGGTCATGCGGCAACTGCGCCATGTGCTCGATCCGAACGGAATTCTCAATCCTGGCAAGATGTTCGACGCGGCGGGCAAATGTGAGAGGTAATCTCGCAAGACGGTTGCGGGGTCCGCAACTGTCGAAGTGAGCTTGCCTTAAGTTAGCCCCTCCGTCCCAAGCCATCGGGCTACTCGAGTTTCTTCAATAACTGTTCCAAGCCCCCTTCGACGGGTTCGATCTCGATCGGCCCTGCCGACTTTGTGTCACTCGCAGGACGCGCTGCGCGGGGCTGCGCGGCCTCGGCCGACTTGACGGCGGCTGGCCGGGGGAGAGGCGCGGGCAAGACCGGCTCAGACTCCGGTTCCGGGGCTTCGGTCTCGTTGGGAATGAACCAGTTCTTCTTGTTTTCCACCCATGTTTGATAGCGCTGATAGGTCCACATTCCATGTTCGGCGCCAATCTCCATGGCGGAAATGATTTTGAAAAAATCGCCATTGCGGATGTGGCTTTTGACCGGAGTGGTCGGAATCATGATCTCACACTCGGGCACACGTATCTTCAGGTCGGGCCGGAACCGAAGGCGCTGGCAAATGACAGCCACCAGGCAATCAGCTAACTGGGCGCGAACCGCATTCTGAATCTCCGACGGGAAGGCCGAAACAATCCGCTGCAGCGCTTCCACGCAGGTGGAGGAATGCACCGTGGTCAAAACCAGATGGCCGGTCTCGGAGGCATTCAAGGTCAGGCGCATCGTTTCGGGCTCGCGCATTTCGCCTACCATCAGTACGTCAGGGTCCTCGCGCAAGGCATCGATCAAGGCCTGTTCGAACGAGGGGGTATCGCGTCCCACCTCGCGCTGGCGAATGTAGGCATTGCGAGGACGAAAGGTGTACTCGATGGGGCTTTCAATGGTGACGATGTGCCGCGGCTCGGTGAGATTTATCTCCTGGATCAGCGCCGCCATGGTCGAGGATTTGCCCGAACCGGTCGGCCCGCTCACGATGATCAACCCATTGTGATGGACCACGTGCCTTTTAATGTCCGGCAGAAGATTCAACTTCTCGACGGTGGCCTGAAAGGAGGAAAGCAACCGGATGGCAAAGCCCACTCCGCGGCTGGTCTGCAAAATGTTGATGCGACAGCGCACGCCATGAATGGTGCGGGAGAGATCGAAGGATCGGCGCTCGAGGAAATGAGGCCAGTGCTCCGTTCCAATGACATGCCGGGCCATGTCGAGTAAATTCTGCCCGCCGAGCGGCTCTCCAAAAGTCCGCAACGTTCCGCGAACCCGGGTGGCGGCAGGCAATCCAGCTTCCAAATGCAGATCGCTGGCGCCGCTTGTCTGCGCCTGCTTAATTAGATCATCGAGGGTCATTAAGGATTTAGCTCATCATGGATGCAAGAATCAGGCCACGGTTTAATCGCATGCTAAATTTGCAATTGATGAGTTTTTCCATTGTCCAAAACACCGGCCAGCGTGGGTTGGTTTCGATTTTTCAGCGTTAAAAGCGCGCCTCATCACCGAGCTGGCATTCGCCGGTGATGATGTCCGCGGCGGTCAGGTTGTTCTGTTGCGGCGGCGTGACCTTCAGTTCGGCAACTTTTAAGCCGTTTCGATAAACATTAAGATGAGTGTCCAGAGGCGGGACTGTCCCAATGGGAAAGCTGATCACGACGTAGCGCGCTTTCATGTTCACGGAGTCGATTCGCCCGGGCGCACTCGCGGAAGGAGTGACGACGGGCAGATTGGTGCGTAAGCCAGTTCCATGCTGGATTGGTCCGGAGGTTGTGCCGACACGCGTCCTGGTGCAACTTGCCAGGAGAACGGCCAGGGCGACCATCAAGATACCCAATCGCATCTGGAAACTTACTAGCCCAGCTTCACCACGCGATGCAATCCGCAAAATATGCAGATGGCCCAAAAGCTTGGCACCAAGTAAGCTCTGCCACGTTGGACCGAATCGGTCGGAGTATGGCCGATGGTTGTTGCGTCTAATTGCGTATATCGAAGAGGTAACATGAGGAAAAGTTCGTCACTGCTCCAGAGGATGTTGTTTTTTATTGTGCTTGGCGCGTTTTGTTCATCGGGCGCAATTAGCGGCTTTGCCGGCTCCAGCTCGCGCGAACTCAAGCACGTGGAGCGTTCGTTTACGATAGACGCATCGCTGGCCACCTTTGGGACAGGCGATTATGCCGGCACCAATTTTCCCTCCCTTATTGCTCCATCTGAAACGGAGATTAGAAACGCCGCCCATTTGCTGACTGGGGAATATGGCGCCAACCGGATTTATCTCGTGTACCGCAAAGAGATCCCGATTGCCGACGCCGAGCGGGTCTTTGGCACCTGGCGCCAGTCGGCCCCTGCAGAGGTCGAGGTGGTTCCGACGCTCGTGTTGCGAGCCTCAGATCGCCAACAGAGCGAGTTGTTCTCGGCAGCCGAAATTCAGTCGCTCACGCGTTTTTTCAAAGGAGAAATCAATCGGACGCGCCTCGGAATCATCAATTGGAAAGGAGAACCTGACGAAGGGGCGTCCCTCAAGGTTCTGGCAACGGAGTTCAAGAGTGGTCTTTGCCTGGTTGGCTTGCTGCCGGATGGGAAATTGAGCAGCCCGTTTAGCGGCGCGGTCGCTGATATCAGGAGCGCCCTCTGTAAAGGCAAAAGCAACGATGATTGGCAGCAAACAGGCTTCGGTCTGGATGCGTTGCGGAGGGCCATTCGCGGGCGAAACGAACAATCGCTCCCAGTCGCCTGGAGCCTGGTGATTGCCGCCTGCGATTATTCTGCAAGCGGGTCCGGCGCTGAACCTGGATTCGATGACCTGGAGCGAAAAATGCCTCTGGCTTCGGGACGGGATACGGCCGCAGCGCGGGAGATCCTGCAGCTTGCGCCGCCGGAGTCGTTCTCCGGATTCAACACCGATTTGCATGCGCTGCAAGTCAGCTCGCAACCGTTGACTCACGATGGATCAGGCTACTCGTTTTACGAAATGCTCAAGCGCGGCCAGTTTTATGTTGGTTACTACGCCCGGCCTTTTCACGAGGTGGTCAAGATCTATACGACCTTGCGGGCGGGCCACCAGCCGGACGTTGCGCGTTAAGTGACGAGACGCTGTGCCGCAGTCGGCGCAACCTGGGCCGCGAGTTTCTCCAGCCAATGCGAGGGGTTGCTGAGGGCATTTTCAGGAGTCGTGAACTCAGGAGCCAGGGCGTGAACTTGTGCAAACAGGCGCCCGGCTTTCTGAGGATCAGCAACAACTCCTGCCAGCGCGATACAAGGAATGCGCGATGCCTGGCAAAGGGTGGCAAGTTCACCGGCGCCTTTTCCCATTAAGCTCGACGCATCGAGAGAGCCTTCCCCTGTGACGACCAGATCGACCGATTTGATCCGCTCCGGAAGTTTTGCGTGGCGAGCAAAGAGCGCGAAGCCTGGTTCGAGACGGCCGCCCGCAAAGCAGCGCAGACCAAAGCCCAAACCGCCCGCTGCACCGGACCCGGGTTCGCTGGCCCAATCATGGTGCAACTCCTTGCGCACGATTTCGGCCATTTGCTCCAGACAACGTTCGGCAAATTCGAAGTCGGAGGGAAGAATTCCCTTTTGAGGACCGTAGACGCGAGTGCACCCTTCCGGGCCGAGGAGGGAATTGTGCACATCCACAGCCACGACCAATTCGTCAAAGAGGCGAATCTTATCCGGTGGACGGACCTGGGCCAGGGCGTGCAGTTAAGTCCAGCGCTCGATGGTTTCATCGTGTTTGTTGAAAAACTGCCACCCCAGAGCGCGGGCCATCCCGAAACCTCCGTCGTTGGTCGCGCTCCCGCCGACGCCAACGAGACAGGACCTGGCGCCCTTTTTGGCGACAGCTTTAAGGAGGTTTCCGAGCCCTTGTGTGTCTAATTCAAAGGGATGATATTTCCCGGCCGGCAATTGAGCGAGGCCAATAACACGCGCGGATTCGATAATCGCTGACCTTGTTTTCGCCCGCCACCACCAGACCGCGCTGCACTGCTTGTGGGCGGCATCGACGGTCCTGGTCGTCTGCGACCCGGCTCCGATGAGCTGACTCATGACTTCCCCGAATCCATCGCCGCCGTCACTCATCGGGAGAAGATCAAGCTTATCGTCGGGACGGGAGCGTCGCCACCCGGCGGCAATCGCGCTGGCGGCCTGGGCGGCGGTGAGGGTGCCTTTGAACTTATCCGGGATGATCAGGACCTTCATAGCGCCAACCATGAGCGAGTTACGCCAATCCGCGGTTTTGCGCAACGGAGAGAAATTCGAATATTCCCGGCGCCCCGTTTCCCCATCGTTTTAATTACTGATGCGGCTGATTGCTGATCGCTGGTCAGAGCGGCTCACTGATGCGGAACCTGCTCATAATGCTGGCGGAGCAGGTCATCGCCAAAGTCGCCCTGAAAGTCGCGCCACACTGCATGGATATGGTTGGCGTCATTCTGGGTATTGTCGTATTCGAGCAGGAAGGTGGGACCTTGCACGCGATAATAATGAGGCTGGCCCTTCTCCGTACCGCCCGCCCAACCGAAGAAGACTTTGTCGAAACCAGCCTTGTCGATCTTCTTAAGGTCCTCGCCCGCCAATTCGGCGCGGAGCCGTTGCACGTAAGTTTTGACCACGCGGAGCAGCATCTCTTTTTGCGCCTGATCCAGTTGGGCCGCGGCAATGCCTTCTTTTTCGAGCGGCTGCACCTTTCGCTTAGCCTCGGTAATGATTTCCTTGGGCGCGCTGTCGGTAAAGATCGCCTTCTTCTGCAGGTCGGCGCTGAGCGAGTTGACCAATTGGCGGGCTAAATCTTCTTCCTCGGCGAGGACGCGCAACCCTTTGCGTGGACCGGAGAGAACCTCACCGGGATTGGAGCCCAGAAAGGAGGGCGTGCCGGCGAGCAGTCGGCCATCAACAATGGTAAAGTTGGCCGAGAGATGGTGGCCTTCAACGCGCCAAGCCCAGGTCTCTTTGGGTCCTGGCTTGCCGAAGATGGAGAAGTAATAGAGCTCAGGGTCGCGTGGAAACTTGCGGGCGGCCCCTTCCAGATCGTAAAGAATAGTTTCCAGACTCATGATGTTGGTGGCCTTCTCGTAGCCGTGGGTGCTCAGGCCAGAAGCGAGCAGGGCGTGCGCAAATTTGCGCTGCTCCGGGTTCATTTCTTTGACCGGCAGGCCCTTGCGCGACTTGGGAATGAAATGCCAGTTGCCGCGCTCATTGTCCTTGAACTCGAACTGGGCTTTTGACTTCTGGTTGTCGTCCAGCGAGCCAATAAGCCTGGTCGCGGCCTGGGCCATATCGTCAACGACGACGTGGGCCCGCGAGGGGGAAGCGGCCACGAATAGCGAGAGGAAAGCTGCAAGGGATAAACGAGAGATCATGGAGCAAGAATCAAAGGAATCGATGGTCAAGGCAAACCGAAAATGTGAGTTACAGGCACGAAGTGATGTTGTTTACTCTTTTATGTGTTCCTTTATTTCGGGCCGCTTGGGAAAACCTCTATGACGTTCTCGAGCAGCCGCGCCGCGGCGCGGACTGGAAGTGTAGTAGCGATCCTGATCGCGCTGGCCGTTTTCGCTTTGGTTTGGCGGATATATCGAGGCCGAACGGCTGGCGCGGAAGGTAGCGTACGGGGAGTGAAAGAGGGTGGGCATGGCTAGCCCTTTTCGCAAACAGGCTGGATTGGCATCTCGGGTTGCTAGCCGAGCGTTGTTATTTTCTCTCGTCCTGATCGTGCTCTTCGGCGGCGCCCAGGGTCACGGAAAACCAAAGAAATCAGCCTCTGCTAAAATCGCGTTCAGCCATGAACATGGGTTTTACGAGGAGCCGTTCAGCCTGGCTCTCACCTCTTCGCTGCCAGCGGCGGCAATTTGCTACACCACGAACGGCTCTGCGCCTTCTACGTCAAGCCAGCATTATGAAAAGCCAGTACGGATCGACACTACGACCGTGTTGCGTGCAGCCACCGTCAAGGATGGCGAAATCGCGGGGCCCATCGAGACGCGTAGCTACATTTTCCCGCGTCAGGTGCTGAAACAAACGGGGGCCGGGTTTCCGCAGACGTGGGGCATTAAGCATGGGGTCCCGGTGGCGGCCGATTACGAAATGGACCCGGAGATTGTCAATCATCCAGACTATAAAGGCGCCTTGGAAAACGCGTTGAAGTCGATTCCGACGATGTCTGTGGTGATGGAACCGTTGGACCTCTTCGACCCGCGGCGTGGAATCTACGCCAATGCGGAAGAAACCGGCGCTGATGCCGAACGGGCGGCGGCGGTCGAATTGATTTATCCGGAGGGGAGCGATGGGTTTGCGGCAAACTGCGGCATCCGAATACAAGGCGGCTGGAACAGGCGGCCGGAAGAAAGCCCGAAACACGCCTTTCGCCTGCTCTTCAAGAAAAAATATGGTTCGGGGAAGCTGGAGTTCCCGTTGTTTGGCGATGCCGGCGTTAAGGAATTCGAGACCATTGTCCTGCGTAGCGGCAACAACAACTCCTGGCTGCATTGGAGTGGCGAAGAGCGCCGCCGGGCCGATTTTATCCGCGACCAGTGGATGCGAGATACTTTGCGCGCCATGGGCCACCCTTCGCCGCGCGGATTTTTCGCTCATCTTTATCTCAATGGGCTCTACTGGGGTTTATACAACATTTGCGAACGGCCGAGCGCGCCCTTTGTGGCTGCGAATTTGGGAGGATCAGCCGCCGACTACGACTCGCGCAATGCGGACAAGGTGCTGGAAGGGGACGACCTCGCCTGGAAAAAAATGTTCGCGCTGGCCAACGGCGGTTTGCAAGGCGCGCAGGAATTTGGAGCGATCAAGGAAATGCTCGATCTGCCCGCGTTCGTCGATTTCATGATCGCCAATTTTTATGGAGCCAACGCCGATTGGGATCGATCTTCTAATTGGTATGCGGCGCGGCGCCGCTCGCCCCCGGGAAAATTTCAATTTTTCGTCTGGGACGGCGAACGGACCCTGGAAAAGGTCGACGACAATACGATCAGCTTCGATGACGACGAAAGTCCAGCGCGGCTGTTCCAGAAACTGCGTGCCAACCCGGAATTCCGACGCGAGTTCGGCGAGCATGTGAAGCGGCACTTATCTAACGGCGGCTGCCTGACCCCTGAGCCTGCGGCCGAACGATTTCGGCGCTGGAGTACAAATATCGATCAAGCTGTAATCGCGGAATCGGCCCGCTGGGGCGATTATCGGCGCGACGTGCATCGCTACAAAACTGAACCGTATGAGCTCTATACTCGAAACGAGCATTGGCGGCCTGAGGTCAAGCGATTGCTCGGTGAGTACTTCCCGCAACGAACGGCGGTCGCGGTCAAACAGTTTCGTGAGGCTGGCCTTTATTCCCCGGCCGATTAAGTGACCGAGACCACGCGATACTGGTCGCGCGAGCCTCCCATGTCGATTTGCAACCGTTCGCCCTGCTTTTTGCCGACGAGTTGCTGGCCTAGCGGTGATTGTGGCGTAATGACAAGAATCTCTTTGTCTTCGTGAATGATCTCAGTTCCGCCGGCGCGTGGGCCGAGGAAATAGAACGATTTTTCTTTGTTCCGCTGCAACTCGACCAAAGCGCCCAGGTCGATCGGATCGTGCGGAGCAAACATTCGCAAAACGAGGGATTGAAATTGCTTCAACGCGTGCTCGGCTTCGGCGACCTGGCGGGACTGGCCCCTGGCCAGGTAGGAAGCCTCCAGACCGCGGGTATCGTACTTGTTCTCGGCTTTGCTCTGCTCGTGGGTGGCTTCGGCGTGCGAGGCACGAGCCGCTTTGGCAAAAAGCTCCAGCTCGGCCTCGAGATGGGCAACGATTTTCTGGACGAGAGCGCGTTTATCCATGCAAACCAGGAAAGTTGATGGATTGTCGCAGGCCAGTGGCCTTGGAGCGAGGCTTTCTCAAGGCCATGCCAAAGGCCAAATAATTGAACCCTTGACTGGCGTGAGCAGGGCTGGAAGGAATTCCTGGCTTGCTGACTACCTGACCTCCGGGGGGGTGAGGGATCGGAAGCGCGTGCCACGAAAAAAAACAATTGCACTGAAGGTGTCCTGGACGCCAACTTTCGTTCGTCGTAGGAATGAAACGAAAGAAAGAGTGTGACTAAAAACTATGACGACAACAAAACAGGATCGACCTGAGAAAACCGGCGACCGGGAGTTCGTGATTTCGCGCATCTTTGATGCGCCACGTGAACTCATCTGGAAGATCGGCTCCTATCTCGCGAACGCCAAAACCTCCAAAAACCTATGATCAAAAAAATCCTCATTGGCCTGCTTGTCATCGTTGTCGTCTTTCTCGTGGTCGTGGCGCTCCAGCCCGCCGAATACCGTGTCGTGCGGAGTGCGTCCATCTCTGCTCCGCCGGCAGTGGTCTTTGCCCAGGTGAACGATTTCCACAACTGGGAGGCATGGTCCACCTGGGCGAAACTCGATCCCGCGATGAAGCAAAGTTACGAGGGCCCGCAGGCCGGAACCGGCGCAATCTACTCCTGGGTCGGCAATAACAAAGTCGGCGAAGGGCGCATGACACTCA
>Ga0137394_10001849_pt1 | contig 15566 bp, 10 predicted proteins | sample czobulk116metaG_FD_108278 | JGI IMG/M metagenome (GOLD analysis project Ga0137394, IMG submission 108278) | Vadose zone soil microbial communities from Angelo Coast Range Reserve, California, USA - czobulk1.16 metaG | ecosystem: Environmental > Terrestrial > Soil > Vadose zone | place: USA...
ATCTGGTCTTCGATCAGTCGCGCTACGTGGTCGGCGCTCTCAACGGGCTGATCTCCGAGGCGCTGATCGGCGCGCTGCTGACCGGTTTGATGGTGCTGATCTTCCTCCGTGATTTCCGCAGCTCGCTGATCGTCGTCATTACGATCCCGTTCTCGATCCTCTCCGCCGTGATCGGCCTGTGGGTGTTCGGGCAGACGATCAACATCATGACGCTCGGTGGCCTGGCGCTCGCCGTGGGCGTCCTCGTCGACGAGGCGACCGTGGAGATCGAGAACATCCATACGCACCTCGGTACCGGCATGGCGAAAGCCCGCGCCGTTCTCGAGGCCTGCCAGAAGACGATCACGCCGCGGCTGCTCTCGATGCTCTGCGTGCTGGCGGTGTTCATCCCGTCGCTGTTCATGGTCGGTGTGGGACGCCAGCTGTTTGTGCCGCTGTCGCTCGCCGTCGGCTTCGCGATGGTGTCCTCCTATGTAATCTCCAGCACGCTGGTGCCGGTGCTGTCCACGTGGATGTTGCGGTCGGGACACCAGGCCGAGCCGCCATTCCACGAGCGGCTGCGATCGTCCTATCGCGATCGGCTCGAATCGGTCCTCGGGCTCCGCTGGGTCGTGATCGGTATCTATGTGATCGCGACCGTGGCGTTTATTGCCATCGTGCTTCCGCGCATCGGCACGGAAGTCTTTCCCGCCGTGGAAACGAAGCAGCTGCAGCTCCGCCTACGGGCACCGACCGGCACGCGGCTGGAGCGCACCGAGCTGATCGAGATGAAAGCGATGGACGTGATCAAAAACCTGGTTGGAGCGGACAACGTCGAGATCACGACCGGGTTCATCGGCGTGCAGACGCCGAACTATCCGATCAACACGATTTACCTGTTCGCGAGCGGCCAACACGAGGCCGTGGTGGGCGTCTCGCTGAAACCCGATGCTCCGGCCGTGACCGAAGCGCTGAAGGAGCAACTACGTCACGACTTGAAGAAGGCATTGCCTGACGTCGCGATCTCCTTCGAGGCGGCCGACATCATCAGCCAGGTCATGAGCTTTGGCTCGCCGACGCCGATCGAAGTCACGGTACAGGGCCCGGCGCTCCCGGCCACGCGCGCCTTCGCCGAGAAGATCAGGGCCGAGCTCGTGAAGATCGACGCCTTGCGCGACCTACAGTATGCGCAGCCGCTCGACTATCCGTCTCTCCAGATTCAGATCAACCGAGATCGAGCCGGTCAGTTCGGCGTGACCGCGGCCGATGTCGGCCGATCGCTGGCGACCGCGACCTCGTCCAGCCGCTATACCGATCTGAATTTCTGGCGGGATCCGGGAAGCGGCAACGGATTCCAGATTCAGGTCGAGATTCCGCAGGCCAAGATGGCGTCGATCGAGGACGTCGCGGACCTGCCCGTGATGGCGCGCAATGCCGGCGGCACGGGTCGGCCGCTCGTCTCAGATGTGGCGAGCGTCGACTACGGCATCACGCCAGGCGAGGTCGACCGCTACAACATGCAGCGCGTCGTCAGCTTCACCGCGAATCTGCACGAGAAGCCGCTCGGTCAGATCGTCGCGGACATCCGGCAGGCGATCGCGCGCGCCGGTGCACCACCCCGCGGCATCAGCGTCAACAACCGCGGGCAGGTGCCCGCGTTCGAAGAAACGCTCGCCGGCTTGCGAGGTGGCCTCCTCCTGTCGATCCTCGTCATCTTTCTGTTGTTGGCCGCCAACTTCCAGTCGTTCCGACTCGCGTTCGCCGTCATCTCGCCTGTCCCGGCCGTGATCTGCGGCGTGCTGTTGATCCTCCTCCTCACCGGGACCACGCTGAATGTGCAGTCGTTCATGGGAGCCATCATGGCCATCGGCATTTCGGTCGCGAACGCGATTCTGCTCGTGACATTTGCCGAAAACGCACGGCGGGAAGGGGCGTCAGTGCACGACGCCGCCGTCGAGGGCGGCCGTGGGCGCTTGCGCGCCATTCTGATGACCGCCACGGCGATGATCGCCGGGATGATCCCGCTGGCGCTCGGCACGGGTGAGAGAGCCCAGACCGCGCCGCTCGGCCGCGCGGTCATCGGCGGTCTGTTCCTGGCGACCATGGCCACGCTGATTGTCCTTCCCGCGGTGTACACCCTCGTCCAGGCGCGGGTCCGCACGGTGTCTCCAACTTTGGACCCCGATGATCCGTCGAGCGCACACTATGACAAACGCACACAGACATAGATTCTGCATGGCGTCGATCCCGATGCTGTTCGCCGCAACGGCTGCCGCCCAGCCGCCTGCTGCCGCGCCGGCATCCGCGCCTGTGGAAGTCGTCCGCGTGATGTCGAAAGCCGTCGATCGGCAGGTCAAGCTGCCCGGCGAATTTCAGCCATACCTGGCCGTGCCGATTTACGCCAAGCTCGCGGGCTTCGTCAAGCGCGTGGCCGTGGATCGAGGCAGCACCGTTCGACAAGGACAGGTGCTGATGACACTTGAAGCGCCGGAAATGCAGGCGAATATCGTCGAGGCGCAGGCGAAGGCCCAGGCGCTCGGTCTTCAGAAAGCGGAAGCCGAAGCCAAACTGGCGGGAGCGCAGAGCACCTACGACCGCCTGAAGGCGGCGTCCGCCACGCCAGGTGTCGTGGCCGAAAACGACGTCGTTGTCGCGCAGAAGACCGCTGAGGCGGCGCAGGCCCTCGTGCGCTCGTACGAAGACTCCATCAAGGCCGCACAGGCGCAAGTGCAATCCGTCAAGGATCTCGAACAGTACCTGACGCTCAAAGCCCCGTTCGACGGGGTCATTACCGAACGCAAAGTACACCCTGGAGCGTTGGTCGGACCCGGAACCGGATCGACGCCGCTCCTTCGACTGCACCAGATTTCTCGTTTGCGTCTGGTGGTGGCCGTGCCTGAAGCGCTGGTCGGCGCGATGGTGAAGGGAGCCCGGGTGGCCTTCACCGTGCCGGCGTACCCCGGAGAGACCTTCTACGGTGTGCTGAACCTGATGGCCCACGATCTCGATGAGAAGACGCGGACCATGCCGGTCGAACTGGACGTGAAGAACGGCGACTTGCGGCTCGGGGCGGGGATGTATCCGGAAGTGCAGTGGCCCGTGAGGCGCCCCCAACCGTCACTGCTCGTGCCTCCCACGAGCATTGTGACCACGACGGAGCGAACGTTTGTGATTCGCGTCAACAACGGTGTGGCGCAATGGGTGAACGTGGGCCGCGGCGCGCGCGTTGGAGACCTGATCGAGGTGTTCGGCGCGCTCAAAGAGGGCGACACGATCCTTCGGCGGGGCACCGACGAGGTGCGTGAGGGCGCAAAGGTCACTGTTCAAGCACCGAAACCCGGCTAGCGAGGTCACACCATGCACAACGCGAGATGCTTCGTCGCCGCTACCCTGGTCTGGGCGAGTGCCCTGGTCGCGATCGGTCAGAGCTCGAAGATCGACTTTGAAAAAGACGTTATTGGGAAGTCGCCACAGGGGTTTTCGTTTGTGCTGACGGGGCAAGGGAAGCCGGGATTGTGGATCGTCAAGAAAGACGATCAAGCCCACGGAAACGTGCTGATGCAAACGGACGCCGACACCACGGACTATCGCTTTCCCGTAGCCGTTTACGACAGCGTCACGGCGAAGGACGTCGACCTCTCGGTGCAGTTCAAAGCGATCTCTGGCAGAGGCGATCAGGGCGCAGGGATCGTCTGGAGATATCGCGATCAGAACAACTACTACATCACTCGATGCAATGCGCTCGAGGACAACTGCACGATCTACCACGTCGTGAACGGCCGGCGCGTCGCGTTCTTGAATAAAGGCGTGAAAGTCGCGTCGAGCGTGTGGCACACCCTCAAGGTTGAAGCAGCGGGCGACCATTTCGTCGTGACATTCGACGGCAAGACAGTGCTGGACGCGAAGGACGGGACCTTCAAGGACGCCGGCAAAGTCGGCCTGTGGACGAAAGCCGACTCGGTGATCGCGTTCGACGACTTCTCGATCGCGCCGCGGTGAGTCATGAATCTGCTGATGATCCCGCGCCTGGCGCTGAAGGCGCTGCGCCAGAACATCCTACGAACGGCGCTGACGATGCTCGGCATCATCATCGGCGTGGGTGCTGTGATTTGTGTGGTTGCGATTGGTGAAGGCGCACAGGCGAGCGTCGAGCGCGCGATCACGAACATCGGCGCCAACATGATCTGGGTCGAGGCTGGCGGCGTGAATCGAGGCGGTGTCAGGACCGGCGCGTTCGGGACGAAGACGTTGACGCTCGGTGACTACGAAGCGATCAAGGAACACGTGTCGCTGGTGACCAACGTGACCCCGCAGGCGGACACGCGGGTGCAGGTGGTGTACGGCAATCAGAACTGGGGCACGTCAGTCCGTGGTGTCGGACCCGAGTATCTGGCACTCAAGACGTGGAATGTCGCGCGCGGTGGCATGTACACCGAGGTCGACGTTGAGCGCGCCAACAACACGTGCGTACTGGGGCAGACGCTCGTCGATCAGTTGTTCGGGTCACAGGATCCAATCGGAGAGACCATTCGGGTGAAGGATCAGCCCTGCGTTGTCGTGGGGGTCCTGGAGGTCAAGGGACAAACTGCAACCGGTCAGGATCAGGACGACAACCTCCTGATGCCGTACACGACGGTGATGAAGAAGATCAAGGGGCAGACATGGCTCGACGACATCATGTGCAGCGCGACGTCATCACAGGTCGTTGACCAGGCGGAACAGGAGATCGCCTCGCTGATGCGTGAGCGTCACCACATCCGTCCGGGCGCCGACGACGATTTCAACCTTAGACATCCAACCGAGATCGCTGAAGCGGTCAAGCAATCAACGCAGACAATGGAGGCCTTGCTCGCCGCGGTGGCGTCGGTGTCGCTCATCGTCGGCGGCATCGGCATCATGAACATCATGCTGGTGTCGGTCACCGAACGGACGCGTGAGATCGGGTTGCGGCAGGCGGTTGGAGCGCGCGGCCGTGACGTCCTCCGGCAGTTCCTGGTCGAAGCGGTGATTCTCAGCCTGATCGGCGGCGCGATCGGGATTGGGTTCGGCACGCTCGGGGCGCGAATGATCGCCGACACGTTCCAATGGCCGACGCGCGTCTCTCCAAATGCGATCGCGCTGGCGTTCGGCTGCTCCGCGGCGATCGGCGTGTTCTTTGGCTACTACCCGGCGCGACAGGCGGCCAGACTGGATCCGATCGATGCATTGAGATTCGAGTGAGACGAATGACCATGAAGAACTTCGCTCCGTTGTGGCGGTTCGGGGTGCTCGTGGCGGCCTTGTCGTCGACCGCCGCGATGCCGCCGATTTCCCAGCAGGCCCGTGCGGCGTTGGATCGGACGCTCGGTACGAAAGGCGTCTATGTGGACGAGGAAAGCGCCTACACGTTTGCGTTTCCGCGGACCGATATCAGCGTTCACGTCGGTCGGCAACGATTGTCTCCGGCGCAGGCGCCGCGATCCTGGGCCACGTTTTCACCATCGATGCATCAGGAAGCCCTGGTGAGCGGTGAAATCATCGTGCTCGAGGATGAAGTCAATCCCGCAATGAGCGCGGCACTCAGCGGCGGATTGGAGGTGACCGGTCTCGGCAACACGCTGCTGTTCGATCAACCGCGGCTGCTCACCATGAATGTTTCGGGGGAGGGCACCTTTCAGACTCTCGCCGGCGCCTTGCGGAAGACCCTTGATGAGGTCGGCCGCGCCGGACCCGGCCGGTCGAGCTCGTCTTCGCTAGGAGCGCTTTCGCCACCGGTCGCGAACAGCATCGATGCCGCGCCGTTGAACGGCGTGCTCTCGATGCGCGGCGTGGTCGCCGAGGGCATCTATCGCGCGGCGATTGGGCGCGTCGCGCTCGTCAACGGTACGCCAATCGGGCGCGAGATGGGGATGAGCACGTCCCTGGTCATTTTCGGAACCAACGATCGAGCGTTCGTGCAGGCCGAACTGATCGTCAACCCTGACGAACTCCAGCGAGTGCTGAAGGCGCTGCGAGCCCGCGACTTCACGGTCACGTCCATCCGCAAGCACACCGTCGGTGAACATCCTGAGTCGCTGTTCATCCGAGTGTGGAAGCAGGCAGCGGCGCTCGAGCTGGCGAAGGGGCTACGGTTTGCGCTCGACGTCGAAGTCGGCGCCGCGAAGGTCGCGTCGAATTCAGGGAGGAGATAGTCATGCGACTGATCTTCGCTGCCGCGACGTTTGCGCTTGTGTCCTTTCAAGCGTCAAGTCCGGCACCTTTCACGCTTGTCGGGACGATCGAGCTTCCCGGCGTCGAGGGACGCATCGATCATCTTGCCGTGGACGTTGGGGCGCAGCGACTATTTGTCGCGGCGCTGGGAAACAACACGGTCGAAGTGCTCGATCTGAAGAGCGGCAGACACTTGAAGAGCCTACCTGGGTTTAAGGAGCCGCAAGGGATTGCTGTGGTTCCCGACGCGAAACTCGTCGCCGTCGCCAACGGCCAGGGCGAAGGCGTGCAGTTCGTCGATTCGAGCGACTTCCATCTGACCAAGGCCGTTCGGCTTGGAGACGACTCGGACAACGTCCGGTACGATGGGACCGCCAAACGTCTCTTCATAGGATTCGGCGGTGGGGCCCTGGCCGCGGTGAGCGCCGCAGACGGCAAGGTGCTCGGTGAAGCGACACTCTCCGGGCATCCTGAGTCGTTTCAGCTCGAGCGCTCCGGCTCCCGCGCCTTCGTCAACGTGCCGACGGCCAATCACATCGCGGTCGTCGATCGGACCGTGATGAAAGTGGTGGCTACATGGCCCGTCGTGAGCGCGAAATCGAACTTCCCCATGGCGCTCGACGAGCCGAACCATCGCGTCTTTGTCGGATGTCGGCGGCCCGCCAAGGTCCTCGTGTACGACACGACCACAGGAAAGGAGTCCGGTTCGTTTGACAGCGTCGGCGACACCGATGATCTGTTCTACGATGCAGCGCGCAAGCGCTTGTACGTCACAGGGGGCGAAGGCTTCCTGGACGTGTTTCAGGAACAGGATGCGAACCGCTTCGCCCGCCTCGCGCACATCGCGACAGCCGGCGGCGCCAGGACGTCGCTATTTGTCCCAGAGCTCACGCGTCTCTATCTTGCTGTCCCACATCGGGGCAACCAGAAGGCGGAAATCCGCATCTACGAAGCCCGCTGACGTCCCAGGTGTCCTTCGAGATCCGTGGCGTCCGCATCGCACCCCTGGTGGTCGCGGTCGCATGCCTTACAGCGCTACCATCTGCGGCCCAGCAGCCCGACCGCGGCCGAGGCACGCACGTGGCAATTGCGAACCGGACGACCGGGACGATCCACATCGACGGACACCTCGATGAACCCGACTGGGACAGGACGCCTCCAATCGGTCCACTGACGCAGCGCGAGCCGCTCGAAGGTCGCGAGGCGACCGAGCGAACCGACGTCCGGGTCCTGTTCGACGAGGAGGCGCTCTACATCGGGATCGTGTGTCACGAGTCTCATCCGGGCGGGCTCGTGTCCACCCAGCTCACGCGCGACGCCAACCTCGACGTCGACGACCGTGTGACGATCGTGTTCGATCCGTTCTTCGATCATCGCAACGGATTCTTCTTTCAGGTGAATCCCGCCGGCGCACGGTCCGATGGACAGATCTCGAACAACGCGCAGAGCCTCAGCCGGGACTGGGACGGTATCTGGGACGCCGCCGTGACGCGAACGTCCGACGGGTGGACGGCCGAGCTGTCGATCCCGTTCAAGACGCTTCGATTCCGTCCCGATCAAACCGTCTGGGGCTTCAACGTCGAGCGTCAGATCAAGCATCTCTTCGAGACCGACCGATGGGCGGCGGCGCGCGTGACGAGCTGGATTGGGAATCTGGCCGACGCTGGTCAGCTCACCGGACTGGAGGGCGCGCGCCAGGGACACGGGTTGGATGTGCGACCGTACGTGTCGGGTGGGCGGGACACTGGCGACGGAGAGTTCACCGGTGGTCTCGATGTCTTCAAGAACCTGACGCCGAACCTCAACGCCTCGCTCACGGTGAACACAGACTTCGCCGAGACCGAGGCCGACATCCGTCAAGTCAATCTGACCCGCTTTCCGCTGTTCTTTCCTGAGAAACGGACATTCTTCCTGGAAGGCGCCGGGGTATTTGACGTCGCGGGCCTGGCCGGGGGGACCGATCTCATTCCGTTCTTCACGCGGCGCATCGGTCTTCACGGCGACGAGATCACCGGCGGCGAGGTGCCGATTGGGGTCGGCGCGAAGATCGTTGGACGGCAATCGGAGTACAACATCGGCGTGCTCGATGTCGAGACGCGTGATCTTCCCGACGGATCTCTTCGCCGGCAGAACCTGTTCGCCGCGCGCGTGAGCCGGAATCTGTTCGAGCAATCATGGGTTGGTGCGATCGTCACACACGGAACGCCCGATGGGACAGGGAGCAACAATCTCGTCGGTGCTGATGCGCGACTCGCCACGTCCAAGTTCCGGGGCGACAAGAATGTCGCGCTCGACATGTTTCTGCAGCGAACAGACGACCGGACGCTCGGCCGGGACTACGCCGGTGGATTCGGTGTCGTGTATCCGAACGATCGCTGGGATCTGTTTCTCAACTGGAAGCAGATCGGCGACGCCTTTCAACCGGCGCTCGGATTCGTGCCGCGCGTCGGCATTCGGACAACCGCCGCACGAATGGCGTTTCAGCCGCGTCCGAAGCGATGGGGCATCCGGCAGTTCTTCTTCGAGCTCGAACCCCAGTACATCACCAACCTCGGCAATCGTCTGGAGAACTGGCGGCTGTTCATCGCGCCATTCAACCTGCGGACGGAATCGGGAGAGCACCTGGAATGGAACGTCATTCCGGAGTTCGAGCACCTCGATGCCCCGTTTGAGATCTCTCCCGGTGTGATCCTGCCGGCAGGCTCGTACCAATGGCACAAGTATCGGGCGGAGGCGAACTCCGCGACCAAGCGCCGATGGGTCATTGATTTCACCTACTGGTGGGGCGGGTTCTACGATGGCACGCGCAAACAGACCGGGCTCGGCCTGACGCTGAAGCCGAACGCACATCTGTCGCTTGCGGCGCGTGTTGACCGGAACGACATCGCGTTACGCGCCGGCACGTTCTATACGCAGGTGGTGACCGCGCGAGCGGACTATAACTTCACGCCGAACGTGTCGTGGCAGAACCTGCAGCAGTACGACAATGAAACCCGCCTGCTCAGTTTTCAGAGCCGTTTGAGATGGATCCTGAGGCCGGGCAACGACCTGTTCGTCGTCGTCAATCGCGGGTGGGTGAAGACGTTCGATGATCGACTCGAGTCGACCTTCGATCGCACGTCCTCGAAGCTTCAATACACGTTCAGATTTTGAGGAGGCCGCATGGGTCGTTTATTGAACGTCGTGATCCTGGTTGCCATCGCCTGCACTGAAACCAGCGCCGTCGCCGCCCGACGGACCGGGCAGGAAGCAGCAGGGGCGCCGAGCGTTGTGTTCGTCTGCGAACACGGCGCAGCGAAGAGCGTGATCGCGACGGCGTATTTCAACAAGCTGGCGCGCGAGCGCGGTCTTCCATTCCGGGCGACATTCCGGGGCACCGATCCGCAGGCGGAGTTGTCGGTGGCTGCCCTCAAGGGCTTGCGTGAGGACGGCATCGAGATCCCCGCCGGCAGGCCTACGGCGATTGCGCCGACGGATGTCGAGCGGGCCACGCACGTGTTCGCCATCGGCTGCACGCTGCCTTCGTCCGCGACCGCGTCGGGGAAGGCGGCGAGCTGGTCGGATGTGCCGGAAGGAGAGGGCTACGCGCGAACGCGCGATGCCATCGTGAAGCACGTCACCGCCCTGGTTGATGAGCTGCAGCGTGGTCGCAAATGAGCTGGCGCCATGAGACACTCCTCGCGCACGGGAATCCTCGCCTTCAATGCGCCCGAAGTCGATCGTACGGGAACAGCTGGATATTTTCGTCAAAAGCGGGCTCGCTCGAACGGTCCCGCGAACCGCCGCGCGCAGATGCGCCTTGACGCCGAGATCGCCACGACCTCGTGAATGAATATCCGCGCGACCGAATCCAACGCTAGAACGAGTAGCGCAGAAACACGCTCGCAAGCTGCGCGTTGACGCTCGTGAAGCGCGCGTTCAGCAGTTGCTGCCGCTGGAGGTTCACCGGCACGCCGCCGGACAGCACCGCTCCCTGCGGGTACGGCTGCAGGTCGTTCAGATAGAAGTCGTCCAACTTGTACGGCACGTACTGGTACCGAAGGCCAATCAGAACCCTTGGGCGAAGGTGGTGCGCGATCGACGCGTCAACCTCCTGCCAGCGGTTCAGCGTGTCCGGGTAATCGTACGCGCCCGCGGTCAACGGCGAATTCGTGAGAACCGGGAACGGATTGCTCGTCCGGAGCTGCTCCTTCGCATTCGACAGAACGTACGAGACGTCCACGATGATCCGTTCGCCGTCGGTGGCGGAGTTGAGCCCGATCTGAAAGGTATCCAGCCCTGCGTTGTTTCGACGGTCCCACGTATTCGCAATCGGGAACTGCGCGCAGCACGGCGTCGTGTCGACCACGGCGCCAGTGATCAGGTGACCCATGCCGAGGAACCCGTAGCTGGTGTCGTCGCGTGAGTAGTTCAGGTACACCATCGTGCCGTCGCGCGGCGTAAGCGTGAGATCGAGGCTGGCAATCGAGGCTTTCGTGAAGTTCAGGCCGTAGAAGCCGACATCGTAATCGTCTCGGATGTAGCGGTAGTTCGCCGAAAACGTGGCCAGACGGCTCCCAACCAGGTTGAAAGCGGCCAGTGCCTCGTGACGGCGCCGTCCGGATTCGTCAAACCGCCGCAGCAGGTTGAACTCGAGCGGCACATCGGGGGTGACGTGTGTCTGCGGCGTAACCACCCACGCGCCCAGCGGGTCGGTCATGTTGACGCCGTTGGTCGTATACGCAAAGTTCTGCGTAAAGATGAAAGGCTGCGTCTTGTACAGCTCTGGCTTGCGATCGGCGAACCGATAGTCGCCTTTGATGGTGATGGGCTTTGACGGCTTGAGATCCACCCAGGCGCGGATGCTATGTTCGTTCGTCCGGTCGACGTCGCGAAACGTGCGGTTCCAGACTTCCCACTCGTACTGGGCGTTCGCGGTCACTTTGTCTGACGGGGTACCGCGCCACGCCGCGATGACGTTCTGCCGCGTGAAGGAGGTCGGCAGGTTGCGCACCGGCACGCCGTAGTAGTCGAGGCTCGTCACCCAGTGCGACTCGCCGAAGCGCGGGAAGCCCGGGAAGACGATCTGCGGCGAGTTGTTGTCCATGTCCTCGGCGGTGAACTGCACCGTGAGGCGGTTCTTCGAGCCCAGATTGCTCACCAGCGCGTAGTCGTGATTCGTCGTCTCGATCTCCCCGTTCAGGCTCTGCACCGGCAGCGACGTGACTGAGGTGATCGGATAATCCACCGGCAGATTCACGGAGCCGCCGGTCCTCGATACCCTGAGCGCTGTATTCAGCGTGTACGGCAGAAACTGGTCCTTTTGCTGCGACCGGCTCCACTCGAACAGTCCGCGCACCTGGGTGCCGGTTCCCAGGTCGACGCTGCCGCGCGCGTCCACGGCGTGATAGTCCGTGTTGGGTGCCAGGGCCACCTGACCGTTCACCATTCGGAACCGACCGACGGCGGATCCCGGCGGATTGCCCTGGGCGTCGGTGACCCTGAACGGGTTTTCGTACGCGAGAGCCGTGACGTCGTTACGGAACAGCGACAGGTTGTAGTCGATGCCCAGGCGCCAGCGAGCGCCTGTAAACAGCGTGCCGACGGCCACGTTATTGGTCCGGTAACTGACCGGCTCCGGCAATTCGACCCCGAGCGATTCCCAGACGGCATCGCCGACACCACCGCCGATATTGTTGCGGGCGAATGTGCCGGTCCCCTTCGGCCGCGTTCCATTGATGCGCTGTTGCTGTGCGGCGAAGTTGAGGGTCCAGTTCGCCGACGGCTGGACGACCTGTTCGAAGGACGCCAGGTCCCGGCGCGTTCGCAGTTCGATAATCGGCGATCGATTGAATTCCACCCGCACGAGGTCGATGAACGCCGCTGGAACGGCCGGCGGAACTTGGCCGTCGACGAGACTCTGGAATGCCGCGCGAATCGAGGGGCTCACTTGGAGAACGCCCGGTGTGGGCGACGTGAACGGGGAGTGTCCATCCGAGTACGAACGCGGCAGCTGATCCCACACGAACGAGCTCCGGAACCGGCCGATGCGACCCCCAGCGATCTGAACACGCTGGTCCAGCTGTCGGACGTTCAGGGCGCTGGCGAACGCATACGCCGGCGAGCCGGCGGCATTCATGTTCACTCGAAGATTCCGGACGAAGAACCCCTTGGCCACGTCGCGCGTCTCGGTGAATTTCCCGGGACGGTCGCCGTCGAGATCGACGCCCTGTGCGCCGAGGTCGATGTCCCACTTGATGTTGTCCAGAAACGAGGGCGTGCTTGCGGCGGGCCGCGCCGGCGGCTGACCGCCGGGTGTCTGCGCGTCGGTTGGAGCGGCCAGCGTAAGAGCAAAAACGAGGACGCAGCCGGAGAAGCCGCATCGCAGAAGCCGCGGGACGCAAGCAATGCCAGACGTTCCAACAAAAGGTTGCATGGTCAGCTCCTCTAGCGGGTGAAGGTCTTACCCGAAGGATGGTTCGAGCCATGAACCTGACTGTGGCAGTTGAGACACCCTTTATTGAAGTCGAAGATGTCGTGGCCGGCGACCGTTTGATGTCGCCACAGCATGTGAATATGACATTGCTGGCACAGCTGCGTGCTCCTTGTCTTCAGCAACTGCACCTGGTTTGACCCATGGGGATCGTGGCACGTCATACAGTTCTCGCGCACCGGGGCGTGTTCCCACAGGAACGGCCCGCGCTTGTCGGCATGGCAGGAGTAACAGAGTTTGTTCGTCGAAGCCTTTTGCAGCATGGCGCGTCCCTCGCCGCCGTGCGGGTTATGGCAGGCGCTGCACTGCAGCTTCTCGTCCTTGTTCACCGTTCGGAAAAGGTGCGTCGACCGTTGATAGATCGCTTTACGGCGATCGGTATGGCACGAAATGCACAGATCCTGCTCCGTGCGCTGCGTGAGCATCTTTTGTGTGGATTTTGGGTGATGCTCGCTATGGCAGCTCGTGCAGCTGATGTCCTTGCGGTCGTGCGCGCTGCCGCGCCACTGCTGGTGCTGACGGTCTTTCGTGTGGCACGTCAGACAGGTCGCGTTGACCTGCGCGGCCGGCATCTTCGGCGGGCTCTGAATGTCTTTTGGCTCGGCCGACTCGACGTGCGCCGTGCCGTCGCCATGGCAGGTTTCGCACGTGACCGTTTGGTCCTTCAGAAACGCTGCCGCCTTCCCGTGCGCGAGTTCGCCGTAGGCGGTCACGACCTCGCGGTGACACCGGAGGCAGCGCTGCCCGGTCGCGGCCGCCGGTGCGGGCTGAGCCGGCGCTCCCCGCTGAGGCTGCGCACCCGGCGCGGCCGGGGCCGCCAAGGCAACCTGGCCAGGTGCACCTGGGACCCACTCCGTGCCCGCGCACGCACCGAGCGTCAGCAGCGCGACGGCCACATAAGAGCGCAACTTTCTGAGAACGATCGACTTCGAGGACCCCCGGGAGGCTGCTCCGCCTGCCGCATCGTCGCGCATCGGCGCCTTTCCTCGTGCTCGGCGTGATCGCCGCTTGCTTGGTGCGCTACTTGGGTTTCAGCGTCCGCATGAATGCGATGGTGTTGGCGACGTCGGTGGGGGAAATGTCCGGCGTCGCGTACATCTTTCCGATCCCGTCGACGATGGCTTTTCGCCAGTCCTCGTCGGTCTGCTTTTGGACCTCGGCTCCGCCGAGGGGACGGATCGCGACGCCAAGCCGCTTCGCCATCGCGGGATTGCCCTCGCCGCTGGCGCCATGGCACGATCGGCACTCGCGTGCGTACACGGCCCGGCCCGCGACGGCGTCGCCCTCGGGGGCGGCAGGGCGCGGCGCCGCCGGAGCCGAGGATGCCGCGGAATTGGCATTGGGCGCGAGCGATCGCATGAACGCGATGATGTTCGTCACGTCGGCCGGCGTCACGTCCTCGGTCGGATTCATCTTGCCCACACCGCGGACGATCTGATCCCGCCACACGTCGTCGGTCTGTTTTTGGACGTCTGGTGACTTCAAATCGCGGATCGTGACCTTCTGCCGGCGGGCCATGGCCTGGTTGCCTTCGCCGTTGGCTCCGTGGCAAGACCGGCAGGACTCGCCATAGGCAGCCTTCCCTTTTTCGACATCGCCCCGCGTCTGTGCCGTGGCCACGCGCCCACTGGCCATCAGCCCGGCGACGGCGATCGCCAGCAGTGAGGTGGAGTTCGGCATCAGGTTTTCCTCAGGAAGTCATAGTTGCGCAAAAATGCGAGTGTCTCGAAGTGACAGCAGGTGGAAATTGGCAACCGGACTTAAATGAAATCCGCCACGGGTCGGCGCCGCCGACATTGATCATGACAATGATCGCGAGATCGGGCTTCACGTTCTTGCGCTTGATGTCACAAAAAATTATGCCGCCGAGTGCGCGTAATGGAGCCCCCGCGCGCACTCTTCCATCAGCTGAATCTCGCGGTCGATCGACAGCCCCGCACACGGCTTGATGAGGTAGAGCGTCCGCCCTCCGCGTGGTACGTCGCGACGAACAGCTGCTTCACCTGCTCGCCGAAGTCGAGGATCGTGACGATGTTCGGGCGAGTGAAGACAGCCGGCCGACGCGCCTCGCACGTGAAGCGCCCACCCGGCTCGGCTTAACGAAGCCTGTCTTCAGTGGCTCGACCGCCACGAGCCGAATCGCTCCCGGGATCCCGCGCCAAAAAGACGGTCGCGATGCGGCGCGGCCTGAAATGGGTTGAGGACCGAATAGTGCGCGATGTTGTTAGGGCCCCGCTGTCGACGGCAGAGCCTGAGAATCCTGTTGCAGCTGGCTATAGCGGCCGGGCGCGATCGAGACGTCGTCCTTGCCGTCTCCGGTAAGAACAACCGTCACAGTTGCCAGTGGTCAACAGCCGCCCGTCAGGATCGAACTCGAGAGGCTTTGCTGCAGCGACCGGCATGAATATCGAGTATTCGCGCCGCCTGGCAGATATTCCGTCGCAATCGGCGAGGACGCGCTGAATGTGCTCCCATTCCACACGCGCGAGTGACTGCGCCTCCGGAATGTCGCGCGTTGGGCCGGGCGTCGCTGGCTCCATTGCCGCCAGAATCGGCATCCACGGGCCTGGTGAGCTAGCTCGTGGCTCCGAGCTCGAGGGCCCCGCTGCCGTCGCGATGTTTCCGCTACCCTCCTCAAATTGACCTGCCTGCGCATCGAGCTGATCGCTCTCTCCAAGAACCTCGATAACTCAGAGAGTCGCGCCTTCAGCCGAAAAATCGGCTCAGTTCTCTCTGCTGACCATACGTTCAAAGTCGATTTAGGCCGATTTGAATAACGCTTTTATCCGAAGTACAGTCCTCCGCACGCGTGGGTCATGGTGGAGGACTGAATGCGGCTGGTGGTCATCTGCGTCGTTCGGAGCTGCGTCCTCACGGCGTGTTGTTTCGCCGCGGGTGCCTCCTCGCTTCGCGCACAGGTGGCCGG
>Ga0137394_10001850_pt1 | contig 15563 bp, 17 predicted proteins | sample czobulk116metaG_FD_108278 | JGI IMG/M metagenome (GOLD analysis project Ga0137394, IMG submission 108278) | Vadose zone soil microbial communities from Angelo Coast Range Reserve, California, USA - czobulk1.16 metaG | ecosystem: Environmental > Terrestrial > Soil > Vadose zone | place: USA...
GAAGCAGAACAAGATCACCTTCCAGGACGTGGCGGGCGTGGAGGAGGCCAAGGAAGAGCTCCGCGAGATCATCGAGTTCCTCAAGGACCCGCCCAAGTACCAGAAGCTCGGAGGCAAGATTCCCAAGGGCGTGCTCCTCGTCGGCCCTCCCGGCACGGGCAAGACGCTCCTCGCCAAGGCCATCGCGGGCGAGGCCAACGTGCCGTTCTTCTCCATCTCCGGCTCGGATTTCGTCGAGATGTTCGTGGGCGTGGGCGCCTCGCGCGTGCGCGATCTCTTCGACCAGGGCAAGAAGCACGCCCCCTGCATCATCTTCATGGACGAGATCGACGCGGTGGGCCGGCATCGGGGCGCGGGACTGGGCGGCGGCCACGACGAGCGCGAGCAGACCCTCAACCAGCTCCTCGTGGAGATGGACGGCTTCGAGACCAATGAAGGCGTCATCCTCATCGCCGCCACCAACCGTCCCGACGTCCTCGATCCCGCCTTGCTGCGTCCGGGACGATTCGACCGCCAGGTGGTGGTGGCGCGCCCCGACGTCAAGGGCCGCGAGGAGATCCTCCGCGTGCACGCGCGCCGCATCCCCCTCGCGCCCAAGGTCGATCTGATGGTCCTGGCGCGCGGCACCTCGGGCTTCTCGGGCGCGGATCTCGCCAATCTGGTGAACGAGGCGGCGCTGCTCGCCGCGCGGCAGGACAAGAAGGTCGTGGAGATGATCGACTTCGAGAACGCCAAGGACAAGGTGCTGATGGGCGTGGAGCGGCGCTCCATGATCATTCCCGAGTCCGAGAAGCGCACCACCGCCTATCACGAGGGCGGCCATGCCCTCGTGGCGTATCTGCTGCCGGGTGCGGATCCACTCCACAAGGTCACCATCATCCCCCGTGGGCGAGCCCTTGGCTTGACCATGCAGCTGCCCACCGACGACCGGTACAGCTACTCCAAGGAGTACCTGGTCAACCAGATCACCATTCTCCTGGGTGGCCGGTCGGCGGAGGAGATCGTCTTCCAGCAGCAGACCACCGGCGCGGGCAATGACCTCGAGAAGGCCACGGAGATGGCGCGCAAGATGGTCTGCGAGTGGGGCATGTCCGACAAGATGGGACCGCTGACCTTCGGCAAGGCCGAGGAGCATATCTTTCTCGGGCGCGAGGTCTCGCGGCCCAAGGACTACAGCGAAGAGACGGCCATCCTCATCGACTCCGAGATCAAGCGCATCGTGACCGACTGCGCGGCGCGCGCCCGCCAGCTCCTCGATACCAATCTCGAGAAGCTCCACATACTTGCCCGGGCCCTGCTCGAGCGCGAGACTCTGGACGGCGAGGAGATCAACCGCATCCTCATCGCCCGGCCCTTCCAGGAAGCCCCCGCGCCCGCCTGATCCGGCCCGATTCCGCGGCCCGCCCCTCGGGCCCGGCCGCTCCTCCCACCCCGTAATTCGGTTGCCCTGGCTGCTCTCGGCAATGGTATTTTGACTTCGTGACCACTCCGATCCGCGCGACCCTGGCCGGCGTCCACCTCGGAGATGGCGGGGACGTGGCCGTGATGGGGGCCATCAATGTCAGTCCCGGGTCCTTCTATCCTGGATCCGTGGTCACCGCGGCCGACGAGCTGCTGCGCGCGGCCGAGCGCATGGTCGCCGAGGGCGCGGTCATCATCGACGTGGGGGCCATGTCCACCGCGCCGTATCTCGCCGGTCGCGTGTCCACGGCCGAGGAGGCCGATCGCCTGGGCTGGGCGGTGGGGTTGCTGGCGGGCAAGCTCGGTGGCGTGCCCGTCTCGGCCGATACCAGCCGCGTCGAGCCCGCGCGGGCCGCCCTGGAGGCGGGGGCGGGCATCATCAACGATGTGCGCGGCCTCATGGCGGACGCGGGCCTTGCTTCCCTCGTGGCCCGCTCCGGCGCGGGGCTCATCGTGATGGCCTCCGAGTCCGAGGTGGTGGGATCGGGCCCACCCGTGGAGACGGTGACGCAGGTGCTTCGAGCCAGCCTCCAACTCGCCGCCCAGGCCGGGATCGCCTCGGAGCATATCGTGGTGGATCCCGGCATCGGCTTCTTCAGGCATCGAGATCTCGCCTGGCACGAGTGGGACTCGGCCGTGCTGGCCGGCCTCGCTCGGGTCCGCGAGCTCGGGCGGCCCGTGGGCGTCGGCGTCTCGCGAAAGTCCTTCATCGGCGCGCTCGCGGGCGAGGCCGATCCCGCCCGGAGGCTTCCCGGCTCGCTGGCAGCCACCGCGGCCGCCGTGCTGGGAGGCGCCGACCTCATCCGCGCTCACGACGTGGCGGAAACGGTCCAGGCCGTGCGCGTGGCCCGGGCCATCCGGCGCGCGAGAGACGGAGCCTGACCATGTGGCCGGCCCTCCAGGGCTTCCGTCTCCGGGACGCGATCGACATCCTGCTCGTCGCCGCCGTGCTCTACCGCGTCTTCGTCATGTTCAAGGAGACGCGAGCCGTCCAGATGCTGCTCGGGCTGGGCGCGCTCATGGCCGCCTCCTTCCTCGCCCACCGCTTCGAGCTCTACGGCTCGAGCTGGATCCTCGACAATTTCTGGTCCTTCTGGGTGCTGGCTCTCATCGTGCTCTTCCAGCCCGAGCTCCGCCGGACCCTCGCGCACTTCGGCCAGAGCTCCTTCTTCCAGGTGGTGACGCGGGCGGGACGAGAGCAGCAGAGCCATCTCCTCGACGAGGTCGCCAAGGCCGCCGAGTCGCTGGCGGGGAAGCGCATCGGGGCGCTCGTGGTCCTGGAGCGGACCACGGGGTTGCGCAACTACGTCGAGCTCGGCGTGCCCCTGGACGCGCTCGTCTCCGCCGACCTCCTCGAGAGCCTCTTCCTGCCGTACTCCCCGCTGCACGACGGCGCCGTCTTCATCCGCGGGGGCCGCGTGGCCGCGGCGGGCGGCTTCCTGCCCCTCTCGCGCAATGCCCAGCTCGCGCGGAACATGGGCACGCGTCATCGCGCCGCCCTCGGCCTGGCGGAGGAGACGGACGCGGTGGTGCTCGTCGTCTCGGAGGAGACGGGGCGGATCTCCCTCGCCGTGGCGGGGCACATGGAGACCCTGCACGACGTCGAGGCTCTTCGTCAGCGGATGGCCGAGCTCTTCTCGCTCGGCGCCCCGCCGGGCCCCACCGAGCAGCCCTGGTGGGTACCCGCCCGCGGCTGGCTCCGAAAATAGGCCAGTATCAAAAAGCGACGCGTGAGAGACCGAGTGATCATTGCGGTGGGGGGGCCTGGGGGAGGAGCGACGCCGCTCCCCCCCCGAACCAATTAAATGCTGGCGATCCTGACGCGCCACTGGGAACTCAAGCTCCTCGCCCTCGTCTTCTCGACGGCGCTCTGGCTCTTCGTCATGACTTCCGACAAGACGAACGCGGTCCTGCCCCTGTCCCTCGAGCTTCATTCGCTGCCTGCGGGCCTCGTGGTCACGGGCGAGGAGCCCGAGACGGTGGAAGTGCAAGTCCACGGCCTCCGGACCACCCTGGCCCGCGTCTCGCCCGACTCGATGCGCGTGCGGGTGAGCCTGGCCGGGGCCCGGCCAGGCGAGATGGTGCTGCGCCTGGGCCCCGATCAGGTGACCGTGCCCGCCGGCGTCACCGTGCTCCGTGTCAACCCCGACATCGTGCGCATCGGCCTGGCCCGGGAGCGGTGATGGCTCGCCTCTTCGGCACCGATGGGATCCGCGGCGTGGCCAATGCGGAGCCCCTGACCACCGAGCTGGCCTTTCGCCTCGGGCGCCAGCTCGTGGCCACGCTCCTCGAGCACCATGGCCTGAGCAAGGCGCGGCTCGTGGTCGGTCGCGACACGCGACTGTCCGGGCCCATGCTGGAAGGCGCCCTCGTCTCCGGGGCGCTCTCCGCGGGCGCCGACGTCTTCACGGTGGGCGTGCTCCCTACCCCCGGCATCGCCTATCTCACCCGTGCCCTCGACGCCCAGGGCGGGGTCGTGCTCTCGGCCTCGCACAATCCCTTCGAGGACAACGGCATCAAGATCTTCTCCTCGGAGGGCTCCAAGTTCCCCGACACCTGGGAAAGCGAGATCGAGGCCCGCCTGAACGGCCGTGACGTTGCCCCCAAGCCAACGGGCAAGCACGTGGGGCGGCTCGCGCACTATGACCGGGCGGAGGCGGAGTACATCGCCCACGCGCGGCAGACGTTCCCCTTCGACCTCGCCGGCCTCGCGGTGACCCTCGACTGCGCTCACGGGGCGACGTATCGCGTCGCCCCCAAGCTCTTCCGGGCCCTGGGGGCCCGGGTCGCCGTGCACGGGGCGCGACCCAATGGCCTCAACATCAACATGAGGTCCGGCGCCCTTCACGCCGAGCGCCTGAGCGCGCGGATGCGCACGGGCGGTGCCGACATCGGACTGGCCTTCGATGGCGATGGCGACCGACTCATCGCCCTGGACGAGACGGGCGAGGTCCGCGACGGAGACTATCTGCTCGCCATCTGCGGGCGCCACCTCGCCGCCCATCGCCGGCTCAAGACCGGCGTCGTGGTGACCACGGTGATGGCCAACCTGGGCCTCGACAAGGCGCTGGGGCAGGCGGGGATACGCACCATCAAGACCCAGGTGGGCGATCGGTACGTGCTCGAGGAGATGATCAAGACGGGGGCCAACCTCGGGGGCGAGCAATCGGGTCACCTGCTCTTTCTCGACCACACCACGACGGGGGACGGCATCGTCTCCGCCCTGCAGCTTCTGGCCGTGCTGCGCGAGACCGGCCAGCCGCTGTCCGCGCTCTCGAAGTGCCTGACCAAGTTCCCCCAGATCCTGATCAACGTGAAGGTGCGCGAGAAGCCGCCGCTCGAGTCCATTCCCGGGCTGGTGGCGCGGCAGGCCTCGTTCGAGCGCGAGATGGCCTCGGCCGGGCGGATCCTCCTGCGCTACTCCGGCACTGAGAATCTCGCCCGCGTCATGGTCGAGTACGAGGACGGAGACAGGGTCCGGGCCATCGCGGCCGACCTCTCCCAGCTCATCAAGGGAGCAATCGGGGGATGAACCATGATTAAGGGCGTGGGCGTCGATCTGGCCCAGATCACGCGTCTGCGCCGCGCCGTGGAGCGCTGGGATGAGCGCTTCCTGCGTCGTGTCTTCACCGAGGCGGAGATCGCCTACTGTCGCCGCCGCCGCGATCCCATCCCGCACCTGGCGGCCCGCTTCGCGGCCAAGGAGGCGACGCTCAAGGCCCTCGGCACGGGTCTGAGCATGGGAGTCAACTGGCGCGAGCTCGAGGTCCGGCGCGAGCGCGGCCAGGCGCCGGTCATGGTCCTCTCGGGCCGCTCCAGGGCCATCGCGGCCGCCAAGGGCGCCTCGCGCGTCCTGCTCTCGCTCTCGCACGATGGTGACTACGCCATGGCGCAGGCCCTCCTCGTCGGAGACCCGCCGGATGCCGGGGCGGCTTCTACCTAGTTTCACGCTCGGCCTCGCCATGCTGCTGTCCGGTTGCGCGGGGCTCCTGGGAGGCAAGCAGCCCGTGTCCGTCGCCGACAGCGCGCGCCCGACCCTTCCGGGGCAGGGGACCTTCACCGTCCAGAAGGGCCGGCCCGGCTTCGTCATCGGGGCCCCGCACGGCACCACCGACAGCGCCACGGACGTGATCGGCGCCGACCTGGCGAGGCTCACGGGCTTCAGCGCCGTCATCGCGCGAGGCTTCGGCAAGCTCGACGCCGAGGGGCGTCGCTACAATGTCAACCGGCCCACGGAAAGCGTGGCCGGCACCTCGCCCGCCGGCGAGAGGGAGAGCGCCGAGGCGCGTCGGGTCTACGAGACGTACGACCGGTCGGTGACCGAGGCCGCGCAGGGCCCCCTCCGCTACTACGTCGAAGTCCACGGCAACGCGCACCAGGAGAGCGCCGGCCGCGTGGAGATCGCCACCGTGGGGATCAGCACGGACGAGGCCTGGCGCCTCAAGGCCTTGCTCGAGCTCGTGCGCGACGCGCACCTGCGGTCGCAGCCCGATGCCCCGCGCCTGGAGATCCTGGTGGAACCGGTGGACGCCCTTCGGTACACGGCCTCGCAGGCGAGGGCGGGCGGCCTCCTCGGGCGCTCGGACAAGGCCTTGCACATCGAGCTACCGCGCGTCGCGCGCGCCACCTACCGCGAGACTTACACGGCCGTGCTCGCCGACTTCCTCGCCCAGTCCGCCGATCTGCTCGCCTCCTCGAAAGGGAAGTAGGGTGCAGCCGGTCTTCACGGCCGCCGAGATGCGGGCCCTCGACGCTCGGGCCATGGAGAAGCTCGGCATTCCAGGCCCGCAGCTCATGGAAAACGCGGGACGCGGCGCCGCGGCCGTGATCGTCCGGGAATGGTCGCCCATCCGAGGCAAGCGGGTGACCATCCTCTGCGGCAAGGGCAACAATGGCGGCGACGGCTTCGTGGTGGCCCGGCACCTCAAGGGCAAAGGCGCGCGGCCGCGCGTGCTGCTCATGGGCAGGCGGGCCGAGGTCACGGGGGATGCCGCGCAGGCGCTGCGCCGTTGGCGCGGGCGCGTCGAGGAGATCAAAGGCGAGGATGGCTTCGCTTCCGTGCGGAGCGCCCTCGCCGAGGCGGACCTCGTCGTGGACGCGCTCCTCGGCACCGGGCTCGCGGGCGCCGCGCACGGGCTGATCGCCCACGCCATCGAGCTCGTCAACGACGTGTGCGGCCGTGGCGCCATTCCCGTGGTCGCCCTCGACCTGCCCTCGGGTCTCGCCTCCGACGGCGGCTTGCTCCTCGGCCCCGCCATCCGCGCGGACGTGACGGTGACCTTTGCCGGGCTCAAGCGCGCGCTGCTGCTCTACCCCGCCGCCGACCACGCGGGGCGTGTGATCGTGGTGCCGATTGGAATCCCCGAGGCGGAAGTCGGGCGCGGCGTCACGACCTTTCTCCTGGAGGAGTCCGACGTGCGCGGGCTCTTCCCGCGCCGTCGTCCCGACACCCACAAGGGAACATACGGCCATCTCCTCGTGGTCGCGGGCTCCCTCGGCAAGAGCGGGGCCGCCGCCCTGGCGGGCTCCGCCGCTCTCAGGAGCGGGGTAGGGCTGTGCACGGTGGCGACCGCGTCTTCCCAGCAGCCGATCGTGGCCGGCTTCGCCATGGAGCTCATGACCGAGGCGCTGGTGGAGACGGCCGGGCGAACGATTGCCTTCAAGGCCAAGGAACGGATAGACGAGCTGGCGGCTCAGCGCGACGCGGTGGCGGTGGGGCCGGGGCTGTCCCTCGACGCGGAGAGTCAGGCCCTCGCCCGCGCGCTCGTCTCCGAGGTGCCGCGGCCCATGATCGTCGATGCCGACGCGCTGTCCTCCCTGGCGGGCCACCTCGATCTGCTCGAGGAGGCATCATCGCCGCGCGTGCTCACGCCGCATCCAGGCGAGATGGCCCGGATGCTCGAGATGACAGTGGCGCAGGTCCAGGCCGACCGCATCGAGATCGTGCGCGAGGCGTGCGTCCGGTATCGCGTGCATCTGGTCCTGAAGGGCGCGCGCAGCGTGCTCGGCTGCCCGGATGGACGCGTCTTCATCAACCCGACCGGCAATCCCGGCATGGCCTCGGGCGGCAGCGGCGACGTGCTGACCGGGATGATCGGCGCCTTCCTCGCGCGACGCTTCGATCCCCTCGCCGCGCTCCAGGCGGGCTGCTACTTTCACGGCCTCGCCGGAGACCTGGCCGCGGCCGACCGGGGCGAGGAGGGGCTCATCGCGAGCGACATCATCCGGGCCATTCCGGCCGCCCTCACCCCGAGCCTCCGATGATCGTCGTGTGCCGGAGCCCCGAGGAGACGCAGGCCCTTGGGGCCCGGCTGGGCCGGTGCCTCCGCGAGGGCGCGGTGGTCGCGTGCACGGGCGAGCTCGGAGCGGGCAAGACCTGTTTTCTCCAGGGCCTCGCCCGCGGACTCGGCGTCACCTCCGACGTCACCAGTCCTACCTTCGTGCTCGTCAACCTGTACCAGGGACGCCTGCCCGTGTATCACATCGACGCGTACCGCACGGAGAGCCTGAGCGAGCTCGTGGACGTGGGTCTCGAGGAGATGCTCCATGGCTCCGGGGTGACCATCATCGAGTGGGCCGACAAGATCCTGCCCCTCCTGCCCTCCACGGCGATCACCGTCGCCATCAGGGGCCTGGGAGACGAGCCGCGCGAGATCGAGCTCGACGGCCCCGAAGCGACTCTGAACTGGGGTTCGAGCTGAGGCGCTGCCCGTAGTTCGAGCTGAAGAGCGCGGCTCTGGGCGAGAGCTGAGTGAATTCCGCAGGCCGCAGGTCGAGCTGAAGGGCGAAGCCCTGAAGCGAGGGCTGAGTAGATCAGCGACGAGGCGAGTGCTGAGATGACCGTCTGAGACTGGGGACATTGACGCTCGCGCGCGCCGCGTGTTACCTCGGCGGCATGGGCAGGAGCGTTCGCGAGCGCGAGTGGGCCGCGGAGGAGCGTCCGCGAGAGCGGCTCTACCACAAGGGTGCGGCCGCACTCTCCGACGCCGAGCTCCTCGCGATTCAGCTCGGGACCGGCGTGCCCGGACTCTCCGTCCTCGAGGTCGCGCGCGAGCTGCTCACGCAGTTCGGCTCGCTCCAGGAGCTGGCAGGGCGGGAGGTGGCGGAGGTGGCGGCCGTGCGTGGGGTGGGGCGGGCCAAGGCGATCCGGCTGGCCTCGGCCTTCGAGATCACGAGGCGGCTGCGGTCGCGGAATGGCCCGAGCCGCCCCGTGCTCTCGAGCCCCGAGCAGGTCTTCGGGCGCTACGGGCCGCTCATGGAAGACCTCAAGCGGGAGGTCTTCCGGGTGGCGCTCCTGGACGCCCAGAACGGGCTCCTGAAGGATGTGGTGATCTCCGAGGGCACGCTGTCGGCCAGCCTTGTCCATCCCCGCGAGGTCTTCAAGCCGGCCATCCTGGAGTCCGCGGCTTCCATCATCCTGCTGCACAACCATCCGAGCGGCGATCCCACCCCGAGCCGCGAGGACGTGCGGCTGACCCGCCAGCTCGTCGAATGCTCCAAGCTCCTGGACCTGCGCATCCACGACCACGTCATCATCGGCCGGGAGCGCTTCATCAGCATGGCCCAGCGAGGCACCCTCTAGGTCGCCGGCTAGCCTTTCGCGAGCTTTTCCACTTCCTTCTTCGACATTCCCTGGATGCGCGCCAGGATGGACTTCACCTTCCGTTCCGAGCTGTGATCCGCGAGGATCAGCTTCTTCGACTTCGTGCCGTTGACGATGTAGGCGACCCAGTCATCCAGGCTCGGGGTCCCGCGCCATGCCACGGTGAGCCCGCTGAGCCGCATCCGCTTCCTGCCCTCTACCTTCGCCAGTGGCTTTCGGCTTGCCTCCATGCTCACCGTCCCTTCAGCATCGTTTCACGTTCGTGTTTCATTCTCGTGACGCGCGCGCAGGGGCCCACAGTATGAAGCGACGCAAACCATGTCAAGGCTTCGTTTCGCCGCGCCAGATGCGGGTTTCCGAGCTTCTCCGGCGGCGCACACGCGTTATTGCTGCCTCTTATTCGGTCCCTTGCAACGGTGGACGGCCGGAGCGTCATATTTTCGACACGTGCCCGCAGAGCCGCATCAGACCGTGCGATTTCTCGTTCTGTGGATGCCGGTGGATAAGTGGATAAGCTGTGGGTTACCGATGGGCCTTGACAATGGCGTCGAGCATTCGGCGCGCGAGGAGCGGGCCCCGCGTGATGAACCCGGTGAAGTACGCGCACGCCGTCGCCCCCGCGGCGAGCGCCCGCAGGGCCTTGTCGGGGGAGTCGATACCGCCGGTGGCGATGAGATCGATGCGGCTGCCGAATCGATCCCGCAAGCGGCGCACGTTCTCGAGCGTCTGCGGGAAGAGGGCGGGACCGGAGAGGCCGCCCGATTTCTGCGAGAGGCGTGGCTCGTCCAGGCGGCGCGTGTTGCCGCAGTTGATGACGCTGATCCCGGCCTCGAGGGCCGCGGGGATCGTCGTCTCCTCGTTCATCTCTCGGAAATCGGGCGACACCTTGACGACGAGGGGCTTGTCGGTGGCCTTGCGCGCCGCCCGGAGCATCGCCGCGAGCTCCTCCGGCCGCTCCGACCACGCGTAGACGAGCTTCGTGTTGGGCGACGAGATGTTGATCTCGACGAGATCGCCGAACGGCGCCAGTCCCTCGACGACCGCGACGATGTCCTCCGCCGATTCGCCCGTGGCGGAGACGATGAGGGGAACCCTGTGCGGCAGGTGGGGGAGGGCTGCGCGATACGCCGCGAGCCCCGGATTGTGGAAGCCGTTGCAGTTGACGAGACCGGGGCCCTCGGGCGTATCGATCCGGACGAGGTTTGGGGGCGGATGCCCGGGACGTGGCATGAGCGTGATGCTCTTCGCGGTCACCGCCCCGAAGCCGAGCCCCATGGCGCGCCGGAGAATGGTGGTGTCGTAGTACATGGACGACAGGATCAGCGGATTGGGGAGCCGCACTCCGCCCAGGGTAGTGACGAGGCGCGGATCGCGATTGCGGAAGAAGGGGAGGAGATCGAGGGGCAAGAGCCGCAGGCCCCACTGACCCAGGGGCACCGCGACGCCCTCGGGGAGGCGGGAGAGGATACCGCCGTAGAGCACACGATAGAGAGAATCGGCGGCGCGCACCATGGCGATTGGGTGCACATGGTATCCTAGCCCGCCATGGAGTTCCACGACGCCACGGGCGCGATCGTCTCGCTCGCGGCCCCCCCGCGGCGCATCGTGTCCCTCATCCCGAGCATCACGGAGATCCTCTTCGCGGTGGGCGCGGGCGACGCGGTGGCGGGCTGCACCGTGTACTGCACCCAGCCCCCCGAGGGCGTGGCCACCAAGACGCGCGTGGGCGGAGAGAAGAACCCGAAGCTCGAGACGATCCGTGCGCTCGACGCCGATCTCGTCATCGCCAATGTCGAGGAGAACCTTCGCGAGCACGTCGAGACGCTGCGCGGCTGGGGCATTCCCGTCTACGTCACCTATCCGCACACGGTCGCGGACGGCATCCGCCTCGTGCGGGATCTCGGCAAGCTCGTCGGACAGGACGAGCGCGCGGGCACCCTCGCGGGCGAGCTCGAATCGGCGCGGGAGGCAGTACGGAAGGCGGGCGCGGACATTCCTCGGCGCCGCGTCTTCTATCCGATCTGGCGGCGGCCCTGGATGACCGTCAACCGTGACACGTACGCCCACGACATGCTGGCCGAGTGCGGCGGGATCAATGTCTTCGGCGGGCACGAGCGGCGCTATCCCGAGGTGACGCTCGACGAGGTGGCGCGGGCCGCGCCCGAGGTCATCCTGCTGCCGGATGAGCCCTATCGCTTCCGGGGGGCGCATCTGACAGATTTCCAGGCGCATCCCGAGATCCCGGCCGTGCGCGACGGCCGCCTTCACCTCGTGGACGGCAAGCTCGCGACGTGGTATGGCCCGCGGATCAAGGAAGCGCTGGCCATCCTGCCTCGGCTCATTGGGGGGGAATCCGCCGCCTGACCTGCTATACTGGGCACCTCTTCGTGGAAGAGAGCAGCGGGGAATCGCCCCCTCGCGGTCCTCACAGCAGTCGCTCGACGCTCCCGGAAGCATATGCTGTCGAAGGAGACGGTGCCGTGCGCCGTACCCCGGCCAAGTCGTTCCAGTGCGAGGTGGTGTCCGAGACGGTTTCCATCACGCTCCGCCGGAGCACGGTCATCGGCGGCAGCGGCAAGCTCTTCGTGCAGTGCAGCGAGCTCGACTGTCAGTATGTGGGAGCGAACGAGCTGCCCTGCCCCCTCACCCTCGACCTCTTCCAGGCCGAGATCCAGGAGCGGATGGAGCAGCGCCGGGACGAGTAGCCCTTACTCGACTATCTCAGCCCTCGCCTCGCGGCTTCACCGCTCAACTCGAACAGCGGGCAGCGGCTCTACTCGACCTCAAGGATCATCTCGACCTCGACCGGGATCCCGCTGGGCAGCCCGGCCATTCCCACCGCCGAGCGTGCATGCCGCCCGTTCTCGCCGAAGACCTCGACCATGAGATCCGAGAAGCCGTTGATGACCTTGGGCTGCTCGCCGAAGCCCTCGGCGGAGTTGACCATGCCGAGGACCTTGACCACCCGCTTGACCCTGTCGAGGCTGCCGAGCAGGGTACGCGCCGAGCCCAGGAGATTGACTCCCACCTCGCGCGCGGCCTTGTAGCCATCCTCCACGGACAGGTCCCGCCCGACCTTCCCGCGCACGGTTGCCTGGCCGTCGCTCCTGATCGGCCCGTGTCCCGAGAGGAAGAGCAAGTTGCCCACGCGGACACCCGGCACGTAGTTGCCGAGGGGCTTGGAGGGCTGGGGCAGGGTGATGCCGAGCTCCTTGATCCTGGTTTCAGCGCTCATAGGGGCTCCTTGCCACGTGGAGGTGACTTCGATCGCAACGGCGAGGACATCCCGCGGGGGCGGGATGCGGACAGTCAGGGATTCTGAGGAGCGGGTCGGCTGATGATATCGGTCTCGTCGCCTTCGAGGCCGACGAAGAAGAACGCCGAGCCGTCCCGGTCAGCCCGCCACACGATGGCGTCCACGTCGAGCGAGCGGCCATTGGGTGGACGGAAGTGCAGCTTGGCGGTCTTGCCGACTTCGAGGGGCTCATCGACGCGAACCTTGGTGCCCATCGGGCTGAGGTTCACGGTCTCCAGCTGCAGCGAACGGTTCTCCAGCTCCAAGATCACGGGCCATGTCACCTTGGCCCTGGGGTAGCGTCTCAGATCCGCCCGCCGGTCGCTCATGGCCATATCCAATTGTCTCATTGCCTCACCGTCTATGACAAGGCCCTTTGTAATTCTCGCCGCGAGCAATCCCTCACGCCTATTCGATGCGAAGGCCGCTCACGGCGATTCGACGCAGAAAAGATAGAAGAGGGGTCGGTTGATGGTGCCGGGCTGCCTGTCGAGGTCGTTCACGCACCGAGCGCGGCTCGGCGGGTTGTCCCGACGCACCGGTGGGTCCGTGCTCGACGCACAGGCGGCCACGGCGAGGCCAAGCAGCACCGCTCCCAGCCCTCGTCCGATGCGCCACATCCGAGCCTTTGCCTCCCCGATGACATTTTGGCGACGGGTCCAAGGGTAGCATGCGCTTGGACAGGTCACGTCCTCGTGTGTGACAATCCTCGAGACCGCCCCATGGCCCAGCCCGTGACCCCGTCAGCGGCCGCCACTCTCGTCCTCGTGCGCGATCGTCCGCCCTCCGCCGTCGAGACCCTCTTGCTCCAGCGCCACGCCAAGAGCAAGTTCGCGGCCGGGGACTACGTGTTCGCCGGAGGCAAAGTCGAGGCGGACGACATGCCGGCCGATGGCGAAGGCTTCTGTCGTGGGCTGACGGCCGAGACAGCGGCAGCCCGACTGGGCGGTGATCTCTCCCCACGCGAGGCCCTCGCCTACTGGGTCGGCGCGATCCGGGAAGCCTTCGAGGAGGTGGGCATCCTCCTCGCCTACGGTCCGGACGATGAGCTGCTCCGGATCACGGCAGACCGCCGAGAGCGCTACGCCGCCTACCGGTCCGCCACGCAGAAGGCCAACCCCGCCTTCTTCGAAATGCTGAGAGCGGAGCGACTGACCCTGGCCACCGACCGCGTGGTGTACTTCGCCCACTGGATCACGCCCGAAGAGCAGCCCATCCGCTTCGACACGCGCTTCTTCGCCGCCCGGATGCCGCCGGGGCAGGAGCCCACCGTGGACGGCTACGAGATCGTCGATCTCAAGTGGCTGACCCCCGCCGAGGCCTTCGCGGCCCTCGAGAAAAAAGAGATCGGGCTCCGCACGCCCACCGTCAAGAATCTCGAGCTGGTTCAGCAGGGTGGCGCGCCCGCCGAGCGCGTGCTCGCCCAGCTTGGCGTACGGGAGGTGCCGACCATCCGCCCGCGTATTCTCCAGGTGGACGGCAAGCCCGTGCCGGTGCTGCCGGGCGATCCCCGCTGGTATTGACGTGAGGGAGCTGGTCTTCGCGCTCGAGTTCAGGGGCCGGGCAGGGGTGGTGGCGGGCGTCGAGGGAAAGCGGCGATCGAGAAGCGTGGCAGCGAGCCAGGCCCTCTCGAGCGTGATGACGGCGGCCACCGTCGAGGGGGGCGTGGAGAAGCTGACGGGCGACGAGGCCGTGCTCGAGGCCGAGGTGAGCATCGTGGACGAAAGCACGTTCACGGAGACGGGCACGATCCGCTACGGGCGGGCGGGTGGCATCACCTTTGCCACGCTGGGGAAGGGAGTCGTGATTCCGAGCGACGTGCCGGGGGTCCGCCGCGGCGCCGTGATGTGGAAGGTGACGGGGGGCGACGGGCGCTTCGCCGGCGCCCACGGTATCATCACGTCCAACTTCGCCGTCAGCCCAGACGGCGAAGTCGTCGACAATCACTACGCAAGAATCTACATCCCTTAGCAAACGTCGCCTGCTAGGAGGCGCCCAGCCCCGCCTTGGGCGCGTTCACTAAAACGCCCATGTTGCCGTAGGGGTGCTTGTTCTCCAGCATGAGCTGGTGGCACTCGGGGATGTCGTCGAAGCCATAGGTCTGTGACAGGCACGGGTCGACCTGCCCGGCCGCCACCAGCTTCGTCACCGCGGCGGCCTGCTCGTCATTGGAGAGATGGCTGCCCTGGAAGCGCTTCTGGCGCATCCAGTGATAGCGAAGATCGAGGGTGACGTTGTAGCCCGTGGTTCCCGCGCAGATCACGATCATGCCGCCCGTCCCGCACACGAACTCGGACGTCGGCAGCGTGGACTCGCCGGGATGCTCGAAGACGATGCGGGGATTGGTCTTCTCGCCGAGCGCGTCCCAGATGGCCTTGCCGAAGGCGCGGGCGCCCTTGGCCCAGTTGCCGTAGGCCTTGCCGTCCTTGGTGTCGGGCATGGGCCCCCAGTGGTCGAACTGGGTGCGATTGATCACGCCCGCGGCGCCGTGCTCGGTGCAGAACTTGCGCTTGGCCTCGTCCGAGACGACGGCGATGGCGCGGCCCCCCTGAGCCCGCGTGATCTCGAGGGCCATGCTGCCGAGCCCGCCCGTGGCTCCCCAGACCAGCACCACATCGCCGCGCTCGACGGTGTGGGGAGCCCAACCCATCAGCATTCGATACGCGGTTGACCCGCAGAGGAGGAAGCAGCCGGCCGCCTCCCAGGTGAGCCGCCTGGGCTTGGGCACGCACTGATGCGCCTGGGCGCGGGCGAACTGGCAGTAGCTGCCGTAGTTGGTCTGGTAGCCCCAGATCCGCGTGCTCTCGGCGAGCATGGGGTCCTTGCCGGAGAGCACCCAGGGGTCATCGGGCCGCCACCAGCCGCTGTGAATGATGACCTCGTCGCCGACCTTGACGTTCTTCACGTCCTTGCCGGTGGCCCACACGATTCCCGAGCAGTCGCTGCCGCCCGCGTGGAAGTCCTCCGGCTCGCCCAGCTTCTGGCGCTCGGCGATGACGTCGAGGGGCTGGCCGAGAGCGGCCCAGACATTGTTGTAGTTGATGCCGGAGGCCATCACGTAGATGAGGACCTCGTCGGGCCCGATGGTCGGCGTGGGAATGATCTCCCGCTTCCACGCGTCCCGCGGCTGACCGAAACGGTTCTGCCTGACGAGATACGCGTGCATCCGCGCCGGCACTTCGCCGAGCGGCGGCTTCTCGCCGA
>Ga0137394_10001851_pt1 | contig 15558 bp, 15 predicted proteins | sample czobulk116metaG_FD_108278 | JGI IMG/M metagenome (GOLD analysis project Ga0137394, IMG submission 108278) | Vadose zone soil microbial communities from Angelo Coast Range Reserve, California, USA - czobulk1.16 metaG | ecosystem: Environmental > Terrestrial > Soil > Vadose zone | place: USA...
GAATAGCCTGCCGAGTGGTCGGTCATGGGACTCCACGATGAAGCAGGAACCCATCGAAGAGGCGGCACTATGTGCCCAACCTCAGTAGGGAATCTCCCTCGTTCACGAGGGGGAGGATGTCAAGTAGAATCTTCACTCGTGCGAAGGTTCATCTCGCAAAGTTCCATCGAACAACTAAACCGTGCCCGTCTCGGCTGAGAATTCGAAGATCATCTACACCGCGCTGCAAGCCTGCGGCATCCGGCTGCTTTCCGCGCTCCCGGAAACCTGGCTGGTCCACCTGATTCAAATTGCCGAGGACGATCCGGAAATGACTCTTGTGCGCCTGGCCAAGGAAGAGGAGGGCGTCGGCCTGTCCGCGGGTGCGCACTTTGCCGGCGTGAAGTGCGCGATGCTGATGCAGAACCACGGCTATCTTGCTTCCATCAACGGCATCGTCTCCTTCGCGCATCTTTACAAGATCCCGCTGCTGATGCTCATCACCTATCGCGGTTCGTTTGGCGAGCGTGACCCCTGGCAGACGCAGGGCGGCAACGTCACCGAGCCTCTTCTTCGCGCCATGAACATCCCCTATTCATTCCTTGATGCTCCCGAATCCGTCGAAAAGCGCATCCGGCAAGCCCACACCCTCGCCGAGAGCAGTCTTCAGCCCGTTGCTCTGCTCCTGACCCGCGACCTGATGTGGGTGGAATGATGGGGGAGAAATGATGCTCCGTACCGACTGTCTCCGCTCCATTTACTCCGAGCTTGAAAAATGTCTGGTAGTCACCATCATGGGTGCCGTCGCTGCCGAGCTGCAGTCGCTCGGCCATCGTCCTAATTTCTTCTACCTGCAGCACGCCATGGGACTCGCCTCCTCCACCGGCTTGGGCCTCGCTCTCTGCCTGCCCCATCAGAAGGTCGTGGTCTGCGATGGCGATGGCTCGCTGCTGATGAACCTCGGCACCTTGAGCACACTTGCGCGTTACAAGCCGAAAAATTTGGTCCACGTCGTTTTTGACAATGAGAGCTTGCTTTCCGTCGGAGGATTCCCCACGGCCACGAGCACCGGGACGGACTTGGAAGGCATCGCGCGCGCCGCGGGCATCCCACGGGCTTGCACCGTGCGCACTGTGGAGGAATTCAAAGCTGCAACCCGCCAGGCCATCCTGGGCGATGGATTGCAGACCATCGTCGCCAAGGTCGAGCCGGTCGGCCCGAAAGCTTTCGTCACCGACCTGGGCCTGCTCGAAAACCGTTTCCAGTTCCGCCGCTACATCCAATCGCTCGCCGCAAAATCTCACTGAAGCGTCCCCGTTGTTCTTCTCTACCTATTCTGGGCATACTCTCCCTTGCTTGTTCGGGGGGTCCTCATGCCCGGAGTCCTGCTTCAACTCGTCGAAGAACTAAATGCCGGCCGCCTCCGCGTGGTGGACCTCACCCTGCCCCTAAGTCCTGCCACGCCCCTGCTGCCGCTCCCTGCGCAGTGGAACAACACGCCGCCCTTCTCCCTCCGCGAATTGTCCCATTACGATGAACGCGGTCCGGCATGGTATTGGAACGCCTTCGAGACTGGCGAGCACACCGGAACACATTTTGATGCCCCCGTGCATTGGGTCAGTGGCAAGGACTTGCCGGATTCCACGGTGGATCGTATCGCGCCGAAGAAATTCATCGGCCCGGCGTGCGTCATTGACGTAACGAAAGACGTGGAGAGAAATGCGGATTTTCTGCTGACCTCCGGACATATCCGGCAATGGGAAGCAGGGCACGGCCGCATCCCGTCCGGCGCGTGGGTGCTTCTTCGCACGGGCTGGTCGAAACGCGCCGATCCCGCGCAATACATCAACCTCAAGGACGACGGGCCGCACACCCCGGGCTGGGCCAAGGAGTGCTCTGAATTTTTGGCCGCGTCGCGCGATGTTCTGGGCGTGGGAGTCGAAACGGTAGGAACCGACGCCGGCCAGGCCGCCAAGTTTGACCCGCCGTTCTCAAACCACTACTTCATGCACGGAAGCGGAAAGTTTGGCCTCGCCAGCCTTTGCAATCTCGATCAGTTGCCCCCCACCGGCGCCGTGGTCATCGCCGCCCCCCTCAAAATCGTCAACGGCTCCGGCAGCCCCCTCCGCGTCCTCGCCATCACCCCGTAATGTACTTTTGTAGGGCTGGCCTTCCGAGGCCAGCCGTCTTTCGCTTTCATCTTGGTCTTGTTGGGACACGATACATGGTGCCCCCCTTCTCTTCGTGTAGCGCCGGGCTTTCCCCCGATTCGTGGGGGTCCCGACGATTCGTCGGGAAGCCCGGCATCTTGGTTTTGTCTGTTGTAGTGGCCGGTCTCCAGACCGGTTATTTTGACCCTTTGCGACCCTCACCTCTTCACAAACAGAACGCAGTAACTATCCTCCGGCCAGTCATTCACTATTTTTTCCACCTGCAACCCTGCGGAGCTCAGCTCCTCGATCGCAATCTTCTGCGGGATGCCGTGTCCGCCCCGGTTGCTCGGAACTCCTTCCACCGGTTCCAGCCCCGACCGCGGCGCGAAATCGATAATCGCCAGCCGCCCTCCGCTCTTCAAGGACCGCGCCAGGCTGGCGTCGAACTCCGCCGGCTTCGTCAGGTGATGGTACACGCGCCTCAAAAAGATCGCATCGCAGCACGCCGCCGGCAAATTCGTCTCCGCCTCTTTGCTCTCCACCACGATCACGTTCCCCAGCTTGCGTTTCGCCACCTCGCTCCTCAGCTCCTCCAGCTTTTTCGCATCAATCTCCGTCGCATACACTTTCCCCGACACCCCCACCCGTTCCACCGCAGCAAACGTGTATTTCCCGTCCCCCGCCCCAATATCCGCCGCAATCGTCCCCGCCTTCCATCCCATCAACTCCGCCAGCCGCTTAACCTCCTCCGCCGCGTCCCCGCGCACCCCCACCGCAAACACCGCCGCCGCCGCGAAAGCCAGCCCCACCAACAGTAATTTCTTTTTTTTCATCCCCGTAATGCCGCTTTCCCCAGCGAACGATTGTAGCTCAGTGGGTTGCCCCGTTGTTGGTCTCCCCGTCAAGAGCTAGTGTCCCCGTTCGACGGCTGGGCTAGAGGTCTGCTTCCGGTACTCAACGGCATGGCATACTGTGAATATGCCGAAGCGTCCAGGTGACCTAATCAGATTGCCAAGCAAATCGTTGATATTGCGATTGGGGAGGTTGAAGATACTGTCAGTGGTCCAAGAAAACTTGCGAGACGCAAAGGCCGTACCGGAGGGCTAAAGGGCGGCAAAGCAAGAGCCCGGCATCTCACTCCTAAAGAACGCACAGAAATCGCCAAACTTAGCGCGCAGGCACGATGGAAAAAATAACTTACGCAGCTTGTATCGTTTGGATTTTCTAGCTGCTCACGTTCCGCAACGTCTTCCACTTCAGGAGAGCACACGATGCACTATCGCAAGTTCGGCCGCACGGGATGGAACGTCAGTGAAATTGGTTACGGAATGTGGGGACTCGCCGGATGGACCGGCTCGGACGACGCCGAATCGCTCGACGCCCTGCAGCGCGCCGTCGATCTCGGCTGTAATTTCTTTGACACCGCATGGGCCTACGGCGAAGGCCGCAGCGAGCAGATCCTCGGAAAAGTCCTGCGCGCCAACGCCGGCAAGAAACTTTACGTCGCCACCAAAATTCCGCCCAAAAATCTCAAATGGCCCAGCCGCCGCGATTTCGCGCTCGACGATTGTTTTCCGCCGGACCACATCGAATCGTACGTCAACAAAAGCCTCGCCAATCTCGGGGTCGAAAAACTCGACCTCATTCAGTTTCATACCTGGGAAGACCGCTGGCTCAATGACGAACGCCTCCCCCGCGCCGTGGAAAAGCTGCGCGCCACCGGCAAAGCCGAGGCCATCGGCGTCAGCGTCAATCGCTGGGAGCCTTGCAACGGCATTCGCGCCGTGCTCGAAGGCGTCACCGACGCCGTGCAAGTCATCTACAATATTTTCGACCAGAATCCCGATGACGCGCTCTTCCCCATCTGCCGCATGAAAGATGTCGCCGTGATCGCCCGCGTGCCGTTCGATGAAGGCACACTCACCGGCACGCTCACCGGCGATAGCACCTGGCCAAAAGGTGATTGGCGCAACACTTATTTTGTCCCGGAAAATCTGAAAAGCAGCATCGCCCACGCCGAAGCGCTCCGGCCGCTCGTTCCCGCCGGCAACTCCATGGCGCAGATGGCGCTGCGCTTTATCCTTGGCAATCCCGACGTAAGCACCATCATTCCCGGCATGCGCAAGCGCCGCAACGTCGAAGCCAATATCGCCGCCAGCACCCAGGGCCCCCTCCCCGCCGCCCTCCACAAACAGCTCCGCGCCCACCGCTGGGACCGCAACCCCACTTCTTGGTCACAATGAAAATGTACAATCGGTTTCCAACTGACAACTAAGAACCACCTCACGCAAAAAGCGGAAAGGAAGAGAAAAAGGAAAAATCCCAAGTTATCTTTTTTTTGTTTCCCACTGACAACTGAAAACTGTTGACTAAGGACTTCATCACGCGCAAAAGAAGGGAAAAGGAAAAGATTCCAAATTGTTTTTTTCTTGATTCCTACTGACAACTGGCGACTGACAACTGCATCACGCAGTTTGCTTCAACGCGCGTTCGACGAGTGTCAGGCAACGCTCGGCCTGTTCGCGCATCAACTCATCGTGATCGCCGAGGTCCCGCTGCATGCTGTGGAGTTCATCCGCAATCGCCAGCGCCGCCAGCACCGCGACTTTTTGCGTGTCCACCGTCTTCGTCACATCGGCAATCTCGTGCATCTTTTCGTCCACGTACTTCGCGAGCTTCTGCACGTATTTCCCCTCCAGTTCCCCCTGGATGGAGTACGTTTGCCCGAAAATCTGCACTTTCACCGGCCCGCTCATGGAATCTCCGCACGTGCTTATCGGCACAATACCACATCCGCTCCCGGAATAAATCCCGCCCAGCCGCGTGCGTCACTTACACGAAGTCCCATTTACATTTTTCGCGTCGTTCGGTACCGTGTGAGTTCCAGCCTGTCTGTCTCCTCAGCCCGCGTACCGCAAATTCATCTGCTCGCACAAGGAGCGCCTCATGGCCATCAAGCCTCGTCCCACGAAATCCGCCGCCGCGCCGCAACACCCCATCCGGGTCGTGCCACTCCATCGCCCGGAGGCGCAACGGGTTGCAGCGGCAGTCGCGCCTCGGCTTACCTACCGCGGCGGACCGCTGCTCACTGCCGTCGAGGTCTTCACCGTTTTTTGGGGCGCCGAATGGCAACAAGCGCCGCAAAGCGCGCTGGTCACGAACTTGAATTTGTTCTTCGACTTCATTCTCACGAGCGCGCTGATGGAGCAGCTCGGTGAATACAGCGTCCCCGGAAAAAACATCGGCCACGGCAGACGCACGGGCACCGTGACGCTCGCTTCACCCGCTCCCAATGCATCCGTGCCGGACAGTGCCATTCAACAACTGTTGCAGCAGGAAATCGCCTCCAAGAATCTTCCGGCCCCTGGCCCCAATTCACTCTATTTTTTCTTTCTTCCGCCCAACGTGCAGGTTGTGCAGGGTGGCAGCGCTTCCTGCCAGGATTTCTGCGGCTATCACGACTCCACCAGCGGCAACATTTTTTATGCGGTCATGCCTTATCCCGGATGTTCCGGGTGCACCGGCGGCCTAACCACCGCTGACGCGCTCACTTCCACCAGCTCGCACGAACTTTGCGAAGCAGTCACCGATCCGGTGCCCGGCCAGGGATGGTACGACGACAACAACGGCGAGATCGGAGACATTTGCGCGTGGAAAACACGCACCCTCGGCGGTTACACGGTTCAACTGGAATGGTCGAACAAAGCCGGAGCGTGCGTCTGAGTTGCGAATCGTTTTTATTGCGCGCGGAGCTGCGCGCCGAGCTGCTTTTCGAGAGCGGCAACAATCCTGCCGCTGAAATCGCTGATTTGCGCTTCCGTCAGCGTCGCTTCGCGGCTCTGAAACATCACGCGAACGAGCAGCGAATATTTTCCGGCAGGAACATTTTTCCCGCGGAAAAGATCCGTCGCTTCGATCGAATGGATTTCGCCGATGCCCAGCGATTGAATCGTTTTGGTCACCTCGGAGAACTTCGTACCGTCGGCGAGCAGCAGAGAAAAATCGCGCTCGACCGCCGGGAACCGCGGCAAGGGCTCATACCGCCGCGCTTCTTTCGCCGCGTGCATCGCGGCGTAAACCGGATCGAGGCGCAGCTCCGCAAGGAAAACGTCTTGCCGCAATTTCAATTTTTCCGCGACACGCCGCGCAAGCTGCCCGGCGATTCCGAGTGAAGAGAGATTTCTCGCCTCGCTCGAAATGACGGTGTTCAGATTGACGGAGCCGCACCGCGCCGCGTGGAGCCAGTCCGCCCCGCCATCTTCCCAGCGGAAACCACCGCAGAGTTCGCCGATGGAATCGAGATCGCCCTTGAGGTCGGCGAAGGAAAAATCGCGAGCAGAGTCGTACAGGCCTTTTTCGCGCGCTTCGCCGGTCGCGCCGATAGTAAGCACGCGCGTTTCGAATGACGCGCTTCCATTCAGGCGATAGTGGCGGCCGATTTCGAAAAGCCGCGCGTTCCGCTGGCCGTGGTTGAGGTTCCATTCGAATGCTCCCGCCATGGTCACGACGCCGGTCGAGCGCAGCATGTTCGCTTCTTCCGAGAGCGGATTCGAAAGACGCGCCGGCGTAACATCTTCCGGACGGAATAGCACGTCACGTTCGTCCGCGACGTGGGGAATCGCCAGAATCTCACGGTAACCGAGGCCGATGAGCCGTTCGCGCAAACGCGTTTCGGCTTCGTAGTGCGGGAGGCGCGCCGCGCCTTGCCGCGCGGCGGGCAAACGCGGGGGAAATTTATCGAGACCATAAATGCGCGCGATTTCTTCGATCAAATCGATTTCGCGTTCGACTTCGGCGCGCCAGGAGGGCTGGGTGCATTCCCACGCGGCAAGGAGCGAGCCTTCCGCGCCGCGGTTTTGATCGATTCGAACGGGCGCGAAACCGAGCGCGCCGAGACACGCTTCAATTTGTTTGTCAGGGACGTCCGCGCCCATGACGCGAAGAATTTCGGTGCGCGTCACGCGGATTTTTTTGGCGGCGCGCTTGCCGGGATAAATATCGACAACACCGGCGAGCAATTCGCCGCCGGCAAGCTGCAGAATCAATTCCGCGGCGCGGCGGGAGGCGAGCTCGGCCATTTCCGGATCGGCGCCGCGGCCGAAGCGCGTGGAGGCTTCGGTGTGTAATTTCAGAAAACGCGCGGCGCGGCGAATGGCGACCGCTTCGAACCAGGCGCACTCGATCAGAACATTTTTCGTGGAAAACGAAATCTCCGTTTCGGCGCCGCCCATGATTCCGCCGATGCCCACGGCGCGCGAGCCGTCGCCATCGCTGATCATGCAGATGTTCGACTCGAGCTGGCGCTCGATTCCGTCAAGGGTGCGCGTTTTTTCGCCGGGCTTGGCGCGGCGAACAACAATTTTGTGGTCGCGAAGTTTGTCGTAATCGAAAGTGTGCAGCGGGTGGCCGAGCTCGAGCATCACGTAATTCGAAATATCAACGACGTTGCTGATGCTGGCGACTCCGGAAGCTTCCAGGCGGTCTTTCAGCCATTTTGGGGAAGGCTGGATCTTCACCTTTCGAATGACGCGGGCGGTGAAGCGGCCGCAGAGTTCCGGGGACTGAATCTCGACTTTTACAGCATCGCCGGCTTTCGCTTCACCTTCCACCGGCTCGGGCGAAACGTGTTTCAGGGGCAGCTTGTAGATCGCGGCGACTTCGCGGGCGATTCCGTAGTGGCCGAGGCAATCGGGACGATTCGAACTGACTTCCGCGTCGATCACGGCACCATGCGGGCCGTTTTCCATGCCGGCGATGTTTGTACCGGAAAGGGCCAGGCGCGAGGCGAGCTCGTGCGGCGTGGCCGCCACATCGACGAAATCTTTCAGCCAGTTGTAAACGACTTTCATGGGCTATCCCGCTCGCTTGGCAGCCGCCCTGCATAGAGATGCGTGGCGAACTCCACTCGCACGCGGCCATTTTCCTGATACCTGCGAAAGAGTTCACGCAGCGCGTCCATCATCGGGGCGAAATTCGCATGGCCTTCCTGCGGAACGTACGAGCCGCTGCGCAGCCGCCCGGCGAGCCCGTCCCAATCCAGGAACTGTACATTCGGCAAGGTGTGATGAAGGAATTCCCGGCGGGGAAAAAAACTTTGCACGTCGTGGCCCTGGGGGTAGGAATCGCGCACGCGGGTATAATCCGTCCCGTATTTCACGAGAATGTCTTCATAGGCCCTGGCGAAAGGCGTCTCCATTTCACGGAAGTTCCAAATGGCAACGACCCAGCCCTGCGGCCGCAGAATCCGCCGAAACTCCGCCCGCGTTTTTTCCGGCTCGAACCAGTGGAAGGCCTGGCCGGCGGCCACAAAATCGGCGCACGCTTCGGGAAGCGTGGTGGCTTCCGCGGAGCCCGCCACGCTGACGAAGCCACGGTAAGATTGCAGATGCAGCTCGCCCGCTTCGCGCATCTCGCGATTCGGCTCCACGCCAAAGACGGCGTTGCCGTTTTTCAAAAAAAGTTCACTCAAGAAACCCGTGCCGGAGCCGATGTCGGCGATGACATGATCGGAGCGAAGGTCGCATTCCTTGCGCAGCGCGCCCAGCAGTTCCGAGGGGTAGCCCGGCCGGTAGCGCACGTAATCGGCCGCGCGATTGGAGAAGCGTTGTTTGGCGTCGGCGAAAGTCATAGAAGAAAGTTATCAGTCATCAGTTTTCAGTTCTCAGTTAAACCTTGGCGACGGCCCACATTGAGATCCTCACATCATGGGAACTGGCGGAGGAAGCGCACGTCGTTCTGGAAAAAGACTTGAATATCGTCGATGCCGTACTTGAGCATAGCGAGACGGTCGATGCCGATGCCGAAGGCGAAGCCGCTGACCTTTCTTGCATCGTAGTTCACGAAGCCGTAGACGGCGGGATCGACCATGCCGGCGCCAAAGAGCTCGATCCAGGCAGCGCCCTTGCATTTCGAACAGGTTCCTCCGCTTGCCGCGGCGCCGGTTCCGCCGCAAAAGGGGCAGGAGACGTCGAATTCGACGCTCGGCTCGGTGAATGGGAAATAGCTGGGCCGGAAACGAGTTTTCACGCTGGGGCCGAAAAACTGTTTTACGAAATATTCGATAGTGCCGGTGAAATCGCAGAAAGTGATGTCGGTGTCGACGGCCAAGCCTTCGATCTGGTGGAAGGCGAAGGAATGGGTGGCGTCGGGATTGTCGCGGCGATAGACCTTGCCGGGAACGATGACGCGCACGGGCGGCTTCTGCTTTTCCATGGTGCGAATCTGCATGGGCGAGGTGTGCGTGCGGAGAAGAAGCGGCGTCTTCGCGCCTTTCGGCAAGTCCAGATAAAAGGTATCCATATCGTCGCGCACGGGATGGAATTCTGGAATGTTCAGGGCTTCGAAATTGTAGTAGGGCGTTTCGATTTCGGGGCCTTCGACGATGGAGAAGCCGATGGAGAAAAAAATGTCTTCAATCTCCTGGAAGACCTGGCGGATCAGGTGATGCGAGCCGATAGGGCGGATGACGCCGGGGAGGGAGAGGTCGACTTCCGACGCGCCCCGCGACGAGTCCTTAGTTTCGAGAATCTCAATAGCACTCTTACGCTCTTCAATTATCTGCTCGACTTGCTTCTTGTAGGAATTGAAGAAGCCACCAACCCACCTCTTCTCTTCGGAGCGAGCAGGCACCAGCCAATTGTCTTGTATTCTGGAGAAGACGCTGTTCTTGCGGCCAACCCACCGCACTCGAAATGATTCCAAATCCCCGGGGCCGCCGACAGAGTTCACCTCATTGTTCGCCCGATCAAAAATCTGCCTAAAGAGAGATTCTATTTCCCTATCACCGGACACGCCGAGATCGCCGAAACGAATATTGGTCTTTTCAAGGATGTCTGACATCGATCTGTTCCCCGGAGTGTATCCCGCCTATCGCGGGATTGTCGCTTAGAGCGGAGATCGGAATCTCTCATTGCGTCTGTGTAACCGACAAGATAAAGAGAGATTCCGTGCTTCGCCCGGAATGACAAAATGCCAAAAGCCTCACCCCTAAAGGGGTGAGCTACAGCGTTACGCTTTTTTCGCCTTGACTGGCGGTGGCGCGGCGGCTTTCGCTGTCGCCACGAGCGATGTGAACGCCGCGGCGTCCCTCACCGCGATATCGGCTAGGATTTTGCGGTCGAGCGAGACGCCGGCAACCTTAAGGCCATGAATCAACTGGCCGTAGGTCAGGCCGTTGTTTCGTGCGGCTGCGCCGACGCGCTGAATCCACAACTTGCGATACTCGCGTTTTTTGACGCGGCGGTCGCGCTTGGCGTAACGATCGGCGCGATTGGCGGCTTCCTGGGCGGATTGGTAGAGCTTGCTCTTGGTGAGGAAAAAGCCCTTTGTCCTCTTGAGATACTTCTTGCGCCGTGCCCGGCGCTTGGTGCCGCGTTTTACGCGTGCCATGGGTTTTCTCCTTCGGTTTTTTTTAAGCCGAGGTTTGGGAAGAAAGGAGTTTCTTTCGGGCGGGTCTAAAGACCCGCAACTACAAAGAAACACCTCGGACTTCGCAAAACCACGACCAAATGCTCTAAGGAGACAAACAGGGTGCGTGAACACGCAAGAAAGCGCGCTCCGCAACGGGTTTGTCTCCAGGTATGAACTGCCTGCCGCATTTCACGATCGCCTTGCGGCGATGATTTACTTCTCGGCTTATCGGCCGGCAGGCACCCGTGAAGCGCTGCCTGGCACGATGTTGCGGGACTTGCGTCCCGCATTTTCCTTGGAGGGCACGCCCGAAAGCGGCCCTCTGAGAAATTCGAGCCGACCAACGGCGAAATTCGAACTCGGTTAATGGCCGTTGGTCTCAAAAAAGGGGCGCAGCATGCTGCGCCCCTACATAGAAACTCGATCTAGCCGTAGGGAAGCATCTGCTTGACGCTGGCCACGTCTGCTTTGTTCACCAGTGTCAGCTTCTTCAGCTTGCGCATACGGCCGGGCCTTTTTGTACCCATCAAGTGGCGCTTGCCGGAGTGCCCGCGCTTGATTTTGCCGTTCGCCGTGAACTTGAAGCGCTTCCTGGCGCCGCGGTGGGTCTTCAATTTCAATTTTGGTTTCGATGCGTTCCTTGGCATTGCTTGATTCCCTCTCCTGAGATTCGGTGGTGGCACCGAGGAGGACGGACGGAAGTCCGCCGCTACATGATCATGATCATCGCGAGCTTGCTGATGCGTTCTTTTTCGCCGACTACTGCGACTGCGGGGCGCTGGATGACGGCTGTCCCGCGGTTTTGGCGACGCTCACGCCTTTCTTCGGGGCCAGCAAGGCCACCAGGACGTTGCCTTCCATGCGCGGCATGGTTTCGATCTGGCCCTGGTCGCCAATCTCCATAAGCAAGCGGTTCATCTTGGCGCGGCCCACTTCCTGGTGCGCCATTTCGCGCCCACGATGAAAAATCATGGCGCGCACTTTGTGGCCTTCGCCGAGGAAGCGGATGATCTGGCTCTTGCGAACCTGATAGTCGTGCTCCGCGGTGGCGGGCCGAAACTTGACTTCCTTCAACTGCGAACCGCGGCTGCTCTTGCGCTGCTCGTGAGCCTTTTTGTTGGCCTGATAGAGATATTTGCCGTAGTCGGTGATCTTACAAACGGGCGGATCGGCCGTGGGCGAAATTTCCACCAGATCGAGCCCCTTTTCCTTGGCCAGCTTTATGGCTTCAAACGGCTGCATGACGCCGAGCTGGCCGCCCTCTTCATCAATCACCCGGATCTCGCGCGCCCGTATTCGTTCGTTAACGCGAATACGGTCGCTCTGCCGGAAGCTGCGTTCTGCGATAAGTCCCCCTCAAGCACTTCGTTATTCGCGGCCAGGAAGCGGCAGACAAGCAACAGTTTTCGCCGGCAGATCCAAGGATGGCCCCGAATTCACAACCCACCCCACACGGTGCGAAAGCGCCAGGGGATGGGCTTCAAAGTATAGCACGGCTCTTTTGGCTCGTGACAACAAGGATTGCGATAGCAAAAGAGGCAGTAGTATACGGCTATTAGGAGCCGACAAATTATACCTCGTCCGTGGATGATCTTTGCGTGGGTTCTGAGCATTGGACTGGCAAACGCGCTTATCCAGGAGCATTTGAGCTGGCCTCAGCGAATTATCTTGGGTTTAGCCTCCGCTCTGATGCTTTGGCGACTGGTGCACAAATTTCGGATGGCGCGCAAGTCCTGGCGCGCGGCACGGGATGAAGCGGGATCGCCGGAATAACTCACGCCGCCATCCTCTCGTCAGCCAAGCACCACAACACAATCCTAATATGTAGCTTCTGGCTCAGGTCGTGAGCCCAAGGTCGCCTTTGGGTCCGCTGATGAGCGCGCGGAGCCGGGCTTTGTCGCTGCGCTGGACGGGGAGTTCGAGGCCGATGCGTTTGAAGGTCAGCGAGAGTTCGTCCGGATCCACGCTCATGATTTCGAAATACGTCAGGCTGCAACGCTTTGGAGCGTCCTCGGAAGGATGGACGGAGTCCGCGCTCCATTCGATGAAGAAGGGGAGCAGGCCGTGGCGGTCGTCGGCAAGATTGACGGTTTTCCAGGTGAGGATGCGGCCCTCGGGGCGCTTTCTGGAGCCGTCGTCGGGGCCTTGGAAGGCGATTTTGTTTTCGCCAAGTTGCTTGGCGATGGCAGCGATGTCGGGAGGATGGACGGCCCAGCCGATGAGGCGCGGATCGGTCATGGCGCGGATTTGCGGGAAGTGGACAATTTCGTGTTGCGCGGGGTCCGGGGCGATGATTTCCAAATAGCGGCGCGCTCCGAGCGAGAGGAGTGCGTTGCGCGTGCCGCGGCCGGGATGGACGCCGCCGATGGCTGGGCGCACGCCGGTGTTCTCTTCGACCAAATCGATGCCGCGATCGAGATCGTTGCAGCCGAGAATGATGTGATCGAGCAATGCGGGCACCTGATCTTCCTCTTCCGAGTCTGCCGCCCAGGATACGGACGGCACGGCAATAACGCCTCCGGTTAGCGCGAGAAAGATACGCCGTGAGAGCGGTTGCGACATTCGTGACCTCCGGTGAGCTAACTCATGATCGTCCAGCTAGAGCGAAATCTCTGAAGTGCGCTGCCCGCGCTTGCTCAAGTAATGATGCCAAAATAGGCGGGCGGCGACGGCGCGCCACGGCTTCCAGGGTGCGCTCATTTTTTCGAGCTTCTCCGGTGATGGGCGACGGCGGAGGCGTTTTACTTCCTGCACTGCCGTCGCCAAGGCCAGATCGCCGGTCGGCCAGATATCCGGACGCCGAAGCGCACTCAATAGATAGATGTCAGCAGTCCATTTACCGATGCCTTTGAATACCACCAGCATCTTGCGGGCAGCATCGTCTTGCAGGTTGTGCAGCTCTCGCAAATCGAAATAGCGGCGCGCCAGCGATTCGGCGAGCAGGCGCGTGTATAGAGTCTTCTGGCGGCTGAAGCCGATGCGCAGCAACTCCGCGTCGGTGAGCTTCAGGAAGTGGCCGGGAGTGAGCGGGCGGACGGCGGCATTCAAACGGTCGAAGGCCGCTTTCGCGGAGGCTAGGGAGACTTGCTGTTCGAGGATGATGTGGACGAGTGTGGGGAAACCTGGATCGCGCACCCACAAGGGCGGAGGGCCGTACTTTTGCAAGACTTCAGCCAAATGGGCGTCGCCATCGGCCAGGAGACGCACGCCCTGAGCGAAGACGTTTTCATTCAGGATAATTTGTGAGGTCCCCACGGCACGATGAATCAAGACTCGCGATGAGATCTAACTCGTAGAACGGGAATCGACTTCTTGCCGGAGCGACTCGACGACTTCGGCGAGGGGCTTGGGGCCGAGGTCGCCTTTGCTGCGATGGCGGACGGAGACAGTGACGGCTTCGGCCTCCTTGGGGCCGACCACGAGCATGTAGGGAATTTTCTGGAGCTGCGCGTCGCGGATTTTTGCGGGCAGCTTTTCGTTGCGGTCGTCGAGGTGAACACGAAGATTGTGGCGCTTCAGAGTTTCGGTGACGTGCTTGGCGTAATCGGCCACTTTTTCGCTGACCGGGCAGACTTCCACCTGCACGGGCGCGAGCCACAGCGGGAAGGCGCCCGCGTAGTGCTCGATCAAGATTCCGAAGAAGCGCTCGACGGAGCCAAGCAGCGCGCGGTGCACCATGAGCGGCTGATGCTTTGCGCCGTCTGCGCCGACGTACTGCAGGCCGAAACGCGCGGGGAGGTTAAAATCGAACTGCACGGTGGTGAGCTGCCAGGAACGGCCGATGGCGTCGATGAGCTTCACGTCGATTTTCGGGCCGTAGAACGCCGCTTCGCCTGCCATCTTTTTGTACGGGATGTTCATGCGCTTCATGGTGTCGGCGAGAGCGGCTGTGGCGCGATGCCAGTCTTCGGGCTTGCCGGCGTAATTTTCCGGATGCGCGGGATCCCAATCGGAAAGCTCGAGTTCGAATTGGTCGAAGCCGAAATTTTTCATCACCGCGAAGGCGAAATCGACGCAGGCCTCGACTTCACTTTCGATTTGCGAGGGCATGCAGAAGATGTGCGCGTCATCCTGGGTGAAGCCGCGGACGCGAAGCAAGCCGTGGAGCACGCCGCTGCGTTCGTAACGATAGACGGTGCCGAGCTCGGCGAGGCGGACGGGCAGGTCGCGGTAGCTGCGCAGCTTCGACTTGTAAATCAAAATGTGACCGGGACAGTTCATGGGTTTGAGCTGGTAGTCGGCTTTTTCGACTTCCACTGGACCGAACATACTGTCCTTGTAAAAGCCGGTATGGCCGCTGGTCTTCCAGAGGTCCAGACGCATGATGTGCGGCGTGTAGACAAGATCGTAGCCGCGTTTTTGCAATTCGTCTCGCAGCCAGGTTTCGATGATATTGCGAACGAGCCCGCCCTTGGGGTGCCAGAAAATGAGGCCTGGGCCGGCTTCTTCCTGAATGCTGAAGAGATCGAGTTCCGTGCCGAGCTTGCGGTGATCGCGGCGCTTGGCCTCTTCGATGCGGTGCAAATGCGCGTCCAGCTCTTTCTGCGTGAAGAAAGCGACTGCGTAAATGCGCTGGAGCTGGGGATTGCCTTCCTGTCCTTTCCAGTACGCGCCGGCGACGTTCATGAGCTTGAATGCCTGAATGCGCTTGGTGGAAGGAATATGCGGGCCGCGGCAGAAGTCGATGAATTTTCCGGTGGTGTAGAAAGAAACCATCGGCTCAGTGGCTTTTTCCTCCACGAGCTCGCACTTAAAAATCTGGTTGCTTTTCTTGTAGAGGTCCAGAGCTTCCGGCTTGGAAATTAGCTTGCGCTCGTTGGGCAAGTCCTGGGCGGCGAGTTCGTGCATCTTCTTTTCGATTTTGATGAGGTCTTCCTGAGTGAACGGCTCATCGCGCAGGAATTCGTAGAAAAAGCCTGTGTCGATTGGCGGACCGATGCCGAGCTTCACGTTGGGATACAACTCCATCACCGCAGCGGCGAGCAGATGCGCGGCGGAATGCCGGAACACCAAGAGC
>Ga0137394_10001853_pt1 | contig 15550 bp, 10 predicted proteins | sample czobulk116metaG_FD_108278 | JGI IMG/M metagenome (GOLD analysis project Ga0137394, IMG submission 108278) | Vadose zone soil microbial communities from Angelo Coast Range Reserve, California, USA - czobulk1.16 metaG | ecosystem: Environmental > Terrestrial > Soil > Vadose zone | place: USA...
AGGGGAGACCTCATTCAAGCCGGTCGAGTGGGCGATCAAGCTCGAACCGGTGTTCAACGTCAATTACCTGAGCGTGCGCGAAACCGGCGTGGTGTCCCCCGATCCACGCGGCTCGATCGGCGGCAACAACAATGCCCCGCCACCCGATAACGGCTTCGTGCAAAATCCCGGCGACATCGACGCGCTGCTCAACGGCCAGGTAGGGCCGGCGGGCAGTTTTCGCGCGCAGCGGCATACCGAGCGCACCAAAACGTTTCTCGCCCTGCAACAGGCCTTTGGCGAAATCCATCTCCGTGACCTTTCAGACAACTACGACTTCGTCGCGGTGCGCGCCGGATTGCAGCCATTTAACTCCGATTTTCGCGGATTCCTCTTCAACGACGTCAATCTCGGCGCGCGTGTTTTCGGGAATTGGGCCAATAACCGCTTTCAATACAACCTCGCCACCTTCGACATGCGCGAGAAGGATTCCAACTCCGAGTTAAATTCGCTCGATAGCCGGGACCAGGAGGTGGTGGTGGCAAATTTCTATTGGCAGGATTTTTTGTGGAAAGGTTACACAGCGCAATGGAGCCTTCATGCAAACCTCGACCACGGCGGCACGCACTATGACAGGAATGGCAACATCGTGCGGCCCGCCCCGATCGGCACAGTCCGCGACCATGATGTGAACGCATATTACTTCGGTTGGGCGGGTGACGGGCACGTCGAGCGGTTGAACGTCTCGCACGCATTTTATCAAGTGCTGGGCCACGATTCGTTCAATGGGCTGGCCGGGCGGCCGGTGGATATCAACGCGCAGATGGCCGCGCTCGAGGTTTCCTACGACCGGGACTGGCTGCGCTACAAAGGGTCTTTCTTCTACGCCTCCGGCGACGGCAACACCGAAGACCACACTGCCACCGGCTTCGACACGATCCTGGATAATCCAAATTTCACGGGCGGACCGTTCAGCTACTGGACTCGGCAGGGCTTCAACCTCGGCGGGACGTTGGTAAACTTGAAGCAGCGCGGGAGTCTTGTGCCGAATCTGCGCACCAGTAAAGGCGAAGGGCAGGCGAATTTCGTGAATCCGGGCGTATTCATCCTCGGCCTCGGCGCGGAAATCGAAGTCACGCCGAAGCTCCGGTCGTTTATCAACGCGAACTACATTCGCCTCGCCCAAACCGACTCGATAAAAACGGCCTTGCTCACTGATAAAGTGGATAATGAGATCGGTTGGGACCTGAGCATAGGCTTCCAATATCGCCCGTTGCTCACCGACAACATCATCATTTCTGCCGGTTTTGGCGCGCTGCTGCCAGGCCGCGGCTTCAAGGATATTTATCAGACCAGCACCGATCCGGTCCCGACGTTTGATCGCACCGACCGGCGCGGCCAGGTGGATAGTTTCCTTTACAGCGGATTGGTCGCCATCACACTTTCATACTGAACAATGCGAACGCGGCGCCCCCAATTTTTTTGCAGCGTCTTGCTGATAATGGCATTTACCTCGCCGGGTTTGGCCCAGGATTTAGGTTCAGGCCCTGAAATTTCCGTTCCGAAGGAGTTGCCGCGGGCTGCCCCTCATCCGTTGCCAAAACCAAACTGGATCGACCAGACGCCCGCGGAAGCCGCCGTCAAGAGCCGTGGCTGTCTGGAATGCCACGCCGGCAGCGAACGGATGCACACCTCGCCGAATGTCGTGCTCGGCTGCACCGATTGTCACGGTGGGAACTCCACAGCGGGCCTCACGCAGCGCAAGGCACATGTCGCGCCCCGTAATCCGGTCTTCTGGCAAAGCTCAGCGAATCCCAATGATTCGTCGGTGCTGCTCAATCACGAATCCGCAGAGTTCATCCAGTTCGTCAATCCGGGCGACCTGCGTGTGGCCGACAGGGCCTGCGGGCTGTGTCACGGCGAGATTGTGCGCAACGTTGGCCACAGCATGATGCGCCACGGGGCGATGCTTTGGGGCGCGGCGCTCTACAATAATGGCGCCTACCCGTCTAAAAATTATCGCTTTGGCCAGGCTTATGGCCTGGATGGTGTGCCGTTGCGGTTGGAAAGCCCGATTCCAGTGACGCCCGAGATGACCCGGTCCCTGGGCATTCTGCCGTTCATCGATCCGCTGCCTCGTTTCGCGGCGAGCCAACCGGGCAATATCCTGCGCATCTTTGAGCGCGGCGGCCAAAAGCAATTGCAACTTGGAAACCCCGACCCATTCGAATCGCCGGGTAAACCCGCGCGCCGTTTGTCCGAGCGCGGTCTGGGCACACTGAACCGCACCGATCCGGTTTTTCTCGGTTTGCAGAAAACGCGCTTGCACGATCCGTTGCTCGACTTCATGGGCTCAAACAATCATCCGGGAGATTATCGATCCAGCGGTTGCACCGCGTGCCATGTCGTTTATGCGAACGACCGTTCACCGACCCATTCCGGCTGGTATTCAAAGTATGGCCACCAGGGTCTGAGCTTCAGCGAGGATAAAGCCATCCGCAAAGATGAGCGCGGCCATCCGATCAAACATCAATTTACGCGCGCCATTCCGACGGCGCAATGCATGAACTGCCACATGCACCAGGGGAACCTGTTCGTGAATCCGTTCCTCGGCTACACTTGGTGGGACCAGGAGAGCGACGGCGAATTCATGTATCCGAAACAGCAAAAGAATCCGAGTGACGAGCAACTGGTTCACTCCGTCCAGGAAAACCCGGAGGCGGCCGCGGCGCGCGGGTTATGGAGCAACCCGGAATTTCTGGAAAAGGTCGCCGAGCTCAACCCGAAGCTCAAACATACTCAATTCGCCGATTATCACGGCCATGGCTGGGTCTTCCGCGCCGTCTTCAAGAAAGATCGTCACGGCAACTTAATGGATCTCGATGACAAGCCAATTTCGCATGATGACCCGATGAAATTCTCCAGGGCGATCCATCTCAAGGACGTCCATCTCGCGAAAGGAATGCAATGCGCCGATTGCCATTTCAAGGCCGACGTCCATGGCAATGGCCTGCTCTACGGCGAGCCCCGCGCGGCGACGACCATCGAGTGCATTGATTGTCACGGCACCGTCAATGCTCGGCCTACGCTCGTCACCTCCGGCAGCGGCGGCCAAATCGATTTGCGCGAAAGCAACACACCTTACGGTCCCCGCTTTTGCTGGAATGGGAAAAAGCTCTTTCAGCGTTCCACCATGACACCCGACCTGAGCTGGGAAGTGCCGCAAACGATCGACACCATCGATCCGAAATCGCCTCACTACAATGCAAAGTCGGCCTACGCAAAAACGTTGCGGCGCGATGGAACGATTTGGGGCGACGTGCCGGCATCTGATTGCAAACGCCTCCTCGCGCATGACAACAGCAACATCTCCTGCCAGATTTGTCACTCTTCCTGGGCCACCGCCTGCTTTGGCTGTCATCTGCCCATGAAGGCCAACCAGCGTGTGGCGTTGAATAAGTTCGAGGGGATGACGACGCGCAATTTCACCTCCTATAACCCGCAGGTCATACGCGACGACGTTTTCCAACTCGGCATTGACAGCACCGTCAAAAGCAACCGGCTGGCTGTGTTGCGGTCATCGTCCGCCGTGATTGTCGGCTCCCAGAACGCCAATCGCGAATGGGTTTATTCTCAGCAACAGACAGTGAGCGCCGAGGGTTACAGCGGCCAGGCCTTTAACCCCCATTTTCCCCACACCACCAGTGGCGTTGGGACCACGAAGAACTGCACCGATTGCCATCTCTCCAAAAAGAATGACAACAATGCGTGGATGGCCCAATTGCTCGGCTTCGGGACCGGCACCGTCAATTTCTTTGGACGCTACATTTACGTCGGCGAAGCCAAAGGCGGGCTCGATGCCGTGGTCTGGACGGAGCAGGATGAGCCCCAGGCCGTCCTCGGCAGTCATTTGCACAAATTGGCCTACACCGACAATTTCCGGAAACACGGAGAAAACAAAGGCGAGTTGAAAGAAGCGCACCACCATGGGGCCAGGGAGGTCCTCGATCTGACGTTGCGCGGCGAATATCTTTATACAGCTAATGGCGCCGACGGCTTCGAGGTTTTCGATGTGGCGAATATCGATCAGAAAGGTTTTTCCGAGCGGATCGTCAGCGCCCCTGTTTCGCCCCTGGGGCAACGGACTTACATCCGGACCAAGTACGCGACCAGCGTCACGCTCCCGAGTACGCTAGGCATCGATCCATTGCGGACTCATTTGCCGGAGAATGAGGAGCAGCCCGTCAGTCCCATCTATGCCTGGGCTTTCGTCACTGACCGCGAGGAAGGTCTTCTCCTGGTCAGCGTCGGTACGCTGGTGGATGGCAACCCGGACAATAATTATCTCGATAAGGAAAAAGTGATTCGCTTCAACCCAGGCGGGAAGCTCAAGGGCGCGATGCACAGCTTCATGGCCGGCACTAATCTTTACGTGGTCGGCAGCAACGGCCTGTTCGTGGTGAGCCTTCGCAACGATAAGCTGGAAGCCCCCACCCTGATCGGTGAGTTGACGACTGGCCTCAATTATCCGCGCGCTGTCAGCGTCCAGTTCCGCTACGCCTTTGTCACTGACGACGAAGGCTTCAAGGTCGTGGACGTGACCGATCCGGCCCGGCCGCGCCTGGTTCCCGAAGCCACGATTCCGCTGAAGCACGCGCAACGTTTCTATCTGGCGCGGACTTATGCCTATGTGGCCAACGGACCGGAAGGTCTCGCGTTCATCAACGTCGAAAATCCCGAAAAGCCGCGCCTCGAACAAATGTATAATGCGGACGGCGCTCTTAATGACACTCGGGCGGTGCAGATTGGCTCGGTCAGCGCCTCGATGTTCGCGCTCGTCGCCGATGGCAGGAATGGATTGCGCGTGCTGCAAATGATTTCACCGGAGAACGTGCCGGGGCACATGGGCTTCAGCCCTCGGCCGAATCCGAAGTTGATCGCCACGTTCCCCACGAAGAGCCCGGCCCTGGCCCTCTCCCGGGGGCTTGACCGCGACCGCGTAGCCGACGAGACCGGCAATCAAACGGTGGTCTTTGGCCGGCGCGGGTCCCGTCCGTTCACCCTGGCGGAGATGCAGAAATTCTATTGGCGCAGCAATTCACTCTACACCGTCGAGGACGTTGTTTTGCAGGATGGCAAATTGCAGAGCAGGTCGGGCGAAGCGTTGCAGCCGGCAAATGAGTTCAAGCTGCCAGTTGAGGAAACCGAAGCTTCACGAGCGAACAACGATCGATTGACCCGGAGAGGCCGATGAACAACAGGCTCGTCCAACTTATTCTCTTGTTTGTCTCCGCTTTCGGTTTAAGCGCGCAAGACAGCGTGACGACGCTCGCCGGCCGGGCGTTGGTCAACGGCCTGACGAACGGCCCGGGTGCGAACGCGGTCTTTAATGACCCAGCCGCCCTCGCGGCTGACTCCGCGGGCAACCTCTACATCGCGGATAGCCAAAATCATGTCATTCGAAAAATGGATGCCAATGGTTTGGTCACCACCTTCGCCGGCCAGGCCGGAACGGCTGGAAACAACAATGGCACCGGCGCCGCAGCCCGCTTCGATACTCCGAGCGGCATTGCTGTCGGACCAAATAACTATCTTTTTGTTTCGGATACTGGAAATCACACCATCCGGAAGATCGCGCCGGATGGGGCTGTCATCACCATCGCGGGCACGCCAGAGCAAAGCGGCTTCGTAAATGCGCTCGGCGCTGTGGCCCGTTTCAATTCGCCGCTCGGCCTGGCGTTTGCCTCCAATGGAACTCTTTATGTTGCCGATTGCGGCAACCATTCCATCCGCAGGGTCTCGCCGGATGGTTCAGTCGCCACGCTGGCCGGCAGTTCCGGCGATTGGGGTACCGCCGATGGCACGGGCGCAACCCCCCATTTCAACGGGCCAGTCGGTCTGGCCGTGGACGGCCAGGGCAATCTCTTCGTCAGCGATTCAAACAACCATGCCATTCGCAAAATCACACCCGCCGGAATGGTGGTCACCTGGGCTGGCGTTCCGCTCATGGATGGCTACGCCGACGGCGACAGGCTGACGGCAAAGTTTTCGAAACCGGCTGAGCTTGCCTTTGACAGGCACGGGAACCTGTTCATCGCCGATTCCTTCAATCATGTCATCCGCAAAATCTCGGCCGCTGGAAAAATAGAGACGATCACCGGCCTGGCCAGGTTCCCTGGGTATTCTGGGGGCATTAACGGTCAGGCGCGGCTATTCAATCCTTATGGCCTGGCGATTCGGCCGGACGGTTCGTTGGTGGTTTCGGATGCCTATAACGAATTGATTCGTCTGGTCGGCGTCCCGATCACACTCGAAATTAAAGCTCCTCTCGCGACCCTTTCCTGGGATTCAGTCATCGGGAAAAGATACCAGATTCAATATCGCAGCGCGTTCGGCGTGGGAACATGGATTGACCTCCGCGACCCGATCACCGCGACCAATCTTAATACCAGCCTCCTCGATGATGCGGGCAGTCCGCCGGCCCGGAGAATCTATCGCGCTTTATGGAACAACTGATCCTGCATCTGATCGGCGATTTCGTCACCCAAAGCGACTGGATGGCGCGTAACAAGACCACGCACTCCTGGGTGGCGCTCTGTCATGCCATCGTCTACAGCGCTCCGTTTTTTCTGATTGGCTCGGTAGCTGCAGTTGGGGTGATCTTTGCGACCCATTTCGTCATCGACCGTTTCCGTTTGGTTCGCTACCTGATCTGGGCCAAGAATTGCCTGGCGCCCAGTCACCACCCCTGGGCCGAATCCGCCGAAACTGGCTTTCATAAGAGCACCCCGGAATGGCTCGCTGTCTGGCTCATGATCGTTGTCGATGCAACTATGCACCTGGCTTGCAACTACTCCGCACTTCGTTGGCTCTAACCTTTGGAGAGGCCATCCTCTCGACGTCTATTTCAATTCATGGATCATGCAGCGCAAATTCGATTCCATATCGCACGCCTGACTCCTAAACAGCGAAGGCCCAATGGCTTGCGGTGCCTTAACAAAAAACCGCAACATATGGTGTTTTTCTACTTGCAGGCTTCGCCAAAAATGTCATGGTGGCCCTGCGATGATCGCCGCATAGCAAAAACAGATTTGACTGGATGTAACAGGTAGTCCTCTCTCACCGCTACATCAGTCTTCAAAACCAAAGAGCGCTTCTTCTAGCGCTCTTTGTTTTTCCGGACCAGCGCTCATCGCCGTACCCTGGTCCGATAAACTCCGCCCGTCCTTTACCCCAAGCCGGAGGCATTGACGAGATACGTCGAGGAGTCGATGGGCATGTTTAACGCTGCCCAGATGATGGAACCTCTGGCCGCCATCGCTTGTGTGATACACACCGGAACTGTTGTAGATGCCACTCTCCCAAAAAATATTGGCCTCCGTGGGATCGTACAGAATTCGCAAAGGCCGGTTGACGATCACGTCTGAACAGCGCCGTGCCCGAGCGGAGTCCACGTGATGCCCCCATTCGCCGTTTGCCACAGTCCACGCTTCGCAATCCCGGCGATGATCTTGTCCTGCCCAGAAACGACAGACAGCAGACACAAGTTCCCGCTTCAGGGCGTGCGCGGCGGAATGTACACCGACCGATAGAATCGTTTGTCCCTCGCACTTTCCGGCGGAACGTCGATGTAAAAGGCCGCCACGTTCCCAGGTCCAAATGGTCCCAGTCGCGTCCATGTCCGCAGATCCTGGCTTGCCTCCAGGTCGTATCCACCTCTGACCATTGCCCCTTGGGGAATCGTCAGCGTTACGGTTCCATCGGATCTCACCAGGATTCGCAGCGTCCGATCAATGACGGTGATGTTCACAGGCACTGCCTCAACCACAGTGCCGTTCTCGCCCGTGGCGTGTGCCGTTAACCGATAGTTTCGAGCCGGAACATTCGTCCAGCCCTGCCACGGCCGCGACGGCGGTCTGTCTCCATTCCAGGGGACGGGGATCTGAAGAGTCGTTTCCTGGCCTTCGATCGGCCGGAAACACGGGCAGAACGCGCAACAGTACGAGACCGTGGCAATCTTCAGTTGATTGGCGGAGACGTCCGCGGCCAAAAACACATCGTTAGTTGCCACCGCCCGCAACATAATGGGAATCTCATCCAATGTGGAGAAAATAGCGCCGTTCGTCGGCTGGATGAACTCAAGAATCGGGGCCTGTCCATCAGCCGCCGGAGTGACCGACATAGCCAAAATCGCAAACGCCAAAGCAGAAAACCGTTTGGCTAGCCTCAGAAGCGTGAAGCTCTGGTCTCTCCACGGGTTCACGTATACGAATATGCGCCTCCGTCAGCCCGCGTCAAGCGTGGCTGCAACTCAACCGACGCCGGTCCGGACTAAATTAAATGCTCAGCCGTGGTTCATCCGGCCATCTGCCTGGTGAGAGATTCGGCGAGCAAGTCGCGCATTTCGGTCGCATGAGGATTCAGACGCAGGAGCCGCGGATTCCACGCCAGATGAAAATGAAAAACGCGCGAGTCTAAGTTTAAGATCGGAACTCGAAGAAATGACTTCGAATTCTTCTCAGGCCCAAGAAAGTCAGGGAGAACGGCCGCGACTTCTAATCCCGACATGGCGGCGCATGCATCGAGAAAGCTGTCACAGACCAAGTGCGCCTCATATTCTGAGGGCGAGAGGACGCCTAACACAGCCAGTTCCCTCCTCGCGAGAACCAAAGGGAGTCTTCTTTCTTTGAAAGCTTGTGCAGCCTTGGCCTTACTAAAGCCCATGGCCGTCGGTGTCCACAGTTCCAATTTCCATTCCCCCAACGCGCTCGTTTTCAGCGGCCGGCTGAGTGCAGGGTTGCTAACAACTCCAAAATCCAGGGTGAGGTTAGCCCGATATGAACGGCATTTTATCTGAAAAGGACACAAAGGCGGTCCTCGACATTCTCGCCGAGAAGCTAGGCGTTCAACAGGCCGAGCTAACTCCGGATGCGAGGTTTGAAGAAGACCTCGGCGCGGATTCGCTGACTATCATTGAAATCAACATGGCCATCGAAGAGCATTTCAATCTTTCCATTTCAGATGAAAAATTGGAAACGGTCCGTACCGTCCAAGAGCTCTTTGAAGCGCTCGCGGATCTGCTTGGAAAGCCGGAGCGCCGATTCGGCTGACACCAACTGCTGGCTGATTTCTCCCTACTGATTACTCAGCATCGGCAAAGAAATGAAACTCGCCCATAGCGGCATGCACATCAGCAACCCTCAATTCGACGCCGTGGTCGGCGACCTTAAGGCCTCACTCGACAAGCTCGAGGTTCCCAACAAGGAACAAAAGGAACTCCTGGCCATCATCGAAAGCACCCGCCCTCAGATCGTCACGGAGAGGTAGAACACGGAAAGTTAATTCGACAATCGGCGATTCGCGCGGCTACGCTGGCGCCCCGTAATGCTCAAACTGATCAGCGCGTTCGGACTGGTGGCCATCGTCGCTCTTGCCTGGGGGCTCTCCGAACACAGGCGCCTCTTTCCCTGGCGGACGGTTTTGTGGGGCATTGCGCTCCAATTTGCGGTGGCACTTTTCGTTCTTCGCACGAATGCAGGATTGGCGTTTTTCAACGGATGCCAGCGTGCTGTCGACCGGTTTATCGGCTTTGCCGACGAGGGAAATCGTTTGGTCTTCGGCCCGCTCGCCAAGCCCGACGTGCTCGAGAAGGCGCTTGGCCCGGAAAATACTTTTCTCCTGGTGATCACCGTCACCGGCACTATCATTCTCATCGCGGCCGTTTCAACGCTGCTTTACCACTACGGCATTCTTCAGGTGATCGTGCGCGGCATCGCCTGGGTCATGCGCCGGTTTATGGGGACCAGCGGCAGCGAAACTCTGGCTATGGCGGCGAACATTTTCATGGGCCAGACCGAAGCTCCGCTCGTCATCCGTCCCTATCTGCCGCGCATGACACGCAGCGAACTTAATTGCCTCATGATCGGCGGATTCGCGAACATCGCCGGCGGAGTCCTCGCGGTTTATTCGGGGATGCTGAAAATTCCCGCTGGCCATCTCATCACGCAATCGGTAATGAGTGCTCCCGCGGCGCTACTCATTTCCAAAGTGCTCCTTCCTGAAACGGAGCCGAGCGAAACTTCCGGCGGCGCGCGCGCGAAAATCGAGCGTGAAACCATCAATGGCATCGATGCCATCTGCGTGGGCGCCAGTGAAGGAATGAAACTGGCCATCAACGTGGCCGCGATGCTCATCGCCTTCACCGCAATTATCGCCGCGGCGAATTGGCTCTTAGGCCACGTGGTTTCACCGCTGGGCTGGCACACCGGCAAACCGCTGCAGGAATTCCTCGGCTACCTTAACGCCCCCTTCGCGTGGCTCATGGGCATCCCCAGCAGAGATTGTCTGGCCATCGGCCAAATTCTCGGCGAACGGATCGTGCTGAACGAATTTTTCGGCTACATCTCCTTGAGTGCACAAAAACCGCTGCTGCAGGAACGGAGCTACGTTCTCGCCACTTACGCCCTCTGCGGTTTTGCCAACCTCGGCAGCGTTGCCATCCAAATCGGCGGCATCGGCGCGCTCGTCCCAGCCCGCCGCCCCGACCTGGTCCGCCTCGGCCTCAAAGCCATGTTCGGCGGGTTGCTGGCCTGTTACATGACCGCGTGTATTGCGGGCGTGTTGGTGTAAGATGGCGAGGCGCGTTAGAATTGCCGCCAGGTTTTGGAGTGCGGCAGTCCTCTGCCGCTTTGTCTTGGACGTCGGCTTGTCAACTGCTGTGCCGGTCCGATTGGTCAGGATCAGCAATGGGAGCCATTCGTGCGAAGGTACAGGCCCGGATCCGAACGCAAGAGACGATAGAGCGTCGTTACCTTGGATGCTACATCCTCTAGAAAGACCCCTGCAATTTTAAGGCAATGGTTTTGATTTCGAAGGGGTGGAGCGCGAAATGCAAGGTGTCGGTCGCAACGTTTTGCGCACTCGCTGAGTCCTCCATTAGGTTTGCTGCGTGCGCATTCAGGATTCTGCTATGGAGCTTGATCGCCACGTCGGCGGTGGGCTTACCTTGGGCTTCGTAGATCCGCAGGATCGTCGCGCCGTTCCTGGCGGGTTTGAAGGCGGAGATTACGACATTCGGAGCCGAGCATTCCAGCAAGCCCCACCGTTTGGGCAACTTGCCGACATGCGACGCGGCCTTGTGGACGATGAAGGGATTGTTGAATTCCAGGCCAGAGCGAGATACGTCGGCTTGACGCCAGTCGCCGGTATGCGGCGACAGCGCATACTGGAAGGTCAGTTCTTTGCCGAGTTCGAGGCCGGAATCGCTCGATTGGCCCTCGAAGCCGCCGCCGATGCCGTAGGACTGAATTCGCGTCGAACGCAGCAATGATAACATTAGCACGCCGTCGGCTACATTGTTGCCGGGCAGGCCACGGTTCAGAAGTGCCACGCCTTTTTGATCATCACTATAGTCGATCCAGTTTTGTGCCGGAAATTCCTGGGACAACGGCCGTTCAAGGGCGCCGAACGGGATTTCATCGAAACGCTTTCCGTTTTGAATGGATGTGGGAACGAGCAGGCGGTAACGAACGAATTTTTCGTTATTGAGAATCTTCGTTTCGAAATCGATTCGCGGAATGCCGGCATAAAGCCGAATGGATGATTCGAATCTGCCGCTCCCAAACGGATGTTTAACCCGGTATTCCGAGAAGATCGGTCCGCCGCGGAATGAGATAGAAGGCCGATTTGTCCCGAGTTCATTGCTGAATTGGGCTTTCGTGGGAACTTTCATTGACCGGGTCATGATCACGTTCTGAAAACCGTCGAGATTTTTGTATAACTCCCAGAAGTCGCCGTTGTCAGTCTCGCGGGCGACGATGTTGGCCGGTCCTGCGAGCGCTTCCCAACTACCGTTCTTCACAAAGAGATTCGTAAGCGCGCCCGTATCGGAGTCGAAGCGCAAAGTATAAAATTCATTTTCCAGAACATTGGTCCCGTTGCTTTCGGTGTTGGGCGCTGTTTCGGAAGAGCTATCTCGCGGCCTTACGTGATAAACGCAATGGCCCACGGCGGGAACGTCGCGGGCGATGAAGGCCAGCTTGATCCGCTTGAGTCCGCGGTCCGTATAACGCTCGGCTTGCAAAAGTTGCGAAGGTACTGCCTTCCCTTCGGGATCAAAAACGCTGAAGTTCGTAACACCGGGCTCGGCGAAGCCAACGTCAGCTTGCGCGAGGTCGGTGCGCGCCCAGCCTAGCGTGTTAAAGACTATCACTGGCACGCCTTCGCCCCGAGTGTCGATATGGGCCAGGATGTTGCCCAACCGGGCTTCGATTAGCTCCTCGCCGGTCCGTTTGGAAAAGTCGTACGCGCGGATGGTGTCCTCATAAACGTGGTCTGTCATTACGCCCGAGGCGAGGTCGTGGGTAACGTTGAACAGGGACGGTTCCCATGCGCGCCAAATCATCTGGTCATCGGTTGGGTCACCAAGCCAGTTCGCGATTGCGCCGAATTTTTCGGCGCTGGTGAGCAAGCGCTCGATTTCGCGCATCCGCTGCTTCAATTCAATGCGGCTGCTGTAGATCCCCTGAAAGAGCGGATTGCGCTCACCGGTGATGACTGGCAGATCCGAACGCGACGCGACGGCCTTTTCGAAATCCGTCGGCACGCCGATACGCAGCGTAAATGGCATGTTCGTCTGGCGATTGAACTGTTCGACCAAGGCGGCGACGTGCAATTCCGGTTCGGAAACATCAACGCCGGCAAGACCGACCCGTTCACCGCTCCGGGTGAATGGAGCGAGCGCGCCGTAGCGTTTTTTCATGAAGCTTGTGAACCCAGGCAAGTCCCGCGGCGGACCGTAAAGATGTCCATAAGCAAATGGCAGCCAGAAAGCAGGAATTTGCGTGCCATCCAGTCCCTCCCAAAGAAATTCTGAGGGCATCTTCTTGCGATCTTCGACGCCCCGGAAGAACCAAAACGAATTGAACCCTCCGAGTTTGAGAATTTGCGGCATTTGGGCGTGATGGCCGAAAGTGTCGAGCAGCCAGCCGACCTTCACATCCACGCCGAGAACCTCGCGACAATAGCCTTTGGCATAGAGAAGTTGGCGAACGAATGATTCGCCGCTCGGCATGTTGTCGTCCGGCATGACATTCATTCCGCCGACGATCTGGAGGCGGCCTTCGGCAACGAATTCGCGAAATGCTGCCGCCTCTTCGGGATAGCGTTCGAGAAACGGTTTGATGTAGGCGACTTGATCGAGACTAAAACGGTAGCTTGGATGCTCCTTGAGCAGTCGGACCGCGGTCAAAATGTTCGGCAGCCCCATTTCCAGATACTCCTCGCGTGTCTTGAAGACCGCCCCTTCCCAATGAGTGTGAGGGATCAGCCAGAGGGTGCCGTTAGTGCCGGACTGCGCGCGCGTCGATTGAGGATCGGATACGCAAGTGATCGCGAGAAGACACATCAGCAGAATTTGCAAACGAGACAACCGTCTCCGTGGACCGTTGGATGTTGCGATCGCGGATTTCCCAGCCTCTCCTTGTAGCAATCGAGGTAACGAGATTCTAATGTTTCCGGGAAACTTCGAAAAAGTGAATCTCGTTACCTCGATTGCTACAAGGAGCGAGGAAACGAAGAATATCCCTCGTGCTGGGCGCTGTTTTATAGACAAGCCACTCCTCTGGAGTTTAGGTGTTCCCGGACAATGGTTCACGGCGTTCGTGTTCGTGCATGAAACCAGAGGAGTCACACCGCAGCAAACAGAAAGGCGCTTCCATAGAGAGCCCCGAGATGCAGTTTTACCCGCTGGATTTTACATTGAGAGGCCCTGTTTCACCGGTTTGCTATTGAAATGGTCTATGGATCACCGCAGTCTAAATGTGACGTTGGTGGATTATGCGAAAACTTGGAGTCGTCACCGCCCTTCTCGGCGCATTAATAGCCGTTGTTGTTTGGCCACGCCGCGAGTTAAACCGTTTATCAGGCGACAACGCTGCACTCCGCGAGCAACTCAAGGCCATGACCGATGCTCGCGAAAGGGATCGGGAAGTAGCCACTAACACCAGGCAGCAAGCAGAGAACGCACATCGCGAACTCGTGCGCCTGCGTGGCCAAGCCGTGAAGGCTCGTCAAATCGAGCAGGAGAACGTTGGTCTAAAGACTGAGCGCGACCGTTTGGCTAAGCAGATGGCGCAAGCATCCGGGGCAGTCCCCGCCGACGCCGAAAACGAGAATAGTCCCGAACAGATGATTCTCGGGAGAAAGCAACACTTCGCACGCGATCTCGGCACGGCGCTCATTTCCATGGCTGAGCGCAACGACAATCGGTTTCCTACAGAGTTATCGGATCAATTCCTTACTCTGCTGGACGCGATCTCACCCAGCTCGACCGACAGTATTTCAGGCAAAGCCTTTGAATTGGTTTACAAAGGTTCCTTCCATGATCTGAAGGAGGGCGAACACGTCCGAACGATTCTGGCCCGGGAAAAACAGCCGATGCAGCTTGCCGTGGGCGAAGGTCTATCTATTTGCCGATGGCCATTCAGAAGTCCTGACCGTGCCGACGAGCGACGCGTTTGCCGCGCTGGAGCAACGTTTTTTATTGACCAGCCCCAAGCCTTGATCGTTTCAACCCTTAGCCTCGTAGCAATCGAGGTGACGAGATTCTAATATCCGTAACGCAAAACCTTATAAGTGAATCTCGTCACCTCGATTGCTACGGGGCTAAGGCAGCGGTCGCATCAGTGCTTGAGGGATTCCGCTCACATAAATAGTCTCGAATAGTGACACGTTTGACTGCAATTTTCTTCCTCGGTGTTCTTCTTGCCGGTTGCCAACATGGACCTCCGAAGGAAACCGGAAACTTCCGAGCGTCTGATCTCGTCGAACTCGCCACGCTCGATCCCACAATACGCTTGGATATCCGCTACGCCACGACGAACAACTTCATGCATCGACCGATGTACCGGGAGGCGAAAGCATTTTTGCAGCGGCCGGCAGCAGAAGCTCTGGTGCGGGCTCACCAATCATTGAAACAAAAAGGATACGGGATCGTCGTATTCGACGCCTACCGTCCGTGGTCTGTGACGAAACTGTTCTGGGATTCTGCTTCGGAGGCGGAGCGAAAGATAGAATTTGTGGCCAATCCAAAGAAAGGTTCCAGGCACAATCGCGGGTGCGCGGTGGATATCAGCCTGTTCGATCTTTCCACCGGGGCAGAGGTGAAGATGCCGAGTGAGTACGATGAATTCTCAGAGCGCGCCTACCCGATTTATAAGGGGGGAACGGCGGAGGCCAGAGCTTCACGGGATTTGCTTCGCGCCGCGATGGAGGCACACGGATTCACCGTTTATCCGGCAGAGTGGTGGCACTTCGATTACAAGGATTGGAAGGAGTATCGCATTATGGATATTCCGTTCGAGAAGGTGAGCCGAGAATGAAAAATGCCAACATTTTTGTCGACGTCGACCTCACACTGGTTGATGCAAATAGCAAGCTCCTCGACGGAGCGCGCGACGCCTTGGAACGACTGCGCCATGAAGGGTGTCATCTCTTTCTTTGGTCGACGGCGGGCGCTGAGTATTGCCAAAAGATTGCCCGCCTTCACGGACTCACCGGCCTATTCGAAGGG
>Ga0137394_10001856_pt1 | contig 15536 bp, 13 predicted proteins | sample czobulk116metaG_FD_108278 | JGI IMG/M metagenome (GOLD analysis project Ga0137394, IMG submission 108278) | Vadose zone soil microbial communities from Angelo Coast Range Reserve, California, USA - czobulk1.16 metaG | ecosystem: Environmental > Terrestrial > Soil > Vadose zone | place: USA...
GGACAATGTACGGATCAGGATCGAACACCAGGAACGGAGCTAATTCCGAGACCCGCTCGCGAATGTTACGGCGCATCAGGAGGACACTGTCGGGCGTGATGTCGTCCGAAAAAGGGACTTTTGTGAGGTCACCGATCGTCCAGGCAATCAAGAGCCGCCGGAAAAGCGATCCCATGCGGATTCCGCTCTTCCCTTCGTAGATGGAATAGTTGTTCGCTTCACCTTCCGGATAATTAAATTCCTTTTGGCGAGTCTTGACGTAGATCGGCCAATCCGTAAGTTCCCCGAAATAAATTTCAGGGCGCGTCACACGGATGTCGCGCTTAGTGCTCTCGACCGGCATGTTCGACAAGATGAAGTCCGGCAGGCCCTCCCTGGTAAATCGGCTTACGGGATTCATGGTTAAGCCGTATCCGTGCGTGTAGATCAGCCTCTCATTCACCCAATTTCGGGACCCTGCAGGCAACTTGTTCAGACTTAGCTCGCGGGCGGCGAGCATCACGGCCTGCTGTTTTCCATCGATGGTGTAACGGTCGACGTCGATATCGGGAAAATCGTAATAGGTGCGGATTTCCTGGATCTGACGCAGTGTCGATTGCAGGGCCCGCCAGTCCCACAGCCGGACATTCTCCAGCGTGTCCGGATGGGCCGCCGGGTCGAAAACGGCATTGGTCAATCGGGGTTCGAAGGGAATTTCTTCAATACGATCGAGTCCGAATGCCTTCCGCGTGAATTCAACATTGTTGTGGATGTACGGGCGTTCCCGGACAAGTTCGTTGGGCCGCACCACGAATGTGGTTACGTAGAAAGGCGCAAGGACGCCAGCAACAGCGTAGGTCAAAGCAGGAACCGCGATAGCCACCCCTAAATTCCGAATGCGTCCGGCACCTACGTTGGCAATAGCGATAGCGGCACCCAGCACCAACGTCGCAATGACGAACCATAGACCAGGAATAACGATGTTGGCATCGACGTAACGAACGCCTGTAAACAAGCTGTTCTCGTCCAACAGCAGCGAGTAGCGGCTGACATAGGTTTGAAACGCAGTCGCGGCGAGGAGAATGCCGAGCGCCAGCGATATGCCTCTAAAGCGCGCGCTTGTGTCTGTTATCGAGAGCAGTATCGATGCAATGAGGCCAATGACGCTGATTGCGAGAAACCAACCTGATACGGATTCCAGTACCGGTAGTGTGAACAAATAAAAGGACAATTGCCGCCCCAAGATCGGGTCCGGCATCGTAGATGTCGGAACGCTATTGATAAAGAGGGTGAAGACGTTCCAATCCGCACTGAACGAGAGCCCGAAAAACACCCCAATGATGACTGCGGCGGGCAGTGCCAGGCGCTTCAGCGTTTCTGTCGTCGGAATCACGATCGCTTCCTGGCCGAATTGAATGAACGGGCGCCGCGAATACCCCGGCCGCGGGGTCACGAGCCGGAACAGCATCCACAAGACGACCGCGGTCGCGACCGTGAACACGAGGAAAACCGCCGCCTGCGCTCGCAATCGATACCAAAACACAGGTTCGAATCCCAGGCTTTCGAACCACAGGCTCTCCACATAAAACGAGATCGACTGGAATGCGGCGATGAGAAAAATTGCGATAATTCCCAGAGGTAACAAAAGTCGGCGTGCCGGCTGGAGATTGAAGGGCTGCTGATATTCGGGAGGACGCATGGTCCTCCAATACTATAGAGTTGTTTAGAGGAGGTCTAGTTTACCGTGTGCCTCAATCTGGAACTGAACAAATGTAAATTTCATATGGTCCACGAACCATGAACGATGTAAATGTCGGTGCAAAATGGCCGGATTTGATCGACATTTTTCAAGTGCATCTACATCGGTCATGGTTCGTGGACCATATGAAATTTACATTTGGGACCTCAGAGTTGGGTCTTTCCTTGGCCCTGGGGTATTCTTGATAAGATGACGTTTTTTACGGTTGAGGAGTTTTGATGCGTAAGCCGCTGCTTTTCCTGCCCGGTCCGATGCAAGTCCCCGACCAGGTCAGGGCTGCAGGCGACCGGCCTTTGTTCAACCACCGTTCACCGCCGATGGCGGAGTTGCTGTCAAGGCTGGAGACCGGGTGCAGGCCGCTTTTCGGAACCAAAGGTGAGGTCATCTTCCTTGCATCGTCGGGGACGGGGGCCATGGAGTCGGCGGTCGTGAATCTCACTTCGCCCGGCGATGAAATTGTGGTTGTTGTCGGCGGGACCTTCGCCATGCGGTGGGCCGACATCGCAAAGGCCTATGGGGTAACTGCACGTATCGCCGAAGTCGACTGGCGCCGTGGTGCTACGCTGGCTGAAGTGGATGAGGCGTTGAAGCAATGGCCGAACGCTCGAGTTGTTTTTCACACGTGGAGTGAAAGTTCCACAGGCGTTCTGAATGACTTGCCTGAAATCGGAAAACTTGTGCGCTCACAAAACAAGTTCTTCGTCGCCGACGCAATTTCCGGGCTAGCCGTGTCGCCCATGAGTATGGATGCCTGGAACGTCGATGCAGTGGTTGCGGGATCCCAAAAGGGTTTGATGGTTTCTCCAGGTCTTGGGGTGGTTGCCATTGGACCACGTGCCTGGGAAAAGATGGAAGGTTCGAAAGCGCCGCGATTCTATTTCGACTGGAAAAAACTAAAAGCAACAGTTCCGTTCACGCCCGCGCTATCGTTATTGTTGGAACTGGATGGTGCATTGGACATCATCCATACGCAGGGCTCGGACAGAATCTTTGCCCGCCGGGCGCAGGTTGCGGATCGTATCCGCGATCTCGTGCGCCGTTCGGGGATGGAAGTGTATGCTCTAAAGCCTGGCAATGGAATTACGGGCATAATCGCGCCTAAGGGATTTGATATCGCTGCGCTGCGGCGCAGGCTGGAAAACGATTTCGGGATACAAATTGCCGGCGGTCTGGGAAAGGTGAAAGACACGACGTTCCGGATTGGTCACGTAGGGCATCTGACCGACGAGGAAGTGGACTACTTCATCCAAAGTTTCGAGCGCTGCCTGGCCTGAAATGAGCCTTCGAGTCCACAATACCTGATGCTGACAAGACGGTTTCCGCAAATTCCGGAGCGGATCGCACGCCTGGAAGAACTTGCTTATAACCTGAAATGGAGCTGGGATTATCGCGCCCGGCTTCTCTTTAAACGACTCGATCCGGATCTCTGGAAAAACACACAACATAATCCTGTCAAGCTCCTGCATGAGATTGACCCCGCACGTCTTCAGGCGGCTGCTCGCGATCCCGATTTTCTGCGCGAGTACGAAGTCACGATGAAAGGGCTGGATCGAGATACGCGTCGTACTGACAAATGGTTCCCGCGCGAGTTTCCCGATCTCGCGAAAGAACCTATCGGGTATTTTTCAGCGGAGTTCGGTCTGCATACTTCCCTTCCGATCTATTCGGGTGGACTTGGAATTCTCGCGGGCGACCATTGCAAGGAGTCGAGCGATCTCGGGATTCCTTTGTTGGGCGTGGGTTTCGTCTATCCGCAGGGATACTTCCACCAGAGGATTCAGGCTGACGGCTGGCAGGAAGATATCTACGAATTACTGGAGCGGCGCGAAGCCCCGATCGAATCGGCAAGTCCGAAACACGACGAACGGTTCCTCGTCGAGTTGAATGTCGGCAGTCTTAATGTGTTCGTTGTGGTGTGGCGTGTAAATCTCGGCGCGGTGCCGTTATATCTGATGGACACGGATGTCGAAGAGAACCAGCCGGGCGACCGTGTACTCTCCGCGCGGCTCTATGGTGGCGACAAGGAGCATCGCGTCCGGCAGGAGATCGTTCTCGGTATCGGCGGGGTCCGCGTCCTTCGAGCCCTCGGAATTCATCCCGTAGTATTTCATGCGAACGAAGGGCACACTTCGTTCATGCTTCTCGAGCGCGTACGAGAACTGGTTCAGCAAGGTCAAACCTTCGAAGAAGCGGCCGAACAGATTCGCGCGACGAGTATTTTCACAACCCATACTCCCGTGCCGGCCGGACACGACGCGTTTCCTTTGCACATGATGGAGAAACACTTCGCCGGGTACTGGGACGACCTTGGTATCACCAAGCAGGCGTTCATGGAACTCGGCAAATTTGGTGATTCTTTCAACATGACGGTATTGGCGCTGCAAATGACCGGATGGCGTAACGCCGTGAGCCATCTTCATGGCAGGGTCACTCGCAAGATGTGGCAGGTTGTCTGGCCCAACCAGGCGGAGGATCAGGTTCCCATCACATCCGTGACAAATGGTGTCCATGCACCGACATGGATTGCGCAGGAACTGAGCATCCTCTTTGACCGCTATCTCGGACCCGAATGGGTTGATCGTCACGACGACATTTCGTTCTGGAATCGCGTGATGGACATTCCAGATGAGGAGATCTGGAAAGTTCATTTGCTGCTGAAACGCAAGTTTCTGACGTTTGCGCGTGAAAAGGCGCGCGATCGCTGGTCGCGCGATCGGGTGGATCCGCGTCAGGTTATCGCCATGGGAACGCTTCTGGATCCCGGTGCGCTGACCATCGGATTTGCGCGCCGGTTTACCGGCTATAAGCGCGCCGCGCTGATTTTCCACGATCTGAACCGCGTCAAAGCGATGATGCTGGATCAATGGCGGCCGATGCAGATCGTCTTCGCCGGAAAAGCTCATCCGGCTGACGAGCACGGCAAGCATCTTATCCACCAGATCTATTCGCTCGCTGCCGACAACGGTATGGCCGGCCATGTCGCCTTCATCGAAAATTATGAGATGCATTCTGCGCATTTCTTCACCCAGGGGGTCGATGTATGGCTCAACAATCCGCGGCCGCCGCTGGAAGCTTGCGGTACCAGCGGCCAGAAGGCCGCCATGAACGGCATCTTGAACGTCAGCGTCCTGGACGGCTGGTGGTACGAAGGCTATAACGGAAACAATGGCTGGGCGATCGGCGATCCTCCGGAGGATTTGGAGGTCCATTACGATGATGCCGCCGATGCCGAATCGTTATATCGGTTGCTCGAGCAGCAGATCATTCCGCTGTATTACGACCGCGATAAAAACGATCTGCCCCACGGGTGGATCCAAATGGTCAAAGAATCCATTCGCTCGATCGTGCCGCGTTTTTCCGCAAGCCGCATGCTCAAAGAATACGCCTCGCGAATGTACGTTCCCGCCTCGAAACAGGCCGCGAAGGTGCGGTCGTAGCGGATTCTTCCAAATGTAAATTTCACATGTGCCTGCGGCATGGCATGAGTACTTCACTCTCCAAAGCCGACGCCCTCGAAAAATGATTTATTATCACTGCTTCTGTAAGGCCAGCCCGTGGATCCATCGATCGATAGCATCTGCAGCCATTCCCAACGATTCCCGATCTCCGCGTCCCCGTTTCAGCGAGTGATCGCCACCCTCTACCCACACTAATGTCGCGTTATCCCCGATTCTGCGGACGACTTTTTCCAGCAACTCCTGCCCGGCGAACGTGTCTTTCGTCCCGCTGATGAAAAGCATCGGAAGTTTAAGCGAATACAGGTGCTGGTCGCGAAGCTGATCGGGCTTGCCGGGCGGATGAAGCGGATAGCCGAGAAAGAGTAAACCGCTCACGCCTGGCGTATCGGCGGCAATGTAAGAGGCGACACGTCCACCCATTGATTTTCCGCCGATGATTACTCGATTCGGCCCGTGCCGGGCGACGACCTCACTTACCACATCGCGATAGCGCGCCTGAAGTTTTGGCTGGGAGTCGGGAACGCGCCGCTTCGCTTCCATGTATTCGAAGTTGAACTTCACGGACAAGAAACCGCGATTGGCAAGCTCTGTGTGGAAATAGGTCATGAAGGGGGAGTCCATTCCCTGTCCCGCCCCGTGCGCCAGAATGACGGCGGTTTGTGAGGTCCAGGAGGCGGGTTTTAGAATTTCAAATTTGATATCTACAGCCGCAACCCCCACAGCGTTCTTCGCTCCGGGTCGAATCCACTCGATTCGAGCGTGCGTTCGATAGTGGAATTTCCGGGGTGCACTTCGGCGCTGATCCGGCGGATACCGCGTTGACGGGCGTTTTCAAGAAGAGAGGCGATGAGGCTGCCACCCACGCCCTTGCTCCTCCATTGGGATGATACAAACAAGGCGACGATGTCCATCGTCTCGCCTCCAAACTCAGCACGCCATTCATAAGAAGCGTAAGCATATCCGCAGAGCGTGCCCTGGCTTTCGGCGACCACGATAACCCCAAGATCCGCGGAATTTATAATGTGTTCAAAAACGCGGCGGGCATCTTCCGCAGTTCCTTCGGCACGAATGTATGTCAACAGTTCGCCTGCGAGCGCGCAAAGCTGGTCCATGTCCTGGAGAACCGCGGCTCTAATTTGGAAAGGGCGTACGCTCACAGAAGAAGCCCTGGAAGTCACCGGCATATTGTAATCTCCAATTCGAAATTTCGAAAATGCGATTTCCGGAGTTATAGTGGCGTGGGAGGACCGCAACTCAGCATGTCGCCCATTTCCAAGCTCAACCGAAGTTCGGTTTTCGTCGCAGGACTTGTGCTCGCCCTCCTGGCAGGCGCTAGCACTATTCCCTGGACTCACGAACAGCCTCGCGCGGCCGCCGACGTTCAGGTCACGACCGAGCAATTCCGGCGATACATCGATGAATGGTCGGAGCCGGAAGGCTACTTTGACTCCGACAATTTCATTTCGAATGAAACATCTTATCTCCACGTCGTCGATCAGCTGCAACAGCGGGTGAAACCGGGCGGCATTTACCTCGGAGTCGGACCCGATCAGAATCTCTCATACATCGTCCACACACGGCCGATGCTTGCCATCGTTACGGATATCCGGCGGCAGAACATGCTGGAGCATTTGTTGTTGAAAGCCATGTTCGCGATGGCCAGCAATCGCGTCGAATATCTGTCCCTCCTGTTTTCCAGGCAAACACCACTCGTCAATGGCGGCAATGGCGGCGCGTCATTCCAGGAGGTTCTCGATTCGATACGGGCGGCAAAGACCAGCGAAATGTTGTTTCAAACCAATTGGAAAGCCGTCAAAAGTCTGCTGTTGGACAAGTACAAAGTGACGCTATCAGCGGACGATCTTGCCAAAATCGAATACGTTTATCGCACCTTTTGGAAAGAAAACCTGGACCTCCGGTTCTCCTCCATCGGACGCGGTAATGCGTCGATGTACCCCAGCTTTGAAGAAATGCTGGTTGAGACGGATCGCCAGGGCCGCCAGCAAAACTATCTCTCGTCCGAGGATTTCTTTCAATGGCTGAAGAAATTTCAGGCAGAAAACCGGCTTATTCCAATTGTCGGCGACTTTGCCGGTCCTCATGCTCTTAAAGCCGTCGGCGCCTTCCTGAAGGCGAATGGGCTGCGCCTTTCGGTGTTTTATACGTCGAATGTTGAATTCTATTTGTTTGGCCGGCCCAATTGGACGCGATATATCGCCAATCTCCGGTCAATACCGTTGGCTGAAGAATCCATATTCATTCGATCGTACTTTCCAACTTTCGGAAGGCCGCATCCCCTCAATCTGCCAGGGCACCGCTCGACATCACTGGTTAGCCCGATAGTCCCCTTTCTGGCAGAATATGAAGCAGGCCAGATCCGCTCGTACTGGGATATCGTCAAGCCGTGATTCGGTAAGAGGGGCAGATAATTCGGGGACAGACAACTCAATCACCCAAATTCCAATCAAGAGATCTCAAATCGAATTTGGGTGATTGAGTTGTCTGTCCCCGAATTATCTGCCCCTCTGCCGGATTACGCGCTCTTGACCAGAGTCCGGATCGGTTCGCTCGGGCGTTCCCGGACGAGTTGCCATTTCTTTAGCTTGTTTCGAAGGGCTTTGTAGGAAATCCTCAGCCGCCGGGCCGATTCTTTGCGGTTCCATCCCGTCTCTTCGAGCATGCGGAGGACGACTTCTTTCTCTGCGACTTCTGCGGCGTGTCCGGCCACTTCTTTCAGGGAAATATTGCCTGGCGCGACGGGCGCGACCGCCTCCGTATTTGCAGTGCGCAGTTCGGCGGTGATGTCGGAATCGGGCAATATGAGGTACCTCTTCACGACGTTTTCAAGTTGCCGTACATTGCCTGGCCAATCGTATTTCAGGAACAGTTCCATGAGTTCCTTGGTGAACTGTTGCACAGAGCTCTGGTACCGCTCGCGGTATTTGTCCAGGAACTGATTGCACAGGAGTGGAATATCTTCACGCCTCTCGCGGAGGGGTGGAATTTCAAGTTTGATCACGTTGAGCCTGAAGTAAAGATCGTTGCGGAATTCCCCCTTCAGGACAGCTTCTTTCAGTTTCTTGTTCGTCGCCGCAAGAACCCGCACGTTGACCTTGACCGGTCTCTTGCCCCCCAACCGGCTGAACTCTGAGTCCTGCAACACGTGCAGCAGTTTTGCCTGCAGATGCGGGCTCATCTCGCCGATTTCGTCTAACAGCAGTGTTCCCTTGTCGGCCTGCTCAAACTTTCCAATTTTGTCGCGGATTGCGCCCGTGAAAGCGCCGCGTTCGTAGCCGAACAATTCCGATTCCAGCAATTCGTGGGGGAGTGCCGCGCAGTTGACCTTCACGAAGGGCCCCTCGGACCGGTTGGATTGCTCGTGTATGAAGCTGGCGATCACTTCTTTGCCGACTCCCGACTCGCCCAGAATCAGAACCGGCACGTCAGTGCCTGCCACGTGGCGCGAGATTTCGATAATCCTGAGCATCTGCGGGTTCGAGGTGAGGATGTTTCCCTGCTCGACATATGCCAACTGTTGTTTCAGCGTTTTGACTTCTTCCTTCAGGCGGTGCTTCTCGATCGCGTTTTCGATTGCAAGGTCGAGCGCCTCTTCTTCAAACGGTTTTGTCAGGTAATCGGAGGCGCCTATCTTCATGGCTTCGACTACGGTCTTGATTTGGCCAATGCCAGAGAGAATGATGATCGGAATGGACGGGTAAATGGCTTTCACATTCGAAAGCACTTCAATGCCGTCCTTGCCGGGCAGCATGATATCCAGGAGGATCATCGACGGAGAATGGCCGGAGGCGAGACGCTGAATTGCCTCATCTCCGGACCCAAGACATTCCACGGCATAGCCTGACGTCGTCAGGAACGTCGCGAGGTAGTCTCGGGTATTCTTGTCGTCATCTACGACCAAAATTGACCGTTTGTTCATGGTTTTTATCCTCGCCGCCAACTGTGACCGTCGGCAACGTGAACAGGAATGTAGAACCCTCTCCGGCTGGGCTGTTCACAAACAATCGCCCTCCGTGCATTCCGACAATGTCGGACACGCGGGAAAGGTTAATGTGTGCGTCGTGCTTGTTCTGCATTATCGGTGTCACACTGCTGTTAAATGAACGGTCGAAGATCTTGCTCAGCGCTTCGGGCGCGATGCCCGAACCGTTGGCTGAGATCTTGACCGCGACCTCTCGTTCTCGACCATGGGAAAATTTTGCGGTGATTGCTGATCCTTTCTCCGACAATTTCACGGCTACTGCAATCAATTCATTGAAAACATAAGCCACCTTTTCACGATCAGCAATGACTTCAAAGGATTCCTTGGGAATCTGTTCGGTTAACTTTAGTGATTTATCAGCCAGTGATTGTTGATTTGCTCTAACGGATTCCGCCCAGACCTGCCGGAGATCAAACGTATTCAGATGGAAATGCTGGGCGCTTAATTCCGCGACATGGTTCATCCAGCTCGCAACATCGATGAGCCGGCTTGTGTTTTCAATAATGATTCGCAAGTGCTCACGCTGCGTATCGTTGATCTCACCGCTTCGGCCGTCGAGGATCATGCGCGCGTACCCCCGTATGGCCGCCAGCGGCGTCCGCAAGTCATGCGCAATGTTAGATTGCACATGCCACCCTATTTTGAGCAAGGCGTCGAAGTGATTTTTTGCTTCAAGGACTCTCGCAAAATTCCCTTCCGCGCGGGCGGCGCGCTCCTCGGTACGGGCGAACTCCTGAGTTTGGCGCCTGAGCGACTCGATTTCCCGGAGACGGGCCAGTATCGGCGCGGTTTCGTGAGCCATTTGACGAACGGCTTCAATCCCTTCAGCGGAGAGGTGAGGTCCGTCGAGCGGCGACACCAGACCAATTGCGCCAAGCAATGTACTACTGTCAATGACTGGAATCAGGACTACACTGGATCGAGCCGCAGATGCGGGCCGCGGCACCGGATTCTCCTCCGTGTGGCTGATGCCAACCATCGCGCCTTGCTCGAGCTTCAGCGCGAGACCCTGATGCCGCTCGAGATGAGAGCGCACCCATGCCGGGAGCTGCAGGGTCTTCGCATCGGTATCCAAAAGGCCAAAGAAAACCTCGGTGTGCGTCATGTCCGCGCGAATCAGACGAACCAGCTCAGCCTGAAAGGTTTGCGTATCTTTGGCCTGATTGAGTCGTGTCAAGCCGACTTTATCCTCTCCCCGGACTGGTGATCCGTCCATGCCACGCTCCATGTTTGCGGCTAGCCGTGCACGAACTCTACCAATCGGATTTCAATGTAAAATCAAGGATTTATTTGCCGCGCTGCCGGATAAGCTAGCGGGAATTCACCCCGGATTCGCGGAAAAATTCCCCCCGGGCGGGCGCCGCACAGGAAACGAAGTGCCACCGGCAGCACAATTGCTAGGTCTTTGGGCATGACACGAGTACTGCTAGTTGAAGACTCCGAAGACGTTCTATACCTGCTGCAACTTCAGCTGGAATGGATGGGCTACGCGATCGATACAGCGACAAACGCCAATACCGGACTGGACGTTGCGCAAAGAGTGGGTCCAGATGTAATCGTTTCCGACTTGAGGATGCCCGACGTCGATGGGTTGGAATTCATCCGGCGTGTTCGACGTATTCGAAGCCTCGCTTCGATTCCGGCGATTGCTCTAACCGGGGCCAGTAAGGAGTTGGATATCCGGCAGGCAATCGCCAACGGGTTTACTGCGCACCTGACGAAGCCCGTCGAGGCAAGCGAATTATCAAAACTGATAGACCAGCTAACGGCGCGCTGCTTTCAGCGGAAGGCGAGCTAGCGTTTCGAAATATCGCGCAAACATGCGCATTCCGCCGGAGGCCTGATCCCAATCGAAGTTTTCGTTCGGGGCATGATAGCCATGCTCCGGCAGGCTCAAGCCCAGAAAGACGATCGGAGCCTTCAGATACTTTTCCATTGTGACCACAGCACCAATCGATCCGCCTTCACGGACGAAGGCGGGATCTTTGCCGAATGCCGTGCGCATAGCGTCGCGGGCCGCGTCGGCGTACGGGCCTGTGTGCGGCCCTAAATATGGCCTGAGAACCGCTTCGGGAATAACCTGTACATCGGGATTTCGTTGCTTGATGAAACCTCTGACCAGCTTGAGAATCTTTTCCGCATTTTGATTCGGTACCAAACGCATGCTGATCTTGGCCTCGGCCTGGTAGGGGATGGCCGTCTTCACGCCAGGCCCGGTGTAGCCGCCGACGATGCCGTGAACCTCAAACGTCGGCCGGGCCCATAGACGACTTGCGATGTCGGCTGTGTCTCCCTCGCGCATCTTCTTCAGTTCGTGAGCTCGTTTGAATTGCTTCACGCTAAAACCCGAAGAAACGAAGTTGTCGATTTCGGCTTTCGCGAGCTTCGCGACGTCATCGTAAAAACCCGGTATACGAACCTGTCCTTTGCGGACGTCGTAGCATTCCGCGATCAACTGGCACAGTTCCGTAATCGGATTTCGCGCGGCGCCTCCCGTGACGCCGGAGTGCACGTCCTTTGTGCCAGTCTCGAGAATCAGCCGGATGGGAGCCAGCCCACGCAAGCCATATGCAATGGCCGGCTTACCGCGGGCAATCCAGATGGTGTCGGAGACAACGACGGAATCGGTTCCCAGATCGGCCGCCTTGCTCTTCATGAAATGCTCAAAGTTAGGACTGCCGATTTCTTCTTCGAGTTCCCACACGAATTGAATATTCACCGGCGTTCCGTGCTCGACCGCGTAACGCGCGCCGAAAAGAGCCGTCAATGCGGGTCCCTTGTCGTCGGTGGAACCGCGGCCAATATACCGATTGCCATCTTTGTGGAAGACGAACGGCGCTCGCTGCCACTGCGGTTCATTTGCGGGCTGAACATCGAGATGGTTGTAGATGGTCACGGTGGGACGGCCCGCTACGGTGGCAAATTTTCCCACCACGACAGGATTACCCGGCGTCGGGATTTTCTCCGCGTCGGCTCCCAGCGAGCGAAGATATTGAACTGCGGCGTCGGCGCCACGCCCGATGTCCGGCTTGTGCTCCGGCTCAGCGCTGATGGTGGGAATTTCCACCCATTCTCGCAGCTTGTCCTCAAATTCAGGCCGAGCTGATTCGATGTACCGGTCGATGTCTGAATTCATTTGAGCAGTTGATTTCATTGCAAGTAATGTAGTCGCGGGCTTTAGCCCGAGTCACGCGGGCTAAAGCCCGCGACTACATATTGTATATAATCCTGCCGGTATGATAGAACGCGCGAGTTGGCGTGAAAACGCCGCATCGTATTTCAAACAACTGCAGGATCGAATCTCCCGGGCTATCGAAGAGCTCGATGGAGGCCGCTTTCGCGAAGACGCGTGGGAGCGGGAGGGCGGCGGAGGGGGACGCACACGCATTCTCGAGGAAGGAAACGTTTTCGAGAAAGCCGGCGTGAATTTTTCCTCGGTACACGGGAACCTTCCTGAACAATTCGCCGCGAAGATTCCGCTGGGTACGGGAACGGAATTTTATGCCAGCGGGATATCGTTGGTGTTTCATCCCCGCAGTCCAATGGTTCCCGCCGTTCATGCAAACTTTCGATACCTGGAGAAGGGCGATGCCACATGGTTCGGAGGAGGAACGGATCTCACGCCCTGTTACCCCTGGGCAGAAGATGCCGCGCACTTTCATCGCGTGATCAAGCAGGCGTGCGAGCGGCACGACTCCGGTTTTTATCCGCGCTTTAAGCAATGGTGCGATGAGTATTTCACTTTAAAGCATCGCGCTGAAATGCGCGGTATTGGCGGCATATTTTTCGATTACCTCGAAGGCGATCGAGACAAAAACTTTGCCTTTGTTCGGGATATCGGCAATTCGTTTCTCGAAGCGTACCTGCCCATTGCGGAGCGCCGTATGGGTGAGCCGTATGGCGATCACGAACGGCAATATCTGCTCTACCGCCGCGGCCGTTACGTAGAATTCAACCTCCTTTACGACCGAGGGACAATTTTCGGATTGGAAACGCGCGGCCGTACCGAGTCGATTCTCATGAGCCTGCCGCCGCTTGTCCGGTGGGTGTACGATTTCAAGCCGCAGCCCGGCTCGCGTGAGGAAAAGGCGCTGGAGTTTTATCAGCCGAAGGAGTGGGCGTGAAGGCCGGAGTTCTGACAGCAGATCCTTAGAATATGTTTTGTCGTTATTGCGGGTCCCACATTCAGGATGACAGTCTCTTCTGCGCGAAATGCGGAAGACGGCTGGGGCCGCGCGAGAATCCGCGGCTTGCAAAGATCGTTCAAACGCTACACCTGAAGACACCATACCCGTATTTTATTCTTCTTCTGGTTCTGTTTATCGGATGGACAATTGGTTCGAGGCCGACACACGCCGACTACTCGCACCTCAAGTGGAGTTTTGAATTGGAGAAAAAGCTGGACGTTCCACAGGAGAACATGTTCGAGCAAGCCTTCTCGCTGGTTGTCGAAAATACCGGTACCGTGCCCGCCCACGAGATTCCGATCGAACTTAGCGCCCGAATCGAACCGGCGAAGCGAGCTGACGTCGAAGCCGATTTTCTTGGAAGAAAGCTCTTGATCCTGCAACAAGGACATACGTTGCCGCTCGTCGTCGTTGTCGCGGGTGAGTTACCTCCAGCAGGCAAGAAAAGAATTCTTCTCAACGGAACCATCACGGCGGCGCCGCCGTTCAAAGTAACATACGAGTTACGCGAAGAAGACCGCCAGCCTCTCCTGACCAGCTACGTTGTGGAGCGCCAATGAATCGCGCTACCATTCGGCGCTGGTTGTTGCGGTTGATGTTTGTACTGGCCGTTCTTTTTGTATTCATCCTGCTGGTTGTAGTGCCAATCGCGGGTTCGTTTCTTATCACAAACAGCCATTTTCGATTTCGCGAGCGCGGTCCGACGACGCCCGAAGCGGTCGGTTTGCCGGTCACGCCGGTAGAATTCATGTCCAACGATGGAATTCCCCTGCGGGGCTGGTGGAATGCCGGCGACAGCTCAAAACCGGTCATCATCTTTGTTCACGGTTTGAACCGGTCGCGCCTCGAGCTGCTGGAGCGAGGTGCCGATGCGAACCGGCGCGGCTACGGTGTTTTACTGTTTGATCTCCGCAACCACGGGGACAGCGGCCGGGCGTACACCACGATTGGGATCTTTGAAAGCCGCGATGTTTGTGCTGCGTCACAGGTCGTGAAAGACAGAGCCGGCACTCGTGCGCAGATCCTGTGGGGTGTATCGATGGGCGCCTCGAGCGCGATTCTGGCGGCCAAACAATGTCCGGGATTCTCTGCGATTATTTCGGACAGTTCGTTTCTGTCGTTTCGCGATACGGTGGCCCACCATTTAAGTTTGATCTTTCGAGTTCCCGCCTTTCCCATCGCGAATCTCATCGTCGCAATTACCGGTTATCGAGTGGGTTTTGACCCGGATGCCGGAGACGTTGAAGGTGCGGTTCGCAGTATCGATACCCCGATCCTGTTCATCGCCGGGGGGAAGGATCGCCGCATGCCACCCGTGCTCGCCGAGAGGATGTCGCAGGAGTCTGCAAGTGCGCTCAAGGAATTTCTCGTCGTACCGGGCGCCGGCCATGGCGAAGCCTTTTCTACAAACAGGACGGGATATTTGACCTCGGTATATAGTTTTCTGGATCGGGTTTTCCATAATTCCGGCCCTTCTCGCCGGCTGGGAGGAAACTAGAAAGCAAAGATGGATACCGGGACCAAGACGCCGCAGGGAGCGCGCGCCACGGACCGTATCATTGACGCACTCCTCACACTCGCGGCATTGCTTGACCGAACCATTAACCAGGCCAAATCGCTCGACTCCGACTTCCAGGAGCGGCTCCTTCAAGCTGTCCACGAAACCGAAGCGTGCCTGCAAAACCAGGCGGCTCAGCATCTCGAAACCGGGCTGGCGGAAACCCGCAACAAATTCGAGGAACAGTTCAGAAATAAAGTTGCTGAAATTTCAGCGGAATGGGAAGCCGAGCGCACTCGTTTGAACACCGAAGTGAACCGGCTGACGCAGGCGACAGCCCAGTGGGAAGCCGAACGCTCCCGCCTTACGGGAGAAATTGAACGACTGGCCCGCGTAGAGGCCGCTACACAGGCCGAGGCTGAAACCGCCATCACACCCTCTAAAGGCGCCGCAAGTGCGGCCGCGAGCCAGGCGTCCGCCACCACACGTGTTGAGGCGCTTACGCAGGAAATGGAAAGAGTTGAGGGCCTGATTAAGGAAATCTCGGCCCTGGTTGAAGATCCGCGATCTCGCCATCAGTGGCCTTTCGGTCCATAAGGCGAAATAAGGCACGTGTGACCATCTCGGCGCTGGTGCCACTCTGACCGTCGCGGAC
>Ga0137394_10001857_pt1 | contig 15532 bp, 21 predicted proteins | sample czobulk116metaG_FD_108278 | JGI IMG/M metagenome (GOLD analysis project Ga0137394, IMG submission 108278) | Vadose zone soil microbial communities from Angelo Coast Range Reserve, California, USA - czobulk1.16 metaG | ecosystem: Environmental > Terrestrial > Soil > Vadose zone | place: USA...
ACAAGGATCGAAAATTTCTACAGATGCGAGCCGTCATGGCTTCGTAAATATGTGGGTCTAGCATAGTCAATATATGCGAGTCGTTCCGGGTATGCCGCGCTGCGTGGGCGATCGAGTCGCATTGGCATGGTGTGCCGGACGAGAGCAACGATCGTGTAGGCCGAGAATCTCTCTGGCGCGAGGCGTCTGTCTAGGAGCGCAAAAGACTACAATTTGAGCTACTGTATCTACCTGTGGTGCCGGAAAACATGACTACATACAGAATTCGATATTTGTACAGTACAGTTGAGATGAAAAAAGGGCTAACCCCAGTCTCCAAACGCAAAAGACTCACTGGCAGGCTCCAAGTACATAGACCACCATCATAGTACCATGGATTAAGTACTGTTTTGATCTACGGATCTTTGGGACAGAGGCCCAACACGAAAAGCAAAACTCACGCACCCACTCTCATATAAGTCCACAAGGATCATCCAGACCGGTCACCAAGCCACACGTTCAAGTTGTACGCGCCTCCAACACCCAGCGGGCAGGCACGGTTTGCACCGTTCATAGTCATAGGGAGAAGCGCCTTGTCAGGAGCAATAGGGGCCGAAACAAAACAGCAGCTCAAACGGAAGAGACCTGCATCCCCAAGTTCTGGGCTATCGTCTCCAGGTATGCGGCTGTCATAACGTATGCACAGACATAGACTCAGCCACCTGGTGAAAATTTTCGTTGAAAGCTCGTCTGCTTACATGTTCGATTGCGAAGTGCCCAGTATTCGGCGAGTAATTCGCCGAGCACCGCTTCGTTGTGTTTGAGATGATCGGCCATCTGTGCAGGAGAGACGGGAACGGGTTAGCAACGCCGTTGGCATTGCGGGCCCGGGATGAGGCAAAATCACGACTGACTTTACGTTCTATGGCATCTGCCTCGGCGCGAAGCTCCTCGTTATATTTATCGTTGTCTCGCCTTTCGATGGCCATGTTTTCATATTCTTTCTCGAGTCGCTGGATCGCTTGTCGGCTTGCCACGCGCTTGTCTTCTATGTGTTGCTGAGCACGTTCGATTTTCTCGCGCGCGTTGGCCAGCTGTTTTGCCATGTGCTGAACATACGAATGATCGACGTGTGGTGAGTATGCGGTGGGCATGGAATGAGTCAGAAAAGCTTGACCTCGGCCCTAAGTAAGCTTCCCTTCCGCCCGTTCTTTTGTTTCTCATGACTATCGCGACTGTCAGCCAGTGCCTTCTCTGTAACCACCAAGGCGTGCGTTTCCTTTTCCAGAATTTGCAGCTGCTCGATACTCGCGCGGAAATCCTGATCAGGGAGTTTAAATCGCATATAGATTTTCCAAGTGAAATTTACAGCACCTTCTCGATATTCAACAAGGCCGAGACCTTGGCTTGCAGTTCATCGATGGTACCTTGTCGTGCTCCGTACATCCTCTTATCTTCATTGGCGGTGCTACCCATCGCTGTTATGGTCCGCCGGATTCGTTCCGGTGACTGTACTACCCGCGCGCGAACGCGGGCTACACCGTCTGTCGCAAGTGCTGCATCAGCACATATTCCTTCCTAGGTTGGTTGAGCACTTTTGCACCGTGGGATCATGAAAATCATATCAGACCTTTCTTTGGACCAGAGAAGATTTCTCGGCTTTCAGAGATTCTATATCTTTCAGTAGTCTCGTCTGCGTTTCTTTGTATGCGATGAGCTGCGAGGTGATGGACGCGTTTTCTTGTCGTATCTCGCCTAGTCTGGGCTCGTCTTCTGCTCGCTTCGCTCTGCTCGACCGTTTTAGGGAAGGTTGATGGAGAAGTCATCAGGAAACGCACTTGAGCTGATTCAACTGCGCTTCGAGCCTAGCCCGTTCACGAGATACATCCTCACGCTCCTGAATCAAATCTACCGCCTTCCCGCGAAGCTTTGCGACAAATGGCATGTTTTGTTCGGAGAACTTGACAAAGTTGATGAGAGCGGATAGAATGAGGCGTGTTCGTTCTGCTGTGGGGGCGAAGATATCTTTGCTGCTAAAGTCAGGGACTTTTGCGGCTTCAGCGAGACGTATTCTGCGCGCATTCAGACATTTGGGGGAGTGACGTGGGACGCATAGACGTACATGTGGTAGACCAGAAGGTTAGTGCTGATGGCCGGTCCGTATGTGTCCTGCGACAAAGTCAACCGATGTCAAAGAGATTGACTGAGGCTGGGCACCATGCTGGGTTCATCTAGAGAAGAAAGAGCGGATTGGACGGGTTCTTGAAGAGAGTCCTCGTCTAAGCCGACGACTTGCTGCAAACACGCACAGTAGACGCTCAGTACGAACTCTTGGGTTGGCTTGAGGAGCTGATGATGGGCGATTGACAGACCCCAACTATGGAGTGAATCGATAACCTCTGCATTTCCCATGTTGGGATACCAATACTGTCTCGAGTTCTTGTCTAATTGAGTCATGGTTGTTTCTGTTGTGCTGTACGCGGAGGAGTAAACGGTGATAAATTGGTCCCGCGCACGACACGTGACCGTGTATTGCCTCGCGCACCCGTCGGCGAAAGAGGAATGGGCCTTGCCCCAGAATACGTTATCGATACAGCCACAGCCACTTGGCAAGACACCGCCCGTCGCTTAATGGCCCATTCAAGTTGAATCTTGCCACCTCCCATGTCGCAACCGAGGAATAACCTCGATGCTTTACAGCGTCAGATCCCTCCACCGCAAAAATCTTCCTATTTTGCGGTCCCTCCAAGCCCCAGGGTACGATCTGATTATCCTTTTTGTCCGCGTTGCCGTCCAAACTCAATAATGTCACGATTCGTAAGCCCAATAAATTCAAACCTGCGATTTGCAGGACCGGCAGCAGTAATTCCGATGCGGCAGGTAACATTCCTAGCCTCCCGTAACTTCCCCATCGTGTCATCTCACGACTCCGTAACCTATAGCCCAGAGTGGCATCCCCCAACTTCCCTCATTTTCCACTCCTGGCTATGGCAAACAAAAACCCAGGCCACCTGCCTCATCATCTTTGCACGCCAATTCAAGCAACGAGGCAATTGACATGGGCTCATCGAGCCCGACTTCTCACACGTCGGCTGCCTCGATCCCTAATAAGCGGTCGAGCTCTGACTTTGCTCCGGTGCTTCCTACCTTACCCAAGCGTCCGAGGATTGCGCCCTCCTGCTCAAAGAAAGAAAATGCGCTCTCAGCACTCCAAAAGGGGAAAGAGAGGGAGCGACAAACGCCACCTCCATCGCAACACCGCACCTTCAACGCGCTGGGTTCCCTGTCCAAAGCCGCATCTTCAACCTCGGCACATCCCCAGCCCGCACAAACTTTCAGACGCGCTGATGTTGCTTCTCGACCCTTTGACTACAAATATAAAGTTCACACCGATCTACAAGATGTAATTTTCGTGCTGTGATCATTTGTCCAACGCTAAGCAGGGTTGCAGATGACGAGGGAGGATCTCCTGTCGCTGTACGAAGTCAATAACGCGCACTTCCTTCAGGTCCGGAGAGATCGCGATGATTTTCGAATGCGTAGGACCTCCAACTATGACCCATACATCTTGGAGGTGTTGTTGTACGTATTCTTTCCCTGTCTCTTGAATTGATACTAATGTTTTGTGGATGGCAAGCGGCCTTTTGGGAGAACGCCTTGAAGCGATCACTAGTGCAATTGGTGGACGTCCAAGCGACAAGGAGGATATGTCGGCCATTTGCAAGCCGGCTGCAGAATCTGCCCTATTCGACGCTCCTACAACTCGCACGCACTCCTATGACTCGATTCATGCTTGCGAGACATCTGTGCACAAGACCCAGGTAATCGATGAAGAACTTGGCAAGGACCGCGCGTGCATATCCAGTACTAGTTATGCTTCCACATTTGGTTCTGATATTCCCGGCGTTGTTTCCCGAGCCAACGTAACCCTTGATCGCAGCGCGCAAGCCGCCACAAACGCATTAACTGTGCCATCACGTATTGTATCCTCGTCAGGGGATATGGAAGTAAACGACCCAGCACCTACAACATCCGACTCTCGACCATCGCGTTTTCCCGCCTTCCCCGCTGCTGATGAGTTCAATGACCGTCGGGAGGTGGATCATGGACCTGCTAGTGACGACGAACTCTGGAATTTTGTGGCCGACATTGAAGACGACAGTGTCGACGCAGTCTCCCCAGATGCCAACCTGCCGACTCCATTATTCTCGGCCGTGGCTTCATTGCGTCCTCCCCCTGCAGAATCACCGTCTGAAGCAAGCCTCAAAAATAGCTATTATTATCGGGAAGTCGTAGAAAAGCTCAGAAGTGTTTTTCGCTTGAAGGCATTCCGGAAAAACCAGTTGGCAGCCATCATATCTATGCTTGAGGGCCGGGACACCATCGTGTTGATGCCAACCGGTGGCGGTAAAAGCCTGTGCTATCAGCTGCCCGCAGTTTGCAGTGGTGGTAAAACGAAGGGCGTCACCGTAGTCGTGTCTCCTCTGCGGGCTCTCATCTCAGATCAAGTCGAGCGATTGCGCTCTCATAACATTGATGTCATGATGCTGGCCTCTGTAGAAGATCAGGATGGAAATACCATGCAGGAACTTCAGTCCGCTTCGAAGAAACCAAACCTCGTCTACATAACCCCTGAGAAGTTGTGCCGCAGCGACGGGATAAAGGCGATACTGAAAGGCCTCGATGCGAGGCAGCAACTTGCTCGGTTTGTTATCGACGAAGCGCATCTCATCAATTCCTGGGGGCGTGACTTTCGAGCTGAGGGAGTAAGTTGCTAATCTTAAAAAATCTACCTCCCGCTAATGAAATCTTAGTATGGTGCAATTTTTGATATCCGGAAAGAATACCCAAACGTTCCTATGGTCGCGCTCACTGCAACTGCGACTTCCGAGGCATTGCAGGACATTGTCAATGCCCTTGGCTTGAGTAACTATGTGCTCCTCTCACAGTCCTTCAATCGCCCCAACTTGCGGTACAAGGTTGTGCCCAAGAAAAAAGATTTGGATACCGAAATCGCTCAATACATCAAGGCGAAGTATCCAAACGAGACCGGGATTATTTATTGCATCGCTCGTGCAAACACCGAGGAAGTTGCAAAGAGGCTGAGTGATCAAGGTCTCAAGGCCAGACATTTTCACGCTGGGCTCTGTGCTGCAGACAGGAAGCGCATCCAGCAACAGTGGCAGATTAATGAATGCAAGATCATCGTGGCCACAATCGCATTTGGGATGGGTGTCGATAAAGCAGACGGTAAACGCCACCGATTAAGATTCTATACCACACGGCTAACCTTCCCAATAGTGCGCTTTGTCATACACTACGATGTACCCGATAGTCTCGATGCGTATGTCTGGTTCTTCCGTTACGAGTTCAGTTGACTTGACTATATGATAGGTACTGCCAGGAGACGGGCCGCGCTGGTCGTGACGGGGAGGTGGCCGAATGTACCCTTTGTAAGCCCATGGCCCGTCGAAATAACAGTCACCGGGCTCACTTTACTGGTCAGACTACAGTTACCACGATATTAAAAGAAGGCTCAACCAAATCAACAAGGACGAAGATATCCAAGAGTTTCAGAAGGATCGCAAGAGGCATGCCGTCCATATAGTCAATCAATTTTGCCTCAATGAGGTTGATTGCCGGCGTATGCTGCTGCTGAATCACTTTGCGGAAAAGTTCCACCCTGATTCCTGCAAGAAGACATGCGACAACTGCGCCTCGACAGACGACCCCACAGAGATCAATCTCTCAACGCCCGCAGTGCACTTCGTAAAGATGATGAAAGAACTGGAGAATAAGCATATGAAGATCACCGGGCCCCTCAGCATGCACGCATTTCGTGGCACGTCAAAAAAGGACATGGCGAAGAGGAACTTCGACACCCTGGAGCATTCTGGAAAGGGCTCTAAAATCTCCGCCAATCTGGTCAAACGCCTATACGATCACTTGATCTCCCGTGAGATACTCATAACAGTGCTCGAACCTGCGCGATCCCGGGAAAGAGCGCCCATCGCTTATGCCTTTGTAATCGCATCCCATTTATCATTCGCTCTGCTACAACGACTGACAAGGCGCATCGCAGCTCGGGCCCAAGGCGAATGAGTTTCTTGCGAATCCATCTTTTATTTTGACGATTCGCTCCGGAGATGGCGCGGCCCGCGCCCCGAGGTCCCCTGTTAAGAGGGTTGCGGTTCCAAAGTACCACATCCCGCCCTCGACGGTCTCGATCAGGAAGAAGCGCCGACGGGCCGAAACGCCCGATGATACTATCGAGCCATTCTCGCCCGGTGGTTTTGACCCCGACTTTGATGACATAGATCCAGAGCCGGAACCGGAGCCCCAAGAGCCATCCGTTCCTCCTCTTGTGCAAGCGCGAAGGCTCAGGGCGTCCCCAAGCATTCAAGTCCTCGAACATCCCGTCGAAAAGGCCTCGGATCCCAATAAAGAATGTTACCAGGCGCTCCTTGAGTTGTGCGCTCGGGTTCGTTGGCATCTTTCACACCTGCGCACTCGGCTCATGTGTCGTCTATCTCAGTTCGCAAAGGACCGCGGCTGCAACGCGGAAGAGATATTCCTTGACGAAGTCGTGCAAACCCTGAGCGCTATACTGCCCAGCGGTTCGTAGCTCGTACTCTTTTATATTCTTTTCCGAGACTGAGGCGCTGCCACTGTAGATGCCGTTGCCTTCAAGCATGCCCTTGCGTCGGCGCTATCAGACGCTGATGAGGTCCAGGAGAAATGGGACGCCTTTGGGGGACCTTGTCTGGATATCACGTCGCAATATGCAATACGCGCGCGGTAGGCATTTACGAACACTCCTTTTTTGGGGGGAGAGCATAAATATCTCTCTCATCTTTCTTGGCTGAAAACCAGCGCCGAATCGAACCTCGCTACTTTCTCGCCTATCGAGATGCACGAGCGTTTTGATTATCGCGGTGCATCCAGCAGCAAGTCGCTTGGAGGGCGATAGAATAACTTAGACAAAGACGCTGGAGGAATTATCCGCACACAACTCACTACCTACCTTAATGCGAGATATACACTTCAGGATATCACATTTAATACCACTTTCACGTCGGTATATAACTCGTGTACTTTACTGTCATATATACACCCACACACTCAGAATATTGTCATTTTGAAAGCGCACATCAATAAGGGCCTTGCTTAGCCGGGTACGCGACTACACCCAAGTGCCACAACCGCACTAGAACGGTGTGTTTCGGTCCATCCAGGCAAATCTACTCAGAGAGGCAACGACAATTAACATTACAGATACATGTACAGTAAATGGGGTTACACGAATGAAGGGAACACAAACGCTCAATACCCGCCCTTGTCGTCCGAAGTTCGGTGAGAAGCCATCTGCCTCCGCTGAGTATCCTCGAGCTTTGGGCAGTTGGAGATGCCGTGTCCCAGACCTGAAGCAAGGCATCATCGGTCTACACCCTTTGGACAAGAGAAAGAAAGCGGAAACCCACCTCCGCAGACTGGACACCCCTTGAGAGATCCGCCTTGAGCTGCCCGTGGATCCTCGATGGTTTGCAAGAAGGGCGGGACTCTGCAACACCGTCAGGTATTTGATCCGGACAAAGCACCGATCAATTGATACGCACTTCTGTCCAGCCTCCATGAGCAAGTATTTCAGATCTAGTAGCGTCTGCTCCGGCGTGTTCATATTGACGAATGTCGTCGCGATGCCAGTCTTCCCGCTGCGTCCCGTGCGCCCGATTTGATGCACGTAGTCCTCGATCTCCTTTGGCATGGAAAAGATGATGACGTGCTGGATGTCGTTGAAATCGAGACCCTTGGACGCGACGCCCGAGGCGACCATGACGTCCTTGGCGCCGGACTTGAAGGATTTGATGGCATACTGTCGTTCCTCCTGGGCTAAGACGACAATCAGCAACCGTATCGCGAGAGACAAGATAACATACTTTTTGATCCATGGATGGCGACGGCCTCGACCCCTTTGAGAAGTAAGTACTCCTGGATATCGTCCACCTCGTTCTTATTATCGCTAAACACGATGACGGGAGGGGCGGTCTTCTGCAAACATTCAAGCAGATAGACCATCTTAGCCTCTTGTTTGACATATTCAACGACCTGCAGGACGTCGAGGTTGGCGGCACCAGCCCGACCGACGTTGACAAGTACTGGGCGGATGAGGGATTGCTGCGCGAAATCTTGGATCTTTCGAGGCATCGTGGCGGAGAAAAGTAGTGTTTGCCTTTGACTCTGTGAGCGCACATCAGAATCGCTGTCATCAAGAGGCGCAAAATTTCATCACCTTGAAAAAGCTCATGATGTTCCGTACGTCATCCTCAAATCCAAGATCGACCATTCTATCGGCCTCGTCCATGCAGAAGAACTTGCAGCAGTCAAAGTTTAGTTTTCGCTTTTCCAACATATCGATCAGGCGTCCTGGAGTCGCCACCACGATGTGGATTCCCTTGCTCAGGACATGGCTCTGTTCGCCCATAGAAATGCCGCCCATGCATAACAATATGTTCAAACGAGGATAGCTTCCCGAGTTGGATAGTGCCTCTGCCCACTGTACGACATTCTCGTACGTCTGAGACGCCAGCTCACGAGATGGACAGAGTATGACGCCAATGGGACCTTCGCCGCGAACAAAGGGGAGTTTGGACTCATCTTCTAGGGCGAGCATGATAAGCGGGAGACAAAAAGCCAATGTCTTCCCTGAGCCGGTAAAGGCAATCCCGATCATATCTCTACCTGAAAATCTGAACCATGGTAAGGATACTGCTACACGGACAACAACTTTCTGAAACGCACGCTACGGGCATTCCCTGGAGCTGAATGGGAGTCGGGAACGTGATTCTCTTTGACTTCAGAAACTTCAATAGAGGTTGGGGTATCTTCATGCCCTATTCAAATTGTGAGCCTCCGCCTGGTAAACATGGGGTGAACGTACCTCGAATGAGTCGATAGGTGGAGGGATGTCTTCACCATCGACAATAATATGGTATTTCTCGCGAATTTTCTGATTCTTCTCCTCGTCCCTCGCACGAATATATCTTGGGGGTACCCACCTACGAAGAAGCTCAGCATGTCATGGTCACAAGTTATAACGGACGCAACACACGAAGTCCGCAAAGTCTCGGTGTACTCGATTCCTTTAGCCAACTCTCTGTCCGACGCAAGCTTTTTTCTACTAACTATTGCAGCTAGAATGTGTGCATCTGCCTCTTCCGCCTTCTCTGCCTCAGTTTTCTGGGCGTCTGCCAACTTGCGCTCAGTTTCTCGCATGAGTACACGTCAACGAACGCATACCTTCAGATGCCTTCTTTGAGTGGACCTCCTGCGCCTCCACTAGCAGCGCTCGACCCCTCCGTACCTTTTCTCTCCTTCTCTCCTCTTCTTGTTCCTCGTCTTCTTGCTCCTCGTCTTCCTTCCGCTGTTCCCTAACATTGTCACGACCAGTCGATGAGCCCAAGGCAGATAGCTTGGCAAGCTTCGCTTGTCGTCTCTGAGCCACCGGTATGTAAGGTTCATAGTCGTTGCCCTCGTCGTCTAATCTGTATTGAGGTGAGGGGTGTTGCTGGATTCGGCGACGTTTTACAGTCGTCTCGTGTTCGGACATGGTTGTTTGCTGCTAGAGCAAGTCCGGAATTGACGGGCCGGGTCTTTACTCCCCCTTCGAGTCACTGTGGAGCAGATAACTTGAAATGGCCGACCAGTTCAACCCTGCAATCCATCCTCATCGTCGCTGTACGCAGAGGCCCTTTGTACTTTCAGAATTTTCGATAAAGCAGGCCTCTTGCCAATTACCTTCTTTTTATAGTCAATCCCTTGACAGGAGAGCACATACTGGTTTCACCTCAGAGGAGTAATCGACCGTGGCAAGGCCATACCGAAACCCCCGAACCAATCACCTTACCTCAACACGACCCGAAGTGCTATCTCTGTCCGGGGAATGAGCGCGCTAGTGGCCAGAGGAATGAGATATACGAACACACCACTGTGTTCGTCAATGATTACCCTGCTGTTCTCCCCCCTCCAGGGCCTATAGCGCCTCCAGCTCCTCACCCTCTTCTAACGGCCCAGCCCGTGGACGGCCAATGCGATGTCATTACTTTTCATTCCAGACACGATCTCACGCTAGCGAGACTTGGAATAGAGGATATCGCTCGTATCGTGGAGGAGTGGATTACCATATACAAACGACGTGGAACCCAAGAGGGTATCAAATATGTGCAAATCTTTGAGGTTGCCATCTTTCTCCCTCTGACACTTATCCTTTTAACCAACTCTGTGCAGAACAAAGGTGCGATTATGGGTTGTTCAAATCCGCATCCCCACGGACAGGTCTGGTCGCTCAGTGAGGTACCCACCATAGCAAGCGTGGAGCTCGCTTCTTTGGCACGTTATACCATGAACTTAGACATCTCACCATCTCATGCACCACACGGGCCCTTCGGGAGGCCCTGTCTACTGTGTGAATACGTTGGGTCCGAAGTGAGCGTGATTGAGAGCGAAAGTCGCGTCGTCGTGAAGAACGAGCACTTCGTCGCCCTCGTACCCTGGTGGGCTACTTGGCCGTTCGAAATTCTGTGTTAGTTTTAGTATACCATGTGTTGTGTCCACTGACGCCTCTTCAGTGCTTCCCCACCATCGACACATCCCATCCCTGGTTCATCTAATCGAGGCAGAGAAGCTGTCGTTTGCGAACATCCTTTCCTCGGTTACTAAACGCTACGACAACCTGTTTTCGTGTTCCTTCGCGTACTCTATGGGCATTCATCAGAGGCATACACCTCCCAAGGACGGAAATATTGATATCGCCGACGAAGGAGACAACATAGCGCACCTGCATGTCCACTTTTTCCCCCCGCTTTTACGAAACGCCTCCGTACGAAAGTTCCTGGTCGGGTGCGTTGGTTGTTTTGTCGTAAGATCGTTAAATTGAAGAAGCGAGCAGCTTCGAACTTATGGCCGAAGCGCAACGCGACATCACACCCGAACAAGCCGCCCATCGATTGAGAGCCTGTCCGGAAGTCCATTACTTGGATAACTAAAACGTATACTGACTCGGACCCACGTAACAAGCAACTTCGACATCCAGTAGCACTCGTTTGATGTAAGCCCCAGGTGAGTCTGTCGATGACACTTAGCTGCCGAAACGATTTGTCACAATTGACCAACGTCCCTGCCTCCGTTGCCCGCATTTAGTCATAGTGTTCATCCGTAGGTGTTGTGCTCACTCCCACGGCGGCGCGATGAATTTTTGGTGCATGATTGACATGTGTGCCGACGGTGATAGAGTGTTGCAAAGCTTTCAAAGCCGTGGCATGGCAGGAATTTGTTTGTGCTATGCTCCCCTCGAGCTGGCAAGGTGGCCGAGGAATTCGACCCCGCTGTACATTCTCATCGTCGCCATAAGTTTCCATCATCCATCCTGCAGCGAGAACTCATAATTGTCACAATAGCAATCCGCTCACGGGAGAGTACGTGCTTGTGTCGGGCCCGCATCGTATGTAGCACCCTGGCATGGAATGGACAAGTTGAACCCCATCAGTCTGTTTCCTTGCCTGAACATGATCCAGATTGTTATCTTTGCTCAGGCTCGGGAAAACAACGTGCGGGCGGTCAGCAGAATCGAGTATAAGCACACCAAAGTCTTTCCGAATGATTATGCGTCTGCCTTTCCTCCGCCACACCCCATTTAGCGTGCCGCGCCTGCCTTCAGCGAGCCCGTGGTTGGTGCTTGCGACGTTCTCATTTTCCATCCGCGTCATGATCTGACGCTCGACGCGTAGCTCGGTGGCTCGCCTTACAGTATATTCCCTGAGACGAGGATATGTACATACATCAGAGGCCGTTACCTCCTCGCGAGGAGGGCATTCAAAACGCCGATGACAGGGATAATGTGGCGCATCTGCACCTGCCTTTCTTTCCACCTCTGTTACGGAGTGCATTAGTCCGGTTGTTGTGCTTATTACTTGACCTGTAACCCTTCCAACCGAATTGCCAGCAGATTTGAGCCAATGGGGGGATCACAAAGCGATTTCACGCCCGAGCTTGCCGCGCCGCGGCTGAGCGCTGAGGGCCTGTTCAGATATTCGTCATCTAGATTTAGTAGATAGAGTGGAGTGAAAGGGAAGATAATGGTCGAATGATTATCTTTCCGATATCGGAGTGAAGTCGATACCATGACCTCCGAGGATCCTCAGGCTAGTCCTTGATTGCATCCCCATACTACACCCCTTCTTTTCCTGGACCATGAGCGGCGCACAATCTGGAACAGACTCGCCCATCATCCAAGCCTCGGATTCGCGGTTACAGTCAAAAGATTTGGATCATGTCAACAACGCACTCACTGCTCTCCAAGTTAAAGACGCCGCAACGCACACGGGCCCCCGTTCCACTCCTTACGGTGCAGGTGGACTCTTGTAAGCAGCCCCTTTAACCAATGTCCGCAGTCAGTCACCCTTCACTCGGGTCCCTGAAAATGCTACTCGTAGGCTGAGACAGTTTGACGAGTCCCATCACAGCAAGATTGCGTCCAAGGCGTCGACCCCACCAAGGTCCGTGGTTGGAATCGGAGGAAAAGGTGCGCATTGCGTTAGTTGTTGGCCACGATGATGAGATCTATTCAAACTCCACCCATATAGTCGCGAAACCCGACTATTCGGAGGCGAAGATCGTCCTCGCTATGGTACTCAGACTTCCCGTTGCATCTCAACCTTCGCTGTCCGACCTGAAATGTGTACGCCCCATGTAGGTCGGACTACCCGCTCGCGGAAAATCGTATCTCAGTAACAAGTTGACGAGGTACCTGAAGGCAAGCTGAATATTTATTCGTTCCTGCCACTCTTAGGAAACCCGTTATTTCGGTATAGTGGTTAGAGTACGACGTCAAGGCGTGTAGACTGTTCCACGCAATACCCCGCCTCTCCTCATTTTCTTAACAGGTTTTCAATGTTGGGCAACTCCGCAGGAGTAGGGCAAAACAGATAAGGGAACAGTTCGTGGGCGATTCTGGATGTTTGTGACCCCGAATCTCACTCAGCATGGCTAGGAGCGGGGTCAGAGAGGATCACACGGCCTCATATTTCAGCCACGATAATGCGGAGGCGAATCGTTCGCGTGACCAACTCGCCGCGGATTCCCTGGAAATGCTAATCCAATGGCTACGAGAGGGAGGTAACGTTGGGGTCCACGGTGCGTGTCGCATTCATCCTGACCACATTGTACCCATCTGACACTCTAGTCAGATGCTACAAACAGTACGAAGGAGCGGAGGTTTGTCCTACTTGGGTTGCCCCCAGTCGGGTGCCCCTGACAACGCTCTCCGCAGAGCTTTTATCGAGCGACGTGTGGCCAAGGAGGAAGGGATGACCCTCATATTCCTCGAGTCGCTCTGCGATGACCCGGCCGTCATCGCTGCCAACGTCGCGCTGAAAGTTAGCATGGGTGACCCCGACTACAAAGACATGTCTCCCGAAGACGCCAAGCGTGACTTCCTCCGGCGCATCAAGGAGTACGAAGCCGTATACGAGACGATCACCGAGCCCCACCTCTCGTACTTCAAAATAATCAACATCGGGGACCAAGTCACCGTCTGCCGCATACACGGATACCTGCAAAGTCGCATCGCGTTCTACCTCATGAATCTACACCTGAAGCCGCGTAGCATTTTCTTTTCCAGAGTGCGTTGCGCACCATACCGCCCTCGCCGTTCACCGTCTGACACTTTTTTGTTTGTTTATCACCCAAGCACGGCGAGAGCCAATACAACGTGGAGGGCAAAATCGGCGGAGATTCGGATCTCTCAGAACGCGGTTTTAGATACTCAACGGCGTTGCCGGCTCTCATCAGGGATAACATCGGCGACGCGCCGTTGACCGTAACTCTTCGATCCTTTTCGTTACCCTCTTCCTAGTGGTGACCCTTTTGTCTCCCAGGTTTGGACTTCCACCCTCAAGCGCACAATCCAGACTGCGCAAGAGCTGCCCTATCCCAAATTAACTTGGAAGTCGCTGGATGAACTCGATGCGGGTGTTTGTGATGGGATGACCTACGAGGAAATCGAGGTACGAAAACACTCCCCTTGAGGCCACAAATCTTGACATAGTGGGGTATGTGTGTAGCGCGCTTACCCGGACGACTTTGCCAACCGGGATGACGACAAGTTCAATTATCGATATCGCGGTGCGTGGCGCGCCGTCTCCCTGTCGGTAATGGTTGAATTGTTGATAACACTTTGATATGCAGGGGGCGAATCGTACCGAGACGTTGTTATCCGACTAGAACCGGTGATCATGGAGCTCGAACGACAGGAGAATGTCCTCGTCGTGGGACACCAGGTAAAGTATTTCTTACGGGTCTTCGATCTTGAGATTGGAATCTTCTCATCGCTCTGTAACAGGCCATCCTCCGATGTCTGTACGTACTGCTTCGGTTTTCGTGCCGTGAAATTTCCGCCATGTGACCCCGCTTCCTTCGTTGTAGCTACGCCTACTTCCATAATCTACCGCAAGCCGACTTGCCCTACATAAAGGTGCCTCTGCACACCGTCATCAAACTCACACCAAAGGCATACGGTTGTGACGAGGAGAGGTGAGTCTGTTTCCTCAAGGTTGGCCGTTTCTCTTTTGTTCTTGAGTAACAAACGCATTTTAGGTATACACTCCCCATTGCGGCTGTAGATACGCACCGACCGAAGCCAAAGGCGACGCGTCCGGTCTCTCCGCCGAGAGCCGGGACAAGTAGGGAGTACTATGCAGAGAATACACAATAATGAATGTAAGGGCATTAAAAAAGGAAACAATGAAGTATTCGTGTACAAATAACGAGCGGCTGTGGCATTTTAAAGTACCATACGGGCAGCTAGGAACTTGAGATGAAACTAGATTTATGTCGATTACGTAACTTGATCATGCACCAACAATGGGCAAGAACAAGCCACCCAGAATGCAATTTGCATTGAGTGAACTTTGGAGAATCAACTGAGAAGGGTGGCCAACAGATGCACTGTCATCTAAGGAGGGTGGGCAAGAACAGGCTAGGGGAGTGCAAGGAATGTGGATGTAATGTTTCAAAGGATTCAGCCAAGAGGAGCATGAGATGGGAGAGCAGTACCGCATTTGGAGCAATCTTCCCAAATTGGGAAAATTGCCGGGGCGACAATCAACGATGCCTTGCTCACCAGCCAATCACTCCAGCAGTCCGATATCTTGTTTCAGGCAATGCTGGATACTCCAAGTATTTCATCACAACAACCTGGACATTGACACTCTGTAAAGCTCAGGGTGTACAAGGTGGCCCACTTCCTGAGCTGGGACAGTATAAAAAAAGTATTTTCGACATTTCCTGATGTAAATGGCAAGGCACTGGCAAGGCACTGGCAAGTCAAAAAGCTCAGGTTGCAAGTCATGGCTAGTAAGTGTTGTGTCTGTGTACTCTGGGGTCCCCCGCCATCATCCCTCCGAGCGTTATTCCGCCTCCTGCAAACTGAGGTGCGGGTGTAGCCGGTGCGGCCCGGGGTGCGGGTGCGGGTGCGGGTGGTTCTTCTCCGGAAGTAGCA
>Ga0137394_10001858_pt1 | contig 15524 bp, 8 predicted proteins | sample czobulk116metaG_FD_108278 | JGI IMG/M metagenome (GOLD analysis project Ga0137394, IMG submission 108278) | Vadose zone soil microbial communities from Angelo Coast Range Reserve, California, USA - czobulk1.16 metaG | ecosystem: Environmental > Terrestrial > Soil > Vadose zone | place: USA...
GGGGTATAGCAAATTTCAAGCTGATGAGACTCTTCGAGCGCACGAGGCCGGCGCGCGCGGACTCAAAATTCTTAAGACCCTGGGTCTTTATTTGCGGGAGGGAATCTCCGAGGGGCCCTTGGTAAAAATTGACGATCCCCGTTTCGATGCCATGTGGGAAACATGCGCATCGCTGGGTATGCCGGTTGCAATTCACGTTTCCGATCCGGAGGCTTTCTTCCTTCCGATCGATCGCTTCAATGAGCGCTTCGAGGAATTGAACAACCATCCCGATTGGTCGTTTCATGGCCGCGATTTTCCCAGTAACGCGGAACTGCTCGAGGCGCGCAACCGCGTCTTGGCCCGCCACCCCAAGACCCAGTTCATTGTGCTCCATGTAGGAAATGACGCTGAGAATCTTCCTTACGTCGGCGAATGCATGGACCGCTTCCGCAATATGCATGTGGAACTCGGTGCGCGGATTGGGGAGCTGGGACGCCAGCCGCGTATGTCTGGAAAGTTTTTCGAGAAATATCAGGATCGAATTCTTTTTGGAACGGACGCCGTTCCCCATGGAACGGACACGCCGCAGCAAATTTTCAATGACGGGCTTTACGAGATTTACTACCGCTTTCTGGAGACCGAAGACGAATACTTCGACTATGCGCCCGCACGTGTTCCGCCTCAGGGGCGGTGGCGGATTTACGGTCTCGGTTTACCGGACGGAATACTCAAGAAAGTCTATTATGAAAATGCCGCGCGTCTTTTGCGATTCAAGATCTAGCTGGCTGCTCGAAGGGGATTGACAAAGCAGGCGCTTTCTGCCAAAAAGAAAGCGAAACAATGGTAACGAAAGTAAAGGAAAGAAATAGATGATCTTTTTTCTGTTTCGACTTGCCGTAGCTGCGTTTCTCTTGGCCAGCGGTGACGACTCCCGTCCCGGTGATTTTAGGATCATTGGCCCCGGGGGTGGCGGGGCCATGTTTCATCCAACCATTAGTCCTCACGACGCAAACACGGTCCTTATCAGTTGCGACATGACCGGGTCCTACATCACCCATGATGCAGGCAAGTCTTGGCGCATGTTTAATTTACGGGGCGTCGTGCAGTTTTTCGTTTTCGATCCGCTGGACCCGAAGGTGATTTATGCGCAATCCAGCGGATTGTGGCGCAGCGAGGACGAGGGTGCGACTTGGCGGTTGATTTATCCGAGCCCGCCCTCCCTGAAGAGCATCAAGATGAGTTCGGATCACTCGGACGAAGATCTCATTGCCGAGCCGAATCCTCTGGGTGAGATCACCGCCATGGCCATCGATCCCGCCGATTCCAAAACATTCTATGTGGCCGCAGGTGATCGGAAAAAAGCGACTTCCGCCCTCTTTGTCTCCCGTGATGCGGGCCAGAATTGGAAAAGAGAGGGGGATTTGCCGGGACTGGCTGACAAGCTGTGGGTCAATCCCCATTCCCCTGCCGCTGCCCGGATGCTGCTCATTGCGGGCGCACATTTCATCCTAAAGAAAACCTCGTCCGGCACCCTTAGCCTATCCGGTCCCACCGCAAAGACTTTCCGAGACATTTCCGCGGGATTCAGCCAGGACGGCAAGCCGATCGTTTACGTGATCGGCGACGAATCCGCCTTCGCGTCCGAGGACGAAGGAACAACGTGGCGAAAGGCTAGGGTGGGTCCGGGTGGCGGAAAAATGAGAGCCATCGCTACCAGCTTCGACCATCCAGAGACGGCCTATGTCTCCTATCGAGAACTGGAAGAGAGTGGCATCAAATGGCTGGGAGTTGCCAAGACCACGGACGCGGGGCGCAGCTGGCAGCCGGTTTGGAAAGAGGACAGCAATCCGGCCGCTGAGCCCGGCAGGAATATTCACGACGCCTGGATCACCGAACGGTTTGGATCGGATTGGGGTGAAAATCCCCTGGCGCTTGCTGTGGCGGAGCAGGATGCCAACATCGCTTACGGGACCGATCTGGGAAGGACGATGCGCACGACGGACGGGGGTGCCAGCTGGGATGCCGTCTATTCGCGAAAGTCCAGCGCAAACGGATGGGCTACGACCGGTCTCGATGTAACGAATGCCTACGGCTACCATTTTGATCCGTTTGATCACCATCGGCAGTTGATCTCCACAACCGATATTGGTCTTTTTCGCAGCGAAGATGGCGGCCAGTCCTGGATGAGTTCCACTCGCGGTGTGCCGAGAGAGTGGATGAACACCACCTACTGGATTGAATTTGACCCCGAGGTAAAGGGGCGTGTCTGGAGCGTGAACAGTGGGACGCATGATCTCCCGCGGCCGAAGATGTGGAGAAGGAGGGGAATTCGGGACTATCGGGGAGGCGTATGCCGCAGCGATGACGGGGGAAGGACCTGGACAAAGTCGAACGAGGGAATGGGGGAAACTGCAGCGACACACATCGTACTCGACCCGACGAGTCCTCCCGCTGCGCGCGTGCTTTACGTTGCCGCCTTCGGACGCGGGGTGTTCAAGAGTGTGGATGGCGGCAAGAGCTGGAAGCTGAAAAATAATGGCATTACGCAGAAAGAGCCGTTTGCCTGGAGAATCGTGAGGGATAGCCGGGGGACCCTGTACCTCCTGGTGGCACGCCGATCCGAAGATGGCAGCATTGGAACGGATGGTGATGGCGCAATTTATGAATCCACCGATGGAGCGGAAAACTGGAGGCGCGTAAAGATGCCCGAAGGAAGCAATGCTCCGAATGGCTTGGCCGCGGATCCCAGCGCACCGGACCGGCTCTATCTCGCGGCATGGGCGAGGGACACCGGCGGGCACGGAGAAGGCGGCGGCATCTACCTGTCGGTCGATCGAGGAAAGACGTGGCGACGGGTGCTGGATCGCGATCGCCATGTCTACGATGTCACCGTCGATCCGCGCGATGCGAAAATAATGTACGCTTCGGGATTTGAATCCTCCGCATGGAAATCAAATGACCGCGGCGAAAGCTGGACGCGCATCCCTGGATTTAACTTCAAGTGGGGGCATCGCGTCATTCCCGACCCCGAAGACCCCAGGAAGGTCTATATCACCACCTTCGGTGGAGGCGTTTGGCATGGCTCCGTGGATGGAGAAAATCGTCCATTGGACATCGTTACGCCTGAGCTTCAGCCGGGACGATAGCGCACGCTCCGCTCGGCGGGAAAGAGACAGAAGGCTTCTATGGAAGATGTTTCCTTGTTGAGGCAGGCGGACTGGCAGCGTGCGCTCGCAAACGATCAAGCCAGGGCGGCAGAATTATTTGGCCGGCCGGAAGCGGAGCAAAAACGGCTTGGCTACTTCCACACGCTCCAGGAGATCTGCCAGCAGCCTTGGACCTGGCTGCGCACTTGCGATCGAATGATCGCTTCGCGGGGGCGCCTGCGTCAGGACTTAACTGGAATTCGAAGTCTCGTACTGACGGGTTCTGGCAGTTCCGAGTATGCCGCCCAATGCGTTTGCCCCCCACTGCAGAGTGAGCTAGGGATCAGCACGGAATCGATCAGTGGTGGCGCGCTCTTACTGTATGGCGGAAAAACATTGTCTCTCGGAAGGCCGGGGTTGCTGGTTTCGCTGGCGAGATCGGGAGACAGCCCGGAGAGCAGGGGAGCCCTGGAATTAATGCTGGACACCGAGCCGGAGTTTAAGCACGTGGTGGTGACCTGCAACGAGCAGGGAAGTCTGGCCAGAGATTCGCGGCTGCATGAGAAAGTACATGTTATTACTCTCCCTCCGGAGACTCATGACAAGAGCCTGGTCATGACCAGCAGTTTCACCAACCTGCTCCTGGCGGCGCGCTTCATCGGCATGCTGGAAAGGCCGGATGAATATAGGAATTTGTGTGAGAAGCTCAGCAAATTAACCGGGGAACTGATCCGATCTCAGTTCGACAGCCTGGGGAGAATTGCCTCCACGGCTTTCCGCCGTGCCGTATTTCTTGGCAGTGGGTCGCGTTTCGCGGCCTCCCGAGAAGCGGCGCTGAAGATGTTGGAGCTGACCTCCGGTCGCGTCACCACACTTTCGGAAACGTATCTAGGTTTTCGGCATGGCCCCATGAGCTATGTGCAGGACGACACGCTCATCGTTTGCAATTTATCGTGCGATGCCACCATACGAGCCTATGAACTGGATTTGCTGCACGAACTAGACCGGAAGAAACTTGGATTGTCCAAGCTTATTGTTGGAGAGAATATTCCGGGGGCGGTTGTCAGAGATGGGGATGGGGTCATCGAATGCCAAGGATTGACTGAACTTGGCGATGAAGAGACCCCGACGGTGTGTGTGGTCGTTGCCCAACTGCTGGCTTTTTTTCGCTGTCTCGAAGAGGGGCTGCAACCCGATTCACCGTCTGAGGGAGGGATCATTAACCGCGTAGTGGAGAAGTTTCCCCTCTACACTCCTTCGTGAAGAAGGAGCCCATAGGACTGCTTCCATCGAGGATCCGGGAAGTACGCACTTGAACGGAATGACAGCTGGTTTCCCCGCGAGGCGATTCTGATGCGCTGCATGGCCCTGCTTTTGTTCCTGGCGGTAAGCGCCGTTCCCATTCGAGCGCAGGTCCGGGTGTGGGAAGGGGTCCTGGATCTTCCCGCCTACGAAGAGGGCGCGCCCGATCCCAACCCTTCCTTCGATCAGTTCGCGACCGGGCGATTTAGCTATCCGTACACGCTGCGGAAACAGATCACCGACCAGCGTACGGAGCACCAATGGCGGGCGATCTATCTTGAAAACGAATATCTGAAATGTTCGGTGCTGCCGGATTTGGGCGGGCATATCTATACCTGCATCGACAAAATCAGCGGGCAGCCGATGTTCTATGCCAACCCTTCCATTAAGAAAGCCAGGATCGGTTATCGCGGAGCCTGGGCCGCATTCGGGGTGGAGTTTAACTTTCCCGTTTCTCACAATTGGGTCTCGATGTCGCCGGTGGATTTCGCGTATGCGAGCCATGAGGACGGCAGTGCTTCCGTCACCGTAGGCAATATCGACAGAGTGTATGGAATGGAATGGTCCGTGGAATTGACTCTGCGTCCGGGGTCCACGGTTCTCGAACAGCGCGTCGCGCTGAGGAATCGAAGCGATGTACGACATCGTTTCTATTGGTGGAACAATGCCGCCGTCCAGGTTTGGGACGATTCCCGGATTCAATACCCCATGCGCTTTGCCGCGGCACATGGGTTTACGGAAGTGCAAAACTGGCCGATCGATTCCGAAGGGAAAGATCTCAGCGTCATCCATAACCAGACCGACGGACCCGTGTCCCTCTTCGTCCATGGAAGCCGGGAAAACTTCATGGGCGTCTGGAATCCGCGCTCGAGCACCGGAACTGTGCATTTTGCCGACTATGGCGAGCTACCCGCTAAGAAGATCTGGTCCTGGGGTGTTGACGCGGAGGGCCTGGATTGGCGCAAGGCACTCTCCGACAACAACAGCGCCTATGTCGAGCTGCAAGCGGGCCTGTTCCGAAACCAGGAGACGTATGCATTCCTCGAGCCGCGACAGGGCCTAGCCTTCACAGAATACTGGATACCCGTTCGGGATACGGGTGGGATTTCCCGCGCGAATCTAGCCGGGGTGGTTCATTTGGAGCGAAGGGCCGGCGTGTTAGCGGTCTTCTTCCATGCCAGCCGAAAGCTGCCGGCGGCTGCGATCCGCATTCTGGATGGAAACACGTCCTTACTCATCGAGAAAGGAGATTTCTTGCCGGAGCGAGTGTGGAAGAGAGAGATTCGCATTCCTAATGCCGGCAGCAAATATACCTTTGAACTCCAGAGCAGCGAGGGTGCCATGCTCTTGAGGCAGACCGAAGGCGAGTATGACTGGTTGCCGGAATCCGAAGTGAAAGTCGGTCCGCAGATTTCCTACACCGTACCGGAGGAGATGCGCCGAACCGGGGACGATTGGCTCCAGCAGGGCAAGGCTGAAGAATTGAATGGCAACCTGTTAGCCGCCGTTGAAACCTATGGGAAGGCACTCGTGAAGTTCCGCACGGATTTTGAATTGTTGAAGGCCGCGGGACGACTTGACGCCAGTCTGAAGCGCTTTGAAGAAGCCGTAGCTCATCTGGCTGCCGCTCATGATCGAAATACCAGCGACGCCGAAATTTCGTACTATCTGGGAATCGCGTATGAAGGCGTCGAACGAGAAAAAGATGCTGTTGACGCTTACCAGGACGCGATGCGATTACCGCCCTACCGTGCGGCTGCCGCCTTGCGCCTTGCCGAAGTGCAGGCTCGCAGCGGTGCCCTCGAGCCGGCGAAAGACTCGCTGACGAAAAGCCTCGAATCTGCCCCGGAAGACGTGCGCGCAGCGGAGGAACTGGCCGCGGTCCTCGGCGCGCTCGGAAGGACGAGAGACGCGGAAAAGCTAGCCCGGGAACGGCTCCGACAGTTTCCCTTGAGCGATTTTCTGCGCGAAGAACTTCGCGAGCCGAACCTTGCGCATCTGGCTGCCGATCCCTATCGCGTCCTCCATATTGCATCCCAGTACGCGCGGTTGGGACTCTACCGCCGGGCAGTAGAGGTTCTCTCGCGCGAGTACCCGCTCCCTAAGGCGGACCAGAGCGAGCCCGGCTCGGTCCTCCCCCAGAACCACCCCCTGGTTGTCTACTTTCGCGGGTACTGCCGCGAGAAGCTCGGGGAGTCGGGCGGTAAGGACTATTCCGAAGCTTCCCGGCTCTCGACTGCCTATATCTTTCCGAACACCGTCGAAGACCTGCGGGCGCTCCAAGCCGCCATTCGCACGGGCGAGCGAGACGCAACGGCTCATTACCTGCTGGGTACCTGGTATTTCGCCCGCCAAAAAACGGACGAAGCGCTCAGCGAATGGCAACAGGCGCGAAAGTTCAATCCCCAAATCCCCGTACTGGAAGCCAGTCTCGGATTAGCGTTCCTTCATGGAAGGCGAGACTTCGCTGGTGCCTTGAATGCGTTCGAGGAAGGAATAAAAAATGATCCGTCGAATGTGGTGAACTATACCGGTTCCCTGGCCGCGATGACCCTGCTCGCTAAACCAGCGGCGGAGCGAGTGAAAACACTGGAGCGTTTTCCCGATCTAGATCGTATGCCCACTGGTTTAGTGTATGAACTGGCCTTGAACCGCGCCGAGGCAGGGAATTATGCCGGCGCGATGGATCTATTCCGTAACCGCTTCTTCGGCAGCGAAGAAGGCGGAACAAACGTTCGCCAAGTGTGGATGGAGGTAAAGGTGCAACAAGCGGTCGGGCTGGCACGAACCGGCCACTGCGAAGACGCTCTCGCCGCCGCGAGATCACTCGGTTCCGCAGTTCCGGGTCTTGCGTTTACCGAAGACGGTTTACCACCCATGCTGAATTCGGCTAGAACAAACTACCTGCTCGGTGAAGTGTCTTCCGCTTGCGGTCAAAAGGAACAGGCCGATCGAAGGTACCGGCTTTCCTCCGAAGCGGCAGGCGCTGCGGACGCCGTCTGGGCATGGGCCTCGGCGAGAAAATTGAGCGGCTATGATCCTGCTCCATGGCAGGAACGTCTTTCCAAAGCCTTGGCAAAGGCGGAATCGAGCGCACGAACCAGCGCCTATCAGGGCTCGTGGGTTTATTTGGCGGGAGTTTTGCAGATCGCGCTTGGACGCGACGTCGAGGGCAAAGCTTCCCTTCGCGAGTCCTTGCTCTTACCCGAAAACGGAATGTCGTATCACTTCAGCCGCTTGGCCCTCGGGGGCGCTACACCTCGATAACTTCGATCCCCTTTTTGCGAAGGCCAGCGGTAAAATCCTGTGCAGCACGGCTATCCGTGATCAGGCGCCTGATACTGTCGAAGGGGCCAATCTTTGAAACGCTTCTCCGACCCAGTTTGCTGAAATCCGCGACCACGTTGACCTCTTTCGCCGAACGCATCATCACATTATTGAGCTGCGCCTCGAGCACATCCGGTGTCGAAGGGCCGTTCTCGAGATCGAAACCGTCGACGGCGAGAAAAAGACGGTCCGCATGGAACTCGTTCATCATGGCTTCCGCTTGCGGTCCGACGAAAGAGCAGGAAACCGGACGCAGCAGCCCACCGATCATGATCAGGGAAACACCAGATGCATCCGCTAGTTCGGCTGCTATATTCAGTGCATTGGTAATGACCGTAAGCGATTGAATTTTCATCCGTTTCAGATGCCGGGCGATCTCTGCGGTGGTCGTTCCTGAATCGAGAATGATGGTTTCACCCGGCTGTACCAGTTCTGCCGCGGCCCTTCCGATTCTGATTTTTTCATCCCGGTGCAGAGTTTCCTTGGTGCGGAGGGGGTAATCCTGCGTGGCCTCCAGGCGCCGCACGGCACCGCCGTGCGAACGAACCACGGCACCGATGGAAGCGAGAGCGTCGAGATCATTGCGGACGGTGACGGCAGAAATCGAAAACCGCCGAACCATATCCGCGACGGTTACCTGGCCGTCCTGGTCGACGAGGTCCAGCACGCTCCTACGTCGCTGTTCTGTTAGCAGACGAGCTTTGGGGGTCATAGACCGTATCCGAAAGTTAAGTATAAGGTGTAGCTTTCGTTTGGGTCAAACAGCGAAGACTAATACTTTCGCATTCTTTCGTTTTGCATCGTTATAGCTCTTTTTGTTATTGCGTTTGCTTTCTTATTGTGGTAAATCCTTCCTCACGATTGCTTTAGAGGGGGAGGTTTCCTTGAAGTCCAGAACTGCGTCCATCTCGGCTGTTACTTTGGCGTTTCTTCTTTTTGCTGCCGGAGTCGTATTCGGGCAGGGAACGGATCTCGGCACCATTCGCGGCACGGTGACCGACTCCAGCGGAGCGGTCATTCCGGGTGCGACGGTAACGGTCACGGACACCCTTACCAATACATCGCGTGAAACGAAAACGAATTCTCAGGGCCATTACGAAATGTTCGCGCTGAAGCCTGGTACGTATACCGTGGCAATCACCGCGACCGGAATGAGCAAGAAAGAAATCACGGGCCTGGTCTTGAACGGCAGCGACACGGTGAGCGCCGATGCGGTACTCAAGGTCTCCACCACCGAAGAAACCGTCGTGGTTTCGATCGAGGCGCCCGCGATCAACACCGAAGATCAAACCATTAGCCAGACACTCAACAGTTTGGAGGTCGTCGAACTTCCGCGGGATAGCCGGAGCGTGTACTCGTTCCTGTATTTGAACCCTAATGTGACGCAAAGCGCTGCGGACGGCTCTTTCAAGTTCATCGGTGCCCAGAGCTATGGCGCCAGCTTTTCGCTGGACGGCCAGCGTTCGAACGGGGGTGTTTTCGGAGAGCCCACCGCCAGCCAGCCGTCGCTCGAAGCGGTCGGCGAGATTAATCTTCTTACGTCGGACTTCAGCTCGGAGTACGCGGGTGTAGCAAATATTCGAGTTAGTACGAAACGTGGCGGTGCCGATTATCACGGTTCGGCGTTCTATAACAACAAGAATTCGGCCTTGGCGGCATGGACCTTGGATGATAAGGAAGGTCAGGCCAATTTCGCGCCCACGGCATTCCAATCCAAGTACCCCAATCCCTATTTTAATCTCAACGATATTGGCGGCTCGGTCGGCGGACCCGTGCCGTTGCTGAAGAATACCTGGTTCTTTGTCGCCTACGAACGAAACTACCTCGTCGCACCGACAAAGATTCAGTCCACTACGGTCCCGCATCCTGCTCTCTACACCGGAGATTTTTCGGGGCTGAACGATTCAGCGAAACCCGCGGTGCCGAGCAGCGTAACGTTAACGCCTGCAGAAGTCGCAAACGACACCATTGACGATGGAACTGGAACCGGGGGACGCAAATTCATTCGCATCCCTTCCCGGCTTCTCAATCCCACAGTCCAGGGACTGATTAACACCTATTTTCCCAAAATCGGACTCAGTGCTCCGATCAACCCGGGCAACGGACGAATCGTCGGGGGCTATCAGACCATCCTGCCGGGATCTTCCACGCAGGACGTTGGCACAGTGCGGATCGATCACGATATTTCCGAGCGGAATCGTCTCTATGGTGTTTATAACGTCTCTGCTCAAGTCAGTGCGAGGACACCGGTTGGCAATAGTGCGGGACAGGTTTATACCGGTCTCGGCCTCACACAAAATGACCGAAGAAATCACACCATCTCTCTCTCCTATGTTCATACCTTCAAAGCCAGCCTCGTCAATGAGGCTCGCGGCGGGGTTAATCGGGAAAACCTCTTTCGGCACAGCAATACAACCCTGCAAGGTTTTCTCTCTGGCATTGGCTTTGACCAGAGTGACATTGATGCTTACGGCTCCGTCGTAGGCCCCTTCTCTCTGTCAACCTTCGGGCATCCAGCGATCAGTTTTGGCTCGTTTGCGGCGTTCACAAATGGCGGCCGCAATACCTTCCGCCCGCTCGATGAGAATCTGGTTACTTTCGGAGACACGCTGACCTGGGTCGTGGGCAAACATGCCTTTCGCATGGGAGGAGACATCGTGCGAAACGCCGCCGTGGATGGCTTCGCATCGAATCGCGGCAATCCCCGTGGCCTCATGACTTACACCGGCACTGGAACAAATCCCTTTACACGTTTTCTGCTGGGTCTTCCGCCGACCAGCGCTGCATACGTTTTGCAAACTCGCCCGCCTATGGATGTTCACAACTGGGAGAATGGCTACTTTTTCCAGGATACCTGGAAGGTTTCTTCAAAGCTGACCGTCAGTCTCGGTTTGCGCTACGAGCTCATCACTCCGTTTGTGGACAAAAACGACTTGATCGCCAATTTTGATCCTAATTTCGTGAATCCTACGACCGGTCAGTTCGGACGATTTGTCATTCCCTCGACCAAGACGCTTGATTTTCTGGACACTCGCATTATCAGTTTCGGTTATGTGCTGGCTAAAGATTCCGGCTTGGGCGTGGGGAGAGGGACACTGCGTATGGATAAGACCGACTTTTCGCCACGCATTGGTGTCGCCTACCAGCTTGGCAACAGGTCGGTACTCCGTGGCGGCTATGGAATTTACTATCCGACCTCTGCGGCCCAGGGCATTCGCGATCCCATTGCCACCAACGCTTTCAACCAGTCCATTACGAAGAGGGTCGCCACCAGCAATCCCATTCCGATCGAGGGCTGGCCGGGTTTCACGCACGGAATAAGCCCTGTTACCGGCGGAAATATAACGTCGGGGTTGGGCAGTTCCCCCTCCGTCAATGCCGTGCCGTTCAATCTTCGGCAGCCAAGGATCCACCAGTACAACGCAACCTTTGAACGCGAGATCGGCTGGAACAGTGCCGTGCGGTTCTCGTATTTGGGCGCCACCATGCACGGCTTGATCGCCGGCAGAGACTTGAACGAACTTCAACCTAGTGCCGTTCCATTTGGCACCCACACGATCGGTGACGACGGGGAACCTACGGGAATATGCGAGCCGGTCGATAATGCAGATTGTGATATTTCTAATGAGGACCGCCAGCGTTACCGGTTCCCATCGCTGGGGGATTTCGTAACCAGCTTCGGGAATTATGGCCACGCACAATCGCACGCATTCCAGACTCAACTTGACCATCGTGTATCCCACGGCCTGATGTTCAACGTTTCCTATACCTATTTGGACCAAAAATCGACAGCGCTGGACACCGGCAACTCCAGCCTCGGCGGGGTAACTTACAATCAGTTCCAACCCGACAGCGATTACGGAATCGATGGTTATATTTCCCGCCATCGCTTCGTCGCCTACGGCATTTACGATCTCCCCGCCGGGAGAGGCCGCCAGTATGGTTCCTCCATGTCCAGGTGGGCCGATGTCATCGTTGGAGGATGGCAGACCACTTTCAATCTGTTCGCGAAATCCGGCACGGGCTTCACTCCGTTCTGGACCTGTGAAGATTGCGGGAACAATTCGTCTCCGATAACCCCGGGCAATGTCGGCGTCAGCTCCATCGATGCTGTCGGTGATTTCAACGCGGAGTCGTTCCGGCCCGTCGTGCTGAGCAATAACTTCAATCAAAGGAGTGGTGACCAAATCTGGAATCCAGCCGCTTTCGGGCCGCCCTCGGTGGGCGCGGACCTTTTTACCCAGGCCGGAGTTGCCAAACGAAACATGCTGTGGGGCCCTGGAACCTGGGGCGTGAACCTAGGCCTTCATAAGGACTTCCATTTCACCGACCGCGTGACCGCTCAATTGGGCGCTGACGTCAGCAACGTGTTCAATCATCCCCTGCTTTCACCCGATGCGGATGCCGGCGGCGGCGGCGGCGAATTTGCCTGGCTCGGCAGTTTCAACCTCCGCGTCGATCAAACGACTGGAAATTTATTGCCGATCGACCCTGCCGACGTAACCCCCAATCCCAATTTTGGCCGCCTCATCAGCAGCTTCAGGCAGGAGGGCATTGAAAACCGCCGTACCGTTCGGTTGAGGCTTAGGATTACGTTCTAATTCGCAGAACGCCAAACAATGGGACAAAAAAGGGGCGACCAGGGCGCCCCTTTTTTTATGAGTATAAGCCGGGCAGATTTTTCGCACTTTCGTGTCGCCGAAGTGATGAAATAGTGCACTAGAAGGCGGCGCCCTTTGGGCCTGGCATTTTTGGTTCGATCGTAATCGCCCCGCGGCGCGGAGGACTCGGGTGAGGCTGTCATCAGGCAAGCGGAAGAGGCTGGAAGCCGTCTCGGATTCTCGCGGCGTCATTGCCGCGCTGGCCATCGACCAGCGAGACGCGCTGCGCAGCCTGTTTTCTGTCGAATTGAAAATCGAAAAGCGTGCCGTCCCACAAGAACAGCTCGAGCAGTTCAAATCCATCGTCGTTCGCACTCTCTCCCCGCACGCCAGTGCCGTGCTTCTCGAGCCGGAGTACGGCTTCGATGCTGCCGGCCAGCGTGCTCCCTCCTCCGGCTTGCTGATGGCCTACGAGGTGAGCGGCTATGACCCTGACGTTCCTTCTCGCCTTCCCCGGCTTCTGGAGCACTGGTCGGTGCGCAGGCTGGTCGACGCCGGCGCTCACTGCGTAAAGGTTCTGCTGTACTATGCCTTGTCGGACGCCCCCGAAATCCTGGAGCGCAAACGGGTTTGGGTCGAGCGCGTCGGCTCGGAATGCGCCGGCTGTGACGTCCCTTTCTTTCTCGAAATTGTTCCCTACCAGGATGGCATGGATGAAAAAAGCCCTGAGTTCGCGCGTTCTAAGCCGGCGATTCTCACTAGCGCGATGCGAGAATTCTCCCAGCTTCGCTATGGCGTGGATGTCTTGAAAGTCGGCGTGCCCATAACCATGGCCTATGTCGAAGGCTCCGCGGTTTCTTCCGGAACCGTCGTACATACCCGCGCGGAGGCTCTCGAACTCTTTCAACAAGCCGCCGCGGCAACCGCCAAACCGTTCCTGTTTCTCTCCGCCGGGGTGAGTAACCGCGCGTTCAATGAGGCTCTTGGGCTGGCGTCGGAAGCAGGCGTCCATTTTTGCGGAGTCCTTTGCGGACGCGCCACCTGGAAGGAGGGCGTGGGCGTCTTTGTCCGTGACGGAGCGAACGCGCTTCAGGAATGGCTTGAAACGGAGGGCGCCCGAAACATGCGAAACATCAACCGAAGCCTCAAGGCTGCCACTCCGTGGACCGAAAAATATCCCGCAGATGAATAAGCCCGTTGCACTCTCTTCGGATCTCCCTGCCGCATTCTTTTGCGTGAGCTTGAATCCCGCGATCGATACACGGCTGACTCTCGACGGATTTCTTCCGGGCCGGGTCAATCGCGCCGAAGAGGTTTATCGAACACCCGGTGGCAAGGCTGCGCATGTTGCCATGGCTCTCAAAGGACTGGGCGCGGCTCCAATATGGATCGGCTTTTCCGGAGGCGCCTCCGGAAGCGAGTTGCTTACGGGACTTCGCCTTCTGGGAATAGAAACGATGTCCATCTCCACGGGTCAACCAACGCGGGTCAACCTCGAAATAGTAGACACGCGGGGAGAAGTAACCGAAGTGCTGGAGCCCGGGGGAAGGATCTCTCCGTCCGAATGGTCCGAATTTCAGCAAGCCTGCGCGGGCGCGTTTCAACTTGCGGCCAAAAGGAGAGTCATGCTCATCTCCGGCAGCCTTCCGCCTGGCGTTCCTGCAGAAGCTTGTGCCGCGCTCGTTAGCGCGGCGCAAGCCGCGAATTGTCTGGCATTTGTCGATTCCAGTGGTGTGCCGCTGTCCAAGGCGCTGGCCGCCAGACCGGACCTGGTCAAAATCAATCGGGAAGAAGCGGAGTTTGTCACCCAGATGGCCATACGCGATCCGATCTCTGCGGCACAGGCTGCTAGGAAGTTGCTGGACCTGGGCGCGAACTCTGCCGCGGTCAGCCTCGGCGATCGCGGCCTTGTCGGCGTTGGAAAGCACGACGCGCTGGCAATTCATGCCTGGGCCACTCCTCTGCAGCCAAAATCCACCGTCGGTTGCGGTGATGCGGCTCTTGCTGGATTGGCCTTCGCTGCCGGCACGGATCTTTCCTTTGCGCAGAGCCTGGCGCTCGCGGTTGCCTGCGGAACTGCGAATTGCCTCGCGGCGCTTCCCGGCCGCATTGCGCGGGAGGATGTTTCGCGCCTGGAGCAAGGCGTCCATATAGAACGATTGTAGAAACAAGGAGACTACGGAGTGAAGCGTTTTGACATCAGCGTTCTGGGAGAACTGAATTGCGATTTGATTCTGTACGGTCTTCCTCCGGTGCTGGAACCCGAGAGAGAGCATCTGGCCAGCGATTTTGCGATGACCCTGGGCAGTTCTTCTGCAATCTTTGCCCACAATATCTCGCTCCTCGGCAGCCGCGTCGGTTTCACTTCTTGCATTGGAGATGACCCACTCGGCAAGTTTTGTGTGGAGCGTTTGTCGGAGAGCGGCGTCGACGTTTCGGGCGTGAAATGCCTTCCCGGTAAGAATACCGGTGTGACGGTGATCCTCCCTCTTGCTGAGAAACGGCACATTCTGACCTATCCGGGCACCACCTTCGATTTGCAGTACGCGCACGTCGAGCTGGACTATCTCCGCAGCGCGGCGCACTTTCATCTCTCCTCCTTTTTTCTTCTGCGCGCGCTGCGCCCTGCCTTGCCCGAGCTCTTTTTTCAGATGAAACAGGCGGGCCTTACCACCTCACTCGACACCAACGACGACCCGGAAAATCTTTGGGCGGATGACGTTAAGACCGTGCTCAAAAGCGTCGATGTCTTCCTCCCGAATGAGCAAGAAGCCCTAAAACTTGCAGGCACCGGGGACCTCCATCGCGCGCTCGATGCTCTGTCCCAGCTCGTTCCCACCGTGGTCATCAAGTGCGGCCGAGAAGGCGCACTCGCCAAACGTGGCAAAGACCGCTTTCATGCTGCTCCGCGCCCGGTTCAGCCCATTGATACCGTCGGGGCCGGCGACAGTTTCAACGCTGGTTTTCTGCACAAATTCATTCGTGGAGCCGGCCTTCAGGAATGCCTTGAATTCGGCAATGTGAGTGCCGGCCTCTCCACGACCCGTGCCGGCGGCACCGAAGCGTTTCGCGACCGCGGGCACCGTGAAACTTTTTTGCGTCACCTGGAGAAAGCGTAGGCGAGGCCAGCAAGCAACAAATTTCGAGAGGCCCAGAAATCATTTCA